>JADMIO010796493.1_pt1 | contig 78434 bp, 70 predicted proteins | sample 8958161 | NCBI WGS metagenome assembly JADMIO01 (sample SAMN16585339, study PRJNA669376) | soil metagenome | isolation source: Crop rotation soil | place: USA: Cullars Rotation, Alabama | collected 2011 | reverse complement strand
CTTTCCCGTAAACTTCACATCCCGACCACATACAGGCAAAGTAATGGCATTACCGCGAGCCATTACTCCTACGCGCGCAATTAACGAATCCACCATCGGGGCAGCTGGTGTCGATAACGAAGTATCTTCAACCGGTTGAGTATTGAGCGTATGTTTTGGAATAACAGGCGCACGCTTCATTATCTAATCTCCCAGCGTGGTTTAATCAGACGATCGAAAATTTCATTGCAGACAGGTTCCCAAATAGAAAGAGCATTTCTCCAGGCACCAGTTGAAGAGCGTTGATCAATGGCCTGTTCAAAAACAGTTCTCATCCGGATCTGACCTTTACCAACTTCATCCGTTTCACGTACAACATTTTTTAGAACCATGCTTCCCCAGGCATCCCGAATTTGCTCCTCCATCCACGGGGACTGAGAGCCATTACTATTGCTGTATTTGGTAAGCAAAATACGTACATCAGGCTCGAACCCTTTAAGATCAACGTTCTTGAGCAGATCACGAAGCATATCGAAAAACTGCAGTGCGGAGGTGTAGTCAAACAACTCAGCAGGCGTGGGAACAATCAGCACATCAGCAGCACATACGACATTAATCGTGCCGATACCCAGGTTAGGCGCGCTGTCAATAACTATGACATCATAGTCATGAGCAACAGTTTCAATGGCCAGTCGGAGCATCAGGTGTGGATCGGTGGGCAGTTTACCTTCATCAAATTTGCCCATTAACTCAGTTTCAATACGGTGCAGAGCCAGACAGGAAGGAATAATGTCAAGCCCCGGCCAGCAAGTGGGCTTTATTGCATAAGTGACATCGTCCTTTTCCCCAAGATAGAAAGGCAGGAGAGTGTCTTCTGCATGAATATGAAGATCTGGTACCCATCCGTGATACATTGAGGCTGTTCCCTGGGGGTCGTTACCTTCCACGAGCAAAACACGTAGCCCCTTCAGAGCCAGATCCTGAGCAAGATGAACAGAAACTGAGGTTTTGTAAACGCCTCCTTTATGGGCAGCAACCCCGATCACCGGTGGAAATACGTCTTCAGCACGTCGCAATCGCGTACCAAACACATCACGCATATGATTAATTTGTTCAATTGTATAACCAACACGTTGCTCAACCCGTCCTCGAATTTCCATATCCGGGTGCGGTAGTCGCCCTGCTTTCTCGGCATCTCTGATAGCCTGAGAAGAAACCCCAACTAAATCCGCTGCTTCACCTATTCTCCAGCGCCGGGTTATTTTCCTCGCTTCCGGGCTGTCATCATTAAACTGTGCAATGGCGATAGCCTTCGTCATTTCATGACCAGCGTTTATGCACTGGTTAAGTGTTTCCATGAGTTTCATTCTGAACATCCTTTAATCATTGCTTTGCGTTTTTTTATTAAATCTTGCAATTTACTGCAAAGCAACAACAAAATCGCAAAGTCATCAAAAAACCGCAAAGTTGTTTAAAATAAGAGCAACACTACAAAAGGAGATAAGAAGAGCACATACCTCAGTCACTTATTATCACTAGCGCTCGCCGCAGCCGTGTAACCGAGCATAGCGAGCGAACTGGCGAGGAAGCAAAGAAGAACTGTTCTGTCAGATAGCTCTTACGCTCAGCGCAAGAAGAAATATCCACCGTGGGAAAAACTCCAGGTAGAGGTACACACGCGGATAGCCAATTCAGAGTAATAAACTGTGATAATCAACCCTCATCAATGATGACGAACTAACCCCCGATATCAAGTCACATGACGAAGGGAAAGAGAAGGAAATCAACTGTGACAAACTGCCCTCAAATTTGGCTTCCTTAAAAATTACAGTTCAAAAAGTATGAGAAAATCCATGCAGGCTGAAGGAAACAGCAAAACTGTGACAAATTACCCTCAGTAGGTCAGAACAAATGTGACGAACCACCCTCAAATCTGTGACAGATAACCCTCAGACTATCCTGTCGTCATGGAAGTGATATCGCGGAAGGAAAATACGATATGAGTCGTCTGGCGGCCTTTCTTTTTCTCAATGTATGAGAGGCGCATTGGAGTTCTGCTGTTGATCTCATTAACACAGACCTGCAGGAAGCGGCGGCGGAAGTCAGGCATACGCTGGTAACTTTGAGGCAGCTGGTAACGCTCTATGATCCAGTCGATTTTCAGAGAGACGATGCCTGAGCCATCCGGCTTACGATACTGACACAGGGATTCGTATAAACGCATGGCATACGGATTGGTGATTTCTTTTGTTTCACTAAGCCGAAACTGCGTAAACCGGTTCTGTAACCCGATAAAGAAGGGAATGAGATATGGGTTGATATGTACACTGTAAAGCCCTCTGGATGGACTGTGCGCACGTTTGATAAACCAAGGAAAAGATTCATAGCCTTTTTCATCGCCGGCATCCTCTTCAGGGCGATAAAAAACCACTTCCTTCCCCGCGAAACTCTTCAATGCCTGCCGTATATCCTTACTGGCTTCCGCAGAGGTCAATCCGAATATTTCAGCATATTTAGCAACATGGATCTCGCAGATACCGTCATGTTCCTGTAGGGTGCCATCAGATTTTCTGATCTGGTCAACGAACAGATACAGCATACGTTTTTGATCCCGGGAGAGACTATATGCCGCCTCAGTGAGGTCGTTTGACTGGACGATTCGCGGGCTATTTTTACGTTTCTTGTGATTGATAACCGCTGTTTCCGCCATGACAGATCCATGTGAAGTGTGACAAGTTTTTAGATTGTCACACTAAATAAAAAAGAGTCAATAAGCAGGGATAACTTTGTGAAAAAACAGCTTCTTCTGAGGGCAATTTGTCACAGGGTTAAGGGCAATTTGTCACAGACAGGACTGTCATTTGAGGGTGATTTGTCACACTGAAAGGGCAATTTGTCACAACACCTTCTCTAGAACCAGCATGGATAAAGGCCTACAAGGCGCTCTAAAAAAGAAGATCTAAAAACTATAAAAAAAATAATTATAAAAATATCCCCGTGGATAAGTGGATAACCCCAAGGGAAGTTTTTTCAGGCATCGTGTGTAAGCAGAATATATAAGTGCTGTTCCCTGGTGCTTCCTCGCTCACTCGACCGGGAGGGTTCGAGAAGGGGGGGCACCCCCCTTCGGCGTGCGCGGTCACGCGCACAGGGCGCAGCCCTGGTTAAAAACAAGGTTTATAAATATTGGTTTAAAAGCAGGTTAAAAGACAGGTTAGCGGTGGCCGAAAAACGGGCGGAAACCCTTGCAAATGCTGGATTTTCTGCCTGTGGACAGCCCCTCAAATGTCAATAGGTGCGCCCCTCATCTGTCAGCACTCTGCCCCTCAAGTGTCAAGGATCGCGCCCCTCATCTGTCAGTAGTCGCGCCCCTCAAGTGTCAATACCGCAGGGCACTTATCCCCAGGCTTGTCCACATCATCTGTGGGAAACTCGCGTAAAATCAGGCGTTTTCGCCGATTTGCGAGGCTGGCCAGCTCCACGTCGCCGGCCGAAATCGAGCCTGCCCCTCATCTGTCAACGCCGCGCCGGGTGAGTCGGCCCCTCAAGTGTCAACGTCCGCCCCTCATCTGTCAGTGAGGGCCAAGTTTTCCGCGAGGTATCCACAACGCCGGCGGCCGGCCGCGGTGTCTCGCACACGGCTTCGACGGCGTTTCTGGCGCGTTTGCAGGGCCATAGACGGCCGCCAGCCCAGCGGCGAGGGCAACCAGCCGAGGGCTTCGCCCTGTCGCTCGACTGCGGCGAGCACTACTGGCTGTAAAAGGACAGACCACATCATGGTTCTGTGTTCATTAGGTTGTTCTGTCCATTGCTGACATAATCCGCTCCACTTCAACGTAACACCGCACGAAGATTTCTATTGTTCCTGAAGGCATATTCAAATCGTTTTCGTTACCGCTTGCAGGCATCATGACAGAACACTACTTCCTATAAACGCTACACAGGCTCCTGAGATTAATAATGCGGATCTCTACGATAATGGGAGATTTTCCCGACTGTTTCGTTCGCTTCTCAGTGGATAACAGCCAGCTTCTCTGTTTAACAGACAAAAACAGCATATCCACTCAGTTCCACATTTCCATATAAAGGCCAAGGCATTTATTCTCAGGATAATTGTTTCAGCATCGCAACCGCATCAGACTCCGGCATCGCAAACTGCACCCGGTGCCGGGCAGCCACATCCAGCGCAAAAACCTTCGTGTAGACTTCCGTTGAACTGATGGACTTATGTCCCATCAGGCTTTGCAGAACTTTCAGCGGTATACCGGCATACAGCATGTGCATCGCATAGGAATGGCGGAACGTATGTGGTGTGACCGGAACAGAGAACGTCACACCGTCAGCAGCAGCGGCGGCAACCGCCTCCCCAATCCAGGTCCTGACCGTTCTGTCCGTCACTTCCCAGATCCGCGCTTTCTCTGTCCTTCCTGTGCGACGGTTACGCCGCTCCATGAGCTTATCGGGTCCACTCGCGAACGCAGAAAGGCCCACCCGAAGGTGAGCCAGTGTGATTACATTTGCGGCCTAACTGTGGCCAGTCCAGTTACGCTGGAGTCACTAGTATTTAGGTGACACTATAGAAGCGGCCGCGACAACTTGTCCACGTGGAATTCTAAGCTTAGGATCCCAATGTGCTGGAAAGGATTCTGCACGACGATGCCGTGCAACTGGTTTGCGTTGATGGCGTCGATAAACGTCTGGCTCGTATCAAAACCAACAAACGAAACCTTCCCGGCTTTGCCGATGTCCTGAAGCGCCAGAAGCATTCCAGCGGTCGACGATTCGTTGGGCGTGAAGATCCCCTGCACGTCGTCGCCAAAACGATTCAGAAGATTCTCCGAAGCGCGCTTCGCCGTGTCGCGTGTCGCACCGGCGTATTGATCGGTTGAGACAAGTTGAATATCCGGAAACTTCTTGATCGTTTCGAGAAAACCTTCTTCACGCTCCGTTGTGCTCGCCGAGCCTTCCGCGTATCGCAACACCAGCACCTTGCCTTTGCCATTCAACAGTTGGCCCATGCGATCCGCTGCAAGCGAACCGCCTTTGCGATTGTCGGTGGCGACAAAACTGACGATGTCATCCGACTCCAAACCCGAATCGATAATCACGGTCGGCACGCCTGCCCGTTGCGCATCAGCTACAGGACGGACCAACGCGCGATTGTCGAGCGGCGCGAGCACAATGCCGTTCACACCCTGCGCCGCAAATCCTTCCACGACCTGTATCTGCTGCTCGCGATCATCTTCGCGCAACGGCCCTTTCCAGATGACATCGATCTGTTCTCCCTGCGCGGTGAGCTCCTGCGCGGCCTTGTTACTGCCCGCGTGAATACTCTTCCAGAACTCGTGCGTCGTGCCTTTCGGGATGACCGCGATCGTGAGTTTCTTCTTTGCAGCCGGCGCCTGCACCTTCGTGCAACTCAGTGAAAATACCGCCAGGACCATCGCGAGGATCGCTAAGAGAATCTTGTTCATCTTTTCATCCTGTTCATGTTGTTTCGCTGACAACCCGACTACCCAAACCACCCATCCCTTCAATCAACACTTCCATCTGATCGCCGGGCTTGAGAAACACCGGCGGCTTGCGCGCGAAGCCGACACCAGACGGCGTGCCCGTGGCGATCACGTCGCCGGGTTCGAGAGTGATCGACTGCGTGATGAACTCAATCAACGCCGGCACACCGAAGATCAACTGGTCAGTGTTTGAGTCCTGCATTGTCTCGCCGTTCAGCGTCAGCTTGATCGAGAGCTTGTGTGGATCGGGGATCGCGTCAGTGGTGACTATCGTCTGGCCCATCGGCCCGAAGGTGTCGCACGATTTTCCGCGTTGCCACTGGCCGTCTGAAAACTGAAAGTCACGCGCGCTGACGTCGTTGAAAGCAGTGTAGCCAAGCACGTAATCGTAAGAGCGATCGGCGCTGACGTGCTTCGCGCGGCGTCCGATCACTACCGCCAGCTCTGCTTCGTAATCGACTTGTTGACTCGTCGACGGCAGGACCACCGGCTCACCGGGACCAATGACGCACGTCGAAAACTTCGAAAACACGACCGGCTTTTCCGGGATCTGCATCTTGCTTTCGGCCGCGTGATCTCTGTAGTTGAGTCCGATGCAAAGGATTTTTCCAGGGCGCGGAACGGGCGCGTGCCAATAAGCATCGCGGCTCGGCACCAGCCAACCCTTCTCGAGCGCATCCGCAAGCGCTTTCTCGTCCTTAATCAATGCGTCGTGAGTCGCGCGCGCTTTTTGGAACCATGGACCATCCATGTCGAACCAGGCGAGCAGATCTGCCGGACGTTCGGCTCTGTCGAAAAGCTTTTCGCAATCGAGACGATAACCGGTGTCGCGATCTCCTACGTGCAGGATCATGCCCATGCGCGGCACGCTCCAACGGGTTTCCATGGTTGAAAAAGAGATGATGTGCATTTAATTCACTTCGGTCTCGACGATCACATACAACTCCTGTGGGCCGTGGACGCCGATGGTTAAGGTCAATTCGATATCTGCGGTGCGCGATGGTCCCGTTATGAAAGTGATGGCTCGACTAAGTTGTCGTTCGTGGCGCAGCAGCGTCAGGGCTTCGCCGAGCGTGTCGCAAATTCGCGCGGCATCAATGATGGCGATGTGTACCGGAGGCACGAGTGAAACGAGCCGGTGACGTTCATCAACGCTGTCGAGGACGAGCGTGCCGGTGTCGGCGATTGCAGCTTGTGCGGTGGTGATACCGACGTCGAAGGTGAAGATCTCGGAAGCGTTTGGCGCGATGGCGAGTGCTTCGATTTCGAGATCTGTTTGGTGTAGCAGGGTTTCGACGCGCGCCTGATCTGAGATCGCGATGCGCTGCGCGCGCAAGTTGGTTTTTTGCAGATCACTGATGATTTGCGTCAAGGCTTGGGCAATGCCGGTATCGCCGTGAGCAATGATGCAGTGACCACCGACCGCATCGAGACTTGTCTTGAACTTGTGTACAAGCGACACAGAGGTCAAGCCAGACAGGGTCACTGGACTCTCAGGATTCACAAAACTCTCTTGAGTGTTATGTGGCACACTCGCGGCGAGGTGCGAACGAATTGAGCCGAGGATTGCTTGTCGTGCGTCGTTACTCATTCCATAAATCGCGAAAACTCTTTGATTCGATTGGGCGCAGGTCGCGACCGTTGCTCCATGCTCGCGAGAGCGGCAGGAACCGCTGAAACACCCGCCCAGCCCTTCCGCTCATTCGATACAACGCCGGACTCATCATTACTCTCGCCCACGCCTTGAATGCGAGACGCTCGCCGAGACCGCCTTTGCGCGGCACGATCTCTGCACGCAGGTGCAACAAGAGTCGCGGGATATCAATCTTCACCGGACAAACTTCGCGGCACGCGCCACACAGACTGGACGCGTAAGGAAGCTGCGACGTCTTCTCGATGCCCATCAACTGCGGCGTGATAACGGCGCCGATCGGTCCCGGATAAACCGATCCGTACGCATGACCGCCGATCTGCTGGTACACCGGACAAGCATTGAGGCACGCACCGCAGCGAATACATGCGAGCGATTGACGCGTGACCGGGTGGGCCAACATCCGCGAGCGCCCGTTGTCGAGCAGTACGATATGAACCTCGTCAGGTCCTTCATCGCCGGCGTGGCGCTTCACGCCTGTGATGAACGATTGGTACGTCGTCAGCCTCTGACCGGTGCCGGAGCGCGGCAACAGCTTGAGAAAGATCTCGAGATCCGCAAAATGCGGGATCACTTTTTCAATACCCATGACGGCGATGTGAATGCGAGGCAAACTCGTCGTCAAACGAATGTTTCCTTCGTTCTCAACAATCACGACCGTGCCGGTTTCCGCTACGCCGAAGTTCACGCCGCTGATACCGACGTCGGCAGCCGCAAAACGATCGCGCAGAGTCGTGCGCGCAATCTGCGTCAGTTGCGCGATGTCGTTCGTGGGCGGCACGCCGAGCTCGGCGGTAAAGAGTTCGGCAACCTGTCCTTTCGTCTTGTGAATCGCGGGCGCGATGATGTGCGACGGCGTCTCTTCGGCAAGTTGAATGATGTATTCGCCGAGGTCTGTCTCGACCACTTGCATGCCGGCAGCTTCGAGCGCGTTGTTCAGATGCGTCTCTTCTGTCGTCATGCTCTTGCTTTTGACGACGATTCGCGCCTTGTGCCCCTGGGCCAACCGGCAGATGATGGAGTTTGCGTCCGCCGCATCGCGTGCCCAGTGAACTTTCGCGCCGCAACTCTCCGCATTACGCTCAAACTCTTCGAGATATCGATCGAGGTGCAGCAGTGTTTCGTCTTTGATCGCGCGTGCCTGGGTGCGCAGCGCTTCCCAGTCTGGCAGGCTCGCAGCCGCTTCCCTGCGTCGCTCACCAAACAGAGACGTGGCGTGTTTCAGCGCGCCGCGGAGATGCACGTCGGCCAGCGCGGCCCGGGCGTTCTCACGAAAAGTTTCACTGCTCAGCGAGTTCATTTGCTTGCCAACAACTCTGCGAGATGCATTGCGAGCACTTTTGAACCTTTGCGCGACAGGCGTCCACCAATCTGCATCAAACAGCTTGCATCACCTGACACGACAGCTTTCACTCCCGCACGCTCGATTGCATCGATCTTCTGATCGAGAATCGCGACCGAAATCTCCGGATACTTGACCGAGAACGTCCCACCAAAACCACAACACGCATCAGCGTGTTCGAGCTCGACAAACTCTGCGCCGCGCACGTGGCGAATCAGTGTTCGTGGTTCGCTCTTGACGTTGAGATCGCGCAAACCGTGACATGCGTCGTGCCACGTCAACCGGCCTTCCCATGACGCGCCGACGTCTTCAACTTTCATTACACGAATCAGAAAGGAGCTCAGCTCGTGAGTCTTTGCGGCAACCGACTTGGCGCGCGGGAGCCACTCGGGATCGCCCGCAAACAGTTCCGGATAATGTCGCACCATCGCGGTGCATGATCCGGAGGGGCTCACGATCGCTTCGGCCTTGCTCTCTTCAAAGATGCTGATGAAGCGTCGCGCGACCTGGCGCGCCTCATCGAGATAGCCCGTGTTGAAAGCGGGCTGCGCGCAACACGTTTGTCGCCGATCGAATTCAACCTCACACCCGACGCGCCGCAACACCTCAACGCTGCTCACGCCGATGTTGCTCCACAATTGATCCACGAGACACGTGACGAACAGCGAGACTTTCATTTCTGCGCTTTGCCGAACGTACTGTAGGGGCGGCCCTCCGTGGCCGCCCGTTCTCGTTGCCACGCACGTCTCATTAATTCCGCAACGGGCGGCCACGGAGTGCCGCCCCTGCAATTAAATTACGACGACACCCTTGATGTAGTCGTGGCCGTGCATCTCGGTGGACAATGCGCGCTCGACGTCTTCGAATGATTTATACCGATGCGTAATCATCGGAGCGATGTCGATCTTTTTTTCTTCGATGAGATTCAGCGAGCGCTTGTACATCGTCGGGCGTCCGTCGCTTTCGAAGCCACCAGACGCGCCGGCAGAGCTCACGAGCACGGGCTCCTTGAAAAGTATGTTGCTCAACACGCTCAGGTCCGTTCCCGCATGGCCCAACCCGTACAACAAAACCGTGGCCTGCTTGCGAATGAGCCCGGGCATCGCGCGAAACACTTCGCCCGCGCCCGACGCCTCGATCAAGTATTCAACACCCTTTCCACCCGTGTGCTCGTGAACTGCCTCGACGAGATCCGAACCCACCGGATCGATCGCTTCGTCAGCGCCGAGTTTCTTCGCGAGCTCACGCTTGCGCGCATTCGGATCGCTGACAAAAAGAAAACCGTCGTACGCGAGCACGTTGCGTAGGTATTGAGTGAACAGTAGACCTGCCGGTCCGGCACCGCATATTAGCACGCTGCGTACGCGACGATCCGGGTTATGACGCGTGCGCGCCTTCGCGACGGTATCGGACGAATGAATGATGCAGCCAAGCGGCTCGACGAGCGCGGCCGTCGACACGTCGAGCGGAGCGTTGATCTTGATTGCATTCACACCGGGCACGGCGATGAATTCCGCCAGTCCGCCCGGCGGTCCCGTGATTCCGTGCTCGCGATAAAACTCGCATTGATGACTGTTTTCTGTGCAACAGTACTCACACAGGATCTCGCGCCGGCGGCTGACGCAATTCAGCCCCTGGTCCACCACCACCCGATCGCCTTCGCGCAGATCAGTGACCTCCGCTCCGGCCTGTTCGATGACGCCTGTGATTTCGTGACCCAGAATCTGCGGCTGCAAAGCAAGCGGGATCGGCTGACCGTATTCATTGGTGTTGTAGTTTGAGTGACCGGCGAAGATGTGCGCGTCGGTTCCGCAAAGGCCGATGGCGGACGTGCGAATCAACACTTCGTGCGACGAGATCACCGGACGCGGCACGTCTCGCACCTCGAGGCGCTTCACGTCACATAAAACCGTCGCCTTCATCGTCTGAGCATTCATACGTCAATATCGCGCGTATCTAACCGGCCGGCGTCGCGCAGCATGGCAAACCTGTCCAACGTTTCTCGCACGCCGACTTCCAACGGCGTCGATGGTAAGGCGCTGATGAATCGTCTGATCGCTGTGTCGTCCATCGCTGGCGGGATTGGAATCGGTGGTCCACCGAACGTGATCAAGTCTCCGTTCCTTTGTGAAACTTCTTCGTTGATGAATCTCGCGATGCGTTCCACGCTAACGGTCTCGCCGTGCAGGTTGAAAACGTGTGTGCCGGCCGGAGTTTGATCTGCGCACGAGATAAACGCAGCCGCTGTGTCGGCTACGTACTGAAAGTCAGTCGCTCCGGCAAAGCGAATGTGAAAAGGCCGGCCGAGCATGGCTGATTTCATCGCCTTGGTGGGATCACTCGTCAAGCCGGTGTCGCGATTGACGCCGTAGACGGTCAATGGCCGCAGGCCCACGCTGTTGATGCCGTGATCGAGATAATAGACGCGCGCATTACCTTCGTTCGCGCGTTTGAAGACGCCGTAATGCGTCGTTGGCTCGCATTGCGCGGTCTCGTCGAGTGCTTCGTCGCTGTCGTTCAATCCGTAAACCGCAGCGGAACTCGCATACACGATTCCTTTGATTCCGATCGCCCGCACAGCTTCAAAGACGTTGAGCGTGCCGGCCACATTAACGAGCGCGCCCGCAAGCGGATCAACTTTGCAGGTCGGCACCTGCAAACCCGCGAGATGAATTACCCGCTCTGCGCCCGACGAACTCAGCGCAGACACGACTGCGGCACCGTCGGTGATGTCGCCGGTAATGAATCGAACTCGCGACAGATCGTCAGGCTGAATGATCGCACTGAGGCGACGAGAATCGTCGCTGCGATCGAAGACGACGACGTCGTCACCACGCTCGATCAGTGCCTTGACGATCCACGAACCGATACAACCCTGAGCACCTGTGATGAAGTAAGTCTTCGACATCTTTAATTAAGACGATAAAACCTCGCCGCGTTTTTCGAGAATATCTGCTCGCGCTCAGCGTCACTGAGATTCTTCAGTATCTGCTGAAACGCATCCAGTACACGATCGTAAGAAGCGGCCAGCAAGCATACCGGATAGTCGCTACCGAAGATCAACTGCTCCGGGCCAAACAGTTCGAGCGCGACATCGACGAATGGGCGCAAGTCGGCCGTCTGCCATGAAGACCAGTTGGCTTCTGTAACCAGTCCGGACAGTTTGCAATGAACGTTCGGGTACGCCGCGACCGGTTTCAGCGCTTGCGACCATTCGCTGATCTCGCCTTTCGCAACTGCTGGCTTGGCCAGGTGATCGATCACGAAAGCGAGCTCAGGACAACTCTCAACGACCTCAGGAAGGTATTTCAAGTGACGAGTGTGTACGAGCAGGTCGTAGGACAATCCGTATCGCGAGAGTTCTCGCAAGCCTGACAACACGGCGGGCCGGACCAGCCAATCATCTGCAGGTTCGTTTTCGACCAGGTGTCTGACGCCTTTGAATTTTGGGTTAGGAGTTAACTCCTGCAACTGAGCCGTGACGTTCGGGCTCGTCAGATCGACCCAGCCGACAACACCCGCGATGAACTCGTGCTCTCGAGCAAGGTCCAGGAGCCACCGCGATTCTTCGACGCTGTTGCTCGCCTGGACCAGGACGGTTTTCTCGACGTCGTTTGATTTGAGGATCGGTGAGAGATCGTGTGGCAGATAATCACGATAGAGCACGCTGAGATCGCTGGACATCCAGGGATAATCGAAGCGTCCGACCTGCCAGAAGTGTTGGTGCGAATCGATCATGTCGACACAAGATTCACAAATTAAGCCACCACATCTCTCGGCTTCTCGGCTCTCTTCCCTTCATGGCTCTGGCGCGGTTCGCTGTCGCACTCAAGCTCAAACGTCGTCACCAGCTCGGGTGCTTGCTTCGGTAATCCAGTCAAGCGCACGCGGAAATCGTCCTGCACAAACTTCACCGGCTCGTTGCTCCCGTGCATCTTCACCGCGCTGACCTTGTTCAGCAGGTTGGCAATTACAACCGTTTCTCCGGGCCAGTAATAAACATGGGCGTAGAGCATGTTGCCTTTGCGCGTGTAGCTGACGTAGTTTCCGCGACGTGGCTGGCAGTTGTCTGAAAGGCGAATCGTGTCGCCGTGCCGGCTCATCCAATCGCCCACCGTTTCGAGTATGCGCACCGATTCCGGCGGTATCGAACCGTCTGCCGTTGGTCCAATATTCAAAAGATAGTTGCCGCCGTCGCGCGCACATGTGATCAAGTTGCGAATCACCGTCGTGGGCGTCTTCCAATTGCGATCTGCGACGTGATAACCCCAACTGTCGTTCAGCGTCATGCACGATTCCCACGGCCGGTTTGCCGACGCTTCGATTCGCTGCTCGGGCGTATCGAAGTCTTCCGGAACCTTCGAGCGATTGTTGATGATGACGTCCGGCTGAAGCTTTCGCACCATCGTGTTCATCTCCACCGATTCCCAGCCCTGCGCGTCGAGCGGCCACGGCACGTCGTACCAGAGAATGTCGACTCTGCCGTAGTTTGTCATCAACTCGCGCACCTGCCCGTGAATGTAGTCGACAAAGCGCCGGCGCGCCGCTTCATCTTTCAAACAGCGCGCGCCATCCGGATGATGCCAATCCATCAGTGAGTAGTAAAAACCGAACCGCAAACCTTCTGCGCGAGCAGCTTCGACGTACTCTTTCACCAGATCTCGTCCCGGTGCTTTCTTCGCGGCGCAGTAGTTCGTGAGCTTTGAATCGAAGTTGCAGAAGCCTTCGTGATGCTTGCTGGTGAGCACCATGTACTTCATGCCGGCGCGCTTGGCGAGTTTGGCCCATGCAGTCGCGAAATTTGGTTTGGGTTTGAAGTTGTTGGCGTACTGCTCGTACTCCTTCGCCGGAATGCCTTCGTTTTCCATCACCCACTCGTGCCGTCCGAGCGTGCTGTACAAGCCCCAGTGAATAAACATGCCGAACTTTGCTTCGTGCCACCACTTCATGCGTCGCGCACGATCTTCGACAGTGGAAGTCGTGGGCGCACCGTTGTCAGCCGGACGTCCGTCCTGCGCGGAAACCAGATCGAGCTTTGCGGTGCTGGCGACAGCGCCTGCGGCTGCACCCATCAGGGCCAGGTAGTTTCGCCGGTTCATCAGATTGTCTCCGAGGTTGGGTTCGACTTTTCGTTAGCGGTAACGGAGTCTAGCTCCGGAGGTGAGGACTGTCAACGACTTTACAGAAACTTTTCCCAGGTCGAGAGGATCGTGCGGAGCTCGTCTTCTTCTTCCGGTTTGACGTTGACGAGTGGCGGGCGCACTGGACCGCCATTTAGCCCAACCATGTCCATCATCACCTTCATCGCCGATACTTCGTAACCTTTGCGGCGTGCGCGCAACGCGAACAGGGGGATCACACATTCGTTCAGCAACTCCGTCAGCGCATCGTGATCGCCAGTGTCAGCCAATTCGTGCAGCTTCAATGCCAGCAACGGTGCAACCGTCGCGATGCTCGACGTGAAAGTCCGGATCCCGGCGCTGTAGTAAGCTGCCACGAGGTCGTCACCGGCGCCGCCGATCCAGTGCAGACGATCGCCGACGTGATTCATGATCGCCTGCAAACGGCGGATGTCGCCGTGCCCGTCTTTCCAGCCAATCAGCGTTGGAATCGACGCGAGACGCTCCACCATCCCCGGGCTGAAGTTGGCCCAATCCCGACTGTAGATGAGCATGCCAAGCTTTGTGGCATAGCCGATCGCGCGGTAATACTCGATGAGACCTTCATCGTCTGCGTTCTGGTAGTACGGCGGGAACGCGAGTATTCCGTCAGCGCCCGCCTTCTCCGCCGCCTGTGCCATTTCAACTGCCACGCGCTGCCCAAACCCGACGCCGGCGATCACCGGCACGCGATCCTCGATGGCGTGCGTCGTCAATTCGATCACGCGCGCGTACTCCGCGGGCGTCAACGAATACATCTCGCCGGTGCCACCCGCGGCGACGACGGCGGAGATCGGGTACTCGAGCAACTTCGTGAGGTTGTGGTGCAAGCCCGGCAGATCGAGAGACAGATTTTCTTTGAAAGGCGTGACTGGAAACGCGATCACGCCGGAGAGCTTGTTGCGCAGAGTGTTCGGATGCATGGCTGTATTATGGCCACAAAAGGCACAAAAAAGAACAAAACGAAGTTACATTAACTCGTTTTGTTCTTTTTTGTGCCTTTTGTGGCCGTTAGAAGATCAGCCGCAAACCAAACTGGATCTGCCGCGGGTTCGTGCCCGCCGCGAGATTCGAGATGCGACCGACGTTGTTGGCGAGCGTCGTCGCGTTTGTGTTGAGCGTCAGGTTCGCATTCGCCGGCGTGTCCCAGTTCTGAATGTTGAAGACGTTGAAGGTTTCCATTCGGAACTGCAACTGCCAGTTTTCTCGAATCGGAAAACTCTTGAACAGCGACAGGTCAGTATTGAAAACAGACTTGCCGCGAAACACGTTGCGACCCAGACTTCCGAACGAGCCTGAAGGAATTCCGAAAGCGCATGGATTGAACCAGCTCTGGATCGTCCGGACTGTATCAGCGGCCTTGCCGCCTTGCGAGATTGTTTTCTGACACGCCGGATCCGGATTCGCCGGCACTGGACCAGCGACAAACGGATCGGCGATCAAGTTCGGTCGAAGGTACGTGCCCGGCGCCGTTGGCGCGCTGCCGCGAAGATTGGCAAGATCGCCCGTGACTTGCAGGTTGAAAGGCGCCCCGGAGCGTGCCTGCATGATGAAGTTCGTTTGCCAGTTGCCGAGGACCCACGACGCTGGACCATTCCTGAACCAGCGCTTGCCTTTGCCGGCTGGTAATTCGTAAACCGTGGCCCACGAGAGAAAGTGCGGGATGTCGTAAGACGAAACTCCGCGCGCCGTGCTCTGATCGTAGTAGTTTTGAATCGACGAACCGCCGCCTGGTCCATTCTCGACATTGAAATAACCGCTACTCACGTCGATCGACTTGCTCCACGTGTACGAGATCAGCGTGCTGAACCCTTTCGCGAAGCGCCGCTGGAACTTCGACTCGAGTGCGTTGTAATTCGAGTAGCCGATGTTGGTCGTGTAAGTAATGCCGGCGCTCACCCACGGCATCAATCGCAAAGAGTCGATGACAGAATTTGGCGTGCCGTTCGGAGAAGCCTGGCGCGCCGCGTTGGCAAAACCTGCGTACGGCAGCCTGCCGTTCTTGCTGCCGACGTAAGCCACGGACACCATCGAAGTAGACGTCAGCTCACGTTGCACTTCGACGTGCCACTGCTGTGAATAAGGATCCTTGTAATTCGGATCGTTTGGAAAACCGCTCAGGTTCCAGGGATTGGTTGTCGGCAAAGGCGTCGCAAACCCCTGAGACTGAAGCTGGATGATGTTGAAGTTTGTTCCGTTCGCGAAGTTCGCACTCGCGTTTGCGTTACCGGAAAACGCTGTCGCATCCGGCCAGACAGTCGCTTCCAGATCGTTCTGCGCGTACTGGCTGCGTGCAGGCAGTGGATCCCAGTACAACCCATAACCGGCCCGCAGCACGGTCTTCGGATTGAATGTCCACGCCATGCCGACGCGCGGACCCCAATTGTCTTTGATCGGCGGTGGCGCAAAGAACTTCGAGCCTGCTACGACCACGTTTGCAAAATGCGGATCATTCTTGAAGGCGTCGGGTATGCACGGAGCAGCCTGGGCCACACTGCAAAACGGCGGCATCTCCGTCGCGCCGATGGTCCATTTTTGATTTGCGAGGTCGAGTGAGTTCCACAAACGCCCGTCAGTTGTTTTTGGCTGTGTCAGGTAGTCGTAACGAAGCCCAAGCGTCAGCGAAAAATTTCGCCGCACGCGCCACTCGTCCTGGATGAACGCGGCCCACGACGCATACTTGAACTGAACTGGACCACCATGCAGCACCGGAAGCTGCGCGTTGAAATTGTTCGGGAAACCGAGCAACGCTGAGGCAAGCGACAGGCCTGAAGATCCTGAAGCCGCGGTTGGGAGACGCGTCTGTTCGTCGTTGAAAACATACGTTTGAAACGTATTGAGCTGGACGCGTTTGGCGTCGATGTACCAGCCACCGGTTTTGATGCTGTGATTACCCTTGAGCCAGGTGACACTCGGAGTCATGCTCCAGTTCGGATTCTCGCGCAACGCTGCGCCGCGCACGCCGAAATTGTTGTTTCCACCAGCGGTCCAGTTTTGCAATGTGACTAACAGCCCCGAGTACTTGTCGACGTCGAGAAATCCAAACTGGTTGAGTGGATCCGTTCCGGCTGCGTGTTGGTTCTGCTGGCTCGAATCGACACCGGGCCGCCCTGCATAGCCGGCGCGAATGTCGAATATCAAATTCGGGCTGAAGGTGTGCGTCCACGCGCCACCATAGTTTCGCCCCTTGCCACTGCCGGCCGTCGATCCGTCTGTTCCGATCGGACTGAAGACAGTGACGTTCTGTTGCGTGTAGCGGAAGAAGATGTTGTCGTTATCGTTGAAGCGATGATCGATTCTGATCTGAAAGCTGTTTGCGTTGTTGGTTGAGGGACGGATCTGTGCGAAGTTGTTTGTCGGATCGCCCGACAGGTTCGGCGTTGGCGCATACGTCCGGAAAAAGTTCTGCATCGGCGCGAAGATCAGTGCCTGCGGAATCTTGAAACACGGCGTGCCGATCGCCTGGTTCTGTTGTTTCTGCGCATTTACCGGCAGCGGATTGCCTGACGCATCACAGCGAAACTCATCGCGCACGAAGTTTGGGCCAACCTGGCGTGTTGAATACGGATTGTAAATTCGGCGACGGAACGGGGTGTTGGTGAAGTCGCCATTCAGTTCCGCGGCTGTTGGCACGTATGACAAGGCGAGCGTTGGTTGACTGTAACGCCAGCCGTCGTAGCCGACTGAGAAGAAAGTGTGATTCTTGAATATTGGACCACTGAGTGTCGCGCCAAACTGGTTTTGCCGGAACGGCAGAGGACTATCGGGAACGCCCTGGCCGGGTTTGCATCGCGCCGTGGTGCAAACATCGAATGGATTGCGCGCGTCGAACGCATCGTTGCGCACGTACTCGAAAGCCGAACCATGAAAATCCTTGCCGCCTGATCTCGAAACCATGTTCACCACGCCGCCGGCTGCGCCGCCGTAATCGGCGCGCGAGTCATGGCCCACCACCTTGAACTCCTGCACGAGATCGATGTTTGGAATCACGATGTAGGTCGGGCCTCTCACGTTGGTATTGATGATGCCGTCGTAGAAGTAGAGTTTCGAACGGTTCTCCTGACCGTGAAACGATGGATCAGAAAAACCGGAACCAGGAATGCCGACGTTTCCTTCGACGCCGCCGACGTTTCGATTCTGAGATGTTGACACCGGAGTTACGCCGGGCGTGAGCGTCAGAAGCTGAGTAAAGTTTCTGCCGTTCAGTGGTAGATCCCCGACCACCTTCGCGGGAATAACTGTGCCGAGATCGGATGAGGACTGCTGAATTAGCTCAGCACCCGCCGTGACCTCGACAGTTTCGGAGACCGCGCCAACAGTAAGCGCAACGTTCTGCGTGACTGCTTCACTGACGCCGACGTCGAACGGTGCGCTCTGCACACCTTTGAATCCCGATACCTCCACCCGCAGCGTGTATTGTGCAGGATTCACGTTCACGAAGTTGAAGTAGCCATCTTCCTTGGTGGTCGTTTCAACTTCAATCTTCGTGGCCTGGTTGATCAGTTTTACGGTTGCGCCGGGAACGGCTGCGCCATTCGGATCCGTGACCGTGCCGCTTACCTTTGCGTTCGCCTGGCCAAGAGCGATCGAAGCAGCAGCAGTGATGAGCACAAACAACACGAGTGTGCGTGTAAGTGAAAACATGACGCCTCCTCAGAATCAGTGTCGAGCAAATTGTCTCTACTTAGGACAATTTGAATAGAAAGACGAAAGGGATTACCCAGTGAATTAAGACTGTTCCTGTTGCTGCTGCTCTTCCAGAGCGAAAGCTCGTTGCGCGCGCAGGATGTGATCGCGCATCGCCTCGCGCGCTTCATCCGGTTTGCGCGCGCGAATCGCACGGTAAACGCGACGGTGTAACTCGAGCGCTTCGTTGAAGTCGTGGGCGCGCTCGATTGTCTCGCGCCGGCGCTCGTAAAGGATTGCCGAAACCATCTCCACCAGCGTCGCGAGTGTCGGATTGCCCGAAGCTGCTGCGACCGCGCGATGAAATGCGACGTCGTGCACCAGAAACTGCTGCGGATCTTTCAGCGATGCAAACATGTCCGCGATCTGTTCCGACATCGTCGCTAACTGATCCCCAGTAGCACGCTCCGCCGCGAGTCCCGCTGCACCGACCTCCAGCAACAGCCGGGTCTCAAACATGTGGTCGAAACTGAAACCATGCAGCTTGGCGAGCAGCCGCAGGGGTTCACTGTCGAGAGCTGGAGGACCATCGACCAGGAACGTACCTGCGCCCTGTCGCGACTGAAGCACACCCATCGAGATCAAGGAACTCAGGCCGGCTCGCAATGAAGGGCGGCTAATTCCGAGCTGTTTTGACAATTCGCGCTCAGGCGGGAGCCGATCTCCGGGCTTCAGACCCTCGCTCTTGATCAGCTCATAAACGCGCGCCACCACCTGTTCCGTGGTCTGCGCGGATCGAACCGCCTGCACGATTTCGAATTTGGGTACCGCAGAATTGGTCATAACAATTTGAAGACGAGCGCGGAACTTATAATACCAATTCAGATTGCCGTCAAGAGATTTTCGCTAAAACGATTGGTGCCACTGGTGGACTACCAAAGCGTTTTGCTGCTGCCATTGAGTTTCTTGTTCATAAACTTCTCGTTCATGATGAGAAACGCGCCGAGGCCGTGAAAGTCGTTGGTGTTGCGCTTGCGCGCGAAGTAGTAAGCGAGATCGGCGACGTTGGTGCCCTCGCAGATGTCCGTGAGATTGGTTTGGCCGTCGGCGTCGAGCGAGATCTTCGTGAGCACACCGGCGTACCCACGCTGCGCCACGCTCGCATATTTCTTCTCGACGTAACCACGATCGACTGCCATCGCCGTCACATACGTGTACATGCTCGAGCTAGATGTCTCGAGCCAGTTCGCAGGATCGTCGCCTTTATCAACGACCTGGTACCAGAGTCCCGTCTTTTCATCCTGGTAGCGCGCCCACGATTTCACGAGTAGCATGACCTGACCAACTAAGATCGGCCGCATCGGATGATCGCGCGGCAAAAGCTCAAGCACCTCGATCAACGTCATCCCAAACCAGCCCATCGCCCGGCACCACCTTTCCGCCGAGTGTTTGGTTTCCTTGTCCGCCCAGGCCGACTGCCCGCTCTCGTCGTACGCATGAAACATCAGGCCCGTGCGCGCGTCATTCAGGTGATTGGCGTACGTCATCAATTGCAGAACCGCTTCGTCGTTAGCATATTTGCTGTCGCCAAACACCGCTCCGTATCTGACCAGAAACGGCATCGACATGAACACGCCGTCGCCCCACAACTGCCACTCGCGCGATTTGCCCGTCGCGTGCCAGAAGCCACCGTCTTTGGTGCGCGGGTACGTGTCGAATCGCTTCCGGATGCGCTCGGCGGCGAGCTTGTATTTCGGATCTTTGGTTTCGCGATAGAGCAGCAACAGGAGGTTTCCGGGAAGCATGCTGTCGAGATTATCGAAGGTGACTTCGCGCAGCTCGCCCTGCGCATTCGGACTGGTGACGACGCCTTTCTCGTCGACGCGCGAATCGATCCAATCCTTGATGTACTTGAGATAGCGCGGATCGCCAGTCCGCTTGTAAACGAGATACTGCCCGTAAAGATAAAGCGACTTAGCGTAACCCCACGAGCCGAGGTCTTTCGGCGTCGGATATCGCTTCATCGTCGACTCGACCATCGCCACTGACCAATCGGTTTTTCCAATCTGCTTGGTGGATTGAGCGCTGACGGACGACACCAGCGAAAATGCGAGGAGTAGTCCAAGGAGTTTCGCCACTTTAATCATGAGCGTCCTCACAGACGGAGACTTTTGTGTTACTTTATGCCCACCACTAACAACAAATGGTTTTACCAATAGCAAGTTGACGGGCGAACAATAGAGAGCACTCATTTTCTTGTCAAGGGAATAATCTGACAATTAACGAGTGCGGGAGAGAAACGATGAGTAAGTCTCGTGATGAGCAGGAAGACCAGACAAAGGTGCGCGACCCAGGCAGACGCAAGTTTCTAAAAGGCGTCGGGATCGCGGGCGCCGGTGCTGCGATTGCCGACCACTTGTGGACCGAAACCAAGGCCGAGGAGAAACAAGCGCCGCCGGACGCGGTATCCGGAATGATCAAACTTGTTCTCGACGTAAATGGTCAGCAACGTGGCGTTCAGGTTGAGCCGCGCACCACGTTATTGAATGCCATGCGCAACCATCTCGAGCCGGCAGTCACCGGACCAAAGCTCGTTTGCGACATGGGTACCTGCGGCGCGTGTACGGTGCTCCTCGACGGCAAACCGGTCTACTCCTGTCTCGTCCTTGCGATTGATGCCATCAACAAAAAGATCACGACGGTTGAAGGTCTCGGTTCGCCCGACAAACCGAACGCAGTGCAAACGGCATTCGTGGAGCACGATGCTTCGATGTGTGGCTTCTGCACGCCCGGATTCGTCACCACGATCTCCGCGTACCTGAAAAAGAATCCGAATCCGACGCTGGCGGAGGTCCGCGAAGCGTGCAAAGGAAACTTCTGCCGTTGTGGCACCTATCCGAAAGTTTTTGAAGCGGCGCTCGCGGCCGCACAGACCGAGCGCGGTAGCGCCGGGTAACAAGAGAACCAACATGCAACAGCAACCACAAGCACAACCATCGCCGTCGCCCAAACCGAAGAAGAAGATCCGCGTACCACGAGTCGTCAACGGCGTCGAGCAGATGGTCGAGATCGAAGTCGACGAAGACTCTGGTCCAGGCTGGGGCCCGAACGACAAGCACACTCTGCTCAACCACCGGATGACGCGTGTTGATGGCCCACTGAAGGTCACCGGCGCCGCGCGCTACACGTACGATCAGCGTCTGCCGGGCATGCTGTACGGCCGCATCCTTCGTTGTCCGCACGCGCACGCACGCGTCACAAAGATCGACACAGAAGCTGCTCTGAAGATACCCGGTGTTCAGGCGATCATCGAGGCGCCGTTAACTGAGCTTCGATTCGCCGGCGCTCCGGTTGCCGCCGTGGCTGCCACGACTCCCGAGATCGCGGGCGACGCCTTGCGCGCGATCAAGGTGAACTATGAAGTCCTGCCGCACGTGGTCCATGCAGAAGCCGCCATCCGTGCCGACGCTCCGAAGGTGGTCGCCGAAGATAGCAATCTCCAGGAGAAAGCAAAGAACGGCGATCCGCAAAAAACTGAAGCGGCGTTCGCTACCGCCGACGCAATCGTCGAGGCTGAATACATATCCCCACGCATACATCATGCGTGCTTGGAAACGCACGGCATGGTTGTCGACTATCGTGGCGGCGACTCGGCGACGATCTACGCGTCGACGCAAGGCACCTTCACCATTCCAGGCGATGCCGCGAAAGAGTTGGGGCTCGAGCAAAGCAAAGTGGTCTCGAGCGTCGAGCACATGGGCGGCGGTTTTGGTTCGAAGTTCGGCATCGGAACGGAAGGCATGCTCGCGTGCAGACTCTCGAAGCAAACTAACTCGCCGGTGAAGCTGATGCTGACGCGTTATGACGAGTTTGTGATGGCAGGCAATCGCTCGGGCTCGTGGCAGAAGTTGAAAGCGGGCGTGAAGAACGACGGCACGATCGTGGCTTTGCAGGCGCGGCAATATCGTCTCGGCGGCCTCGGCCAGGGCTCACAAGCAGGGCAGCCATTATCTACCGCATGGGTGACACGTATCGTGAAGTTTACGCGTTGCACACAAACGAAGACTCCTCGATCGCTATGCGCGCGCCGGGCTTTCCACAGGCATCGTTTGCGGTCGAATCACTCGTCGACGAACTCGCCTACAAGATCAAGATGGATCCGGTGGCGTTTCGCAAGAAGAACTTGCGTGACGAGGTTTATCACCGCCAGTTGGACCGCGCTGCAAAAGAGATTGGATGGTCCAGGAGAAATCCGGTGGCAGGTGGTAATCCTGGGCCATTGAAGAGAGGCATGGGTTGCGCGGTCGGCACGTGGGGCGGCGGTGGAAACAATCAGTGCAAAGTCGACGTCACGATCTCACGCGACGGTGCGGTGGTAGTCGCAATTGGCACGCAGGACCTCGGCACGGGGACACGCACGTACACGAGAGCCATCGTCGCTGAAGAGCTCGGACTCGGAATGAACGACGTTCGAGAGCAGATCGGCAACTCCAAACTCGGTGCGGCAAATCCTTCCGGCGGCTCGACCACCGCGCCATCGGTCGCTCCCGCAGTGAAAGATGCTGCCATCAAAGCGCGCCTGCTGATGGCGGAACGCGTCGCGCCTTTGCTTGGCAATCCGAAACCCGAGGAAGTTGTTTTTGCGGGTGGGAACGTTTCGGCGAAAGGACAGAGCGTCGCGTGGAAACAGGCTGCGGCGTCGCTGCCTGCTGCGGGCATCACTTCGCACGGTGAGTGGCGCTCAGACTTGCAGGCACGAGGTGTTCACGGCGCCTGCTTTGCGGAGGTGGAAGTAGACGTCGAGACTGGTCACATCAAACCGATCAAGATGGTCCATATTCAGGATTGTGGTTTGCCGCTGAACAGGCTGGCGATGGAAAGCCAGATCAACGGCGGCATGATCCAGTCGCTCGGCATGGCGCTTTGGGAAGGGCGCGTGATGGACGCGCACTTGGGCATGCAGCTCAATCCGGGTTTTGGCGACTACAAATTACCCGGCACGCTCGAGATGCCCGAGATGGTGCCGCTCATCGACGACGACGACAAACGCGAGGTGGTGATTGGGATGTCGGAAGGTTGCATCATTCCGGCCCTGGGCGCGCTGGTGAATGCGGTCTTCAACGCGACGGGATTTCGCATCCGCGAGCTGCCAATCACGCCTGACAAAATTTTGATGGCACAAAACAGCACAAAAGGAAACAAAAATGAAAGCCTTTGAGTGGGTGAGTGCGGCTACAGTCAACGAAGCAGTGAAGCTGCTCGCCGTTGCTTCACGCGATGACATCGATGAAGCACCGAGACCAATCGCGGGCGGTCAGGATCTGCTGACGACGATGAAAGACTACACATCGCGGCCGGCGCGGATCGTCAATCTCAAGAGCATTCCGGGGATGAATCGCATCACGCTCAATGCGAGCGGATTAACCATGGGCGCGCTCGTTACGTTGACCGAGCTCGAAGAACACGCGGGCGTGCAAAAGAGTTTTCCCGGGCTTGCGGAAGCGGCGCATTCGATTGCGACACCGCAGATTCGCAATCTCGGCACGGTTGGCGGAAATCTTTGCCAGCGACCGCGCTGCTGGTATTTCCGTCTCGAAGAAGTCGTCTGTTTGAAGAAGGGTGGATCGGAGTGCTACGCCGCGAAGGGCGAGAACAAGTACAACGCGATTATCGGCGGTGGTCCATCGTACATCGTGCATCCCTCGGACGTCGCGCCGATGTTGTTGGCGCTGGGCGCGACGGTCACAGTCGTGGGTAGCACAGGCAAACGCGTAATTCCGCTCGATAAGTTTTTTACATTGCCTTCGGAAGGAAACATTCGTCGCGAGAATGTGCTGAAGAACGACGACATCATCACCGAAATCTTTGTTCCGGCATCTCCGCTCGCGGCGCGATCGACTTACCTGAAGTTCAAAGAGCGCGACTCGCTCGATTTCGCGCTTGCGTCCGTGGCCGTGGCGCTACGGCTTGCAAGCGGAACTGTGAGGGACGTGCGGATCGTTCTCGGCGGCGTCGCACCAATACCATGGCGCGTACCTGCGGCAGAAAAGTTTCTGGTTGGAAAGAAGTTGCAATCCGATGTGCTCGCCGAAGCGGGCAAGATCGCACTCGCCGAAGCAAAGCCGCTCGAGAAGAACGCGTACAAAGTTCCCTTAACTCAAACGCTTGTGCGACGCGCGTTAACCAAGGCCGGAGGGTAAATTGTAAGGGCGGCACTCCGTGGCCGCCCGTCCGTCGAATTCATCCAGAAACGGGCGGCCACGGAGTGCCGCCCCTACAAAAGATCAGTCGGAGAGTTGTTATGGCTAATGAACCAGTCGAACCACTTCAGTCGCCGTTCTGCGGCTCGCTGCGGTCGAAAAAGTTTTTCATGCTCGATCGCATCGCGACCAGCGCCGACGAGTATCTCGACGCGGCGAACCACGTCTGGTGTTGCGAGACTCAGGAGGTGATCGGGCCTGACAACCGGCGCGTTGACCCAAACAAGTGCGGCCCGGGCCGCGCCTGCTACACATCTGCCATCAAAGGCTTATAATCGTTTCGGGAGGCAACAAATGCGAAGAAGATTGTTTGCAGCGTTGGCGATGATCGTGGCCGTGAGCGCCCTGGTGTTCAGTTCTCAGGCTGAGAATGTCAGTCTTCGTGGAGACTACGTCGAAGTGCGAACCGCGAGCGTGTTCGCGGGCGCCTGTCATTACAACGGCGAAGTGGTCACCACTGGACGCGATGCGATGATGGCGTGGAATGTGACCTCAGGAAAATGGCAGGGCGTGGATCTTGCGGGCGTTCGCGTGATGGCCATCGTCAGTGCCGACGCCAATCTCGCCGAAGACAATGCTGCGCGCCAATCCGAGATCGTAATCGACTCACACGCCTCACGCACACAAGCACTCGCGATGTTGAATGCTCTCAAAGAGAAATATGCGGCGTCGCTCGGGAAAGTGGTCGTAGTTCGCAGTGCGCCGATCAGTTTTGAACGCAATGGTCGCACCTACGCAGTCGTCACGAACGAAGCTGCGATCAATGTCGAAGCAATGCCGAACGATCTGTGCTGCCGCATGCCGAATCTCGTCTGGTATACGCCGCTGGTTGGACTCGAGAATCGCAAAGTCGGCTACACGTCGAAAGCGCTCTATTCAGGAAACGCAGTCGGCGAGCCGTGGTCGCGCTCAGGTGAAAACAGCGCGTTCTACGGCAGCTTCTCGTTATAAACATCCACAGATTACGCAGCTTACACCGATTCTCCTTAATCGGCGGAATCTGTGTAATCGGTGGATGATCCCTACCTAAACTATGCCCGTAATTCTTATTTTCATCACACTGCTTCTCTTTCCACAAAACGGTATTCCTGATCTGCGCAAGACCGCACTCAAATCCACCACGCCTTCCGATGAGATTGTGCGGCTCGACATCGACCACGACGGAAAACCTGACATCATCGAGCGTTGGTGGAACGGGAAGCGTGTCCGCTGGCTGGACGAAAACGGCGACATGCTTCCAACTGACACGCGTGGAGATCAGGTTGGCGACGTAATGCAGATCGACAAAAACGGCGACGGCGTGTACGACAGCAATCTCGACATCAATATCAAATGGGCCGACAACGACGGCGACGGGCGCGCCGATCTGGAAGCGTTCGTCACGCAGGGACGCGAGTGGTCCAATGGTAAATGGGATGCCGGCGATTCGCATTGGATGGTCTTTATCGACGTCGAAAAAGACGGCGTGCTCGGCTACCTCGACTGGGAACACTACGATTTCGGCAACGACAACTGGGCTTACACCGGCACAACGGATTGGTTGCCTGATTACAACGGCAACGCGATTTTCTTGAAAGTTCACCGGCCACCGCAGTCGCTTTCCGACCCGAGACTCAACTGGGAAAATCCTTTTGCATTTTTCGATTTCGACGGTGACGGCGCGAGCGAAATGGCGATGCGCTGGCTCGATGCCGTGCCGCCGCTCGATGCCAAGGGCATGACGAATCTCTCGGGCGTCCTCAATGAAGCGTTCGTTACGTTCGATCTCGACAACGACTCCACCAAGGGCAATGAGACTGACTACGACATGTCTCTTCGTGGCGCGGGTGGACCAGGCATTCCTTATCGCTCGTTCGTACACAAATATCCGGCGCTGAAAGGCAATCCGAAGTTCGATCAATGTTTTCAGTGGAACAACTGGCGCAGGATTGACGAGCTGATGTACATGCCGCACGAGAAGAGCTGGGATTCGTTCTTTACCGCCGGTTGGACCACGATGTATTTCGTGTTCGACGAAGACGACGACGATCATCGCTGGGAACGCGTGGAGATGTATTACCCGATGCACGGCTTTGGTGGTCCAAAAGAGATCGATCTGTACTCGACGAAGAAATGGCGCAGAAATAATTACGCCGAGCTGGCGATGGTCGCCGAGGGCGAGCGGCCCGGGATCTCAGGTCATCCGCAGGCTGACTCACTCGGCGATCGCGGCGAGTTTGACGAGGACAATTCGGGCGGCGGAAAGCTTTACGTCGGTGTGTTTGATCGAAAGTTACATCTCGCGGGCGCTGAGTGGGGCGCGTGGACCGTTGATAAGAATGCTGAATTTCACGGCGGCAGCAAGACGCCTTCGCCGAAGCCTCTGGCACCGCGCGTTGAAGAAGTCGTGAAGTACACCGACACGGACAACAACGGTTTTCTTGACACGGTTGAATATGACTACGACGGCGATCGGACCATTGATCTCAAGGTGTCGTTGCTTGACTATCGCACGGCCGCCAATTCGCATCCGGATGTGGTGCCGCTGATCGACACGCACAAAGAAGGGTGGAAGGGGCTGAACGTGTTGTTCGGCCAGATTGCGAGCCAGTCGTTTCAAGAAGCGCTGACGGTTTATCGGGCGGCGTGGAAACGCGGACTGACGACACCGGAGATCGACAAGCTGGCATTCGCGGCTACGATTGGCGAGCGTTACGACCACGGCTACTGGTTGAAGGAAAAGATCTTTCGCGAGCTTCGCGCGCGGATTCGTAATACGCCCCTCGAAAAAGACCTCACCCGGCTTTACTACACGGGCCAATTCCAAGAGTACGCCCGCCGCATCTCCGAAGTGCCGGGGAAATAATTGTAGGGGCCGCACTCCGTGGCCGCCCGTCCGCCGGCACGGTGATAGGAACGGGAGGCCACGCTCTCCTGCAATTAATTCTATTAATCTTTCCATAAACATTATAGCTTTGACTCTTGGCCCAACGGCCCGTAGCATCCTCTCTTGCTTGCCCACAGGAGGGGACCCATGCCACAAACCAGAGTCAGCATTTTCGATACAACTTTGCGCGACGGCGAACAGTCGCCCGGCTGCTCGATGAATCTGCAAGAGAAGGTCCGGATGGCCCAAAAGCTCCAGGATCTCGGTGTCGACGTCATCGAAGCTGGCTTTCCCATCGCCTCGGAAGGTGACTTCGCCGCCGTGAGAGCTGTCGCCGCCGAATGCAGAGAAGCGACGATTGCTGCACTCTGCCGTACGTCGGAACAGGACGTCGTACGCGCTGCCGAAGCACTCAGGTACGCGGCGCATCCGCGAATTCACACGTTTGTCGCCACTTCCGATATCCATCTCGAACACAAGCTAAAAAAATCGCGCGCCGAAGTCATTGAAATGACTCGCGCCGCAATTCGACAGGCACGCAGCTACGCCGAAGAGGTTGAATTTTCCGCGGAAGATGCGACGCGCAGTGACGTCGATTACTTGTGTGAAGTGCTCGACGTCGCTGTCGATGCCGGTGCTTCCGTGCTCAACGTGCCGGACACTGTTGGTTACATCACGCCGTCGGAATTCACACGGCTGGTCCAACAGGTGCGCGAACGGGTTGTGAGGGACAGAGACGTGATCATCAGCGTGCACTGTCACAACGATCTCGGTCTGGCGGTAGCGAACAGTCTCGCGGCGATCGAGGCTGGTGCGCGGCAAGTCGAGTGCACGGTCAACGGGATCGGCGAGCGCGCCGGCAACGCGTCGCTCGAAGAGATCGTGATGGCGTTGCACGTGCGTGCCGATCGTTTACCATTTGTGACCGGCATCAACACCACCGAGCTCTATCCGACGAGCCAGCTGCTGTCGAGCATCGTCGGCTTCGACGTGCAGCCAAACAAAGCGATTGTCGGTCGCAATGCGTTTGCGCACGAGGCTGGTATTCACCAGCATGGCGTGATCAATAATCCGCTGTGTTATGAGATCATGACGCCCGAGTCAGTCGGCGTGCCGGCAAATTCGCTGGTGCTCGGTAAACATTCCGGACGCCATGCTTTGTCGCTGCGGTACATGGAGCTTGGTTACGACATCACGACGGCCGAGCTCGACGCGGCTTACAAGAGTTTCACAAACCTGGCGGACCGAAAAAAACGAATCTACGATCAGGATCTGATTTCGCTGCTCAGCAACGCGACGCGTGCGCGTAGTGAAAAGATGGTTGGAGCGGCGGCATAAGAGGTTTTATGGGATTTAAGATTACGACTCTTCCCGGGGACGGGATTGGACCAGAAGTAACTGCCGAGGCAGTGCGAGTGCTGCAAACGATTGCGAGCATTCACGGGCTTAGATTTGAATTTGAAGAACACGCGATTGGCGGCGTGGCGATTAAGAAGCACGGCACGCCGTTGCCACGAACGACACTAGATGCATGCTTGGCGTCTGATGCGGTGCTGCTCGGCGCGGTCGGTTCTCCGGAATACGATCGTCACCCGCCAAACCAGCGGCCTGAGGCCGGGCTGCTGTTGATTCGCAGCGCCCTCGGCGGCTATGCGAACCTGCGGCCGGCAATCTCATACTCGTCAATCGCTGGTTGTTCTCCACTGCGAACCGACGTCGCGTGCGGTGCTGACATTCTGATCGTGCGCGAGTTGCTCGGCGGGCTGTATTTTGGCGAGCCGCGTGGTGTGTCTACGGCTAACGGAACGACAGTGGCCAGCAACACGATGCGCTATTCGGTCGAAGAGATTGAGCGCGTCGCGAAAGTCGCATTCGAAGCTGCACGCAAGCGCCGCGGTAAAGTGACTTCTGTCGACAAAGCGAATGTGCTGGAGACTTCACAACTGTGGCGACAGACCGTCATTCGCGTGTCGCAGAATTATGCCGACGTGACGCTCGATCATCTCTACGTCGATGCGTGCGCGATGCACCTGATTACAAACCCGCGCCGGTTCGATGTGTTGTTAACTGAAAATCTGTTTGGCGACATTCTTTCGGACGAGGCGGCGGTGATCACCGGATCGTTGGGAATGTTGGCGTCAGCAACCATCGGCGGAGAGGTCGCGCTGTATGAACCGGTGCACGGCTCCGCGCCGGACATTGCGGGACACGGCATCGCGAATCCGTGCGGCGCGATTGCGTCCGCGGCGATGATGCTGCGTCATTCGTTCAATCTGGAGCAGGAAGCGTCAGACGTCGAACTCGCAATCGAGCACGTGCTCGAAGCCGGGTATCGCACGCCGGACATTGCCGAGGGAACTGGCGGCTACGTCGTAAAGACTGACGAGATCGGCGAACTCGTTTGCCAGGCCGTAACAGAGATTGCCGACATGCGCCACGCCTACCACGCTGTATGAAGCCACAAAAAGGCACAAAATGCTCAAAAGAACAAATACCCGATTTTGTGCCTTTGTGTGCCTTAACGTTGTTCGATAAACTCTGGCGCGCGCATATCGTTCGCGAAGCGCGCGGTGAACCGACTCTCCTCTACATCGATCTACACCTCATTCACGAGGTGACGTCGCCGCAAGCGTTTGATGGACTGCGTCAAGCCGGGCGAAGAGTCAGACGTCCGGATCTCACGTTCGGCACAGTCGATCATAACGTACCGACGACTGATCGCAGCCTGCCGATCGCCGATGCGGTCGCTGCCAATCAAGTCGATGCACTCAGACGAAACTGCAAAGAGTTCGGCATTCAACTGTTTGACATCGACTCTCCCGAACAAGGCATCGTTCACGTCATCGGTCCTGAGCTTGGTCTGACGCATCCCGGCATGACGATCGTCTGCGGCGATAGTCACACGAGCACTCACGGTGCCTTTGGCGCGCTCGCATTCGGCATTGGCACGAGCGAAGTCGAACATGTTCTCGCCACGCAATGTCTGCCGCAGAACAAGCCGCTCACGATGAAAATACAAACGCATGGCGCGCTTCCGGAAGGCGTGACTGCGAAGGATCTCGCACTCGGAATCATCGGCCAGATCGGCACCGATGGCGCGACGGGCTGTGTGATCGAATACGCAGGTGGAGCCGTGCGATCGCTGTCGATGGAAGGCCGCATGACGGTCTGCAACATGAGCATTGAAGCGGGCGCGCGCGCCGGGATGATCGCTCCCGACGAAACGACTTTCACGTACCTTAAAGATCGTAGATTTTCTCCGACCGGCGAGGAGTGGGACCAAGCCGTCGATTACTGGCAGACGCTGAAGAGTGATGACGATGCAGTGTTTGACCGCACGTTGGAAATCGACGCCGCACGACTCGAGCCGTTCGTGACGTGGGGGACGAGCCCCGGCATGGTCGTGCCCGTCACGAGTTATGTTCCCGATCCAGCCGATGCGAAAAGTATTACCGACCGCCAGGCTGCGGAGCGTGCGCTCGAATACATGGCGTTGAAACCACGGACAAACATCCAGGACATCTCGATCGATCGCGCCTTCATCGGTTCGTGCACCAACGCTCGCCTCGAAGATCTGCGAGCGGCGGCGCGAGTGGTCAAAGGTTACCGGATCAGCTCGTCGGTGAATGCGTTGGTTGTGCCGGGTTCACAGGACGTCAAGAAAGCAGCGGAGCGCGAAGGTCTGGACCGCATTTTCAGTGAAGCAGGTTTTGAATGGCGCGAAGCGGGATGTTCGATGTGCCTGGGAATGAACGCCGACATCCTTCAGGCCGGCGAGCGTTGCGCTTCGACGAGCAACCGGAATTTCGAAGGACGTCAGGGTCGCGGTGGTCGCACACATCTCGTCAGTCCGATGATGGCGGCGGCGGCGGCGATCAAAGGCCACTTTACGGACGTGAGAAACTGGCAGTTCAAATGAAACCGTTCACCAAACACACCGGACTGGTGGCTCCACTCGATCGCGCGAATGTCGATACGGACCAGATCATTCCGAAGCAATTCCTCAAGCGCATCGAGCGCACGGGGTTTGGAGAGTTTCTGTTTTACGACTGGCGTTACTCGCCTGACGGTCAGTCGAATCCCGATTTCGTATTGAATCAACCTCGCTATCAGGGGGCGTCGATTCTGGTTGCTGACAAGAACTTCGGTTGCGGTTCATCACGCGAGCACGCACCGTGGGCACTCGGCGAGTTCGGATTTCGGGCCATCATCGCACCGTCGTTCGCAGACATCTTCGCGAACAACTGCTTCAAGAACGGCATGCTTCCGATCGCGTTGGAAGCAACGCAGGTTGCAGCGATCATGCAGCGCGCGCAGCAACAGCACGGCTACCAGCTCACGATCGATCTCAAACGGCAAACGATCGAAGACTCAGACGGCCTCTCGATTCCTTTTCTTGTCGGTGAATTCCAGCGCTACTGCCTGCTGGAAGGATTGGACGACATCGGCCTCACGCTGCGTCACGAAGACGCGATCCGCGCGTACGAAGCCAATCACTTTTCGAGCACATCGATCTCGCTGTAAAACGTGTTGCCCCAGTTGTCGAAGAGTTCGGTGACGTAGCAGTCGAACAGTAGATACCGGTACACGCCCACATTACTTACGCTGGCTGCATATTGGCCGCCGTCGTCGCCCTGTTCGGGTAGCGTGCTCACCAGCGCAATTAACTTCCAACCACAAGTTGCCGGATCGACGCCGCGTTTTGGATCGGGATTGAACTTCGGATCCGAACCGTCGGCAGCATAGAGTTTGTACAACTGTGGACCACGGGAGTTCGGATGCCAGGAGTAAGTGTTGACGCGTGAAATATCTATCGCAGCACCGAAGTCCATGCGAAAACGACCACCCGAGCTGCCGGAGCGGAAGAAAACATTTGCACCCGGCTCATCCGCGTCATGCGGCAAACGCCCATCGATCAGTGCAGACAACTCAGCGCTACTCTGATCCAACTCGCCATCAATCAACGTCAGCTTCGCACGAGCCGCCGCGTCGTCTTTGACGGGCGATGCGACACGCGTGAACTTGAACTCGCGATTCGCAGCGTCGTTCGAGTTGCGGTCGAACACGACCGTCGCGTCGAACAGCAGCAAGATCATCAATAAGACAATCATCTGTGTATTTTGTGGACTACTCCGCTGAGAAACGAAACACGGTGGTTTGTCTGTACTCTTCCCCCGCACGCAATACCGTCGACGGAAAGTTCGAATGATTCGGCGCGTCGGGAAAGTGCTGCGGCTCCAGGCAAAGCCCCGCATACTTCATATACGCCACGCCATTCTTCCCGACGAAACTACCATCCAGAAAATTCCCCGAATAGAACTGCATCCCCGGCTGCGTCGTCAAGATCTCGAGCACGCGACCACTCACCGGCTCGCAAAGACGCGCCGCGGATCGCAACGAACCATCCCAATCATTGAACACGAAGTTATGATCGTAGCCGCTGGCAGTTAGACCAAGCTGCGAACCGATTGCTCTCGCCTGACGAAAGTCCATCGGCGTGCCGGCCACCGGCGCGATCTCACCGGTTGGAATCAAGTCGTCGCTGACAGGAGTAAAACTGTCCGCATGTAAAGTCAATTCATGTTTCAGGATCGTACCGTCGCCCGTGAGATTGAAATACGAATGATTAGTCAGGTTGACTATCGTATCGCGATCGGTAGTGGCGCGATACTCGATGCTCAGCTCGCTATCCGACAAGTGGTAATCGACGAAGGCTTCGACGTTCCCCGGATAACCTTCCTCACCATCCTTGCTGAAGTACGAGAGATGCAAAACATCTTCGCCTTCCTTTGCGGTCCAAACCTGCTTGTCGAATCCGCGGAAACCGCCGTGCAGATGATTCCCGTCGTTGTTTCGCGGCAGTTGATACTCCACCCCTTCTAACGTGAATCGCCCTTGCGCGATGCGATTCGCGTAACGTCCGATCAGAGCGCCGAAGTAACGCGGATTGCTCGTGTAATCTTCCAGCGAACCGAACCCGAGAACGACGTCGCCGAAATGACCGTTCCGATCGGGCGCCCACAACGACGTGATGGCGCCGCCGTAGGTGATGATGTCGACGTGATAGCCACGCTCGTTACGGAGGCTGTATCGATAGACCTCGGCGCCGGCCGCCGTGCCAAAGTATTCTTTGTCGATCGTCACAATTTGCTAAAGACGGTATTCGCCTCTTCCAGGCTCTCGATCGATCCGATGTCAAACCACACACCAGGCACTTTCCACACGTAGAAAGGGACGTGCGGATACAGCCATTGGACCAGGCGACCGGGCTGGTCCGGGTTGTTGCCTTCGGCGATGTACTGGTGAATCAAAGGGAGCGTCGACTTCGGATAGTAATAAAGCGCGATGCCCGTGAGTGTGCTCTTGGGCACTTTCGGTTTCTCTTCAAAGTAGATGATGCGGTTGTCCTGATCGATCTCAATCGCGTTGTACTTCTTGATCTCTTCGAGGTCCCCGACGTCGTAAACACCTGTGACCGGCGAGTTTTTCTGAAGACAGTAGTCACCAAACGCCGAGAGGTCGCTGCTGAACAGGTTGTCGCCGCCGATAACAATGACGTCTTCTGCGAGCTCGTGTTTGGTTATCACCAGATGCAAATCGCCGATCGCGCCGAGTTTGTTTGAGTCGTCGGTGCTGCCGTCGTTAACGATCGTGAAGCGGAAGTTGAGCGTCGGATGGCGATAATTCTCGGCCCAATCTTGAAAGTGGGTTGCAAACTTCGCGTTGGTGACGATGTACGCGTGATCGATCGCGCGAATGTCGCCGATCGCATCGAGGACATGTTCCATCATCGGCTTGCCCGCGACCGGCAACAGCGGCTTTGGTTGGTTTAGTGTCAGCGGATAAAGCCGCGTGGCGTACCCGGCTGCGAGAATAATTAGCTTCATGTTAATCCTGTCGAGACTTCCTGCGCTCCGTTCGAAGCATTACAAACGTATATCTCGGGCTTGATCTTCGTCGCCTGCTCATAACCTTCGGCGACACGCGCGCGGAATTCATCAGCGTGCTCCGTGATCACGAGGTTAATCGTGCAGCCACCAAAACCACCACCAGTCATCCGCGCACCGTACACACCTTCAAGACGCTTCGCGAGTTCGACCATCACATCCAACTCCTCGCTGCTAACCTCATAGTCATCGCGCAAGCTGCGATGCGACTCGCCCATCAGTTCTCCAAAACGCTCCAGGTCACGCTCGTTCAACGCAGCCGCCCCCAGCAAAACTCGCTCGTTTTCCGCGATCACGTGCCGGCAACGCCGGTAAACGACCTCCGGCAGACCTTGTCCAAACTGCTCGAGCTGTTCGAGCGTCACGTCGCGCAACGCCGTCACGTGCGGTAAAAACTGCGCCAGGTGCTTAACCCCCGCCTCGCATTGAGCCCGCCGCTCATTGTAAGCGCCGGAAGCCAGCGCGTGCTTCACCATCGTGTTGCAAATTATCAAACGAACATTGTCGGGCAGCGGCAACAAGCGGAATTCAAGCGAACGACAATCGAGCATCAGCGCCTTGTCCGCCTGCCCAAACAGCGAAATAAACTGGTCCATGATCCCCACATGCGCGCCGACAAATTCGTTTTCCGCCTGCCGGCAAAGCCGCGCCAGCTCGCGTTTGTCGATCTGTAACCCGGAAATCGCCGTCAGCGCACATGCGGTCGATACCTCGACTGCAGCCGATGAGCTCAACCCGGCGCCAATCGGGACTTCACCACGAATCCTAAGTCGGGCGCCGCGCAAACGGTGACCAGCCCGTTCGAGCATCACTGCGACCCCGACCGGATAATCGCTCCAATGCCGGCGTCGCACGATGTTCGGATCGTCGAGATCGATCTCAACCTCGTCGCCGTAATTTTCCGAAATGATTTGCAGTTTGCGATTGTCGAGCGGCGAGATTTCGACCCACGTGTAGAAATCGATGGCCGCCGGCATTACGAAGCCATCGTTGTAATCGGTGTGTTCACCGATGAGGTTCACTCGACCCGGGGCTCGAAAAAGTCTCTGCATGTCACTGGGGATTCGCGACATCCATCACGATCCGCCACATGCCGTTTCGCTTCTTCCAGATTCGCACGTAGCTGCCCTTCTCGATCACATTCTTCGTGTCGTCCGTGACTTCATACGTCCCGTGCGTGTAACCGAGGTCGCCCGCAAGCGAGACGTCGCCGTCGATTGGCTTCCACTTGATTCGGCCCTTCGGTGTTATCAACGCCTCAGTCGCTTCCTTAACGCCGACATATGGAAGGTTGTCCGGACGATAAAGCCGAACATCACGCCCGGCGTAGACGCCAAAGACCGCCGCAAGTGTTTGCTTCCGTTGCGCACTGGCATAGTTTCGATCGCGCTCCAGCAATGCTTCGCGAGCGATTGCCTGGTCCACCGGCTTGAACGACGTCTTCTTGTTCGGATCAGGCGCAGGCGGTTCCCACAACGTTTGTGGTCCACCTGACTGCGGATGGCTGATCCCGAGATCGACCACGAACTTCCACGTGCCATCCGCCTGCTTCTTCCAGACAGTTACAAAGTCGCCATAGCCGGACGGGGACTGATCGCTCCGATCCGCTTTGAGCTCCCATGGTCCAGTCGTAAAACCCAGATCGCCCGACACCGACATGCCGGCAAACGCAGGCTGCCACGCGAGCAATGGATTCTTGTCTGACGGCGGCACCGGATGCTCGAGCATCCATTTTTTTCCGTTAACGGCGCCGGGTCGAAACAGCAGCCCGTCGTCGGCGATGAACGCCATGAACGCATCGCGCGCATTCTTCTCCTCGGCCATCTTCGAGAACGCCTGCTCAGTCTTCACCATCTCCTGCAAAGGCGTTTGCGCCTGCGCAACCGCCGCGATCGTGAAAACGAACATAAGTATCGACAATTTTAGTTTCATAGAATCATTTGTAGGGGCGGCACTCCCTGGCCGCCTGTTGTTAAAAACCCATTCTGCGTAGATGCCCACGACGGGCGGCCACGGAGTGCCGCCCCTACAATTGAGACTCCGTGGCCGCGATAGCTCGCTGCAACACTGATTCCGGAGTCCACTGATCAATTGATCGTACTTCAGATAGATAACCACGACTCATCACCGCGAGTCGATCGCACATGCCAAACAATTCAGGCAAATACGAGCTGACCATCAGCACGGCTTTGTTCTGCGCCGCACACGCGGCAATCGTTTCGTAAACCTGCGCTTTGCTGCCGATGTCGATGCCGCGCGTGGGTTCGTCGAGCAAAAGCACGTCGGCATCCTGGTGCAGCAACCGCGCGACAATCACCTTCTGCTGGTTGCCGCCCGACAACGAGCCCACCTCCTGCTGCACGCCATGAGTTCTGATTTTGAGCGCGTTGACCAACTTCTCCGCCTGCCTGCGCTGTGCACTCAGATCGAGCCAGCCCCAACGCGAGCACGAATCGAATTTTGTGACGGTAACGTTGTCGGCGAGCGACTGGTTCAACGTCAAGCCGTCGCCTTTGCGATCCTCGCTCAGGTATCCAAGACCTTCGATTAGACGCATCGCGGGCGTCGTGCGTCCACTCCACGACGCGTTTTTATTCACTTCAATCGTTCCACTCTCCGGACGCTCGAGCCCGAAGATTGTCCTTAATAATGGAGTACGTCCCGACCCCATCAAACCTGCGATGCCGAGTATCTCGCCGCGACGCAGCTCGAAGCTGGCGTTTTTGAGCAGCGGCGCTGTTGCAAGATTTCGTACGTTGAGAATCGTGTCGCCAGGCGTCGGCGTACGGACCGGAAACAGATTCTGCTGTGCGCGACCGACCATCTTCGCGATCAGTTCGTCGTCGGTGGTGGTCGCGATGTCGCCGTTGGCAACGCTGCGACCGTCGCGCAGCACTGTGAATCGATCTGCAATTTGTCGCACTTCTTCGAGAAAGTGGCTGATGTAGATCACTGAGATTCCTTCGGCGCTCAATTTCCGGATCAGCGTGAACAGGTGCTCGACGTCTTCGCGTTGCAGACTGCTGGTGGGCTCGTCCATGAGGATGATGCGCGCGTTCGCTGCAATCGCGCGGGAGATTTCAACTATTTGTCGTGCGGCGACGGAAAGATCGCCGACACGTTTTTCCGGGCGAATGTCTGCGTGCGGGAATGTGGTGAGCACCTCGTTGGTTCGGGAGATGAGTTGATCGCGATCGAGCCAGCCGAGGCGCGACGATTCGATGCCCATGAGCACGTTCTCGGCGACACTGAGGTGCGGGCAGAGTGAGAGTTCCTGGTGAATCAACGCGATGCCGTGCGTGCGTGCGTCGAGAGGATTTGATGGAGCGTAGACGCGGCCGTTAAATTCCATCGTGCCGCGGTCCGGTCGCACCGAGCCGGCTATGACGTTCATCAGCGTGCTCTTGCCGGCGCCGTTCTCGCCGATGAGCGCGTGCACCTCGCCCTGGCGCAGCTCGAGATCTACGCCGTCGAGCGCGATGGTGGGGCCAAACGATTTATGGATCTTCGATAACTTAAGCGCGAACATCGCTTTTGTAGGGGCGGCCCTCTGTGGCCGCCCGTTCGTCGAACTCCACACAGCGGGCGGCCACAGAGGGCCGCCCCTACAATAACGCCCTCATCGTTCGAGCGTGTCGTAGAGTGGGAACGCGGGCATCACCCGAAAGACTTCGTTCGAGCCTGTAATCGCCAGGATTCGCACGTCATCATTCTGCGGCAGCGTCAGAATTTTTGCATTCGCCGGCACGTCGATCGTGTAAGCAAACAAATAAGAATATGCGTACGCTTCGTTTTTACCCTCATTCGTGTGGCGATGCGATGCGAACCACGCGAGCGGCGCGCGTTTGATAAACCCTGGCGTGATGCCGGTCATCTCGCCGTACTGGTCGCGTCTCGTCCGCGGCCGTTGCAACAGCGCCGCGATGTCCGGCGGCACGTCCGCTGGCGGCGTGCGCGGCTGCACGGTAACCTCCGTCTGTTTCCATTCCCGGTTGTCCCACTGCCCGATGAATCCGCTCCAATTCTGAACCGCCAGATTCACATTCTTATCACCAACTTTGAAAGCTACATCCTGATCGCCGTGAGCCGAAGCCGCAAGCACATACAGCCTCCGCACGCCCGCGGGCACCGAAATACTCTGGCCCGCAGGAACAACTGCGTTCGCCTTGTCGCCCGCCGCCACATGAAAAACTATTCCTCCGTACCAGAGCTCACGCGGCAGCATCTCCGCCGGTAGCGCAAATCCTTCGCCGTCGAAACCATGCTTCATCCGTTCACCATCGCGATCGGCAACCGCGAGATCGTATGGCAAGTTGATCGCGCGCGATTCAGGTAGCGACAGTTTCGCCGAAGGGTGCGCCAACTTCACCGCAAACGTGCGCGGTTGAAACCGACCAAGGCTCGTCACCAGTTCGCCGTTCTTAATTAACGCCGGCCCCAGAGGCTGTTCCTGACCATCCACTTCGCGCGCCGCAATCACCGGCGCCGCAAATCCGATGCGCACATCCGGCGCCGCACGGCCATCCAGCTCCACGATCCGCACGATCACTTCATCGCTGTCTTCAGCCTTCTTCAGCGCCAGCACGCGAACACGACTGTTGTTCACGCGCAGGATCGAAAACGTTTTGCTCAAACGTCCTTGATGCTTTGAACTCTCAAATGCGATCAACGGCTGGTTGAGACGCTGTGCCTGCCAGTCAGTTTGAGCGCGACGCCAATCACCCGCATGCGCCGCCAAACCGTAAATGATCTCGTGATGACCCCAATCCTGTGTTGACTGATCCGCGTAGCCCGCGCGTGGTCCAATTCCCGGCGTGCGAAGCAAAGTTAGGCGCAATGTGTTGTCGTCGGGCTTGTCAGAACCGTATTTGCAATCGGAAAGAATAGTGACGCCGAACGATCCCGTTCGATCTGTGAGATCGAACCACTGGTGCGACGGCACTTCAAACTTACGCTCGTCGTTGTTGCCGCGTTCGATCGTGCCGAGGTCCCAGTTGTAAGTCGCCGTCGCGTTTGCAGCAGTGAGTGGAAACGTCGCTTTCAGATTGGCATTACTCGTCTTCCAATCAATTACGTTGCTGAACTCGACGCGATTGCCCGCATCGCCCGCCGATAAGCGGATGGTCTGTGCAAACTTCGAACCTTCCGTTTCGCGAACGACTTCCAGCGCCACACGCACTGGACCATCTTCAACCACTCGGACTTGCGAGCGGCCACCGACATACGCGCGCGGCGGCTTCTGCTGATCGGCCCAATCCATGTTCCAGGCCGGCCACTGCACGGGCGTGTCGTTCTTGATTGCGAGCCGAATCGGCGCGTCGAGCAATTCACGGTTGAGCTTCTTATCAAAAATACTCGACACATCACCGTCATTCAGCGCGATCCGGTAACGATCATTTTCAAGTGAACTGGGCGAAACCTTTAGAGTCGTCGAAGACGCCGGAACACCCGACCGGATCTCATAAACCGCATAACCCACAGACGGCACCTGGGCCAGAAACAACAGCTTCCCCTGGCGATTTACCTGGGCCGGAACTTCTCGCCCACTTGGATCGATCACTCGGACTGTTCGAGTTGAGAACGACATCGGCACCTCGACAACATCTTCGCGCTCGATGTTCAGCGGATTGTAAACAACGATCGGCGTCCCAACTGTCTCCGTATTCAAAGCCGCCGCAATCCCTTCAGTCGCGCTCGTCAACACGCCCGCAAACTGGTTCATCGCGATCACGTCGTCGTTCCACGAAAATTGAAAAGCTTTTGGCGTCGCCGTGCCCGGGAGGATGTCGTGAAACTGTCCGCCCATCACGAGTGTCCAGGCGTTGTTCAGACGCTCCTGCGGGTACGTGCGACTGCCCAACCACGCGGCGCCGATCGACGCTTTCTCAGCCGCGTCGGCGAGCAGCTCGTTCTTCCGGTTCCAACGCTTTCGATAAGCCTCCGAAGTGATCGAACCGGCGGAGTGATCGGTCAACAACAAGTCGCCTTCGTAACGCGGCAGACCTTTGATCTGCTCCGGCCGGATGTTCAGAAACATCTGCTCGGCGGTTGCTGACACGACCTTCAGGGGACCATCATTCTTTCTGACAATCGCTTCCACCATGCTCACCGAATCTTCTTGGGGCGCGCCGCCCGTGTCGCCGGTTCCGTAATAGTGATAATCGGTGAACAGTCCGCTGGCTTTGCCGTTGCGTTCCACGCGTCGCGGCCAATCGATGGGCGCGTTGCGCGCGTTTGTCTGCGCGACCGAAGGACTCCTGCTGATGTCTTCGCGCACGTGGCCGCCATAGTCGCCCGGATTCAGAGCCGCAATGACTCCGTGACCGTCTGGTCCAACCCAATACCCGACATTGAATGGAATTCCGCGCGGCGTTTCTTCAATCGAGCCTTTACCGCCGACGTTCGCCGCCGAGTTCCAGGTGAGCTTCTGGGTCGAGAAGCCTTTCACGCCCGCGTGTGCGAGTATGCTTGGCAGCGACGCCGGAAAACCGAAGCAATCGGGCAACATGTATTCAGCGCTCGTCTTCGCAAACTCGCGTTGAAAAAATCGATTGCCGTAGAGAATCTGGCGGAAGATCGATTCCGCTGAAGGAACGTTGACGTCGCTCTCCTCCATCGACGAGCCCGCGGGGAACCAGCGACCCGCAGCCACGTATTGTTTGACGCGCGCGTAGTCCGCCGGCCAGTACTCCTTCATCATGCGATAGCGATTGGCGCCGCTGAAGTTGAAGACGTAATGCGGATACTTTTCGAAGAGCGCGAAGTTGTCGTGCATCGTCTTCGGGAGGAACTCGTTGATCACGCGCGGATATTCCCAGCGCCACTGCGTGTCGAGATGGGCGTAAGCGACGACGTAGAGAGTCGGGTCTTTTGTCAGGTCAGGCTGGACGGTCTGCGCGGAGATTGCCAGAGAACTTGCGAGTAAAACAGCCAGAAGCTTTGTTGCTCGCATTGCTGCTCCTTTCGCATGCTAGAATGCCGGGCCATGTCTATTTCATTCTCGGATCGTGTGAAGATACCTGATGACGTGCTGATCTCCAAGCTACAGGAGGAATCGGTGATCCTGAACCTCGACAGCGAGCGTTACTACGGTCTCGACGATGTCGGCACGCGCTTCCTTTCAGTTCTGACGACTTCGGAATCGATCGAAGCCGCGTACGAAACACTCGCGAAAGAGTACGACGTCGATGGTCAACTGCTGCGCAACGATTTGGCCGAGCTCGTCGAGAAACTCGCCGCACAGGGCATCATCCAAGTCAGCGGTTAAATCCGTGTCTCAGGAGCTCTCGATCACTGCCTACGCTCGCCTCGATGGACGCGAAGATCTAATCGCTAAACTGCCGCGCGCTTCGCAGACGCAAGATGATGCAGAACTGATCCTGCTCGCGTACGAGACCTGGGGCGAAGACTGCGTCAAACACCTGCTCGGGGATTTCGCTTTCGTCATTCGCGACAAGCACTCGCGCCAACTCTTCTGCGCTCGCGATCACTTTGGGGTGAAACCGTTCTACTTCGCACGCGTCGACGATGAGCTGCTGTTCAGCGATAGCTTGAACGCGATCCGCCGGGACTCGCGCGTCTCAGACGCACTGAACGTAACAGCGATCCGAGACTATCTGGTTTTCGGGTTGAACCAGGATCTCTCGACCACCGCGTTTCGCGACATTCAACGCGTTCCGCCCGCGCACAGTTTGACGATCAGGAATGGTGTCACGACGCTTCGGAGTTACTGGACACCCGACACTGCAAACAAAGTTCGCTTTCGTGATGATCAGTCGTACGTCGAGCGTTTTCGAGAACTGCTGAGACAGGCAGTGCGGGATCGTTTGCGTGATACCAATCGCGTCGCCATTTCGATGAGCGGTGGGCTAGATTCCACAAGTGTCGCGGCGATGGCAGTTGAATGCGGTGCTGATGTCCATGCTTGTGCAGTTGTTTACGACGAATTGATGCGGGATGAGGAGCGTCACTATGCGACCGCGGCGGCGAACCACCTCGGAATTCCGATCAGTTACGTGGTTGCGGATAAGTTTTTGCTGTTTGACGAGCAGGTGCCTGGCGACATGGATCAGCCAGAGCCTTTTCTGTTGTCGCCACTGACGGCGCAGTTTCACAGCCTGTTGCGACTTTGCGAGGCTCATGGGCGGGTTGCGTTTACGGGTTATGATGGCGATGCGTTCATGCACGAGCCGAGGCTTTCGCGTTTGCAGGTGAGGACGGCACTGAAGCGAATGCTCCGCAGGGAATTTTTTGGGTCGCCAAGCCGCAAAGGCGCAAAGGAAGAAAGACGACCAGTAGCAATGGCGTCGCTGAACTCGAAGGTGTGGGCGCCGCTGTTCGAGGGTTACGATCCGGGTGCGACCAAATTGAATCTCGAAGTTCGACATCCATTCGTCGACGTGCGTTTGGTCGAGTATCTGTTGTCGATTCCGCGCGCGCCGTGGTGTGAGCACAAGCACATTCTCAGAGCGGCGATGAAAGATCTCTTGCCACCTGCTATTTTGAATCGTCGAAAAACACCGCTCGCCGGTGATCCTGCTCTTCAAATCGCACGCAGCACTGGTGTAAGATGGCTCGACAGTTTTGAGGTCAATCCGCAGCTCGAGAGTTTTGTTAACCTGAAGCAACGCCGATCAGTGGCGAATGAAATTACTCCCGACGACCTCTGGGCCAGCCTTCGTGTATTTGCGTTGAACTATTGGCTCACGCACTCCCAGCCATTAGATCGACGAGCGACGGAAAACCAGGTGAACAAAAATCGAGCGTACCGGACCTCAACAGCCTAGACTGCCGAACATGGAGATGACGCATGGAACGTAAACCGGAAACCGCCGGACAAGGCAACGAACCGAACACGCGCAAGCCCTATCACAAGCCGGAAGTAATCGTTTACGGAAACATTCGCGAGATCACTAAGAACATCGGTCCAAAAGGTAATCTCGACGGTGGCGGCGGCGCCGCAGCCGGACCAAAGACTGGAACCTAACGCCTGTCGCACCTCATTTCATGCCCTACCGTTGCTCGATCTACGGTCTTGGAGTTGTCGCTAATCGAACAGTTCCCGGCGTTCCTGCCTCATCGATCGCCGCGGACGACGTTCGCATAAACTTCCGCTCACTTCCGGCATGGTTTAATCAGTGTATACAGTTTGAGACTACGTACGTCGCAGACCAAAAAGACGAATGTGGCCGCCCGGTCTTGCGTGTGTTTCGCTTGTTGGAAGGCAAGTACTACCGGTTTTGTTATGCCGATCAGACAGAGTTTGTGATCGACGCGGCGGGCACAGAAATCTGGGCAGACTGGCGTGAGCCTCTGACGATTGAAGACGCAACGACTTACCTGCTTGGTCCAATAATGGGCTTCGTGATGCTGTTGCGCGGCGTTGTTTGTTTACATGCGAGTGCGATCGCGATCGACGACTATGCGATTGCTTTGGTCGGTCCGGCGGGATCGGGTAAATCGACGACAGCGGCGGCATTCGCGGAGCGAGGGTTTGGCATTCTGGCGGAAGACGTGGTGACGCTGGACGATCGCGGCGATCAGTTCCTGGTGCGGCCTGCGTATCCTTGTATTCGTTTGTGGCCTGCTTCGGTCAAGGCGCTTTACGGAAATGAAACGCACTTGCCGAAGCTGACGCCAAACTGGGACAAGTGCTACCTCGATCTCAACGAACAGTTTCAACAGCAGCCGTTGACGCTTGCAGCGATCTATTTGTTGGGTGAGCGTCGCGACGATGCGGCGGCGCCGTTTGTTGAGACGGTCGATCGTGCGGAGGGTTTGATGTCGCTGGTGGCGAATACTTACGCCACGAAGTTGATGGACCGACACATGCGCGCGCGCGAGTTTGAATTGTTGACACGGGTTTTGAACAACGTTCCCTTGCGACGCGTGACGCCCCACGCGGACGCCGCCCGCATTCCGGAATTATGCGACCGCATCCTTAATGATTTCGAGTCGAACCAGAAGCTATGTACAGCCTTCACTTCTATGGCCGGATGATTGCCGACGCGCCGCGCATGAACGCGTATGTCGAGGCGCTGCGTCAGACGGTGAAACCCGACTCGGTCGTGATGGATCTCGGTTGTGGTCCGGGAGTGTTTGCGCTGCTCGCGTGCAAGTTCGGCGCGCGACGTGTTTACGCGGTGGAATCGAATAACGTCATCGGGCTCGCGCGCGAAGCCGCGGCGGCAAATGGTTTTGCCGATCGGATCGAATTCTTTGAAACAGTGTCGACCGCCGTGGCGCTGCCGGAAACCGCGACCATCATCATCTCCGATTTGCGCGGCGTCTTACCATGGTTTCAACAACACATTCCCTCGATCATTGACGCGCGCGCAAGGCTCCTGGCGCGTGGCGGGACGCTCATTCCGCGTCGTGATCATCTGTGGGCGGCTGTGGTTGAAGCACCTGCTGCTTACGAGGAGATCGTCGGTCCGTGGAACCAATTCCAGTTGGATTTATCGGCGGGGGCGCGTCTGATTACAAACAACTGGCGCAAGACCAGGATCCGGCCTGAGGAGTTGCTGGTTGAGCCGGTTTGCTGGACCACGATCGATTATTACGAGGTCGATAGTCCTGACATTCGCGCGGACATTTCGTGGCGTGTCGCACGCAACGGCACGGCGCACGGCGTGGCGATTTGGTTCGATTCAGATCTGGCGGACGGTGTGGGGTTTTCAAATCATCCCGCCGCGCCGGAACTGATCTACGGCAACGGTCTGTTCCCGTTTTCTCAGCCCGTGCCGGTGCTGGAAGGCGAGCGCATTAACGTGCGACTCGAAGCGAAGATGGTTGGTGATGATTACGTTTGGCGCTGGGACACCGAGTTTTACGGACACGGCCACGAGACGCGGCCGAGAGTGAGCTTCAAACAATCGACGTTCTTTGGTGTGCGCTTTCACACGCGCAACTCCAAAAGGCTCGACGAAAATCTGTGTAGTTTGTGTAATTGATGTTCAAAGTTCTCAGCACAAAACTCCGCCAGGCACTCGCGCAACTGCCGCATCTGCCTCGCGCGCTGAAACTGGTGTGGGAAGTTGCGCGAGCGTGGACCATCGCATGGATCGTGCTACTGATCGTGCAGGGACTCTTGCCTGCCGCGCTAGTCTACTTGACGAAACTGGTGGTCGACGGTGTTGTGATCGCGGTGCGAAACGGAAGTGCGTGGCCCGAAGTGCGTCAGGTGCTGTTTTTGTTGGTGCTGTTCGGCGCCACTCTGGTGCTGATGGAAGTCGTGCGCGTCGGCATCAACTGGGTGCGCACGGCGCAGGCCGAGTTGTTGCAGGATCACATCACTGCGCTCATCCATGAAAAGTCCGTGACGGCAGATCTCGCGTTTTACGAGCTCTCCGATTACTACGATCACCTGCATCGCGCGCGCACCGAGGCCTGGTACCGCCCCGTCGCTTTGCTCGGAAACCTCGGCGCGTTGCTGCAAAACAGCATCACGCTTTTGGCGATGGGCGCGATCCTCATTCCGCTTGGACCATGGCTGACCCTGGCGCTCATGCTGAGCACGTTGCCTGCGTTCTGCGTCGTCGTTCACTACGCCGTGGTTGAATATCAATGGCGACAGCGCACGACCGGCGACGAGCGGCGCGCGTGGTACTACGACTGGATCATGACCACCGCTGACGCAGCCGCGGAGCTCAGGCTCTTCGGACTCGGTAAATATTTTCGATCGAACTACACAGGTTTGCGCCAGCGTTTACGCGGTGAGCGATTGCAGTTGACGCGACGACAGGGCCTGTCCCAACTGGCGGCTAGTCTGATTGCGCTGTTAGTTGTCGGTGGCGCGCTCGGATGGATGGTTTGGAAGGCACTGCACGGAGCGGTAACGCTCGGCGAACTCGCACTCATTTACGCGGCCTTCAATCAGGGCCAGGGTCTCATGCGCACGCTGCTGGAGAACGCGGGCCAACTCTACGGTCACAGTCTGTTTCTCGGAAATTTGTTCGAGTTTCTTTCTCTACAGCCGAAAATCATTTGTAGGGGCGGCACTCCGTGGCCGCCCGTGCGCGAGCCTAAGACGGCTATCGCTTTCACTGGCGTCTCCTTCACCTATCCCAACGCTTCAACCAAAGCGCTCAACGATTTCACGATCACTATCCCCGCCGGAAAGATCGTGGCCATCGTCGGTCCAAACGGCGCAGGCAAGAGCACACTGCTCAAGCTGCTCTGTCGTTTTTACGATCCGGACGAAGGCAACATCACAATCGACGACCACGACCTAAAGGACTTTGCCACTGACGATCTGCGACAGTTAATCACCGTCCTGTTCCAACAACCGTTTCATTACAACACCACCGTGCGTGAGAACGTTCTCTACGGCGATCTAAAACTGGCTGCTTCAAACGCGGACATACAAACCGCCATCAGCGCTGCCGGCGCGGAAGGCCTCGTTGCCCGTCTCCCGGAGCAGGAGCAAACGCTGCTCGGTCGCTGGTTCGCAGGCGGCACAGAACTGAGCGTCGGCGAGTGGCAGCGCATCGCGCTCGCGCGTGCGTTTCTACGTCGCGCGCCAATAATCATTCTCGACGAACCAACCAGCGCGCTCGACCCGTGGGCCGAAGCCGACTGGCTCGAACGATTCCGCGAGCTTGCGCACGGCCGAACATCGATCATCATCACACACCGCTTCACGACCGCGATGCACGCCGACGTGATCCACGTCATGGACCGCGGACGAATCGTCGAATCCGGCAGCCATCAACTGCTGCTTGAGCAAAACGGTCTGTACGCGGAATCATGGTCGCAGCAGATCCGTCCACAGACGACACAAAATCTCGCGTCATCTGCGAGTGGCTTTTCACGATGAACCATAGCCGCGAAAACGGAGTCATCCTGTGCATCGCACGCCGCGAGCTCGGACCGATTCAGCGCGCGGAACTAAGACGGTTACTACAAGACCCGCTCGACTTCGACTACCTCGTCATTACCGCACAGGCACACGGACTGCTGCCGCTGCTCCACAAAAACATCAGCAGCGCATCGGATCAGGTGCCCGCCCATGTTCTTTCACGACTGAAACGCGAATCCGTCGCGAATTCCCAGAACGTGCTGCATCTGATCGGCAAACAATTGGCCGTGTACAAACTGCTCTACGCTAGCGGTATCCGAGTCGCACTCTTCAAAGGACCACTGCTCGCAAAGATGGCGTACGGCGAGGTCTCTTTACGCCAGGCAGGCGATATCGACATCTTGATAAACCGCAAACACTTCTCCAAAGCAAGGAAGTGTCTCGAATCGCTCGGCTACGAGATGTTTCCGCCGATAACCTCGTCGCAGTTGGGTTCGCACTTGAGGAACCATTGCGAAATTCAGTTCGTGCGCGACGACTGGTTCACTGTCGTCGATCTTCACTGGGATTTTGCACCGCGGAGTTTCGTCTTCAAAGTCGAGGTAGATGAAGTGCTGGCACGACTGCAAACAGTATGTCTGGCGCCAACGATAGTTACGACTTTCGGTCCTGAAGATTCAGTGCTCTACCAGGCGATGCATGGAGCCAAGCACCTGTGGCGACGTTTAGAGTGGATCACTTCGTTAGCAGAAACAGTCCGCGCTTCGTTGCCGATAGACTGGGACGTGCTTCTCGATCGGGCGGCCAGAGCGCGTGCGACGCGCATACTCGGTCTTGGTCTGCGACTCGTCGAAAAGTTTTCCGACGTCGAGGTGCCCGTCAGCGTGTTATCGCCCCTCGATCCGGATGGAGAAATGTACCGGATGGCACAGGAGATCGGCGATCGGCTGTTCACAACTTACGGTGCTGCCGACTCAACCGAAACCAACCTCTTCAACCTGCGCATCATGGACCGCAAACGCGACGTACTGCTCTCCGCACTGCACGCGATCTTCGTTCCCACGCTGCCGGACTGGCAAGCACTCTCGCTTCCCTCCTCGCTGCATTCGCTTTATTACGCGTACCGCCCGCTGCGTCTCTCAAGAATCTACAGCACTTCTCTCTGGCGGAGAGTCACGCGCCATGTTTAAGCCGCCTTTAAAGTGGGCTGGCGGAAAACGTTGGCTGGTGTCTCAAATCCGCCCCGTCTGGGAGCTGAATTCGCAAAGCAGATACGTTGAACCGTTCTGCGGCGGACTCGCGGTCGTGCTCGGCCTGCAACCCGAACGCGCCGTGCTAAATGACATCAATCAACATCTGATCAACTTCTACCGGCACGTGCAGCACGGGCTCGAGATGCACCTCGAGATGCGCAACGACGAGGAGCTTTTCTATCGACATCGCGAGCGGTTCAATCAACTCATTCGCGACGGCGCGGCGCACACGGAAGAAGGCGCACAGTTGTTCTATTATCTAAACCGCACCTGCTTCAACGGTCTGTGTCGTTTCAACAAAGGTGGTGATTTCAACGTGCCGTTTGGTACCTACACCACCATCAACTACGCGCGAGACTTCGCTGAATATGCAGGCGTGTTCAAGCGCTGGGAGTTCAGCAATCGCGACATCGAGGAGCTCGAACTGGAGCCGGAGGATTTCGTTTACGCCGACCCGCCTTATGATGTTGAGTTCACGACTTACAGCTCGGGAGGTTTTTCGTGGGAGGATCAGTTGCGCACGGCAAAGCGACTGGCTGCACATCCGGGGCCGGTGATCATTTCGAATCAGGCGACGCCACGAATTATCGAGCTTTATCAGCAGCTTGGATTTGAGTTGATGTTTCTTGATGGGCCAAGGCGGATTAGCTGTACGGGCGACAGGAGCGCTGCGCGCGAGGTGTTGGCGATAAAGGGTTAGATCAAGATGCAGGCGTGGTTGCCGGATTTTGTTTATGCAGACGGACAGTTTCTGTCCGATCGCGCCGTTGTCTGCGACGAATCCGGGAACATTCACGGGGTAGTTGAAAGCAGCCAGATGCCCGATGCGATTCGCTTAAAAAATCGAGCGTTGCTGCCCGGCATGGTAAACGCACATTCGCACGCGTTTCAGCGTGTGATTCGGGGGCGTACAGAGCGTCGCTCGCAGCACACGACTGACAGTTTCTGGACTTGGCGGGAGCAGATGTACGCGGCTGCGAATCGACTCGAGGCTGAAGACATTTACGCCGTCTCGCGCATGGCGTTTCTGGAGATGGCGCTGACGGGAATCACGGCCGTCGGCGAGTTTCACTACATTCATCACACGCCGGACGGTTCTCCTTATTCAGATCCAAACCTGCTCGCCCGAGAAGTAATTCGCGCCGCACGCGACGTCGGTATTCGCATCGCGCTCTTGCGTGTCGCATACGCGCGCGCCGGATTCGAAACCGAACCGAATCCTCTACAAGTTCGCTTCATTGAAAACTCTCCCGAGCAATATTTGCAGCATCTCGAACAGTTACTCAGCGCGCCGGAATTGCAGGACGGCCGGGCCTGGGCCGGCGTGGCACCGCACAGCGTTCGCGCGGTGCCGTTGAATTACCTGAAAACCATTGTGCCGTTTGCAAACGAGCGTGGCCTGCGCGTCCACATGCACGTGGCCGAGCAACCCGCGGAGGTCGAGGCGTGCATTCAGGAGTATGGACGCTCGCCAGTGGCGTTGCTCGACACGGAAGGTTTGCTGAGCTCGGGTTTTACAGCCGTGCACGCGATTCATGTGACGCCGAAGGCCATCGGCGCGATCGCGCGCGCAGGCGCATCTGTTTGCGCGTGTCCGACGACTGAACGAAATCTAGGCGACGGCGTTGTGCCGGTTGATGCTTACTTCAAAGCGGGCGTGGCCGTGTCTCTCGGCACCGACAGTCAGATACAGATCGATCTGCTCGAGGACGCGCGCGAGCTCGAGTATCACCTGCGTTTGCAGCAGACGGCCCGGAATGTTCTCGCGCCGGATGACGACGCGAGCAGCTCGGCACTCGCGGGGCGATTGTTTGATTGTGCGACCATCAACGGCGCTCGTAGTATTGGTTTCAGTGGTGGAAAACTCGAAGCCGGCGCGCCGGCAGATTTCTTCACCGTCGCCCTCGACGATCCTTCGATTGCCGCATCGTCACGTGAAGATCTCCTGGCGAACATGGTGTTTTCACTCTCGCGAGCGGCTGTGCGCGATGTGGTTGTTGGCGGGCGAAGGATTGTTGAAAACGGAAGGCATGCGGACCAGCAATCGATCGTCGAGAAGTTTAGAGGATTGAACCAACACAAATGACGCAGATCAAACAAACACTCGCGGAGCTCGTGCGGATCGATTCCGTTTCTTCGCGATCGAACGCGGAGATCGTCGAATACCTCGAGCGTCGTTGCGAGTCGCTGGGCTTTGTCACGCGAAGATTTCCTTATCTCGATGACGCGCGAGTCGAGAAGTTCAACTTGGTCGCACTCGCCGGTACTGATTTTTCCACTGAAACGGAAGTCGATCTCGCGCTGGTGGGCCACACGGACACCGTCCCCTACGATCCCAATTGGACCGACGCCACCAATCTCACTGAACGTGATGGAAAACTCTACGGCCGCGGTTCGTGCGACACGAAAGGCTTCATCGCCGCTGCACTCACGGCGCTCGAAACTATCGAGGTGGCCCAGTTAAAAAAGCCATTGGCCTTGATATTCACTGCCGACGAGGAAATCGGTCTCCGCGGCGCCAAACGACTCGCAGACGAAAAGCCCCTGCGCGCTCGTTACGCCATCGTCGGCGAGCCCACCTCACTAAAACCGATTCGCGCCGGCAAGGGTTATTCGCTCGCCGAAGTGATAGTAAAAGGTCGCGAAGCACACAGCGCGTACCCATCGCTCGGTGCTTCCGCAGTATTTCGTGCCGCGCGTCTCATCAACCATCTCGAATCGATCGCCACCCAACTCACCGACGACCAGCACGCGGCTTTCGATCCGCCCTACACGACGCTGAACATCGGTTTGATCCGCGGCGGCTCAGCGAAAAATGTGCTTGCCGGTGAGTGTCGCTTCACGCTCGAGTGGCGGCCCATTCCCACGCAGTCGTCGGGTTACGTGCTCAATCTTTTCAGAACGGCGATTCAGGAAGAGACGCAAAAAGATCCGGAGTTTGAGTGCGAAGTCGACGCAAGCCGGCAGGATACAGGATTCGAGACTTCGCCCGACTCGCCCTTAATCAAGATGTTGGAACAAGCTACCGGACTCGAGTCCGGCACGGTCGCATTCGGGACTGAAGCAGCGCAAATGATGTTACTCGGCAGCGAATCCGTCGTGATCGGACCGGGCGACATTCGCGAAGCACACCGCACCGGCGAATTCGTCCCAATCAACGAGCTCGAGCGTTGTGCTGAGGTTTTGAGACAGGCTATTCTTTCCGGGGCAACCACGAACATCTAAAGTCCATCGGAAAGAAGCCATGCTCCGCATTAATAAACCCCTTTTAGCAGTTTTACTGTTGTCGTTTTGTATTCCGCTTGCCGCACAGGATCAAAAGCCGTTTACCAGAGACGAATTCGTAAGCCTGCTTTTCCAGCTACAACGCAACCCCGACATGCGCGACGAGGTCATCGAGCAGATCCGAAAGCGCGGGATCGGGTTTGCACTGACCGATGGTATGCGCTCGGTCGTAGCCACCAAGAGTGGCAACGATTCGCTCGTGCGTCGCACGCTGGAAGAAGCTGAGCGACGGCGTGTGAACCCGGCCGCTTCCACGCTGCCTCCGGAGATCGAAGGGTCGGAACTTCTGCAACGCACGCGCAACGTCACGCTCGCCGCCGCGAACGCGATGCCCGATTTCATCGTCAAGCAGCTCATCAAACGCTCGGTCGCTTACGGCACCACTACCAACTGGATTCCACAAGACAATCTCAGCATCGCAGTCGGTTATCGCGCTAACGTCGGCGAGGAATACAAGGTCCTGACGGTGAATGGAATGCCCGTGGGACCGGAGGTGCAGGCGAGTGCTGATTACAGCAAGTACGCGCCGCGCGGAGCGTCGTCGAGCGGCGTCGAATACATTTCCGCGCTGGCGGATATTTTTAAGCCGGAGTCGAAAGCGGAATTCAAGATGGTCGATACTGACGTTATTCAAGGCAGAAGAACTGTTGTTTACGAATACGTCGTCAAGAAAGAGTTTTCGACACTCACGCTGAGCCTCGCCGACACGGGCGCGCGCACAACCGCCGGTTCGCGTGGTCGTATGTGGATCGATCGCGAGTTGGATCGCGTGCTGCGCTTCGAGCAGATTGCAACCGAGATCGATCCTAACTTTCCGATCACAGCCGCGAGCAGTTTGATCGATTATGACTGGGTGACGATCAACGAGCACAAGTATCTGTTACCGACGCACTCTGAGATCCTCCTGACCACGCGAACACCGAAGTTTTTGCTCCAGAGTCGCAATGACGTTCGTTTCCGCAGTTACCAGAAATTCGGAGCTGAGCTGAAGGTCGTCGACGAAGTTGGTGAAGACGACGACGAACCGCCGAAACCAGTTAAGCCACCGCAGTAATCACAAAGAGCACAAAAACAATTTGTGAGCTGTCTACAATCGTGAACGCCTCACGGGTCGAGTGTTTCCATCAGTCGACACGCAAAGTTTTTTGCTAACTCCTAAATCCGCTTTGTTTATTGGTCGCGTAGATCGATCGACCTTTCGGTACGGGCTTTGCACCACCGGGGAGCAGAAAGGCAAGTAACTCACGTAATGAAGCCCAGGATTTTGATCGTTGACGATGATTCCGCGATCACACAACAGCTCTACTGGAGTTTGTGTGACGAGTACGACGTGGTGACCGCAAACGACATGCAGACCGCGATTCGACGAACGACTTTTTATAAACCTGATATTTCGATCCTTGATCTACAGATGCCCCCTGACAGAACTTCCCCGGCCGCCGGCTTGCGGTTATTGGAATTTATCAAAGGGCATTTAGCTAATGCGAAGGTCTTGATCATGAGTTCAAACAGCGGACCGGAAGTACGCAAAGCATGTTTTGCCGCCGGCGCTGACGAGTTTTTTGCCAAGCCCTTCGAGATCGAAGACATGCTTGCGGTCATTTGCAAGCTGACCCCCGTTCATAGGTTGGAGCTGTTTGCTCACATTCTTTGAAGATCCCGGGCGCTACTCCCTTTAGCGTCCGTCAAGCACCGCGGATGAAACCCTCTTCATCACCGGTGTGCTCGAGAGGCCCCCGCTGAGTTGCCCAACACGCAGCGGGGGCCGTTATTTTTCTCTGCCAAACTGACTTCTGCCTGCCGCTCTGCCATAATCCGCTGCTATAAATGAGCGAAGCTAGCGACAAAGTGCGGGGGCTTTCAGATCTCCCGCTGTTTCCATTGCCGGTGGTCCTGTTTCCCGGTGTGCCTCTGCCACTGCACATCTTCGAGCAGCGCTACCGCCAAATGCTGCTCGACATTCGCCTGGCAAACAATCTCTTTGGTCTCGCGTACTTCGATCCGACGACTACCGAGAACGAAGTACCACCTGCGGGTCACGTCGGCTGCGTTGCTGAAGTCACCGAGACGCAAACGCTTGCTGATGGACGTTCGAACATACTCACGCTCGGAGTGATTCGATATCGCATCGAGTCTTACGTTGAGCGTGGTGCTCCTTACCTGGTGGCGCAGGTGAGTTATTTTGAGGACGACGAAGAAGATGAGTCGCTGCTCGCCGGGCCTGCGAAGGAAGTCGCCGATACGTTCACGCGTATCGCGCAAGCCGTGCGGACCATCAACGACGAGCGCGCCGCGTTGCCTGACATTTCAAATACCGAACCGCAGCGTTTGTCGTTTCTGGTTGCGGCTGCGATGGAGATCGATGCGGACGTGAAGCAGGAACTGCTCGAGCTGCGCTCGACGTCGGAGCGGCTGGAACGACTGCGCGGGATGCTGGCGGTGGCAGTCAAGGGGTACGAAGAACGCGCGCGCATCCACGAGCTCGCAAAGGGTAATGGACACGGCGGCAAGAGGATTGAGATCGAATGAGCGACCGAGTGAGTGTACGGGTTCTGTTTTTTGGTGCTGCGCGTGATGCAGTTGCTTCAAATCAGATTGAGATCTCGCTCGAGGCGCCGGCGACGGTTGCGACTGCTTTTCGGAAGCTCGTCGAAACGTTTGCCGATCTGGAGCGATTTGGACGTTCGCTTTTGTTCGCGGTGAACCAGGAATACGCCATGCCTGACACTCTGCTCAATGACAATGATGAGTTGGCCGTGTTTCCGCCCGTGAGCGGAGGCTCGCATGATTTCTTCGAGTTGACTACAGAGCCGATTGACGTGGGGCAGGTAGCGCGGAGGGTCGTGCTGCCCGAGTGTGGCGCGACAGTGACGCTCGACGGCTACGCGCGCGAATGGACCAAGGGAAAGCGAACTCTGTATCTCGTTTATGAAGCGTACGAGCCGATGGCGTTAACGGAGATGCAGCGCCTCGGTGTGGAAGCGCACGAGAAATTCGAAATTGCGCACCTCGGCATCGTCCATAGAACGGGCCGGTTGGACATCGGCGAAACGAGCGTCGTGATCGCCGCCAGCGCACCCCACCGCAAAGCCGCCTTCGAAGCGTGCGAATGGACCATCCGCGAGCTCAAACGCACCGTGCCCATCTGGAAAAAAGAGATCTTCGCCGACGGTGAAGAATGGGTGCAGCCACAAGAAGGCACAAAAGGCATTTCACAGTAGACGGCTAAAAGGCGCCAATTCCTCCGAAGAATGGGCGCCTTTTGCTGTTTAATGTACCGTTCCTTTTGTGCTTTTTTGTGGCGTTACTCTCCTTCTGTGACGTCTTGCGTCTCCTCGTCGGCAGCAGCCTCCACGAGCGAGGCGCTGGTGACTTTGTCGCCTGCATCGGTCTTGATGAGGCGCACACCCTGGGCGCTGCGACCGGTCTTACGAATGTCGGCGGCTTCGAGGCGGATGAGTTTTCCTTGCTGCGTGATGATCATGATCTCGGACTCATCTTCAACCGGAAACACCGCGACCACCTTACCGGTCTTGTCGGTCGTCTTCATGTTTATGACGCCTTTACCACCGCGAGATTGCAGCCTGTAGGTTGTGATCGGAGTCTGCTTGCCGTATCCCTGTTCTGACACCGACAACATCCGTTCCTTGTCCTCAGCAGAGACGGGACACACCGACACGACGAAGTCGTCCTGACGCAAATCGATCCCACGCATCCCGCGTGTGGCACGTCCCATCGGCCGCACGTTCTTCTCGTCGAAGCGAATCGCGAGTCCGTTGTGGGTGGCGATAAAGATCCGCTTGGTACCGTCAGTCAACACGACGTCAAGCAACTGATCGCCTTCGTCAACGTTGATGGCGATGATGCCGTTCGTGCGAATGTTCTGGAAATTAGACAGCGACGTTTTCTTGATCACACCCTTGCGCGTGACCATGACCACGTAGCGGCCTTCGGCAAACTCGCGCACCGGAACCACGCCTGCCAGTTTGCGATCTGTCGTTATGTTGATGAGATTCACGACGGCCTTGCCGCGAGCCGAAGCAGCCGCATCCGGCACTTCGTGAACCTTGATCTTGTAGACCATCCCGTCGTCAGTGAAGATCATCAGGTAAGCATGCGTCGACGCGATGAAGAGGTGCTCGACGAAGTCGCCGTTCTTCGCAGCCGCGCCAAAACGGCCTTTGCCGCCGCGGCCCTGTCGCGAGTAAGTCGTAATCGGCGTGCGTTTGATGTAACCGCTGTTGGTGACAGTGATCGCGACGTCTTCATCCGCGATTAGATCTTCAATCGACAGCTCGACGCCTTCATCGACAATCTCCGTCCGGCGCTCATCGCCGAAGTCTTTCTTGACTTCTTCGAGCTCTTTCGCGATCACGCGACGCAAGGAACGCTCATTGCCGAGAATCTCTTCGAGCTCTGCGATGAGCTTGATTATCTGCTCGTACTCGTCGGTGATCTTTTGACGCTCGAGTGCTGAGATGCGGCGCAGTTGCAGATCCAGAATCGCCTGGGCCTGAATCTCCGAGAATGCCAGGCCCTCCATCGCCTTCTGCAATCTTGCCAGGTATGTTTTGAGTTGAACGTCGGAAGGAACGCCTTTCCACGTTTTGACTTCGCTCGTGGTTGCCAACTGTCCCATCAACCACTGTCGCGCTTCGTCGACTGAACGCGAATTGCGGATGAGCGTGACGATGTAGTCGAGCGCGTCGATCGCTTTCGTGAGTCCTTCGAGAATGTGCGCACGTGCTTTGGCCTTGCGAAGCTCGTACTCCGTGCGTTTGCGCACCACCTCGCGGCGAAACTCGATAAATGCTTCGAGCATCTGCTTGAGGTTCAACACGCGCGGCTGGCCGTTCACGATTGCCAGGTTGATGACACCAAACGACGACTGCATCGGCGTCAACTTGTAGAGCTTGTTCAGCACGACCTGCGGCACTGAGTCGCGTTTCAATTCAACCACGATGCGCATGCCGGTGCGGTCTGATTCATCGCGCAGATCCGAAATGCCGTCGATCTTCTTTTCGTTGATCAGCTCGGCGATGCGCTCGAGCAGTCGGGCTTTGTTGACCTGAAACGGAATCTCGGTAATGACGATTGCGTCGCGCTCCTGCGCACCACGTCCGATGCGATCGATGCCTGCACGCGCGCGCAACTGCAAAACGCCGCGGCCTTCTTCATAAGATTTTCTGATCTCGTCGCGGCCGTAAATAAACCCGCCGGTTGGAAAATCCGGACCCGTTACGATCTTCGTCAGATCCTTGACAGCGATCTCCGGATCCTTTAGCAGCGCCAAAGTCGCATCCACAATTTCAGTCAGATTGTGCGGCGGAATCTTTGTCGCCATGCCGACGGCGATTCCGTCGGAACCGTTGATGAGCAGGTTTGGAACACGCGTTGGTAGAACTGTTGGCTCGCTGAGCGACTCGTCGTAGTTCGGTTGAAACGCAACTGTCTCTTTCTCAATGTCGGCGAGCACCTCGTTCGCTAATCGCGCCATGCGTATTTCGGTGTAACGCATCGCGGCCGCCGCATCACCATCCACCGATCCGAAGTTTCCCTGGCCATCGATCAGCGGGTAACGCATCGAGAAGTCCTGGGCCAGACGCACGATCGTGTCGTAAACAGGCATGTCGCCATGCGGGTGATACTTACCGATAACGTCGCCGACGATGCGCGCGCTCTTCTTGTAGGGCTTATTGTAGGTGTTGCCGAGCTCATGCATGGCCCACAACACGCGCCGGTGCACCGGCTTCAAACCGTCGCGCACGTCGGGCAATGCCCGGCCGATGATTACCGACATCGCGTAGTCGAGATACGACCGTCGCATCTCGTCTTCGATGTTTATGTGGTTGCGTTCGGAAGCAGTTTCCATCTACCAGCCTTTCCAGTACAATCCGCCACGCACTTGTGACCCTGTTTGAAGAGATACTGAGCTTGAGTGGGCGCTTGTCCGGGGAGAAAAACAGGGTGAAGCATTTGCGAATTAAGTAGCCGTATTTTAGCCTTTTTCCGGGGTAGTTGGCAAACGCAAAAGACGCGAAAACTCTAATAAAATCAATAGCTTCGTCGCACGATTAGGCAAGCAGTCCCGACGCTTTTTGACCCTTCACAATCCGCGCGTTCCGAGCGCGCCGGCTCCCATGAGTGAAGAGCGACATTTGAAACGAATTCGTGAGCGACTAGCCCTGCATTTACCCGTGCGTGTTCAGGGTCGAGAGACGACTGATTTTGCCTGGACCGAGATGACGCGGCTCACGAATGTGACGCCTTTCGGAGCGGGTTTTACTCTCAAGCGTCCGACGGAAAAAGGCCGTTTGCTGTACATGACAATCCCGATGCCGCGCCAGTTGCGCGTGTTCGATCATCTCGAGGATCAATATCGGATTTGGTCCATCGTCAGGTACATGAAGCCGAACACTTCAGCGAATGGAATCGTGTTTGATGTTGGCGTCGCATTCATCGGCAAGCGCGCGCCCGCCAGTTATCAAAAAGAGCCGTGGAAGCGTTACGACGTTGCCACTAGCAACTTTGAAGCCCTGACGAATGCCGACAATGCACTCAAGCCCTTAGCCTCAGCAGATCAGCTCGATTACACGCGGCACAACATCGCGGTTGATATGCGACTCGAAACTCTGGGCGAGACCGGCGAGGTGACTGAAAGCGAACACACCGTGACCGAAAGCATCAGTGCTAAAGAAGCGATACTCTTTACGACGCTGGACGTTCCGGTGGGTCGTTTTGTTCGCTTAACGAGCGAGCAATACAGAATTACTGCATACGCGGCGATTCGTTCTCGCAGCACGGGCGTTGACGGCGTGCCGCGAATTCACGTCGAGTTCATCGATAGAGAATGGCCGTTGTAGAATAACCGCCATTCGTGAGCGTGATCACTTGAGCAGCAACGGAACATTTTCAGCTAAGAGACAGAACGGGCGGACGTCGCCTGCGCCCCAGATGTTTCCGCAGTGGACGCTGGAGATGATCCGTCCGGTTGTCGGCGCTTTCAGCCGTTTGTTGTGGAAGATTGAATTTTATGGCGTCGAGAACATTCCTGAGCGCGGCGGATTGATTGTCGCCGCCAATCACCAAACTTACATCGATCCTTTCTGGCTGTCGCTTCAGATTAAACGGCCGACACGTTACCTGGCGTGGAGCGCTGCGTTTCGTTGGCCCGTCGTTGGGAGATGTCTGACGTGGTTTGGTGCGTGGCCGCTCGCGCTTGAAGGTGCTGATCCGGCTGCGATTCGACGTTCGCTGCAATGGCTGCGCGAAGGCGGTGCGGTGGTGATTTTTCCGGAAGGCGGGCGCAGCACCGAGACTGGTTCGCTCGAGCGGTTTAAGGCGGGTGCGGTGCGATTAGCGTTGGAAGCGGAGGTGCCGATACTGCCGGTCACGATCAAAGGTGGTAATTACATATGGCCCAGGGGCCGTCGTTTTCCGCGCGGGGGCAAGGTGAGCGTGACGTATCATCCGCTTTATCATCCGGAACAATGTGCGGACGAGGAGACACGTGCGTGCGCACGCCGCGAGAGTGAACGACTCGCGAAAGTGATCGCCTCAGCGCTCTGAGCCACGAAAAGGCACAAAAAGCACACAAAGAGATCGCCTTCTCTTTTGAGCTCTTGGTGCCTTTTCGTGGCCTAATGGGTGAGAACTTTGAGCATCGCGTCGTGGATGAGGCCGTTGCTGCCGAGAACTTTTTCGGTGTAGATGTCGAGTGGCTCGTTGTTGAAGTTCGTCATCTTGCCGCCTGCTTCGGTAATCAACAACGCTCCGGCCGCGATGTCCCACGGGCTTAGACCATCCTCCCAGAATCCGTCAAACCGCCCACACGCCACGTACGCCAGATCTAGCGCCGCGGAACCATCGCGCCTGACCGCTTGCGCCTCCATCGTGAAATTCGTGAAGTCGCGTGCGAAGTCGGGCCGTTCGCGAACGTTGTACGGAAATCCCGTGCAGACCATCGCAGCACTCAACTGCTCAACTGACGACACGCGTATCTTGCGATCGTTGAGCGTCGCGCCCTGTCCGCGTTCAGCAGCGAACATCTCATCGCGCATCGGATCGTAAACCACACCAACCTCCAGCACGCCGTTGTGTTCGAGTGCAATCGAAACACAGAAACACGGGTAGGCATGCGCGTAATTTGTAGTGCCGTCGAGCGGATCGATGATCCACTTCCACTCGCTGCGTTTGCCGCTCACCAAAATCGCTTCGCCCGATTCTTCAGCGAGAATTCCATGCTGCGGGTAGTAAGAACGAATCCGCTCGATGATCAGATTTTCAGCGGCGATGTCGGCTTCGGTGACGAGATTGATGTCGCCTTTGGTTGTAACCTTCGCCACTCCGAGACGTTGGACCAGCAGATTGCCTGCCTCGCGCGCGATGTCGGTGGCGAAGTTAAGCACGTGAGATCCTCGTCGTTTTCGCGGCCGGCAAGCGCATTTTTTGTGCGGCTATTTTGAGCACTTCGGGGATTTGCTTGTCCCAGTAAGCCCATGAGTGATCACCCGGCAGCTCGCGGAACTCGTGCGGGATTTTCTTTTCAAACATCAAGGAGGCGAGCTCGCGATTGGAAGAAAAAATAAACTGCACGTCTTCGGTGCCGCAATCAAAGTAAAAGTACGGCAACGAAGCGACACGCGCGGCGGGGAACTTTGCAACAATGTCGAAGAGATCGTTCTTCAGTCGTGTTTCGCTGCCGGCGGCACCGAAGAGTTTCATCGAGTCTTTCCAATTCTCGCCGATTTCTTTCTCAGTTAGACGCGTGACACCAAACGCACCGCTCATCGAGGCTGCGAAGACAAATGTCGCCGGCGACTTCAAACCAAACTTGATCGCGCCGTAGCCACCCATCGACAGTCCCGCGATCGAGCGGCCGTAGCGAGCTTCGATCGTACGATAGCGTTGCTGGACGTCGGGTATGAGCTCGTCGAGGATGTAACTTTCGTATTTGTCGGTGGTGACGGTGGCGCTGTCTGTGTACCAACCATCGTTGCCCTCGGGCGTGACGACGATCATGCGATATTCGGCAGCGTAGTCAGCGACATTCGTGCGCGACACCCAGTCGTTGTAGTGACCGGTTAGACCATGCAAAAGATAAAGCACTGGATAACGTGTCGTCTTCGACGTGTCGTAGTCAGCCGGCAGGATCACGTTGTAGGGCAGTGTCGCGTTGACGAGTTTACTTTGAAAGCGAACTGTCTCGACGCGACCAAGCGCAGATACGCTAACTGTGAATGCGACGACGAGTACGCTCGTTATACGGATCAGCAGTTTCATAGCATCGGTATCGCAATGTCCTTCTCGCGCGCGGTCTGCTCCGCCTCTTCGTAGCCCGCATCGACGTGCCGCGCGACGCCCAGCCCGGGATCGTTCGTGAGCACGCGATTGAGTCGCTTCGCTGCCTCGTCAGTTCCGTCCGCGACCGACACCTGACCCGCGTGCAGCGAATATCCAATCCCTACCCCGCCACCGTGATGAAACGACACCCAACTCGCGCCGCTCGCCGTGTTGAGCAACGCGTTGAGAATGGGCCAATCAGCGACGGCATCAGATCCGTCTTTCATTGCTTCCGTTTCGCGGAACGGCGACGCAACCGAACCGGTGTCGAGATGGTCGCGGCCAATCGCAATCGGCGCTTTCAGATCGCCGCGCTTGACGAGATCGTTGATCGCCTCACCCATCTCAGCGCGTTCGCCGTAACCCAACCAGCAGATGCGCGCCGGCAGTCCCTGAAAGTGAACCCGATCGCGCGCGAGCCGCAACCAGCGATTCAACGTGCGATCCTCAGGAAACATCTCGAGCGCGAGATCGTCGGTCTTGCGAATGTCTTCCGGCTCGCCCGAAAGCGCGACCCAACGAAACGGCCCCTTGCCTTCGCAAAACAGCGGACGAATGTACTCCGGCACAAAACCCGGTATCTCGAACGCATCCGCACAGCCTGCATCAAACGCCTGCTTGCGAATGTTGTTGCCGTAATCAAACGCGATCGCACCGGCGCGCTTCAACGCCAACATTGCTTCGACGTGCCGCGCCATCGATTGCATCGACTGCTCAACATACGCCGCCGCGTCTCGCTCACGAAGCTCAGCCGCTTCATCCAAAGTAAGTCCCGCGGGCACGTACCCGTTCAGCGGATCGTGAGCGCTCGTTTGATCGGTAACTGCATCCACCTTTACGCCACGCTTCGCCAGCTCCGGCAACACTTCAGCACAATTACCAACCAGTCCAACTGAGATCGCTCGTTTCTGATCCTGCGCATCTTCACAAATACGCAGCGCTTCTTCGAGCGTCATCGCGAGGCGATCGCAGTAACCAGTGCGCACGCGCCGCTCGATCCGCACCGGATCGACGTCAATACCGAGAAACACAGCACCGTTCAAAGTTGCTGCGAGCGGCTGGGCGCCGCCCATGCCTCCCATGCCACCTGACACGACCAGCTTTCCTGAAAGATCGCCGCTGAACTGTTTGTCAGCCATCGCTGCAAACGTTTCAAACGTGCCTTGCACAATCCCCTGCGTGCCGATGTAGATCCAACTGCCGGCGGTCATCTGGCCATACATCATCAGTCCGCGGCGTTCGAGCTCGTGAAAGTGTTCCCAGTTGGCCCATGCGCCGACCAGATTCGAGTTGGCGATCAAAACACGAGGCGCGTGCTCGTGCGTGCGGAAGACAGCGACAGGCTTGCCCGATTGGACCAACAACGTCTCGTCGTTTTCCAGCTCGCGCAGCTCGCGCACAATCGCGTCGAAACAGGACCAGTTGCGAGCAGCTTTACCGGCGCCGCCGTACACGATCAGTTCGTCCGGGCGTTCGGCGACCTCGGGATCGAGGTTGTTCATCAGGCAACGAAGCGCGGCCTCCTGATGCCAACCTTTACAATTCAGCTGTGCGCCGCGCGGCGCATGTACGACGCGGTGGTCCATCTACTCTTTCGAACTCCACAGCTCCCGAAACCAGCGCCCAATGTCGGTCTTCGTCAATGCTTCCAGCTCACCTGCGTCGAGCCACGTGCCCGCGCACTTGTCGCAAGTATCGATAGCTACGTTCTCGATCATGACTTCTTTCAAAGTACCGTCACAGCGCGGACACTTCATTGAGGAGGTGCCCGCTTCTTTGGCTTGAGCAGCGAGCCTGATCTTCTCGCGCAGCTTCTCAATCGCTTCCTGGTCTTTACGACGAAAGTATTCTTCCTCCAACCCTCTCCGGCGTTCGTCCATTCCGTTTGACATTTACACTCCTCCAGGGAATTTATTGTAGGGGCGGCACTCAGTGGCCGCCCGTGCGCTCAATTCTCAGAGCGCTGCGAATTCACCACGCACGATCGCTTGAGTCAGCCTCTCGATATCACGTGACATCGATCGATCCTGCGTCAACGGCGCCACGACTTTGCGCACGATCTCATACGCCTGCTTCACGCCGCGTCCGGGCGCAAGCGGCGCGTGATGCTCGAGTGCCTGTGCCGCGGTCATCAACTCGATCGCCGTCGCCATCTCGGCGAGTTTGACAGTCGATCGCAGCTTGGTCGCGGCCGTCATGCCCATCGACACGTGATCTTCTTTGCCACCATCAGTCGGCACGTTGTCGATGCTCGCCGGATGGGCCAGGACCTTCGCTTCATTCAGCAGCGCGGCGGCCGTGACCTGCATCATCATGAAGCCCGACGAGATGCCCGGATGTGCAGTCAGAAATGGCGGTAGCCCTTCATTCGAATCGGGATTCACCAACCTGTCGATGCGCCGCTCAGTGATACTCATCAAGTCTGTCAAAGCGATTGCGGCGTAGTCAAAAACCATTGCGAGCGGCGCGCCATGAAAGTTGCCACCCGACAACACTTCGCCAGTTTCCGAGAAGACCAACGGATTATCAGTCGCGCTGCCGCTTTCGATTTCAACCACCTGCCGCGCGTGATTCAACGCCGTGCGTACTGCTCCGTGCACCTGCGGCATGCAGCGCAAGCTGTACGCATCCTGCACGCGCGGATCGTTTTCGATATGCGATCGGCGGATGTCGCTGTCTTGCAGCAGCTCTCGCAAATGGGCCGCAACGGCTAACTGGCCCGGATGTGGACGTGCGGCGTGAATGCGCTCGTCGAAAGCCACGGGCGTGCCCTTCAGTGCTTCGAGCGACATCGCGCCGGCGACGTCCGCGAGACGTGCGAGTTGTTCTGCGCGATGAAGTGCGAGCGCGCCGACCGCGCCCATGGCTTGCGTTCCGTTGAGCAGCGCCAGGCCTTCTTTCACTTCCAACTGAAGCGGTGCGATCTGCGCCCGTTCGAGTGCTACTGCGGCGGAGATGCGCTCCCCGTTGTAGAACGCTTCTCCTTCGCCGATTGCAGCCAGTGCCAAATGTGCCAGTGGCGCCAGATCGCCGCTCGCGCCGACGCTTCCCTTTTCAGGAATGACCGGCGTGACACGTTTTTCAAGCATCGCGATCAGCGTGTCGATCACGAGCGGCCGCGCGCCACTGAATCCCGCCGCCAGCACGTTCGCGCGCAACAGCAACATCGCGCGCGCCTCGTCTTCCGGCAGCGGATCACCCAACCCGCACGAGTGACTCCGCACCAGGTTCAATTGCAACTGGACCAGGTCAGCCTGATCGATACTGACATCCGACAGTTTTCCAAAACCGGTGTTGACACCGTAAACCGTGCGTCCTTGCGTGACGATATCCTGGACCACATGGCGCGCCTGCTCGACGCGCGTGCGTGCTTCATCCGCGAGAACAACGCGTTCCCGGCCTTTTGCGATGTCTACGATTTGCTGGAGAGTTAGCTGTTGACCGTTGAGCTGAAGCATGTCTACCTGACTTCTACTTCCGCTCTCTTGTCCGGGGTTTCCGAGATGTCGATTTTCTTGAACTCCTGTGTCGTCGATTCGCGGCTGCGCACACGCTGGCGCGCGCGTTTTGCACGAACCGTCGTGCGCCTGGTCGTGGCGGCTGTCCAGCTTGTCATTCGTCGTAATGGTTGCAACGAAAACTCGTGTTTGGGCAACACTTCACCCGTGGCTTCGCGCAATCGCAGTGTTCCGATCGCAAAAACAAACACCGCGGCGTTGAAAACAATTCCCACTACAAACACGATCCAGCCGGGCACGATTCCGACCTGCGCGCGCTCGATAAAGGCGTCGAAGTCGCGCGCCGGCAGAGGTGACAAATAAACTTTCAGGTTCCAGCTCAAAGCGAGCAGCGCGAAGATCCACAAATAATTGCGACGCAGACGACGGCCCACTGCTTCCCACTCGGTGATGGTGAAGTGTGGTTTGGTCAGGTCAGCCGCAAGATGTTCTGCCCATGATTCGTCAGGCGGCCTGCTCTCAGGCATCAAAATCGGTGCGAAATATCCTGTTTCCAGAATCCGCACGCGGCTGGACCAGATCTCGTAATAGCGATAACGGCGCGCTTCCATCAAAAGAAAGATCGCGACCAGGATCGAGTTGATCGGTATCACAAAATGCGGATTGGTCGGCGAGCTGAAAACAAACGACAGCGTCGCGCCGGCGGTGATGACGGCCCAGTTTGTCGTGGTGTCGAGACGATTGCGCCACGTGTTTGAGCGTTGCACCTCGCCGCGATAGAAATGGATCATCGCCGCGTTGAACTCGGCCGGCGTCATGCGACGCATGAATCCCGCGGGCGACTGTGCGTCAGCCAGAGGCTCCGGTGGAGATGGCCGAAGCCGACCGGTAACCCTGTCTGTCGATGATTGACCGCTTCCTCTTTGGCTTGCTTCGGTGGACATCTGACTTGAATCAACGGAGCGCGCCGTCCAGACTGGGGCGCGGAACTCAGGAAATTGATAATAGCATGCGCGCCATCTTTTGTGCCCTTTTTGCGGTCAAATGGTCGCCTTGACACTCTTTCCACGAGCGCCCTATAGTGGCCGTTCGTTGTTTGAAGCGTTGTTTGAGGGAAGTAAATCGCTGTGACGACTGCCGCGCAAACTGATTTTGATGAGCAATGGATGCGGCAGGCTCTGGCCGCTGCTCGCCAGGCACAGGCGAGCGGGGAAGTGCCGATCGGCACTTGCATCGTCAGCGATCACCAACTCGTCGCCATTTCCGGGAACCGCACGCGTACCGACTGCGATCCCACCGCCCACGCGGAAATCATCGCGTTGCGCGACGCCGCCGCGAAACTGGGCAACTACCGGCTGACGAACGTTGACGTTTACTCAACTGTCGAGCCGTGCGCGATGTGTGCAGGAGCTTTGATCCAGGCGCGCGTGCGACGTTTGATTTACGGAGCGCCGGACGAGCGCGCCGGCGCTGTTGTCAGTCGCTTTCGTATTTGCGACACAGATTTTTTGAATCATCGAATTCAGATCACCGCGGGTGTTTTGGAAGCGGAATGCCGCGCGCTGATGCAGGAGTTTTTCCGAAGCAGGAGAAGCGAATAAAGCACGGAGAGGTCGCATAGTGGATTAGTGCACCGGTCTCGAAAACCGGAGTGGCTTAACGGCCACCGTGGGTTCGAATCCCACCCTCTCCGCCATGATTTTAAAGGACGATTAGTTGACACGGTACTTGGCGTCGAGCAATAGCCCGCCAATGTACACCATAGACCACTCCGCGCGACCGCCGCTCATCACGAAGCGAGCCTCGGTGTTGCCGTTAATCGCATACACGTTCTTCGCTTGTCTTCGCAATACGCCTTCAGTCTGACTTTCCGGAATTCGAAAATGCAGCTTTCCATCCTCGGCGAAAATCTCCACAGGGCCTTCGTCCGAGTCGTACTTTCCGCTGAGCGCCGCGAGTTCTGCGCTGGGCACCGGTAGATCAAGTAGGGCACTCTTCTTCTTTAATCCCAACGCCGCCCGCGCAATCTCTGGAGCTACCGCCACAGGAGAAGGCGATGCGGCGTCTCCCATGTTCATCAGTATCACAATGGTCAAACGGTCATCCGGAAACGACTCCAAGAGCGGACGGAACCCGCCCCGGCTCTCGCCTCCCGAATGCCCGAGCATCCGATACCCATCGAGCGAACCCAAACGTGTTCCCAATCCATAGTCGTCGTCCCGTCGGACAGCGTGGTGGGTGTAGGCATGAGCGCCAGCGACGACGGAGTGCTACTCCAGACTCCTGGACTTACTAACTTTCACGAGTCTGCACCCCGCCTGAATTGTGCACAATCGACCTGAAGCTCGCCATCTATTTTTCAAGGGCTCGCGAACCGTCGCAAGCCTTTTCAGTTTTCAGATCTCTGATAAAATCAGCCTACCAATCATCCAACCTTCATTCAGGAGATCTTGAAAAAATGAATAAACACCTATTCCTGATTTCGCTTGTCCTGGCGATCATCGCTGCAATTACTTTCATGCCCACACACTCGAGCGCAACACAATCAGCCACCATCTGGAGCTGGTGTATGTCTGACACTCCAGGGTCCACCGTTTACTTTGCAGGTCCGTTCGATTCGGGCATGAGTGCGAAGGCTACGACGTTCAACGCCCTGTCGCTCCAACGGCAGTTTAGCGAGTACCTGAAGGGCAGGTACGACCTCAACGGAGATGCAGCGTGCGGTCGGGGCGCAAACAGCCTGGATCAGGCGGCGGCCGCGCAGAGAATGCGAGAGCTCATGGCGCAAATGCGACAGCAGAACAAACAAGTCGTCGAATTATCCGACTGGAATTACCTGCGAGATGAGGTCGCGATTAAAGCGTCCTTCGATGCGCAGAGAATTCACGGCGAGTACATTAACGTTGAAGGGGGCTTGCCTCCGAATCACATCTACTGCATCACGGACACCTTCAATAATAAGGTTTATTACACTGAGCCAATCCTGCGGACAAACCCCTCGGACAACCCATCAGTCAGATATTTCAGATTCCTCCAGCAGAAGTACTCATACAAAGGAAACATCAGTTGCCCGAGCATTAACGAGCCACAAGCGAAGTTGTATTTGAACTCGAGATTGGCGGGCGCACGCGCGGCTGGCAAGCAGGTTGTGAATACAGGCTGGCCGCCAGCCAACTTTGATACAACCTCTCAAGCGCCGAATGATAGATACAAGGACAACGATCAGCCGGCGCAAAGACCTGGCGCAAATCAACCAACACCTACCGCCCAGGTGCGAGATATTGCTTCGAAGGAAGTCACTCCGGCACTGACTTACTGTCACAGCAACAACGCGATGCAACGTGGATACGACTGCGCGTGCCTGCAAGTGAAGGTATACGACTACCGTATCAACCATCCTGCGGAGACGTTGCGGGGAACACCAACGCTGGCGAGTTTATTCAGCGGAACAGTGCTTGAACCTGAGAAGTGCATTACTGATGGCATCGCGAAGAGGCTGGCACATGATTCCGGACCGTCGGCAGGATTGAGATTGCCGGCAGCGCAGGACTGTGCCGCGGAAAAGTTTGTCGCATCGCTTCATGCGAACCCGGTCCCTGCCCAGGCTCAGGCGGAACTCGACGCGGCCTTCAAAGCCTGCCGGCGTTAATTTAGCTGCTGACGTGACGAGACTCGCGCGGATACGCTATTCTCTTGTGCTTCTGTGTGCTGTGGTGAACAGATCGTTTGACCACTGAGACACAAAGAAGCGTCTGGAGAGGTGCAGGAGTGGTTGAACTGGCAGCACTGGAAATGCTGTGAACGGGAAACCGTTCCGTGGGTTCGAATCCCACCCTCTCCGCCATCAGTTATTCAATCCCCCGACCGCCCCCACAACCACTATTCTCTGTTCGGGGGAGATCGATGAGCGACGATAAGTTAGCGATTGACGAAGCACGGCGGGCGGCACAACACGAATCAGTCAAGAGTCAGGTTGAAGGCGAAGTACAGGCCGAAATCGGCGAACGTGCGGCAGTAAAAACAACGCCGGGTGAAACGCACAAGATCGATCAGGTCGCCGGCGAGTTCCGCTCGAAAGCAGTCACCGAGGTTGTAGACACGGAGCGCGAAGTGGAGCGCTCGAGATCGCTCGCGCGAGTCTCGCAAGTGGTGGATTACATTTTCTGGGTAATCTACGCGCTGCTTGGAATGCGATTCCTGCTCGCTTTGATGGCAGCACGCAGCAGCGCCGGGTTCGTGCGGTTTATCGTTACGGTGAGCGATCCGTTTTACTTACCATTTCGCGGGATTGTCGCGAGTCCGAGCACGGATAGCGGCCACACGTTGCTGCTTCCCATCGTAGTTGCGATAATCGCGTACGCGCTGCTTCATCTCGGCATTAACGCATTATTGCGAATGTTCGCGCATCGAAAGACGGCGATTTAGTTTTATCAGATCCCGGGCTCCGCACAACGCTAGCCTTGTGAACCCCGCCAGGCCGGGAACGGAGCAACGGTAGCAACGGCAGCGTGTGTTGCGGGAAAGTCCGGGGTCTGGCCACCAAGTCGGTAACACAGAAATCACAGAAAAGCCTTCAATCCGCTCGACGACAAAACGATCCTATGGCCTATCAGGTAATCGCACGGAAATGGCGTCCGCAGACCTTCGATGAAGTAACAGGCCAGGAACCGATCACTCGCACGCTCCGCAATGCCATCGAGCATCAGCGGCTGCATCACGCATACCTGTTCTCGGGCGCTCGCGGCGTCGGCAAAACCACCACCGCGCGACTGCTCGCGAAAGCACTGAATTGTCACAAGGCGAGCCAACCGACGCCGACGCCGTGCCGTGCTGACAATCCGGATCAGTGTTCGTCGTGTAGAGAGATCACGGAGAGTCGCTCGATTGACGTGCAGGAGATCGACGCCGCATCGAATACGGGCGTCGACAACGTCCGCGAAGCGATTATCGCGAGTGTCGGAATTGCTCCCGCGCGCGATCGTTACAAGGTCTTCATCATCGACGAAGTCCACATGCTCTCCGGTGCGGCCTTCAACGCGCTCCTCAAAACCCTCGAAGAGCCGCCACCGCGCGTGGTCTTCATCATGGCCACCACCGAGCGTCACAAGGTTCCGGAAACGATCCTGTCGCGCTGCCAGCAGTTTGAGTTTCGCACCATTGCGACTGCGAAGATTCTCGAGCGTCTCAAACTGATCGCGAAGTCGGAGAACATTTCGATTCCCGACGAAGCGTTGCGCGAGATCGCGCGGACGGGCGAAGGTTCCATGCGCGACGCGCAGTCTGCGTTGGACCAGGTGATCAGCTTCGCGGGCGACAAGATCAAGAAAGAGGACGTCGAGATGGCGCTCGGCATCGCGGGCGCCGAGATTCTCAAACGCATCGTCGACAGTATCGCCGCAAATAAACCCGCCGAGGCGATTGCGTCGATTGACGACATCGTGATGCGCGGCCACGACCTGCGAAACTTCTGTCGCGATCTGCTCGCGCATTTCCGCGATCTGCTGGTGACGAAAGTTTCGGGCAACGAAGAGTTGCTGGAATCGGCTGTTTGCGAGCCGCAGGAGCTGAAGCGACAAGCGGCGCTGTTTTCTGAGTCAGACCTGGTTCGTTTCTTTCACTCGCTTGCCGAGACTGAAACAAAACTGCGCGCTGCTACGCAGCCTCGTTACCAGTTGGAGATTGGGATTGTAAAACTGATGGAGCTGCGCGGCGTCGAGACGATTGGCGAGATCATTCAACGGCTCTCAGCGTTGGAAACCGGTGCGGCGAAAGAATCGTCGTCAACCAGAACGACGTCCGGTTCGAGCGGTAATCCGACTACTTCGAGCCGGCGTGAAACAGAGTCAACACCGCGCACGGCAGGATCATCGATCGCCGCCACGGCTGTGGCGCCTGCACTCGAACGAGAGCTCGATGAGAAGCTCGTCGAGCGGGCTCCCGTTGCCACGTCGGTAATTGACAGGGTCAAAGCGGTTTTGGAAAGTCAGCGAAAGATGTTGCTCGTGGCGGCGCTCGATGCGGCGCAAGCGACGGTGTTCGAAGACAGTGAGCTGCGCGTCGAGTTTGCGCCCGAGCTGCGCACCCATCGCGATACGCTTTCGCGCGTGGAGAACATCAAGTTCCTGCGTGAAGCGTGTCGTGAAGTCACGGGAACACAGATCGGTGTTCGCATTCTCGTGAAGGAACCGCGTGCCGACGGCGAGCCACTGAGCCGTGAAGAGGAAGAGCGACTGGAAAAGCAACGGCTGCGAGAGAGGGCTGAAAGCAGTCCGATCGTGCAACAGATGCTCAAGACTTTTCGCGGCGAGATCGTCGACGTTCGCCGTATCGACAGCGAGCGTTCTTAAGGACGAACAAAACTCGACACGTCGTCGTATGAGGTTCGACGTGGAGGTAGCTTGATACGATGCGCGATCCGATTTTGGCCGGTTTTCTCAGTTTAATCGTTCCCGGGGTGGGTCAACTCTACAATGGCCGCATTCTCGCGGGAATCCTCTGGCTAATCTTCACACCCGGATTTTGGATTGGCACCGGCGGCACACTCGGCTGGATTTGCCACGTCGTCTCTGCCTACTGCGCGTACTCCTACGCGAAAGAACACCCGGTTCGACTGTAGGCCACAAAAGGCACAAAATACCTTTTGTGATTTTGTGATCTAAGGTCGGACCGGCTTCTTCGGCGGCACCGCACGCGGAATATCATCCGCATCAACAGTATCTTCCAGCTTCGCTGATCCACCTCGCAGCAGCGGCGGAATTTTCGTCACTGGAAGTTTCACCGTCGCAATCGGATCGACGCGCCTCAGAATCGCGCCACCACGTCCCGCCACCCAAACATTCGTTCCGCCGCGATAAGCAATCGAAAACAATGAAGCACTCGTAATCGACGGCTGAATCTCCCACGTCTGTCCGGCGTCGGCACTGTGAATTATGCTTCCCTGTTCGCCCGCCACCAGCAGATCGTTTCGGTTCGCCAGCGCGACTGCAAACAAGTTCCCATTGACGCCGCTCTCCAGGTCTTTCCAGGTTGCGCCACCATCGTCAGTTCGCAAAATGATTCCACGCGCGCCGACGATGTAACCACGTTGCGCATCCGCAAACGCGACCGCGTACAGCCACTCCTTCAGATTGCGATCGACACGCGTCCACTTTTCACCGCCATTCTCGGTGCGCAGGATCGTGCCACCCGAGCCAACCGCGACTCCATGCAGTTGATCGATAAACTTCACGTCCTCGAGCCAATTGAGCACATTCGTCTGTTGGAACTCCCAGCTCACGCCCTCGTCCTTCGTGTGCCAGACGGCGCCGCGAGCGCCGACGACCCAACCTTCATCCGGCGAAACGAATGAAACACCAAAAAGATCTTCCGTCACCGGACCCGGGATCGCGCTCCACGTCACACCGCCATTCACCGAATGCAGAATCGTGCCCTTGTCGCCGACGACCCAGCCTGATTTCTCGCTGGTGAAAGTAATCGCATTCAGTCCGGCCGTCGAACCGGAAGGCCTGATGGTCCAACTCTTACCGCCCGAGTTTGTGAAAAGAATCTTGCCCCGTTCACCAACCGCCCACCCATGCGAGTTGTCGATGAAGAAAATGTTCGCGAGATCGTCACGGCCGCCTTCGGTGAGCCTTTGCCACGACAATCCCCCGTCATCAGTGCGTACCACCAGCCCGTCGGCCCCCGCAGCCCAACCGATTGACTCGTCCGAAAAATAAAGCGTCGTCAGCTTGGGAGCGGTGCGCACATTCACCGGCAACCAGATGTTGCCGCCATCACCCGTGGTCAACACCACGCCGCTATCGCCCGCTGCCCAGCCATGCATTTCATCAGTAAAGAAGACGGTTAAGAGATCCGTTGTGACCAGCGCGTCTTTGGCGATCCATGTTTCGCCGCGGTCTTCGGTCTGAAGGATCGCGCCGCGATAGCCCACAGCAGTCGCTTTCTTGTCAGTGGTGAAGGTGACACCGGTAAGCGCGAAGTCAGTCAGCTTCTTGATCTTTTTCCACTCTGCTCCGCCTGTCGACGTGACCAGCAGCGTTCCGTGTGCACCAACTGCGATTCCGTTTTTAGCGTCGGCGAACGCGATGGAAAACAGGTGCGACGAGGTTTGGCTGTTCTGCTGTTTCCAGGTCTTACCGCCGTCAGTCGTCGCGATGATTGAACCGAACGTGCCGACAGCCCAACCCAGCATGGGACTCTTTGGCGCAAAAGTTACGGCGAAAAGATGATCGTGTACACCGCTTTGTCTCACCACCCATTTGCTGCCGCCATTGTTGGTCGTGAGAATTATGCCGCGCGCGCCGGTGACGACCAGTCGTGAACGGTCTTTGACGTAGAGCCCGTAGAGCGTGGTGTTGGCCGGACTGATCTGCTCTTCCCATTCGAAGCCGCCGTTGCTGGTTGTGAGTACAACTCCACTCGCGCCGACAGCCCAACCGTGCTTCTTGTCTTCCGCAAATTTGATGGAATGGATGGAGTTTCCCTGCGGCAAAGGGTTCTGCCACTGCCAGCCGCGATACGGATCCTGGGCTGTGGTCACTAAAGGCGCGGCGGCGAATAGCAGACAGAGAAGTTTTATTCTGAGCGTGCGAGGCACTATTTCCAGTCCAAACGAAGTCTTCGAAAAGGGGAGGCAAAATTATAGAGATACAAGACTTCCCTCGCAAAGGCGCCAAGGCGCAAAGGAAGACTGCGGCAGCGCTTTGCGCCTTCGCGCCTTTGCGAGCAAGATCCTTTGTTACATTTCTTCCGGTTCGACAGTTCCGATCTTCTCCTCGGTATCGCGCAGGATTAATTCTTCCACGTGACCCGCGGCAGCGATGCGTCTTGCGGCGCTGTCTGCGGCTTCCTGAAGCAGATGCCCTGCGTGTCCGCGTGTCCATTCCCAATGAACTTTATGCGCGGCGGCGGCTTTGTCGAGTCGCTCCCACCAGGGAAGATTCGCCTTGCGTCGAAAGCGCCCGTTCATTGTTTCGACAACATACCGCGAATCGGTAAAAATGCTGACCTGGCACGGCTCGCGCAACGCTTCAAGGCCAACAGCGGCGGCGGCGATTTCAGCCTGCTGGTTCGTCGCTACGCCCAAATACTCTCCCACGGCGCGCCAAATTCCTTTGTAACCCAGCAGCGCGACGGCGGCGGCTCGGGCTGCGACCTGTCCATTCGAAAGGCTCGAGCCGTCACAGAAAATCGCAACCTGCTTCATCGGTGCGTCGTAGCCTATCACGCAATCCAGGGAAATTGTAGAATCTGGAGTAACCGGAGGAATAAACAGATGACGCCGCAGGAACAGCGAGCGACGAGCGAAGTCGAACGCATTCGAGATCAATTTCGACGCGCATTCGAGGGTGAAGCATGGCATGGACCATCGGTGCTTCAGTTGTTGGACGGCGTGACTGCGCAACAGGCTGCGGCACACCCCATCCCGGGTGCGCATTCGATTTGGGAGTTGACGCTGCACATCGCCGCCTGGGAACGCGCGTGCAAGCGAAGACTTGAAGGCGATCCCGCTCGACTCAGCGACCTGGAAGACTGGCGCCCCATCAACGATACGAGCGAACCGGCGTGGGAAAGCACAAAGCAACACTTGATCGACAATCACCGCGAACTGCTGAACGCGATTGCGAAGGTGGACGAGTCGCGACTGAATGAAGCGATCATCAAAGATTCGACCACGCCGTTTTCGAGTGTGTACGTGACTCTTCACGGCGGCGTGCAGCACGATCTGTATCACGCGGGACAGATCGCGATGTTGAAGAAGGCGTTGGAGAATTTATGAGCGGATTATCGAGCAAGGAATGTGTGCCGTGTCGTGGTGGCGTGCCGCCGCTTCCGAGAGAAGAGATTGCGAAGCTGCTGCCTGAGTTGAGTGGGTGGGAAGTTGTAATGGATCATCACCTCAAAAAGAATTATAAGTTTGCAGACTTCCGAGAATCGCTGGCGTTTGTGAATCGCGTGGGAGAGTTGGCCGAGGAGCAGGGCCATCATCCTGATATCTGCTTCGGTTGGGGACAGGCAGAGATTTCGATCTGGACGCACAAGATTAATGGCCTAACGGAGAGTGATTTCATCCTGGCGGCGAAGATCGACCAACTGTAGGGGCGGCACTCCGTGGCCGCCCGTCTCGGGCATAATTCAACGCACGTGGCGGCCACGGAGTGCCGCCCCTACAAATAGATCCTCTCGATCTCATCTACCATCCGCTTTAAACTGAATCTCGCGCTTGCCTCGTCTCGCGCACGCGCGCCAAGCTCGCGGCGCTTCTCCGGATTTTTTAAGAGCCCGGTGACACTCTCCGCAATCGCCTCAACATTCCCAACCGGCACCAGCATCCCCGTCTTCTGATCGTCAATCACTTCCTGAGCGCCCTCGGTGCGCGTAGCAACTACCGCGGTCCCGGCGGCCATCGCCTCAACAATCGCCAAGCCAAACGACTCTGTTTCCGACGCTGAAACAAACACATCCATCGCGCACAACAACGCTTCAGCATCATCGACCCAGCCTAAAAAATGAAACCGATCGCTTAACCCCAACTCACCGACAAGCTTCCCGAGCTGTCGCCGCAAATCACCGGAATCTGACGCGTCCACGCCAGCCAGCACAAAATGCGCCTGCGGAAACTCTCCCGCCACACGCGCCGACGCGCGAATGAAATCGTCATGTCGCTTGAGCGCCCTCAGCTCGCCAACACTGCCCACCAACGCACAATCGTCCGGCAAACGCATGCGGCGCAAAAACTGCGCACGATCAAACTCCGCACACGCGCGCACAAACCGATCGACATCAATCCCATTCGGAACAGTCGCAATCTTCCCGTCTTCAACAATCCGCTGCGATCGCAACTCCCTCGCAACCGCCTGCGACACTGCAATCACGCGTGCTGCTCGCGACAGCGTGTGACGGTGCACTCGACTCAACTCGAAAAGCACGTGACGAGTAGCGATGAATTTGGTTTGCCGGTTCCGACGCGCCGCATACGACGCCAGCGAGTAATCACGCGCCATATGTGCATGCACAACCTCGATCCGTTTTCGCCGCACGAAGCGATCGAGCGCATGCGCGCTCTGCACGTCGAGCGCATTTCGCAACGGCAGAATCAACACGCGCTCCTCCGGCAATCGCAGATGACGAATCAACGGCGAACGAGGTCGCAGTGCTGCATAAACGACGTGTCCACGTTCTGTGAGGGAGTTGGTGAGATCAGCAACATAACGTTCGCCGCCACCGAAGGATGATGCTGAACTGATCTGAAGGATGTTCACGTCCGTACGAAAGTCAAACAGCTCGGATGAATCGTCGCACCCAATTGCCAAGTAATTTCAGCACTTCGAAGTCGGCACAAGGGTTGCCCTGTAACGTCACGAGACACTGTTTGTTGGGAGGATTGTATGACCAAGCCAAAATTAGTGACAGCACTTTTTAAGAGCAAAGTAGCTGCTGAATCCGCCGTGGATGCGCTCATGAAGCGAGGTTTCACGCGCGACGATATCAGCGTGCTTATGTCAGACGCTACTCGCTCCAAGGAATTCGCGATTCAAACACGCACGCACGCTGCCGATGGTTTGGGTATCGGCGCGGCTGCGGGTGGAGCTGTGGGCGCCGTGCTCGCCGCGATCGTTGCTGTTGGAACGACACTCTTTCTACCGGGACTCAACCTGGTAATCGCGGGTCCCATCGCAGCCGCACTCGCCGGTGCGGGCGCTGGCGGAGCAACGGGCGGAGTGATCGGCGCTTTGATCGGCGCGGGAATTCCTGAGTATCGCGCGAAGGTTTACGAAGCTGGAATCAAAGGTGGTGGAATCCTGATCGGCGTGGAAGCACGTTCGGATGAGGAAGTCGAGCGAATCGAAGACTTGTTGAATGAGCTCGGCGGTGAGCACGTTCGGACAGAGTAACGCAATACGAAAAAATAGGAGGTTAAGACATGGGTTTACCGAATAGGGATGAAGTTGAAGGCAAACTGGATCAAGCTAAAGGCAAAGTTAAGGAAACTATCGGCAGAGCCACGGACGACGATCGGCTCGAATCAGAGGGTCGCGCCGACCACGCGGGCGGCAAAGTCCAGGAGGGCTTCGGCAAAGGTCGAAGGAAAATTGGCGAAGCAATCGAGGACGTCGGCGACGCAATAGGTCACTAGACTAAATCGGCCAGCAACAGCCACGAAAAGCACAAATGATTAATCGTTTGTGCTTTTTGTGCTTTTTTATGGCAAGATCGCTCTGACGATGGCTCAACAATCCCCTGAACAATCCGCAAAAACCAGAGTAGAAACCGATTCGATGGGTGCAATCGACGTTGCCGCAGATCGCTACTGGGGCGCTCAGACCGAACGGTCGTTACACCATTTCAACATCGGCGACGATCGTATGCCGCGCGAGATGATTCGTGCCCTCGGTATTCTCAAGAAGGCCGCCGCGCTGGTGAATGAAGACCTGGGCAAGCTCGCGCACGAGAAAGCGCTATTGATCGTGCAGGCTTGTGACGAAGTGATCGAAGGAAAACTCGACGATCACTTTCCCTTGCGCGTGTGGCAAACGGGCAGCGGCACGCAAACCAACATGAACGCCAACGAGGTAATCTCAAATCGCGCGATCGAGCTCGCCGGCGGCGTCATGGGAAGTAAGAAGCCGATCCATCCGAACGACGACGTGAACATGTCGCAGTCGTCGAACGACACGTTTCCGACGGCGATGTACATCGCGGCTGCGGAACAGTTGAACAAGCTCATTCCGCGCGTTCAGCAACTCCAGGAAGCGATTGAGGCAAAGGCAAAAGAGTTTACAGGGGTTGTTAAGATCGGAAGAACTCACCTCCAGGATGCGACACCGCTGACGGTCGATCAAGAGATGAGTGGCTGGGCCAATCTGATCGAGCGCGACATCGATCGACTCAAAGCCGCGATGCCCGGTCTCCTCGATCTGGCGATCGGCGGCACGGCCGTGGGCACCGGGCTGAATTCACATCCGGAATTCGGTGAACGTGCGGCGAAGAAGATCGCGGAACTGACCGGTCTGCCGTTCAAATCGCACGCCAACAAGTTTGCGGCGCTTTCGGCCCACGACGAGCTCGTGTTTGCGAGTGGCGCTTTGAAAACTCTGGCCGCCTCGCTCATGAAGATCGCGAACGATGTTCGCTGGCTTGCATCCGGACCGCGTTGTGGACTGGGTGAGTTGGTTTTGCCGGAAAACGAGCCCGGTTCGTCGATCATGCCGGGTAAAGTCAATCCGACGCAGAGCGAAGCGATCACGATGGTCGCAGTGCAGGTGTTTGCAAACGATCTCGCGACCAGTTTCGGTGGATCGCAGGGGAATTTCGAGCTGAACGTCTTTAAGCCGGTGATGATCCACAACTTTCTGCACTCCGTGAGGCTGCTGCACGATTCAATCCACAGCTTCGTCGAGTTTTGCATTTCGGGAATTGAGATCAATCGGGAACAGATTGACGAGCATTTACGACACTCCCTGATGCTCGTTACCGCGCTAAATCCTCACATCGGTTACGATAAAGCCGCCCAGGTCGCCAAGAACGCTCACAAGAAGAAGATCAGTTTGCGTGAATCAGCAATTGAGCTCGGGTTTTTAACGGGTGAACAGTTTGATCAAATGGTGATTCCGGAAGAGATGACGCATCCCTAACGGCCAGATTCGGCGTGCCTGACAAGAACGACAAAGTAAAAGAGAACGTTTGCGGTTCGTATTATGTGGATTCGTCGTGCATCGACTGCGACGTTTGCCGCGACACCGCACCCGAGAACTTCACTCGCTGCGATGCGAACAACTATTCGTTCGTGTACAAGCAGCCGCAGACGGATGAGGAAAAGGCGATGTGTGAAGAGGCGATGACGTGCTGCCCGGTTGAAGCGATCGGAAACGATGGGTAATAACTGTAGGGGCGGCACTCCGTGGCCGCCCGTTGTCGAGCCTCTTTACCGAGACGGGCGGCCACGGGAAAG
>JADMIO011053061.1_pt1 | contig 78438 bp, 69 predicted proteins | sample 8958161 | NCBI WGS metagenome assembly JADMIO01 (sample SAMN16585339, study PRJNA669376) | soil metagenome | isolation source: Crop rotation soil | place: USA: Cullars Rotation, Alabama | collected 2011 | reverse complement strand
CCGCGACTTCAAGTCACGTGAATTCCAAGCTTCGGATCCCACTGTGCTGGAAAGAGCGCGATCGCTTCGGCTGCGACTTCGACTTCGCCTTTGCCTTCGTCGTTGGCTTCGGCTTCGGCTTCGCCTTCGCCTTCGGCTTTGCCTTCGCTGGCTTCGCTGGCTTCGCTGGCTTCGCTGGCTTCGCGACCGCTGGCTGAACAGTCGCCCGCTTCGCGAGGCGTTGCTTCGCGGCCGCGACGAACGCCGCCGTGAACGCGGCGCTGACCTCCGAAGCCCAGGTCGCCGCGAGCTCGATGTCGGCGGCCTCGAAGCTCGGGACGCCGTTGTTGTGCCACCAGTCGTCGGCCTGGCCATCGAGATCGTCCGGCTCGATCATGACCGTGGCGGCGGTGCTCGCACCGACACGCGCGGCCAGCTTCAGCGCGCGTTGCCGGTCGGCCGCGTCCGCGGCGCTCGCCTTGGCCGAGGTGATCGACATCTCGCCCGCATCGACGAAGTGCAAGCCGGTGAACGTCGCCGCGAGCGTGCGTGCGTACTTCTCCGCGATCGCGACGATGCCGGGCATGCACTCGGGCGACAGGAGCTCGATCGTCGGATCGAGGTTGCTCGAGCCGTGCAGGACGAGCTTGCCGACGGACGCGACCGGAGACAGGATCGGCTTGCCCGACCACACGAGATCAAGACACTTCTTGAAATCGACGATGTTGATCGTGTAGCTCGGGCGGAGCAGGTAGTAGGGCTCCGGATGGCCCTCGATCGCGACGGGAAACTGGAAGCCCCAGTGACGCTCACCGAGAGCGTCGAGCAGGCGCTTCGAGATCAGGGGATGCCCGGCGCCGTGCAGGTTGTCGGGCAACTCTCCGTCGCGCACGAGCTTCGTCGCGAGCGCCTGCTTCGGCCGTCGCAGGTCGCGCAGGCCGATCGCGATCGGCGCGACCACCGCGTGTCCCGTCGCGTCGCGACTCGACCAGAACTTGAGTGCCATGCGCGGACCGTATCACCTCAGCGGCGGCGCGCTTCGTCGAACAGCTTCCCGAGCAGCGCGTCGGCGGCATCCGAATCCTCGTCGGCGTCGTACCAGTACCCGTTGCCGACGAGCAGCGCACCGTCGCCCGTCGTCGGATCGAAGAACATCAGGGACGACGTGCCCGGATCGTCGCCCTCGTGGCCGAGCATGTTCGGGTGCGCGCCGTAGTCGTCGTAGTACAGGATCAGCCCCTGCGAGTCGTCGAGAGCGGGGATCTGGACCCGCCGCATCTCGTCCGCCGTCGCCGTCGAAAGGATCCGCGCGCCCGCGTACTCGCCGCGACCCGCGAGCATCATCAGGAAGCGCGCGAGCTCCGGAACCGATGCGCGCAAGAGGCCGTCGGGGTACGTCGGGAAGCCCTGGTGCCCGAGCGCGGTGAACGCGCCCGGCGCGCCGGCATTGTCCGTCGCGCCTACCGGCGCGGTACGTCGAACCTGGTTCGACGCACCATACGGCATCGCGACATGCGCGGGATCGAGCGCTGCCATGCGGAACGACGCCTCCGTCATCCCGAGCGGCACGAAGATCCGATCGCGCACGAACGCGTCGAACGGCGTGCCGCTGATCCGTTCGACGAGATACCCGATCAGGCCCACGCCGATGTTCGAGTACTCGTTGACCGTGCCCGGGCAGCCCGTCGCGTAGTTCTTGGCCGCGTCGTAGTGCGCACCGGCCGGCACGAGATAGCTCTCGAGGAACGCGCCGAGCTCGACGGGCGAATCGCCGGTCGTGACGTACGACGCCTCGTAGACCGGCATGTTGTCGACGATCGACGACGTGTGGGTCAGCAGCTGGCGAAACGTGATGCGCGTGGCGGGGCAGTGCGGGTTGGCGACGGCGAACGGGAGATGACTGTCGATCGTGTCGTCGAGATCGAGCTTGCCCTCGTCGGCGAGGATCAGGAGCGCGGTCGCGGTGACCGTCTTCGAGACCGACGCCCACGCGAACACGGTGTCGGGCGTGACCGGGCGATCCTCCTCGAGGTTCGCCTTGCCCGCGGTCTTCGTGCACGCGAGCTGTCCGCCCTTCGTGATCCCCGCGGAGACGCCGGGGACCTGGAGCCCGGCGAGCTCGTGATCGAGGTCGATCCCACAGGACGGCGACGGGTCCGCGGGATCCGACGCACAGCCGACGAGGAACACGAGTGGAGCGAGGAGATGGCGCATCGAGCGCATCGAGGTGCACCACGCGTGCCTCGGTAAGCTCGCGATTCGTCGTCGCAGACTCCGGTCTCGAGACCTACGTGTGGGGGTGCCGCGATTTCACGCCACTCTCACCCTCGCCCGGAGAAACGTGATTCGATGCACCATGGCGAGAATCGCGTCGATCGTTCGGCTCGCCACGGCGGTGGCAATCCTGCTGCTTGCGGCTTGCGGAGACGACGCGGTGACCCCGGCGTCGGACGCCGCACCGGAGCCCGTCGACCCGCCGGCCGGGCTGACCTACGCGACCAATCCCGCGGTCTACCTGCAGGGAATCGCGATCGCGGACAACGTGCCGTCGAGCACCGGCGGGGCCGTCGCCACGTACTCGATCGCACCGCCACCACCGGCGGGCCTCGTGCTTGCCATGACCACCGGGGTGATCTCGGGCACCCCGACCACGCAGTCGGCCGCGGCGGACTTCGTCGTGACGGCCACGAACGCGCGAGGCTCGACGACCGCGACCGTGACCATCACGGTGAACGAAGCGCCGCCATCCGCGCTCGCATATGCGACGAACCCGGCGATCTACACCAAGGGCCAGGCGATCGCGGACGACGTACCGTCGAGCAGCGGCGGGGCCGTGGTCTCGTACGCGATCGACCGCCCGCTTCCCGCGGGCCTCGGGTTCGACACGACGACTGGCGTGATCTCCGGGACTCCGACGGTGCTCGCGCCTGCCAGCGCCTACACCGTGACCGCGACGAACACGGGCGGTAGCGCGACCGCGACGCTGACGATCACCGTGAACGATGTCCCGCCCTCGGCGCTCGCCTACGCGAGTCCTGTCGTCTACGCGCGCGGGATCGCGATCGCGCCCAGCTCGCCGTCGAGCGCCGGCGGTCCGGTGGTCTCCTACGCGATCGATCTCGCGCTGCCCGCCGGCCTCGCGTTCGACACGACGACCGGCGTGATCTCCGGAACGCCGATGGTGGTCTCGCCCACGACGATCTACACCGTGACCGCGACGAACTCCGGCGGCTCGGCGACGGCGACCTTGCAGATCACGGTGACCGAGGTCGCTCCTTCGGCGCTCGTCTACTCCACGAATCCCGCGGTCTACACGCGCGGGGTGGCGATCGCGCCCAACACGCCGTCGAGCGCCGGTGGGCCGGTGACCGCGTACGCGATCGATCTCTCGCTCCCCACCGGCCTCGTGTTCGACACGACGACCGGCGTGATCTCCGGAACGCCGCCGGTGCGCTCGAACACCACCGCGTACACCGTGACCGCCTCGAACTCGGGCGGCATGACGACCGCGGTCCTCCAGATCACCGTCCAGGCGAGCGACACGGTCGGTACGACGGGCGTGGTCGCCGCGGGCTTCGATCACACGTGCGCGCTCGTCAGCGGCGGCGTGAAGTGCTGGGGCGAGAACATCTGGGGCCAGCTCGGGAACAGCTCGACCACGGACAGCGCGGTGCCCGTGCAGGTCTCCGGCTTGACGGGCGGCGTGCAGGCCATCGCCGCCGGCGGCATTCACACCTGCGCGCTCGTCAACGGCGGCGTGAGGTGCTGGGGCCACAACAACTACGGTCAGCTCGGCAACAACGCCACGACGGATCGTCTGGCGCCCGTCCAGGTCTCGGGCCTGACGAGCGGTGTCGTGGCGATCGCCGCGGGTGCGTCCCACACCTGCGCGCTCCAGAACGGCGGCGTGAAGTGCTGGGGCTACAACGGTGAAGGCCAGCTCGGCGACGGCACGACGACGAATCGGATGACTCCGGTCGCGGTGACCGGCCTGACGAGCGGCGTCCAGGGCATCGCGGCCGCGGTCGGCTCCGATCACACCTGCGCCCTCGTGAACGGCGGCATCCAGTGCTGGGGCTGGAACCTCTACGGTCAGCTCGGCAATAACTCGACGACGAACAGCAGCGTGCCCGTCCAGGTCGTCGGCCTGACGAGCGGCGCCCAGGCGGTCGCGGCCGGGCAGGGCCACACGTGCGCGGTCGTGAACGGCGGCGTCACGTGCTGGGGCGAGAACACCGCGGGCAAGCTCGGCAACAACTCGACGGTCGACAGCCACGTCCCGGTCCAGGTCGTCGGGCTGACGAGTGGTGCGCAGGCCGTCGCGGCGGGCTTCGCGCACAGCTGCGCGCTCGTGAACGGCGGTATGCAGTGCTGGGGTGACAACTACTACGGTCAGCTCGCGACCGCGGCGGTCACCGGCAGCACGGTCCCGGTCGTCGCTGTCGCCACGGGTGTGCAGGCGATCGCGGCGGGCACCACGCACACGTGCTTGCTCGTGACCGGCGCGCTCCGGTGCGCGGGAAAGAACCAGTACGGGGAGCTCGGCAACGGCTCCACCGTCTGGAGCTCGGTGCCGGTCCAGGTCGCCGGCCTGACGACCAACATCGGGACGATCGTCGCGGGCTACTTCCACACGTGTGGCCTCATGAGCGGCGGCGTGTACTGCTGGGGCGCGAACTCGATGGGCCAGCTCGGCAATAACTCGACGCAAGCGTCCGCGATGCCGGTCGCGGCGCTCGGCGTCACGGGCGTGCAGGCGATCGCCGTCGGTGGGTTTCACACGTGCGTGCTCGTGAACGGCGGCGTCAAGTGCTGGGGCGACAACGGCCACGGTCAGCTCGGCAACAACTCGACCACCAAGAGTCTCGTGCCGGTTCAGGTCGTCGGCCTGACGACCGGTGTCCAGGCGATCGTCGCGGGCTACGGCCACACGTGCGCGCTGGTCGATGGTGGCGTGCAGTGCTGGGGCGACAACTTCTACGGTCAGCTCGGCAACAACTCGACCACGCCGAGCCTCGTCCCGGTGCAGGTCACCGGCCTGACGACCGTCCAGACGATCTCGACGGGGAGCTACCACTCCTGCGCCCTCGTGAATGGCGCTGCACGGTGCTGGGGCGCGAACATGCACGGCGAGCTCGGCGACGCCAGCACGACGAACAGCTCGGTGCCGGTCACCGTCACCGGCTTGACCGCAGGCGTGCAGAGCCTCGCCACGAGCGACAGCCACACGTGCGCGCTCGTCGACGGCGGCGTCCAGTGCTGGGGCCACAACCTCTACGGCGCACTCGGAAACAACTCGACGATCAGCAGCTCCGTGCCGGTCGCTGTGTTTGGCCTCGCGACCGGAACCCAGGTCGTCTCGGCGGCCGGCTCGCACACGTGCGCGGTCGTGGGCGGCGCGGTCCAGTGCTGGGGCTCCAACACGTTTGGCGAGATCGGCAACAACTCGACGACGAACATCTCGATCCCTGCCCAGGTGGTCGGCACGACGACGAATGCGCGGCTCGTCACCGCCGGCGGTCGCCACACGTGCGCGCTGATCGATGCCGGCGTCCGGTGCTGGGGATACAACTTCAACGGCGAGCTCGGCAACGGCGCGACCGCCGACAGCCACGTGCCCGTCAGCGTGATCGCGACCTGGCCGTAACGAGAATCTCGGAGACGCATCGATAGCCGCTTCGATAACCGCCGCTAAGTTGCCGTCGCGCCAGAGCGCGTGTTACGCGAAGAGACCGTGGCCGACGCCGTCACCGACGAGGTAGCGCCCCCCGCGTCCCCGGCCCCCGCGGCCCCGGCGGCGACCGGGGCAGGGCGCGGTGTCCTCTACATCGCGTTCGCGAAGTTCTACTTCATGTTCGCGGGCCTTATCATCCAGGTGCGGCTGCCCGCGATCCTGTCGCGCGGCGCGTTCGGCGCGTACACGCTCGTCTCGAACATCGCATCACTCGTCAACAACGTGCTCGTCACCGGCACGATCCAGGCCGTGTCGCGGTTCGCCGCGCAGGAGCCCGGGAAGGCGCGTGCGATCCAGTCGGTCGGCCTGCGCATGCACGTCCGGCTCGGCTTGCCGATCGCGGTCGGGTTCATCGCGGCCGCACCGGTCGTCGCGTGGGGCCTCCACGATCCGAGCAAGACGGCGCCGCTGATGCTGAGCGGCCTGATCGTCGGCGGCTACTCGTTCTACGCGGTGTTCATCGGCACCGCGAACGGCCTGCGCCAGTTCCACAAGCAGGCGGGCCTCGATGTCTCGTTCGCGACGCTACGCGTGGTCGGCCTGCTCGGCATGGCGATGGCCGGGCTCGGCGTGATCGGTGTCGTCGGTGGCTGGGTGGTCGCCGTCGCGATCATCCTGCTCGCGGCGATCGCGTGGATCGGGCTGCCCGGTCCGATCTCCGACGCGGATCGGCTGCCGGTCAAGCCGATGTTGAAGTTCTTCACGGGTGTGGCGACGTACCTCGCGCTGTTCAACGCGCTGATGTTCGTCGACAGCATCCTCATCAAGCGCCTCACGACGGAGTACTTCGCGGCGCACGCCCCCGAGCTCGCCGCTGCGGTCCAGCGCGTCGTACCGTGGGCGCCGGGCGCGACCGGCTACCACGCCGATCCGTCGGGGCTCGCGGATGTCCAGAACGCGTACTACGGCGCCGTCCAGAACCTCGGGCGCCTGTCGTATCAGGCGATCATCGCGGCGACGTTCGTCGTGTTTCCGCTCGTGTCGCGCTCGACGTTCACCGACGACAAGGAGACCACGCGGCGCTACGTCGAGGTCACCACGCGCTACTCGCTGATGTTCGCGATGACGATCGCGGTCGTGATGGCGGCGAACCCCGTCGACATCCTCGGGCTCGTCTACGCACCCGACTACGCACAGCTCGGCGGTCCCGCGCTCGCCGCGCTCGCACTCGGCAACGTCGCGTTCTCGATCTTCGCGATCGCCGGCACGATCCTGAACGGCGCGGGCTACACGCGATCGGCGATCATCAGCGCGGCGATCACGCTCGTGATCGCGGTGGTCGGCGTCTACCTCGCGATCACCATGACCGCCGGCACCGAGTACGTGCTCGCCGCCGCGGCCGCGGGGACCGGCGGCGCGATGCTCGTCGGAGCGGTGATCTCGGGGCTGTTCCTGCGCAGCCACCTCGGCTCGTTCCTGCCGCTGGCGAGCATGCTGCGCATCGCCGTCGCGACCGCCTCGGCGCTCGCGGTCGGTCGGGTGTTGCCCCTGCACGGCAAGCTCATGACGCTCGTCGAGGCCGCCGCCGTCGGTCTCGTCTTCATCATCGTCCTGGTCGCGACCCGGGAGCTCGGCAAGCGCGATCTCCAGGCGATCAGGCAGCTCCGGACCAAGCGCGCCCCGGGAGGTTCCGAATGAAGAGATCTGTCGCCATCGCCGTCGCTCTGGCCTGCGCGTCCTGCGCCGCGAACCAGAAGTCCGTCGAATCACTTGGAGAATCGGTCCGCTCGTACAACGAGGGCGTGCGCTGGGAGCGGTTCGCGGTCGCCGCGACGAACCTGCCGGCGGCGCAGCGCTCGCAGTTCGTCGACGAGTGGGATGCCCGATCCAGCGACCTCAAGGTCTCGGACTACGAGATCGTCAAGATGGACCCGCGAGGTCGCGAGGCGAAGGTCCAGGTCAAGCTGTCCTGGTATCGAACCTCCGAGGGGACCCTCCGCGAGACCCAGGCGATCCAGACCTGGGAGCGCCACGGAAAGGTCTGGCTCATGGTCGACGAGACCCGCCTGCGGGGCCCCGAAATGCCGGGGTTGACCGAGCCAGGCGACCACCCCAACCCCGGGCCGGCGGAAGCCACCCCGGAGTAGACGAGAACCGGCCAAGTCCGCCGGTTCGCGGTACCATTCGGCCCAGGTGTCGCAGAGCGACTTCGTCACCCGCGGCCAGGCCCTGGTCACGTCCGGACAGTTCCAGGAGGCAGTCAAAGTCTGCCGACTTGGACTGCTCGGTCGCCCGACCACGGTCGAGGGCCGCATCGTGCTCGGCCAGGCACTGCTCGCCCTCAAGCGGTACGACGAGGTGCTCGCCGAGATGCGCGTCGCCCTCGAGCTCGATCACTCGTCGACGGTCGCGCAGACGCTGAAGGCCGAGGCGCTGCTTCGCAAGAACGATCACCACGGGGCGCTGGAGCTCCTGAAGGCGCTCCGCCACCAGTATCCGACCGACGCCAGGATCGCGCAGCTCCTCGACGAGGCGCAGCGCGCGAGCGGGCGTCCGTCGCTGAGCGCGAGCCATCCCTCCGTCGGGTACGTCGGCGCCGCCGACAGCATGACGAAGCACTACCCGAATCACAATAACGAGGGCCCCGAGACCGGACGGATGGACCCGCAGGGCGACGAGGACCCCGGCGGGAGCTACACGCGACCGACCTCGCTCGCGGCGCCGACTGCGAAGAAGCGGACGTCCGCGCAGGCCGCCGTCGCCCAGACCCCGGATGCGATGCCGCCGCCGAACGTCCTCGCCGTCGGCGATCGCTCGGGCACCGTGGAGGTCGATCCGGATCTCGACGGCGTCGAGGTCGACAACGGTCCCGACGACGATTTCGGCGCGGTCGCGGCGCCGCCGCCGTCGAGTGGCAACCGGCGCGGCGGGAACTTCGAGGAGCCGCGCGGCTCGATCAAGCGCAGCCAGCAGCCGGTCGCGAAGAAGTCGCTGCCGAAGGCGACCGCGCTCCCGCTGACGAAGAAGAAGAAGAAGGTCGTCACCACCGTCGAGCTCGACGACGACGAGATCATCGAGGTCAAGGAGGCGCGCCGGCCCGCCGGGCCCGGCCCGGCCTCGCGCGTCCGCAGCGCGGTCAACATCGCCGCGGGCCCGTTGCCCGAAGCGCCGCTCCCTCCGCCGTCACGCCCGACCGCGATCGGTCAACCCGCGGTCGGTCCGCAGCAGCTCGCGAACATGCTCGCGGGCCAGCCGCACGTGATGCAGATGCAGCCCGTACCGCCGGCACCGCCGCGTATGACGGCGGCACAGATGCCGACCGCCGCGGCGATGCCGATGCCACCGCCACCGTCGCAGCGCCCGACCGCGATCGGTCAACCCGCGGTCGGCCAGCCGATGGTCGACGCGCTGTTCGGCGGTCAGGTCGCGCCGGCACCTGCGTGGGCGAAGTCCTCGCAGATGAGCGCGCCGCCGAGCGGGCAGAACGGCCAGAACGGCCAGAACGGCCAGAACGGCTACAACCCCGCGGCGTTCGAGCCGACGGCGCGACCGATGGGGATCGATCCGCAGATCCAGTCGCTGCTCGACGGCATGGACCCGAATTCGTCGGGGATGTCCGTGGCGCCCGTCGAGCCGACGAACTCGTCGGCCTCGCGCCCGATGAAGACCGGGATCAAGAAGGGGCGCTCGCGCTTCCAGATCGCCGTGTGGATCTTCATCGGCGCGCTCGTGATCGGCGGCGGCGTGTTCGCCGGCTTCCAGATCCGCTCGATGCGGCTCAAGAAGCAGATCGAGGCCGCGCGGCTTCACGCGGTCGACATCGCGAAGGCCGATACCTGGCGCGGCTGGCTCGGCGCGCGCGACAGCCTCGCCGGCATCGCGGCCGCATCGGCGACCATCGAGAATCGCGCGGCCCTCGCCCGGACGCGCGCGCTGCTCGCCTACGAGTTCGGCGAGGGTGTGCCCGAGGCCAGGACCGCCACCGAACAGCTCGCCGACAAGGGCGGCCTCGATGGCGCGATGGCCGCGGCGTACGTCGCGCTCGCGCAGAACGACGTGAAGCAAGCGAAGCTCGCGGTCGCGCGCGCGCAGCAACTCGCCGCCGACGATCCCGCCACGCTCTACGTCGCGGGTCAGCTCGCGCTTCTCGAGGGTGACGTCAAGCTCGCGATCAAGTCGCTCTCCGAGGCGGCCACCAAGGACAACCGCGCGCTGTACCAGGTCGGTCTCTCGCGCGCGCAGACCTCGATCTCCGAATGGACCGATGCACTGGCGGCGCTCGACAAGGCGCTCGCCGCGTCGCCCGATCATCCGGGCGCGATGATCGAGCGTGCGATGGTCCTCGCCGCGAGCGGACGGATCAGCGCGGGAAGCACGCTCGGGGCCGAGGCGCGCAAGCAGCTCGACAAGCTCGTGAGCGAGGCCGGCAAGCCGATGGCGGATCAGCCGCACGGTGTGTCGCCGATGCAGGTCGCGCTGGCGAACCTCGCGCTCGCGCAGGTCGATTTCGCGATGGGCGATCGCGAGGCGGCGATCACGCACATCAATATCGCCGTCAACATCCACCTCGACGAGCAACGGTTCGCCGAGTCCGCCTGCGAGACGGTGATCATCCTGAACGACACGCTCGCGGACAAGACCGCGCAGAGCGCGCTCGCCACGTGGCCGAGCAGCCGGCGCTCGCAGATCGTGCTCGCCCAGAGCCTCATCGCACAGGGCAAGCCCGCCGAGGCGCTCGACTTCCTGATGGGCAAGGGCGAAGCGGGCGCACAGCTCCCACGCGGCCTCGCGGTGCGTGGTCAGGCCAAGCTCGCGATCGACGACGTCGATGGTGCGCGCGCCGATTTCGACGCCGTGCTCAAGAAGGCCCCGCAGCTCGAGATCGCGCTGATCGGTCGCGCGCTCGTCGACGTCGCCGCCGGTGACGCCGCCGCTGCACGCCAGCGGATCGAGCCCAAGTACAACCCGACCGGCTCGTCGATCGCGCTGACGATCGCGTACGCCGCGGTGTTGCGCGTGAGCGGCGACCCGGAGCTCCGCGACAAGGCGAAGACGTTGCTCGAGAAGGCGATCCCCACCGCGAACGGCTCCGACATCGCGCGCGCGCAGGTCGAGCTCGCCCGCGTGCTCGGCGACATGGGCCTGGTCAAGGATGCCCGCGCCGCGATCGCGGAGGCCGTGAAGGCCGGCAACACGGAAGCGCGGCTCGAGACCGCGCTCCTCCTGATCGAGGACCAGGATCCGAACGGCGGGCGCGCGATGCTCGACGGCCTGCTGCGCGACGCCGGCCCGAAGCCCGCCGCGAACCTCCTCGTCGAGGCGGCGCGCGCGCGCATGCTCGTCGGCGATCATCAGGGCGCGAGCCAGCTGCTCGATCAGGCGGACAAGACGCCGGGGACCGTGATGTGGCGACTCGATCGCGAGCGCGCCCGCCTCCTGTTCCGCAAGGGCGACACCGCCGGTGCGGCGCAGCTGGTCGGTCGCGCTCTCGAGACGAGCGGCAGCGATCTCGAGACGTTCCTGATCGCCGCCGATGTCGTCTACGTCGACGTCCAGACCGATAACGCGCTGGCCCCGCTCGCCGAGAAGCTCAAGCTGGCGGCGGCGACGCGGCTGAAGGGGTATCCCGAGGCGTCGATCGTCCTCGCGAAGCTGCTGCTCGCTGCGGGCAAGCTCGACGAGGCCGAGGCCCAGTACAAGCTTGCCAGCCAGGTGTTCGAGAAGGCGAAGGGTGGATCACGCCGCCGGCTGGCGCAGGTCGAGTTCGGTCTCGCGGTCATCGCCGTCGACCGCGATGACATCCCGACGGCGAAGGACAAGCTCGAGCTCGTCGAGGCGCAGGACCCGACGAACTACGACGCGCACCTGTTCCATGCCGACCTGTCGCTGCGCGCGAAGGAGCCGAAGAGGGCCTTCGAGCTCACGAAGATCGCCGTTCGGCTGAACCCGGACCTCGTCCAGGGCTGGCACGAGTACGGCCTCGCAGCGCATGCGTCGAACAATGGCAAGGCGCTCGACGAGGCGATCACGCACCTCAACGAGCTCGCGCCGACCGGCGAGGAGCTGAAGGAGCTCAAGGAGCTCCGCCGCTAACTCCTCGACGTCGTTACTTCAGGCGGACGACGCGACCTGGTCGCGTCGCATCACTTCATCAGGAACACGACGGCGACCGCCGCGCCCGCGGCGAGCAGCAGCATGATCACGATGATCAGTGCCCACTTCGGCTTCGGCTCGTCGTCGTTGCGCTTGCGAACGCCCGTTCGGTCGGCGGGCTCGAGCATCTGCTCGAGTGACTCGAGGTCACCGGGGTTCGGCGTCGGGATCGCCTTGCTCTTCGTCGGCGGCTGCTGAGACGGCCGCACGGTGCGTTTGTGCGACGGCTGCTGCTGCGAGTTCATCCCGAGCTCGCCCGACCACCCGGAGGTGTCGACGAACGAGTTCGGATCGAGGCTCTGCGAATGATCGTGGGTCGACTCGCCGCCACCTTCACCCTCGACGAGCGAGGTCATCTTCTGCATCTCGTCGAGGATCAAGCCGTCGATGAGCGACTGCTTGGGCTCCACGGAGCGCTTGCGCATCATCTCGACTTGCGTGTCGCGGACGAGCGCCTGGATGTCGCGCGACGTGACCTTCATCCGTCGCGAGAACAAGAACTGCGCGAGGGCGTCGCCGAGGTCGGCGGCGCTCTGGTAGCGATCGTCGGGCTCGCGCGCGAGTGCCTTGCGCACGACGCCCTCGAGCTCGGGCTCGATCTCGGAATTGACCGCGGCGAGCGACGGGATGCGGGCCTGCCGCACGAGCTCGACCGTCTGGTAGTCGGTCTCCCCGAAGAACAGCCGGCGCCCCGTGAACATCTCCCACAGGATGATGCCGACGGCGAACACGTCGGCGCGGTGATCGACCTGCTGGCCGCTCGCCGCCTCGGGGGACAGGTAGCTGAACTTGCCCTTCACGACGCCCGGGTCGGTCGACTCGATCTGGCTGTTCGCCTTCGCGAGCCCGAAGTCGACGAGCTTCACCTCGCCGTTCTTCGACAGGAGGATGTTCGGCGGCGAGATGTCGCGGTGAACGATGCCGAGGGGCTCGTTCGTTTCGGGGTGCTCGAGGCTGTGGGCGTACTGGAGCGCCTTGCAGCACTCGATCATCAGATAGATCGTGTGCCCGACCTCGATCCGCTTCTGCTTCTGCTTCTGCCGTTCGATGAGCCCCTTGAGGTTGCACCCATCGACGAACTCCATCACCAGGAAGTAGGCGTTGTCCGGCGTCTTCGAGATGTCGAAGACCTGGACGATGTTCGCGTGCTGGAGGAACAGCGAGAGCCGCGCCTCGTCGAGGAACATCGAGACGAACTTCTGGTTCTTGGTGAGGTTCGGAAGGATGCGCTTGATCGCGACATTCTTCTTGAAGCCTTCGAGCGACTCCGCGACGCCACGGAAGACCTCGGCCATACCACCATGGTCGAGTCGTTCGGTGATCGTGTAACGGTCGCGCATCCCCGAGTGCTTGGCAGTGTATCAGAGCCAGGCGAAAAGGAGCAAAACCGCCCGGTTGCTGATCGGGGATCCCGACGTCGAATATCCGTCACCCGCTGCCGGAGCCGGCTTTGCGGCCGGACCGGGCGTCAGAGGCGGCTCGGGAGGCTATTCCGCCGGAGCGGTGTCGGCCTCGACCTGCTCGCGGGCGGTCTTGCACTCGAAGCACAGGGTCGTCACCGGGCGGGCGAGGAGGCGCTTGAAGCCGATCGGCTCGCTGCACTCCTCGCACTCGTCGATCTCGCCGGCCTCCAGGCGTCGCATCGCCTCCCGGATCTTCTCGAGCAAGAACGTCTCGCGGTCGTGAAGCCGGAGCTGGGTCGAGTAGGTCTCCTCCTCCGTGGCTTCATCCATCGAGTCGCGGCCGATCCGATCGCGGTCGCGGTCCATCGTGAAATCGAGGGCCGAGTGCGCGTGGTCTGCAAGACGGGACATGTCCGCCTGCAGCCGCGTACGCAGTTCTTTGGTTTGCTCCTGCGTCAACATGCTTCGAGTGTGTAGGTATGGCTTCGTCGGCGTCAATCGACTCGCGCATCACCATCGCGATCATTTCACGCGCGCGTCTCTCGTTTCGTGGTTACGAGCGTAGACGCTCGCCGAGCGCTTGCGGCGCACGTCGTCCTCGGCGATCATCTGCCCGATTCGAGGACGCGTTCGACCCGACGACGATTCTGGGTCGCGCGCGGCTCGCAGAGATCGAACGATGAGCATGCGATGTGCCCTGACGCTCGTCATGCCGATCATCGTCATCGGGTGCGGTGACAGGTCCTCGCCACCGCCTCCGTCACGATCGTCACCACCGGTGATGGTCGCCGGTGCAGGCGATGCGAGATTGCTCGATGCCGTGGAGCCGGATGCCGCAGCGGATGCGGCGGACGATCCGACGTTGCCGAATCCGAACGTCGCTCCGGATCCGCAGTGCGCGTTTCGGGGAGCGATGGAGGAGATCACGCTCGCGACGGATCTCGCGACGTCGACCGGCACGCTCCGGCGGATGTCTACCGGCGTCAATCACTTCCGGAACATCAAGTACCGCCTCGTCCCCGACACCCACGCGTCGTTCGTGCTCGTGTTCCTCGGGTATGGACCGGGTGACTTCCCGCCGATCATGAACTTTCACGGCACGTCGCAACCCCGCGAGCACATGACGGTCGGCAAGAGCATCATCGCGCGCGTCGCGGTGGTCGGAAACCTCGCCCGGATCTTCGATCGCGAGGTCGACCTCCACACCGGCATGACCTACCAGACCCGCGATCATTCGTATCCCTGCGCCCTGATCGACAACGAGTTCAGCGCCGCGCATCCGGACGAATTCCTGCCGCGGCGCTGAAAGCTTCCCGGTCAGATCGCTGAAACCTGGGCGCGGCCGAGGTGTCGGATCTCGTCGAGATTCCATGGCTTCGCACCCACACCTACATGGTTGTGACAAACGTCCCTTCGACCGTCTGGTGGGAAGAGACCGATACCTTCCGGCGTTCGTTTGACACTGACACTCGCGAGCCGACCCCTCGACTTCGCCCCAGGAGCCCCGTGACTACACTGACCCGCTGGAAGCTTGCTGCCGCCCTGTTCGCCGGAATCGCCGGTTACACGATCATCGCGAACCACGGCGGCTCGGCAAATACGCCCGCAGCGAAGGTCGCGTCGTCGGCTCGAACCGGATCCCTCCCGAACAAGCTCCGCGCACCGCTCCACCTGTCGGCCGACGCCGCCGGTGTCTCCTCGAAGGAGCTCGTCGACCGCATCCTGTCCGCGCGGTCCTCGAAGGACATCCAGGTGCTCGCCGAGAAGCTCGGCGTCGTCGGCGACGATGCGGCGGTCGACGCGCTCCGCTCGCTGGTCGGCGACACCCGCCGCGGCGTCCCCGAGATCGCCCTCTCGACGATCGGGACGATCGGCACCGAGCACGCGGTCGACTATCTGATCGAGGTCTCGAACGACGACCGGCCGACCGTCCGGTTCGCGGCGATCGGTGCGCTCGGCCAGACCCAGAGCGTGCGCGCCGAGGCGCTCCTCGCTCAGGTCTCCCAGCACGATGGCGATCCCGCGCAGGGTCAGGCGATCGCCGCGCTCGGTCACATCGGCAGTGACCACGCCGTCGAGACGCTCATCAAGCTCAGCACGAACGGCGACTTCAACATCGCGAGCCCGGCGGTGTACGCGCTCGGAACGATCACGTCGCCCGCCGCCGACGCCGCGCTCCTTCGCCTCACCGACTCGCCGGACTCGCGGATCGCCGCGAGCGCGATCGGCGCGATCGACAACATCGACGACGCGATGCTCGGCCGCCTGACCGCGATCATCAAGGCCGGCGATCCCCAGCTCCTCAACGCCGCCCTCTCCGCGCTCGGCAAGGCCGGAGAGGCCGGCCTCCCGGTCCTCGAGGAAGCAGCACTCCACGGCGTGATGCACACCCGGTGGGCGGCGGTGTCGGCGATCGGCAAGATCTTGAAGACCGGCGACCGCCAGTCGGCCACGGCAGCGGCGCAGGCGCTCGCGAACCTCGGAGGCAAGGAAGCTCGCGACGTCCTGATCGAGGTCGCGCTCTCCGATCGCGCGCAGATCAGCGGCGCCCTCGCGCAGCTCGCGCAGATGCAAGGCGATGACGTCGATGCCGCGTTGCTCATGATCATCAAGCAGGGCTCGAGCGCGGATCGCCGCGCCGCGCTCCCACGCCTCCTCAAGACCGGCAGCCCCGAGGCCCTCGCGCTGGCCGTCGAGTTCGCGAGCCGTGGCTCGCGCAACGAGCGGCAGGAAGCCATGCGCATGCTCGCCGACGCCGGCACCCCGAAGGCGTTCGACGCGCTGATCGACATCGCCGGCAAGGCGCGCGGTCAGTCGCGCGTCAGCGCGCTCGACATGCTCGCGATGTCGCGCCCCGGCGACCCGGCACTCGGTCAGCTGCTCGTCGACTCGCTGTTCTCCGGCCGCCGCGACGAGTCGCAGTATGCCGCGTCGGTCCTCGGTCGCGTCGGCACCGAGGAAGCACGCCAGGCGCTGATCACCGCGCTCTCGGGCAAGGACAAGGACCTCGCGGCGATGGCCGCGAACGCACTCGGCCAGGTCGGCATGACCGACAGCGTGAAGTCGGCGCTGCTCGCCGCGGCGCAGAACAACCACCAGGTCAAGATGCAGGTGATGAACCAGCTCCTCCAGGCCGGCGCGCCCGAGGGCATCAAGCTCGCCGAGGAGATGCTGAACGGCAAGGACACGAACGGCGCGAGCAACGCGATCTGGCAGCTCGCCAGCCTCGGCACGCCCGAAGCGCGCCGCCTGATCGAGCGCGCGCTCGAATCGAAGGAGCCCGGCATCCGCAACGCCGCCATCGGCTCGCTCGGCCAGAACCCCGACGACAAGTCGACCGAGGCCCTCGTGCGCCTCGCCCGCGATCAGGATCCGCAGACCCGCGCGATCGCCCTCAGCACCCTCGCGCAGGTCGGTTCGGAGCGCGCGCAGGCCGCGATCATGGAGGCCTCGCGCTCGAACAAGCCCGAGGATCGGATGGCGTCGATCCAGGGCCTCTCGCAGATGGACGACCCGAAGGCGTCGCAGACGCTCACGAACCTCATGCGCGACTCGGATCCGAACGTCGCGCAGGCCGCGATCAACTCGGCCTACAACGGTGGCCCCGAGGTCGACACCACGCTCCAGCAGATCATGAACGACCCGAACGCGAACGCGCAGATGAAGAGCGCCGCGGCCGGTGCGCTCCGCAATCGCGGCACCGAGCTCGACGAGGCGATGGAGAAGAAGGTCACCGAGCTCGCCGGCCCCTCGCAGGGGTATGGCGGTGCCGGCTACGGCGGGTACTACGGCGGCGAGATGTACGACTGACGTTTCTTCGTCGCGCCGAGGACGAGCCAGCCCGAGGATCAGCGTGAGGGCCCACTGCCGCGCCTGCGCGACCGGTGCTCTCATCGCAACGCCTCTCGAGCGTGCAGAGCCTCGTCGAGACATTACGTTTTTCGCCGATGCCGTGATCGCCCTCTACGCGTACGACTGGCCGCTCGATCTACGCGAGCTCGAGCGCACGCTGGTCGCGGCCGCGGCCCTCACGCGTGGGCGCATCGAGCTTCATCACCTGTCGCCAGCGATCCGCGCATCCGCTCAGCCCGCACCGAAGCCGTGAGTGCCGTGAGTGCGGTCAGCGCGTCGATTCCCAGAGCTCTTCCATGCCGTTGCGGTTGCTCGTGAACACGAGGTGGTGACCGTCAGGCGAGACCCACGGGTCCGCCTCGTTCGCGGCGGTATCGAGCTCCGTGATCGCCTCGGGTGCACCGAACGGATCGGCCAGCGTCGCGCGACGGGCGACGAAGAGGTCGTCGGAGCCATCGCGCCGCTGGCTCGAGAAGTAGAGCCCGAGGCGATCCGCGGTGAGGAACGGCCCGGCGTCATCGCTCGCCGAGTTCACGGCCGCGACCGAAGTCGGCGGTCCCCACGGCATGGCGCGGCTCGTGCGATTGCTGATCGCGATGTTGCGGTTCAGTCCGATGCGGATGTCGAACACGATCTCGAGCCCATCCGCGGAGGTCGAGCCGGCCGTCTCTTCGTTTGGCGAGTCGAGCTCGGGGATCGGCACCGGCGTTCCCCACGGGACCACTCGTGATGCGCGCGATGCCACCCAGATATCGAAGTTGCCGCTGCCTCCCGGTCGGATCGATCCGAAGTACATCTCGAGGCCATCCGGCGAGAGATCGGGCTCGGTCTCGCCGAAGGAGCTCGACAAGGCGGCGTCGATGGTCAGCGCCGACCACGGCGAAGCCGTCGTGAGGCGGGATGCGGTCGCGATATCCGCGGCTCCGTTCGTGTTGCAGAAGAGCGTCAGCATGTCCGGCGTGAGTGTCGGATCGTCGACGGGCTCCGGCCACGTGATGCCGAGGAGGGTCGGGGGACCCCACGAACCTGGGGCATCGGAGTCGCCGGCCCCGGCATCGGCATCGCCTCCGGTGACCCGCGTTGGATCGAAGCCGACGCGCCCGCACGCGCATAGCGCGATACAGGTGAGACTGGTGAGCGCCCTCAAATCGGAAGGTACACGCGGAACACGGTGCCGCCACCGCTCGCGTCCTCGATATCGATCCAGCCGTCGTGCTCCTTGACGATGCCGGAGCACACGGCGAGTCCGAGCCCGGTGCCGCCGGAGCCTTCCTTCGTCGTGTAGAACGGATCGAAGATCTTGTCCTTGATGGCCGCCGGGATGCCGACGCCGGTGTCGATGACCGCGAACGTCACGAACTTCTCGGCCGCGCTCTCGAGGCCCGGTCGCGTCGCCTCGACGACGCGCGTCTCGATGCTGAGCGAGCCACCCTCGGGCATCGCCTGCACGGCGTTGAGCATCAGGTTGATGAGGACCTGCTGCAGCCGATCGGAATCGCCCGCGACCTTCGGGAGTGCCTCGGCGCGGTCGAGTCGCGTCTTGATGCGCGCACTCGAGAACTGACCGGACAGGAGCTCCATCGTCGTCAGCGAGAGCTCGTTGAGGTTCACCTGCGTGGGCTCGTGCGCCCCGACCTTGCGGCGGGTGAAGTCGAGGAGACGCTGGATGATGCGCGTGATGCGCGCCGTCTGCTCGGCGACGATCTCGGCGTTCTTCTCGACCGCCTCGGGGTCCTCCTTCTTCTTCTGGATCGACCGCGCGCGCCCGGCGATCACGTTGAGCGGCGTGCCGACCTCGTGCGCGATCTCGGCGGCGAGCTGTCCGAGCGTCGCCAGCTTCTCGCTCTGCCCGACGCGCTGCTCGAGCGCGAGCTTCGCGGAGTTCTGTCGCTGCGTCTCCGCGCGGGACTCGCGGAGCGAGAACGTCATCTCGTTGAACCGTGTCGCGATCGAGCCGATCTCGTCGTCGCGCTCGGACAGGATCACGTGCGAGAGGTCACCCTTCGCGACATCGTCGATGCCGCGCAGGAGCTTGGTGATCGGGCGGCTGACGAACCGCATCGCGAGCGCGCCGACCATCACCGTGGTCACCACCACGATCAGCACCACGAGGATCATCGCGCGCACGAGATCGTCCGAGGTCGTGTCGAGGATCTCGGCCCCGCGGACGATCTCGAGCATACCGAGGACCTGCGGCTCGTCGCCGCGGGCTCCCAGCGAGCGGATCGGCAGGGTGAAGTAGTACTGGTCCCCTTCGACGTCGGCGAACGACAGCTGCGGCACGTCGAGCAGCGTGCGCAACCGGCGCAGCTGGGACGCGCTGATGTCGGCGCTCGGGAGCTCGGCCGCACGCGAGCGTGGGATCACGACCACGCGCCATCCATTCGTCCCCCGTCCGAGGTCGCGCAGCTGCGCGTCGCTCGGTGCGCGAAACGCGGAGGCCTGCGCCTCGATGGAGACCCGTAGCGTGCTCGCGACCGCCCGCGCCTCGCGCTCCAGTGCCGTGCGCCGTTCGTCGGCTCGAGCCCGCAGATCGAAGAACGCGTACGACGCCGTGGCGAGCGCCACGACGACCGCCGTCGCCACGGTGATGCGAGTCGCGACCTTCACGCTTCCGCGACATGATTGCACGGCGACGCACGGTTGGCCGTCGTCCGGCTGCGGTTCGCAGGTGCTCCAGCATCAACGCGAAGCACACGAAGCACGCGAGGGTGTTGCGGTTCGTGCGTGCCGGGAGAACCGCAGAGCAGGAGAGCGCGCACAGAGGCCGGAGGAGAAATGGTGATCCGGATCGTTGCCTCGCGCTTGTGCTGCCGTTCGCACGTACTCCACCATCGACGCAAACTCGCAACACGTCGCAAAGACCGCAGCAGACGGGCAGGGCCGCACCTCGCGCTCGTTGCCGTGCGTGCGTCCCAGCGGTTGGCCGCCAAGACGCCAGAAGACGCCAGGAGAAGGAGCGTCGTGCGCGAGGTTTCAGCGTGTCTTGTTTGGCACTCGCCGATCTAACTCCAGTTCCTGCTCATTCCCTCCGGCCTGCGTCTTCTGGCGCCTTGGCGGCCACTCCGAGCACACGAGCAACGCTCGCCGGCGCGAGGCAACGATCCGGATGAGTCATTTCTCTCTTCCAGGCTCGCGCGCTCCCTCTGCGTTTCCTCCCGGGACGCGGACCGGTCGTCGGTGACATCGCGTCCAGCCGGACCGCAGCGCCAGCACGAGCTCGGTCCAGACTCACGTCACGGTCGCGATCACGATGTTGTGATCGGAGAGGCCACCCGAGGACACGACCCGAGCGTCCCGGCCGGTCGTGTCGCGGACGATCACGTGATCGATCTCGACACCCGAGCTCCCGTCGGCGGACGTCGGGCGCGTCGGCAATGTCGGCGCCGCCGGCACGATCGCGACGAAGTCCGGCCCCAGCGCGGCGAGGATACGCGCTCGATCAGCATTGAAATCGCCGAGCACGACGCTCGGCCCCGCGTGCGCGCGCGCGAGGACGGCGAGCTGGCCACACTGCGCGATGCCGGGATCGCCGTACGTCACGTGGGTGTCGATCACGAGGAGGTCCTCGATCTCGACCGCGAGATATCCCTTGCCCCCATCGGTCGGGAACGCGGCGGCGCCGACCTGGCGCGCCGGCACGTCGCGAACGACGATCGTCACGAGGTGCTCCGTCGGATCGGCGAGGTTCGCGCCCGGCGTCAGGGTTCGCGGGGGCCGGCGCACCTGAGGCACGCGCGGATACACGGCCGAGAACATCTGCGCGGTCGCGGGCACGGCCACCCGCAGCGCCGCGAGCTGATCCCCGCTGACCTCCTGCAAGCACACGAGGTCGACCGGAAGCGCGGCGACGTGTGCGGCGATCGCCGTGATCCGCGCGGCCTCGTCGGGGTGCGCGTCGATCGCCGGCTCGGTCCAGTTATCGGCGTGAATCCGATGGAGGACGTTCCACGTCGCCACCACGAGGCTGGCCATCGGTCACAGTCCCACGATCGGCGATCCGAGAGGCGGTCCATCGGCCTCAGCCCGTTCACCGATCGAGGCCACCGATCCGTCGGGCTCGGCCGATTCACCGATCGAGGCCGAGCCACGACTCCGGTCGGCGACCCGCTGCCGGCGACCTCGACGCGGAACCTTCGAGCCCGGGCTTGGCGGCGTCGAGGCCGGGGACCTTGCCGGCATGGTTCGACTCCCTTCAGTTCGTCGTCGGGCTGGTCACGGTCGGCGCGGAACCACCGGCTTCGATCGGCTCGGGCTCGGTGCGGGTCTGCACCACGGGCTCCGACCGCTCGCGGCGAACGGGCGTGCGCACGGTGCCCTCACTGTTGCCGTTGCCGTTGCCGTTGCCGTTGCCTGTGGTGGCCGCCGCGGCCTTCTGCTCGGCAGCCTTCGCGAGCCGCCTCTTCTCCGACTTTTCCTTGTCGCCGGAACGAGCTTCGAGCTTCGCGAGGTCGGCTGCCTTCTGGTCCTTCGCCTCGCGCGCTTCCTTCGCCGCCTTCTCGGTTCCCTCGCGCTCGCGCTCGAGCTCGCGCTCCTCGCGGCGCTTGTCGCGCATGCGGCGGAGACCGCCGACCATGATCTCGGCGATGAGCTGGTCGTATTCCATGCCGATCGCCTTCGCGATCAGCACGAGATCGGAGTAGTCGGGGGTGAGGCCCGGGAGCGGGTTGACCTCGAGGACGTAGATTCGCCCGTCGGCGTCCATCCGAAGATCAACGCGTGCAACGTCGCGGCAGTCGAGCGCCCAGAATGTCGCGCGGGCGATCTTCTCCATCGCCTTCTGCTCGGCCTCGGTCAGCTTCGCGGGGCACTCGTAATAGACGTGCTCTTCCCACTCCTGCTTGACGCTGTAGTCGTAGACCGGTCGCGGGTTGTCCTTCTTGAACTTGATCTCCATCGGCGGCAGCACGCGTGGTCGCTTGTCGCCGAGCAGGCCGACGGTGAACTCGCGACCGGCGATGTACTCCTCGACGAGCGCGGGCTGGCGATACTTCTCGACGCAGATCTTGACCGCCGCGCGCAGCTCTTCCTCGGTATCGACGACGTTCGTCGAGTCGATTCCCTTGCTCGAGCCCTCCGCGTTCGGCTTCACGATCAGCGGAAACTTCATGTCGGGAGACAGCCGCTCGCGCGCCGACTCCATGAGCTGGAACTTCGGCGTCAGGATGTCGTGCTGGAGGAGCACCTTCTTGCCGAGCGCCTTGTCGAGGGCGATCGCGAGCGTCGCGGAGTCCGAGCCGGTGTACGGGATGCCGAGCAGCTCGCACAGGGCAGGGACCTGCGCCTCCCGGTTGCGACCCTCGACACCTTCCGCGATGTTGAAGATCAGGTCGACATCGGCTTCCGCGAGGACCCGCGGCAGATCGGGCGTCGCCTCGAGATGCACGACGATGTGACCCTGCCGCGCGAGCGCGTTCGCGATCGCGATGATCGTCTCCGGCGGATCCCACTCGGCCTCGTCATCGCCGTCGTGGCTGCGCTTGACGTTGTAGGTGAACCCGACCCGGATCGGCTGGACCTTGCGCTGGCGTGATACGCCGAGCTGGCTCGCCGTCGCGAGGCCCGAGCGCAGCGCCGCCGCATTCAGGATCGACGTGATCGTGCCGTTGTACGTCAGGCCGACCTGCGCGGTCGCGGCGAACAGCGACGACGCGCTCGCGAGCGAGGGCAGGGCGTTCGCCTCGATCAGATAGATCCGGCCCTCCGGCGTGACCCGGTAATCGAGGCGCGCCATGTCGCGCAGGCCGAGCGTGCGAATGACCTCGCTCGAGATCGACCGCAGCCGCGCCGCGACATCGCGCGGGATGTTCGCGGGACAGCGGTACTGGACCTTCGACGGATCGAGGTGCTTCAGCCGATAGTCGAAGATGTTGAACGGACGCTCCGCGGTCGGCTCGAGCAACAGCTCGACCGGCGTCAGCAGGCCGTTGTCGTGCCCGATGCCATCGATGAACCCGACCGCGACGTCGACGCCCTCGATGTACTCCTCGACCAGCACGCCGTCGGGGTACGCGCGAAGCGCGGCCTTCAGCACGCTGTTGAAGTCCTTGGGCTCCTTCACGACCGACGACCCGACCACCCCGCGGGCGATGTCGGAGTTGTAGATCCCCTTGCTCGAGCCCTCGTGGTTCGGCTTGATGATGACGGGGAACGCGAGCCCGGAGCCTCGCTCGGTGACCTGCTCGAAGTTCCGCACGTTGACGAGCAACGCGCGTGGCGTCTCGATGTTGGAGCGTTCGACGATGAGCTTCGTCAGCCACTTGTCGAGCGTGATCGCGTTCGTGTAGGCGTCGGACCCCGTGAACGGGATCCCGAGCTCCTCGAACAGCGACGGGTAGAATGCCTCGCGCATTCGACCGCGAAATCCCGAGACGCCCTCGGCCGTGTTGAAGATGAGATCCGGATCGATCGCCTCGAGGCGTTCGAGGAGGTTCGATGCCGGTCCCGACACCTCGACCTTCTCGACCTCGTGACCGGCGGCCTCCAGCGCCGTCGCGATCGCACTCACCGTTTCCGCGCTGTCGTACTCGGCTTCCTTTTCCGTCTCGCGGACATCGGTGAGCCGAAGGTTGTGAGTGAACGCGACCTTCATGATGTGTAGGACCTCTAGCAGAGCGGTGTGACAGCCGAACAGTCAAGGGAAACCCGCGCTTGCTGGATGGCCCAAACCGGCGGCTCGTGCGTCATAACTACGTATGCGCTACCGCGCCCTCGCGCACATCACCTCGGTCCTCCTTCTTGCCGTCACGGCGTGTGGCAGTCACCCCGCCACCACGACGCTTCCGAAGTCGGATTCCTCGACGACACCGGCCCAGGATCTCGCCGCGGCGAAGCACGGGGTCACACCCGTCCCCGCGGGTGACAAGCTCGTCGTCAAGGACCCGCGGGTCACCGATCTCGACATCATCCGGATCAAGGTCACCCCGCGCGGAGTCGGAGGAGATCCCGAGATCACGACCGTCGCGACCGCCGATCTGTTCCGCCAAGCGGGCGAGGCGGCGAAGGACGGCAGGACCCAGGCTGCGATGAACCTCTACCGCCAGATCGTCACCGAGTTCCCCGACTCGCAGTACGCGCCGATCTCGCTGTTCAACATCGCCGCCATCTATGACGGCCGCGCCGACCTGGCGATGACCATCGACACCCTGCGCGAGCTGGTCAAGGCGTACCCGGACGCGCACGAGTCCGTCGAGGGACACCTCTACATCGCCGCGCTCCAGGCCGACCACAAGCAATGGGCCGAGGCCGCCGCGACGCTCGACGCCGCGCTCGCGCGTCCGAACCTGTCGTACGCCGATCGCGTCGAGGGGTTCGCGCGCAAGGGGTACGCCGAGCTCGAGCTGTCCCACTACGACGTTGCCGACATCGCCCTCGCGCAGGCCGTGACCGAGTGGCAGCGGGCCCCGCGGATCGAGGACCCCTACTACATCGCGATGGCGACCTACTATCGCGGCGAGCTCGTCCACCGGAAGTTCGAGGCACTCCCCATCCGCCTCCCCGACGACCAGCTCGTCAAGGACGTCGAGGCCAAGCGCGTCCTCGCAGTGCAGGCCTACGATCGGTGGAAGGAGAGCCTCCATCATCAGCAGGCCTACTGGGCGACGGCCTCCGGGTACCAGATGTCCCAGATCTTCGTCGAGCTCTGGGAGGCCACCGTGAAGGCGCCGTACCCGACGAAGGTCGCCGTCGCCGCGCGCCCGACCTACGTCACCGAGGTGCACGAGAAGTCGCGCGAGCACCTCGAGAAGGCGCTCGAGGGCCACCGCATGAACGTCGAGCTCGCGAAGGCCTACGGCGTCGACACGAGCTGGAGCAAGGGAAGCGAGCAGCAGGCCGTGAAGATCATGGAGACACTCGCGAAGGACGCTGCCGGGAACTTCGTCACGCCTCCGTGATCGTGGTTGGGTCAGGCACAAGTTCACAAGTTGCAACTTGTGAAGACGGCATTGGAGCGAAGACCGCAGCGAGCGCGAGCGATGCCACGGTGGCCGCCGCAACGACCACGCGACGCCCAGACGTCCGCCGGCATCGGCGAGTGCGCCTCCAAGGCCACGACGATTGGCGCCAGGCTCGCGAGGCGCGCGTCGAGACTGTCGGACAGGGCCCCTTCGATCACGTGCGCGACCGGCTCGGGGCACGTCGTCAGCTCGTCGAAGGCTGATCACGAGCCGTCAGGGCTTCTTGAGCTCGTCGATCCGGTTCGGGGTCCACGCGGTTCCTTTGCCCCAGTTGCCCTCGGATTTCGGTCCGACGATCGTGAGCGTGTAGCTCTTGCCCTTCACGAGGACGCCGGCGTTCCCGGCGCTCTCCGAGTATCCGGGGCGTGGCATCTCGGTGCACGGGATCGCGACCGGGAGGCGTTTGGGATCGACCGATGGCCCCGAAGGGGTCACCTTGTTGGCGGTGACGTCGAAGTGGAGGATGGTCCAGACCTCCATGACGCCACACATGATGCGCGGCTTGGAGTCCTCGACGAGGGTCCCGACCACCGTGAGGGGCTTGGCCGGGTTGGGCCTGGGGGTGTCGGCGACGGCCATGCTGAGGTTGGCGAGGAGAATGGGGACCGCCAGGCGAGCGCGCATCCCCTTTGTACGCACGAGGTAGGGTGGTGGAGCTACCGGGAGGATCGTCCTTCCGCTTCTCCCGCTTGACGATGCGAAATTCGTCGTTTATACGTCCAGTCCTCTATCTGTTCGTTCTCCCATCCGTGGGATGGGTTACGAAAGCAGAGCGATCCCGCTGGCGTAGCTCAACTGGTAGAGCACCTGACTTGTAATCAGGAGGTCGCGGGTTCGAGTCCCACCGCCAGCTCCGACGAGAAACTAGCGAAGAACGAACGAAAAGAACGAACGAAGAAGCGCACGGAAGAACGACGCGACTCCCTGGAGGAATGCCCGAGCGGCCAAAGGGAGCAGACTGTAAATCTGCCGGCTTATGCCTTCGGTGGTTCGAATCCACCTTCCTCCACGACCTGAAGCCGGACCACCCAATCTCACCGACCTCACCGACCTCACCGACCTCAAGACCTTCAACGAGAACCAAGGAACCATCAGACCCACGCGGGTGTAGCTCAGTTGGTAGAGCTCCAGCCTTCCAAGCTGGTTGTCGTGGGTTCGAGTCCCATCGCCCGCTCAGAATCATCCTGTCTCACATCTCTTCGCCCTCGTAGCACAGTGGCAGTGCACTTCCTTGGTAAGGAAGGGGTCGCGTGTTCAATTCACGCCGGGGGCTCGGCGACAAACCCAATCGATCTCATCGATACACCGCACCACGGAAGCCATGTCCAAAGAGAAATTCGTCCGCAACAAGCCCCACGTCAACATCGGCACGATCGGTCACGTCGATCACGGCAAGACCACGTTGACCGCCGCGATCACCAAGGTTCAGGCGGGTAAGGGGCTCGCGAAGTTCACGGCGTTCGACCAGATCGACAAGGCGCCGGAAGAGAAGGCACGCGGCATCACGATCTCGACGGCGCACGTCGAGTACGAGAGCGACAAGCGCCACTACGCGCACGTCGACTGCCCGGGCCACGCCGACTACATCAAGAACATGATCACGGGCGCGGCGCAGATGGACGGCGCGATCCTCGTGGTGTCGGCGCCGGACGGCGCGATGCCGCAGACGCGCGAGCACGTGCTGCTCGGCCGCCAGGTCAACATCCCGACGATGGTCGTGTACCTGAACAAGTGCGACATGATCGGCAAGGGGGACGAGGAGCTCCTCGACCTCGTCGAGATGGAGCTGCGCGAGCTGCTCGAGAAGAACGGCTACTCGGCGGATTCGCCGATCGTCCGCGGCTCGGCGCTGAAGGCGCTCGAGGGTGACCCGTCGGAGTACGGCGCGCCGTCGATCCAGCGCCTGATGGAGGCGTGCGACAACTTCATCCCGGATCCGGTTCGCGAGCTCGACAAGCCGTTCCTGATGCCGGTCGAGGACGTGTTCACGATCACGGGTCGCGGCACGGTCGTCACGGGGCGCATCGAGCGCGGCATCGTGAAGGTCGGCGACGAGCTCGACATCGTCGGTCTCGGCGACACGCGCCAGACGACGTGCACGGGCGTCGAGATGTTCAGGAAGCTCCTCGACCAGGGCCAGGCCGGCGACAACGTCGGTGTCCTGCTCCGCGGCACGAAGCGCGAGGAGATCGAGCGCGGCATGGTGCTCTGCAAGAAGGGCACGATCCCGCCGCACTCGAAGTTCACCTGCGAGGTGTACGTGCTGAAGAAGGAAGAGGGCGGTCGCCACACGCCGTTCTTCCAGGGCTACCGCCCGCAGTTCTACTTCCGTACGACGGACGTGACCGGCACGGTCACGCTGCCCGCGGGCACCGAGATGGTGATGCCGGGCGACAACATCAAGGTCGACGTCCAGCTCGTCTCGATGATCGCGTGCGAAGAAGGTCTCCGCTTCGCGATTCGCGAGGGCGGCAAGACGGTCGGCGCCGGTGTCGTCACGAAGATCCTCGCCGAGGATCCGCCGGTCAAGAAGGACGCGGCTGCCGCCAAGGCCCCCGCTCCAGCCAAGAAGTAGCTCGTAGCTCGGGGTCTCAGGGGATCTATCGGGCCCGTCGGGATCGACGGGCCTTCGGCCGTTTCGGTGTGTGGCCTACATCGAGTGGTTTGGGACTTGCGACCCATGCCAACTTGGAGTAAACGTCCCCTCCGTCTGTCAAATAGAGGAGTATCCAACGCGATCGTCGGCTAAGTAATCGAGTTTCCTAGGGGAGTAGCTCAATGGTAGAGCATCCGTCTCCAAAGCGGAGGGCTGCAGGTTCAAGTCCTGTCTCCCCTGCCAAGCGTCTAGAGCTAAGAAAGACAGCAGGACAGCACCGTGGCTCAGTCAAGCACCACCGCCGCACCAGAGAACGCACCGAACAAGCCCGTACACCTCATCTTTTTGTGTGGTGCGGTGCTGCTGTTCTACTTGCTTCAGTGGTCGATTGACTGGATCTGGGGCTACTTCGGTTCAGCGCCAGGTGACGTGTTCACCTCGCTCGTGGCAGCGGGCGTGGCCTTTTTGGCCAGCGTGATCCTGTATCGAAACGACCGTATTTATCACCTCTCGAACGAGGTCGCGAGCGAGCTGAAGAAGGTCACGTGGCCAACCGCGAAGGAAGTGCGGACGGCGACAACGACGGTGATCGTCATGGCGATCATCTCCGCGATCATTCTCGGCCTCTTCGATCTCCTCTGGTCGAACCTCACGGAGTTGGTCTATGGATAACGTCGCCGCACCCGAGCCGAACGACTCCGAGGGTGATCGATCGATCTCGGCGGGCGAAGGCAAAGCTTCTTCGTCCTCAGCTTCGTCGTCGGAGACGCCTTCGGTCCCACCGCCGACCAGCGAGAAGAAGTGGTATATCGTCCACACCTATTCGGGCCACGAGAACAAGGCGAAGCTGACGCTCCTCGAGCGCGTGCGTAACGCCAACCTCGATGCGTACTTCGGGGACGTGCTCGTCCCGACGGAGAGCGTGATGGAAGTCGTGAAGGGCCAGCGCCGCACGATGACCCGCAAGTTCTTCCCGGGCTACATGTTCGTCCAGATGGTCCTCGACGATCGGACGTTCCACCTCGTCAAGAACACCCCGAAGATCACCGGCTTTCTCGGCGGCACCAAGCCGACCGCGGTGCCCGAGCGCGAGATCACCGGCGTCCAGCAGAACGTGACCGAGGGTGGCAAGGCCAAGCCCAAGGCGCGCGTCGTGTTCGAGCCGGGCGATACGGTTCGCGTGATCGACGGTCCGTTCGCCAACTTCACCGCGACGGTGGAGGAAGTGAAGCAGGACAAGCAGAAGGTCAAGGTTCTCCTCTCGATGTTCGGCCGGTCGACGTCGACCGAGCTTGACTTCGACAAGGTGGAGAAAGCATAAACCCGTCTTCTTTGGCCCGACGCTTCGCGACGGGCGCCCAGAACGAGAAGAGCACGAGAAGAGAACTGTCATGAAGAAGGTCACCGCACTCATCAAGCTCCAGTGCCCCGCAGGCAAGGCGAATCCCGCCCCGCCGGTCGGTCCGGCGCTCGGACAGCACGGTCTGAACATCATGCAGTTCTGCAAGGAGTTCAACGCGCGCACGAACCAGATGGGTGACCTGATCATCCCGGTCCTCATCACCGCGTACGCCGACCGCAGCTTCACGTTCATCACCAAGACGCCGCCCGCTTCGATCCTTCTCAAGAAGGCCGCGAAGATCGAGAAGGGCTCCGGCGAGCCGAACAAGAACAAGGTCGGCAAGGTGACGAAGAAGCAGTGCCGCGAGATCGCGGAGCACAAGCTCCCCGACCTCAACACGACGAGCGTCGAGTCCGCGACCCGGTCCGTCATGGGCACGGCGCGCTCGATGGGCCTCGAAGTCATCGACTGAGCTTGCGAGACGCGGGGAGCGAGATGCTCGCGTCCTCGTCCCGTCTGCACCCCGATGCGCGATTCTCGCGCTTCGAAGACAACCACGACCACCGAACCCTGGGAGCTCGTTCTGCGAGCGCTCGACCAGGCAGGAGTCACGAGTATGGCCGGCAAGAAATACAAGAAGGCGCGCGAGGGCTGGGAGCCCACCAAGAAGTACACGGTCGAGGAAGCGTGCTCGATCCTCCCCCGCACCAAGATCTCCTCGAAGTGGGACGAGACCGTCGATGTCTCGGTCCGCCTCGGCGTCAACCCGAAGTACGCCGACCAGATGGTCCGTGGCTCCGTCGTGATGCCCTCCGGCACCGGCAAGACCAAGCGCGTCCTCGTCATCGCGAAGCCCGAGAAGGCGCGCGAAGCGCTCGAGGCGGGTGCCGACTTCGCCGGCTCGGACGAGTACATCAAGAAGATCTCCGAGGAGAACTGGTTCGAGTTCGACACGCTCGTGGCGACGCCGGACATGATGGTCCAGGTCGGTAAGATCGGTCGCGTCCTCGGTCCGCGCGGCCTCATGCCGAACCCGAAGGTCGGCACCGTCACGGCCGATGTCGCGAAGGCGGTCAAGGAGCTCAAGGCCGGCCGCGTCGAGTTCCGCGTCGAGAAGGCGGGCATCATCCAGACCCCGATCGGCAAGGCGTCGTTCAAGCCGGAGTCCCTCGCGCTGAACCTGCGCGCGCTCCTCGACACGCTCGTCAAGCTCAAGCCACAGACCTCGAAGGGCACTTATATGAGGTCGGTGACGATCTCGACGACCTTCGGCCCGGGCATCAAGATCGACACCACGCCGTTCACGGCCGACCTCGCCAAGTAATTCGAAATAAGCTTCACAAGTCCCGCGCGATTAGATAAGACCATCGACCATGCGTATCCGCGTCATCAAGCAAGTCCGGCCCCACGTCTACAAGGGGCGCATCGACGATCTCGTCAACGACGACTTCGTGATGGAGCGGCTCGCGTTCTCGGAAGCGCGTGGCACCTCGGTCATCTGGGAAGTCGAGAAGCCCGTCGGTTACGACGAGCTCGTGAAGAACCACATGCCCATGATGGTGGCATCGCCGAGGAACCTTCCGGAGACCCCGGAGGTCCTGGCGTCGGGATCAGGGAGCCTCGCCGCGCATCGCTAAACCTCCTACCGACCCTTGTCGAAGAAGTGGGCGACTCACCTCGGTTGGTGAGTCCTAAGGGTCCCACGGAGACGAGTGGACGACATCACCGCCTGCGGTGACGCGACCCCTCTGTCTACTCCTTCGAGTACTTGAGGGGTCGAATCGTTTTCGGCAACAGCAAAGAAGAACCACCATGGATAGAGCAGCCAAAGAACAGACGCTCGGCGAGATCAAGGAGGCGTTCAAGAACGTCGCCTCGGTCGTGATCGCCGACTACCGCGGCATCCGCGTCCCCGTCGTCACGAAGATGCGCGACGACTTCAGGAAGGCGGGTTGTCAGTACCGCGTGCTGAAGAACTCGCTCGTCAAGATCGCGGTCAAGGGCTCGAAGATGGAGCCGATGACGACCCTCATGGTCGGCACCACCGCCGTCATCTGGTCCAACGAGGTCCCGCAGACCCCTGCGAAGATCGCCCTCGAGTGGGCCAAGACCGAGCCCAAGTTCGTCATCAAGGGCGGCTACTACGAGGGCCAGCTCCTCGACGTCGCCGGCGTTGGCGCACTCGCCGCGATGCCGGGCAAGAACGAGATCCGCGCCTCGATGCTCATGACGTTCCTCGCGGCACCGCAGAGCTTCGTCGCGCAGCTCGTCGCCGGACCGCAGAACTTCGCGTACCTCCTCGACGCGCGCAAGCGTCAGCTCGAGGCCAAGTAGTTCGTCTCCTCGTCTCTCCTGTCCTCGTTCGTCCACCCAATCCGGGTCAGCCGACCCGTCTCAACCCACGTCTCTGGTAACCATTCCGGTTTCTGTCAGATAGGAAAAAGCCATGTCGATCTCGAATGATGAAGTCATCACCTACCTCTCCAACCTCTCGGTCATCGACCTCGTCAACCTGACGAAGGCGCTCGAGGACAAGTGGGGCGTCAAGGCCGCTCCGGTCGCCGTCGCCGCTTCAGCGGGTCCCACCGGTGGTGGTGGCGTCACGCCGGCCGCCGAAGAGAAGACCGAGTTCACCGTCGTGCTCAAGGCCGGCGGCGGCAACAAGATCGGCGTCATCAAGGTGGTCCGCGAGGTCACCGGTCTCGGCCTCAAGGACGCCAAGGACCTCGTCGATGGCGCTCCCAAGGAGGTCAAGGCCAACGTCAACAAGACCGAGGCGGACGACATCGTGAAGAAGCTCAAGGAAGCCGGCGCCGAAGTCGAAGTGAAGTAACTCGTCTCAGACGACCTTCGGATCAGCGGAAGTGGGCTTGTGCCCGCTTCCGCTGTTCGTTTTTTGCGACCGAGCGAGCCCTGAGGAACGGCCCGAGACTTGCGGTCGTGGGGCGTTCTGCCACCCCTCGAGATCACCTGCTCCCGCCTGATCGTGGGGGTACTCCCGTCTTCCCGAGCGCGCTAAGCCTTCGAGATCCAGGGCAGATCTTGGCATGACTAATTGCGCCATACAAATCGCTTTCTTTTTGCATTGTCATGCTATATGCAGCCCCGGTTTGCGCAGTTCTTCCCCAGCGTATCCGACGAGCAGCGCACTCGTCGGGCCACGCAGCTAGCCACGGCCGTCGCTCCCTCTCGAGTGTGACCACATCGAGCAGGGGCTGCGGCCTTGACCAGTTTCGGATTTCCGACGGGGCTTACTAACGGGTTTCAGAAACGGTCTTGCGGCCACAAGACCAGAAGGCTCACCACTCATGGCGTCGTCGTCGATCCAGAAGAACTTTCGGGCACGTAAGACCTTCGCGAAGCTGAAGCAGGTCATCGAGATCCCGAACCTGATCGATATCCAGAAGCGGAGCTACGACAAGTTCCTGCAGATCGATATCCCGATCGAGAAGCGCGAGGACATGGGCCTCCAGGGCGTGTTCAAGAGCGTGTTCCCGATCAAGGACTTCTCGGAGACCTCGTCGCTCGAGTTCGTCTCGTACAACCTCGAGAAGCCCAAGTACGACGTCGACGAGTGCCGCGCCCGCGGCATGACGTTCGCGGCGCCGATCAAGGTCGTCATCCGCCTCGTGGTGTGGGACGTCAACGAGGAGACCGGCGTCCAGTCGATCCGCGACGTGAAGGAGCAGGAGGTCTACTTCGGCGAGATCCCGCTGATGACCGACTCCGGCACGTTCATCATCAACGGCACCGAGCGCGTCATCGTCTCGCAGCTCCACCGCTCGCCGGGCGTCTTCTTCGACCACGACAAGGGCAAGACCCACTCGTCGGGCAAGTTGCTCTACTCGGCCCGCGTGATCCCGTACCGCGGCTCGTGGCTCGACTTCGAGTTCGACCACAAGGACATCCTCTACGTCCGCATCGATCGCCGCCGCAAGCTGCACGCGACCGTGCTGCTGCGCGCGCTCGGCTACTCGACGGAAGAGCTCCTCAACTACTTCTACGACACGGAGACGATCCACTTCGAGGCCGGCAAGAAGTACGCGCGCCAGGTCAACTACGAGCTGCTCGTCGGGCAGCGCGCGACCCGCGACATCAAGCACCCGAAGACCAAGGAAGTCCTGGTCAAGAAGAACCGCAAGTTCACGAAGGGCGCGATCCGCAAGCTCCAGGAGTCGGGCGTCGAGATGCTCCCGATCGACATGGACGAGCTCGCCGGCAAGGTGTCGGCGAAGGACGTGATCGACGACTCGACCGGTGAGGTCCTCCTCCAGTGCAACGAGGAGCTGACCGAGGCCAAGCTCGACGAGCTCCGCGATCGCGGCGTCGAGAAGGTCGAGGTCCTGTTCATCGACAACCTGAACGTCGGCCCGTACCTCCGCAACACGCTGCTCACCGACAAGCTCCAGGGCCCGGACGAGGCGGTCATGGAGATCTACCGCCGTCTGCGCCCGGGCGATCAGCCGGCGCTCGATTCGGCGCAGACCCTGTTCCACAACCTGTTCTTCAACGCCGAGCGCTACGACCTGTCGCGCGTCGGCCGCCTGAAGCTCAACTACAAGTTCAAGATCGACGAAGCGATCGAGACGCAGATCCTGACGAAGCGCGACATCCTCGAGACGGTTCGCTACCTGATCGAGCTCCGCAACGGCCGCGGCGTGATCGACGACATCGATCACCTCGGTAACCGTCGCGTGCGCGCCGTCGGCGAGCTGATGGAGAACCAGTACCGCATCGGTCTCGTCCGCATGGAGCGCGCCATCAAGGAGCGCATGTCCATGTCGCAGGAGATCGAGACCCTCATGCCGCACGACCTGATCAACGCCAAGCCGGTCTCGGCGGTGGTCAAGGAGTACTTCGGCTCCTCGCAGCTCTCGCAGTTCATGGATCAGACGAACCCGCTGTCGGAAGTGACGCACAAGCGCCGCCTCTCCGCCCTCGGACCCGGCGGTCTGACCCGCGAGCGCGCGGGCTTCGAGGTCCGCGACGTGCATCCGACGCACTACGGCCGCATCTGCCCGATCGAGACGCCGGAAGGTCCGAACATCGGACTCATCGCATCGCTTTCGACGTTCGCCCGCGTCAACGAGTACGGCTTCATCGAGACGCCGTACCGCGCGGTGGAGCAGGGCAAGGTCTCCGACGAGGTCCAGTTCTACTCGGCCCTCCAGGAGGAAGGTCAGATCATCGCGCAGGCGAACGCCGAGGTGAAGGGCGGCAAGCTGATGGGCGATTACACGTCGTGCCGCAAGGGCTCCGACGTGATCATGACCAAGCCCGAGGACGTCACGCTGATGGACGTGTCGCCGAACCAGCTGGTCTCGGTGGCCGCGTCGCTCATCCCGTTCCTCGAGCACGACGACGCGAACCGCGCCCTCATGGGTTCGAACATGCAGCGCCAGGCGGTGCCGCTCATCCGTACGACGTCGCCGCTCATCGGCACGGGTATGGAGGGCATCGTCGCGCGTGACTCCGGCGTGACCATCGTCGCCAAGCGCGACGGCACGGTCGACTGGGTCGACGCGAACCGCATCGTCGTCCGTCCGAGCAAGGTCGATCCGAAGGATCCGAACTCGGTCCGCCCCGACATCTACACGCTCGTGAAGTTCCAGCGCTCGAACCAGAACACGTGCATGAACCAGCGCCCGATCGTCCAGCCGGGCGACAAGGTGAAAGCCGGCGACTGATCGGTGATGGTCCGGCGACCGAGACGGGCGAGCTCGCGCTCGGCCAGAACGTGGTCGTCGCGTTCATGCCCTGGGGTGGTTACAACTTCGAGGACTCGATCCTCATCAACGAGAAGCTCGTCAAGAACGACGTGTTCACCTCGATCCACATCGAGGAGTTCGAGTGCGTCGCCCGCGACACCAAGCTCGGCAAGGAAGAGATCACGCGCGACATCCCGAACGTCGGTGAGGAAGCGCTCAAGGATCTCGACGAGTCCGGCATCGTGCGCATCGGCGCCGAGGTGAAGGCGGGCGACATCCTCGTCGGCAAGATCACGCCGAAGGGCGAGACCCAGCTGTCGCCCGAGGAGAAGCTCCTCCGCGCGATCTTCGGCGAGCGCGCCGGCGACGTGCGCGACACCGGCCTCCGGGTTCCCCCGGGCGTCACCGGCGTCGTGATCGGCGCTCGCGTGTTCGCACGCAAGGGCACCGAGAAGGACGAGCGCGCGGCGGCGATCGAGGATGCGGAGAAAGAGCTCCTCATGCTCAACAAGCGCGATGAGGTGAAGATCATCTCCGAGGCCTACTACAACAAGATGAAGGAGCTCCTCGTCGGCAAGACGACGGCTTCGCGTCTCGTCGACGACAAGGGCAAGGTCCTCCTGCCGAAGGGCGAGAAGATCACGCTCGAGATGCTGGCCGAGGTGCCGAACCGCTACTGGCACGAGATCCAGCTCGACTCCGGCGACGGCAAGACCGAGGAGCAGCTCGAGCAGCTCGCGGCCAAGCGCGAGGAGGATGTCTTCAACATCGAGCAGCAGTACTCGGACAAGATCGCCAAGCTCACCAAGGGCGACGAGCTGCCGCCGGGCGTCATCAAGCTCGTGAAGGTCTATCTCGCGATCAAGAGGAAGCTCTCGGTCGGTGACAAGATGGCCGGTCGCCACGGCAACAAGGGTGTCGTGTCGCGCCTCCTCCCCGAGGAGGACATGCCGTACCTCGAGGACGGAACGCCGGTCGACATCGTCCTGAACCCGCTCGGCGTGCCGAGCCGTATGAACATCGGGCAGATCCTCGAGGTTCACCTCGGGTGGGCCGCGAAGTCGCTCGGCAATCAGATCGACGCGTACCTCCAGACCAACTGGAACGGTGACGTGCTCCGCGAGAAGCTGAAGAAGCTCTATCCGGATCACTCCCCGTTCATCGATAAGCTGTCCCACGAGGACTGCGGTCGGTTCGCGAAGACGCTCACCACGGGTGTGCACCTCGCGACGCCGGTGTTCGACGGTGCGGACGAGCACGAGATCAAGGCGGCGCTCAAGATGGCCGGCCTCCCGGTCGGCGGTCAGGCACGCCTGGTCGACGGCAAGACCGGCGAGAAGTTCGACAACCACGTCACGGTCGGCGTGATGTACATGCTCAAGCTCCACCACCTCGTCGACGACAAGATCCACGCTCGCAGCATTGGCCCGTACTCGCTCGTCACCCAGCAGCCGCTCGGTGGCAAGGCGCAGTTCGGCGGTCAACGCCTCGGCGAGATGGAAGTGTGGGCGATGGAGGCCTACGGCGCCGCGTACGCGTTGCAGGAGTTCCTGACCGTCAAGTCCGATGACGTCTTGGGTCGTACCCGCATGTACGAGTCGATCGTGAAGGGCGAGCACGTGCTCGAAGCCGGTCTGCCGGAGTCGTTCAACGTGCTTCTCAAGGAGCTCCAGGCACTGTGCCTCGACGTCGAGCTCATCGAAGACGCGACCGTGCCGCGCCGCACGGAACAGGCACCCGGTATCCCCGCAGGCCTTGCCGCTCTTGCTCGCGAAGTCGCGGACAAGATGGGCTCGGCGAGCTGAACGACCCTCTAAGGAAAGAAGAAGGACATCACCATGAAGGACATCTTCAATTTCTTTGAGAAGCCGAAGGATCCCCGCTCGTTCAGCGCGATCCGGATCATGCTCGCCTCGCCGGAGAAGATCCGCGAGTGGAGCCACGGCGAGGTCAAGAAGCCGGAGACGATCAACTACCGCACGTTCAAGCCGGAACGTGACGGCCTGTTCTGCGCCAAGATCTTCGGTCCGGTGAAGGACTACGAGTGCAACTGCGGCAAGTACAAGCGCATGAAGCACCGCGGCGTCGTGTGCGAGAAGTGCGGCGTCGAGGTGATCCAGGCCAAGGTGCGCCGCGAGCGCATGGGCCACATCTCGCTCGCGACCCCGGTCGCGCACATCTGGTTCCTGAAGTCGCTGCCGTCGCGCATCGGTAACCTCCTCGACATCCCGCTCAAGGATCTCGAGAAGGTCCTCTACTGCGAGGCGTACATCGTCACGAACCCGAAGCAGTCGGGCCTGTCGCAGAACGAGCTCCTCACCGAGGAGCGCTACGGCAAGCTCCTCGACGAGCTGGGCTACGACGCATTCGAGGCCGGCATGGGCGCCGAGGCGATCCTCGAGATCCTTCGCCAGCTCGACATCATGGGTCTCGCCGAGACCCTGCGCGCCGAGATGCGCGAGGTGACGTCCGAGGCGAAGCGCAAGAAGATCGCGAAGCGCCTCAAGGTCGTCGAGGCGTTCCGCGAGAGCGGCAACAAGCCCGACTGGATGATGCTCACGATCATCCCGGTCATCCCGCCGGACCTGCGCCCGCTCGTCCCGCTCGACGGTGGCCGGTTCGCGACGTCGGATCTCAACGATCTGTATCGCCGCGTCATCAACCGCAACAACCGTCTGCGCCGGCTCCAGGAGCTCAACGCTCCCGAGATCATCATCCGCAACGAGAAGCGCATGCTTCAGGAGGCCGTCGACGCGCTGTTCGACAACGGTCGCCGCGGCAAGACGATCACGGGTCCGAACAAGCGCCCGCTCAAGTCCCTCAGCGACATGCTGAAGGGTAAGCAGGGTCGGTTCCGCCAGAACCTCCTCGGCAAGCGCGTCGACTACTCCGGTCGTTCGGTGATCGTGATCGGTCCCGAGCTCAAGCTGCACCAGTGCGGCCTGCCGAAGAAGATGGCGCTCGAGCTGTTCACGCCGTTCATCTACAACAAGCTCGAGGAGCGCCACCTCGTCACGACCATCAAGTCGGCGAAGAAGCTCGTCGAGAAGGAGCGTCCCGAGGTCTGGGACATCCTCGAGGAAGTGATCAAGGAGCACCCGGTTCTCCTGAACCGCGCCCCGACGCTTCACCGCCTCGGCATCCAGGCGTTCGAGCCGGTCCTCACCGAGGGCAAGGCGATCCAGCTGCACCCGCTCGTCTGCGCGGCGTTCAACGCCGACTTCGACGGTGACCAGATGGCCGTGCACGTTCCCCTCTCCATCGAAGCTCAGATGGAAGCGCGCGTCCTGATGATGTCTACGAACAACATCCTGTCGCCCGCCAACGGCAAGCCGATCATCGTGCCGTCGCAGGATATCGTCCTCGGCCTCTACCACCTCACCCGCGAGCGTCCGTACGCCAAGGGCGAGTACAAGGAGGACAAGAAGGGTCGCGTGCTGCGCGGCATGTTCTCGTCGGTCGACGAGGTCCGCATGGCCTACGACCACAGCGAGGTCCACCTCCAGGCCGCGATCAAGATGCGTCGCACGAAGCCCGACGGGACGAAGGAGATCGTGTCGACCACCGTCGGTCGTGCGATCCTCCACGACATCTGCCCGCCGGAAGTTCCGTTCGAGGCCGTCAACAAGGTGATGGGCAAGAAGCAGCTCGCGGAGCTGATCGATCTCGTCTATCGCGAGGCCGGCCAGAAGGCCACCGTGCTCCTCGCCGACGCCCTGCGCACGACGGGTTACACGTTCGCGACGCGCGCGGGCATCTCGATCTGTCTCGACGACATGGTCATCCCGCCCACGAAGGAGACCCTGCTCGACGAGGCGAAGAAGGAAGTCGCCGAGATCGAGGACCAGTACACCGAGGGCCTCATCACCGACGGTGAGCGCTACAACAAGGTGGTCGACATCTGGGCGCAGGTGGCCGAGGCGATCTCCAAGGACATGATGAAGGAGATCTCGACGGACGAGTTCAAGGACCCGGATGGACCGACCATCAAGAAGGGCCCGTCGTTCAACTCGATCTTCATCATGGCCGACTCGGGCGCCCGCGGCTCGCAGCAGCAGATGCGTCAGCTCGCCGGTATGCGTGGCCTCATGGCCAAGCCGTCCGGTGAGATCATCGAGACGCCGATCACGACGAACTTCCGCGAAGGTCTCTCGGTTCTCCAGTATTTCATCTCGACCCACGGCGCTCGCAAGGGCCTCGCGGATACCGCGCTGAAGACGGCGAACTCGGGGTACCTGACCCGGCGCCTCGTCGACGTCTCGCAGGACACGATCATCAGCGAGTTCGACTGCGGCACGCGTCAGGGCATGGAGATGATGCCGCTCATCGAGGGCGGCGAGATCATCGAGCGCCTCGGCGACCGTATCCTCGGTCGCGTCGTCCTCGAGGACATCGTGGATCCGTACACCGGCGAAGTGCTGTGTCCGGCCGGCATGGACATCACCGAGGAGCACGTCAAGATCATCGACAACGCGGGTATCGACCGGGTGAAGATCCGCTCGGTGCTGGCGTGCGAGACGCGGCGAGGCATCTGCTCGCTGTGCTACGGACGTGACCTGGCGCGCGGCATCATGGTGAACATCGGCGAGGCCGTCGGTGTCATCGCGGCGCAGTCGATCGGCGAGCCGGGAACGCAGCTCACGATGCGTACGTTCCACATCGGTGGCGTCGGTCAGATTCGCACCGAGCAGTCGTCGCTCGAGGCCCGCAACGAGGGCACCGTCCGCCTGACGAACGTCCAGGTCGTCTCGAAGAAAGACTTCTGGGTCGTCATGAACCGGCAGGGCGAGCTCACGCTCGTCGACGAGATCGGTCGCGAGCGCGAGCGCTACGGCCTGCAGTACGGCGCGAAGCTGATGGTCCAGGACGGGGCTCGCGTCAAGGCGGGTCAGGTCATGGCCGAGTGGGATCCGTTCGCGCTGCCGATCGTGACCGAGGTCGCGGGCTACGTGAAGTACGGCGACATCGTCGATCAGGTCACCATGCAGGACTCGCTCGACGAGGTCACCGGCATGTCGCGCAAGACGATCATCGAGTCGAAGGACGCGGAGAGCCGCCCACGCATCACGCTGAAGGACGCCGACGGCAAGACCGTCAAGCTCCCCGCCGGCGATGGCGAGGCGCGCTACTTCCTGCCCGTCGGCGCGACGATCTTCGTGAACGACGGTGACTACATCGAGGCCGGCGACATCATCACGAAGATCTCGCGCGAGACCACGAAGACGAAGGACATCACCGGCGGTCTGCCGCGTGTGGCCGAGCTGTTCGAGGCACGCAAGCCGAAGGACCACGCGGTCATCTGCGACATCGACGGCGTCGTCCACTTCGGCAAGGACACGAAGGGCAAGCGCAAGGTGCTCATCGTTCCCGAGCACGGCGATCCGGCCGAGTACCTCATCCCCAAGGGCAAGCACCTCTCGGTTCGCGAAGGCGACCGCGTCCGTGCCGGCGAGGCCCTGATGGACGGTCCGGCGAATCCGCACGACATCCTCAAGGTCCTCGGCGAGCGCGCGCTGGCCAAGTACCTCGTCGACGAGATCCAGGAGGTCTACCGCCTCCAGGGCGTGCGCATCAACGACAAGCACATCGAGGCGATCGTTCGCCAGATGCTGCGTCGCGTGAACGTGAGCGATCCGGGCGATACGAACTTCCTCGTCGACGAGCACGTCGAGAAGCACATCTTCGAGGAGGAGAACGAGCGTGTGATTGTCGCGGGAGGCCAGCCGGCCAAGGGCGACGCGCTGCTCCTCGGCATCACGAAGGCGTCGCTGTCGACCGAGTCGTTCATCTCGGCGTCGAGCTTCCAGGAGACCACGAAGGTGCTCACCGAGGCGTCCATCAACGGACGCGTCGACTACCTCCGCGGCCTCAAGGAGAACGTCATCATGGGTCGCCTGATCCCCGCCGGCACCGGCCTCGGGGCGTACAAGCGCCTCACGGTCGACGTGAACATCGATGCCGACGAGGAAGACGAGGCGATCGCGGACGACGGCAGCTACATCAGCCGTGACACCGACGACCTCGCCGAAGCCGACGCGTAGTCGCTAGAACGAAGCAGGACGGCCGGGATCAGTCACAGGACTGGGCTCGGCCGTTTTGTCGTTTCGGGAAACGGCGATACCGGGTCGTTTCGGGACGTCCCGCGACACGCGTGTCGTCGCACGCAGGGCGGTTAGCGACAGCCAGCGTCCTCCAGCGTTTTCCGACCCGGCCGCCCCTATAACGGGGCCGTGAAGACCAACTCCTTCGTCCTCGCAGCCGGGATCGCCGTGGCGATGCTCGCGCCTGCTGCTGCTGCGCCGAACCCAGCGGCACCTCCTCCGACGTCGGCGCCCCGCCAGGTCACGAGCGTCGAGGGCATCACCGAGTACGTGCTCGCGAATGGCATGCGCGTGCTGCTGTTCCCGGATTCCTCGACGGAGAACTTCACGGTGAACGTGACGTACCTCGTGGGCTCGCGGATGGAGGGCTACGGCGAGACGGGCATGGCGCACCTGCTCGAGCACATGATGTTCAAGGGCTCCCCGAAGCATCCGAAGGTGTGGGAAGAGCTGAAGACCCGCGGCGCGACGAACAACGCGTCGACCTGGTACGACCGCACGAATTACTTCGAGACGCTCGCGAACAAGGGCGACAACCTCGCGTGGGCGATCGAGCTCGAGGCGGACCGCATGGTCAACGCCAACATCGCGCAGGCGGATCTCAACAGCGAGTTCTCGGTCGTGCGCAACGAGTTCGAGATCGGTGAGAACAACCCGGCCGGCATCCTCTCGGAGCGGATGTGGTCGACCGCGTATCTCTGGCACAACTACGGCAAGTCGACGATCGGCTCGCGCGCTGATATCGAGAAGGTGCCGGCGCCGACGCTGAAGCGGTTCTACAAGAAGTACTACCGCCCGGATAACGCGATCCTCGTGCTGTCGGGCAAGTTCGATCCGCAGGTCGCGCTCGCGCAGGTCGGTGCGACGTTCGGCGCGATCGCGAACCCCGCGACGCCGATCGAGCCGACGTACACGACCGAGCCGGTCCAGGACGGCGAGCGCGTCGTCACGCTGCGCCGCAACGGCGACGTGCAGGCCGTCGGCCTCCTGTATCACGTGACCGCCACCGCGGACGCGGACTACCCGGCGGTCGATGCCCTCGGCGAGATCCTCACCGCCGAGCCTTCGGGCCGGCTCTACGTGGCGCTCGTGAAGTCCGGGCTGGCCACGGCGGTGAGCGCGAACCAGCTCACGCTGCACGATCCCGGCGTGCTCGAGATCTCGGCGACCGTCCCGATGGGCAAGTCCGTCGAGGTCGTGCGCGACAAGATGATCGCGATCGTCGAGGGGCTCGCGAAGACCAAGCTCACCGACGAGGAGCTCTCCCGGTTCAAGGCCAAGGCGAAGAAGCAGTTCAAGCTCTCGTTCTCCAACAGCGCGCTGATCGCGACCGCACTCTCGGAGTTCATCGGCGCGGGTGACTGGCGCTTGCTGTTCCTGACTCGCGATCGTGCGGCCGGGCTGACGGTCGCCGATCTCACGAAGGCCGCCGGCCAGTACCTCGTGGCCTCGAACCGCACGCTCGGCACGTTCATCCCGACGAAGACGCCCGAGCGCGCGCCGCAGAAGGAGACCCCGGACATCGCCAAGCTCGTCGCGTCGTACAAGGGCAGGCCGCCCGAGGTCGAAGGCGAGAAGTTCGATGCGACGCTCGCGAACATCGAGAAGCGCACGGTGCGGTCGACCCTGGCGTCGGGCATGAAGCTCGCGATCCTCAACAAGCAGACGCGCAGCCACGTCGTCCGGGCGCGCATCACGCTGCGTTACGGCGTCGAAGCCGACTTCACGGGCCAGGCCACCGCGGCGGCTGCGCTCGAGGATCTGCTGCAGCGCGGTACCAAGAAGCACACGTTCCAGCAGCTCAAGGATCAGTGGGACTCGCTCGAGGCGCAGGTCACGTTCGCCTCGACACCCGGTGTTCTGGACGTCCGGCTCCAGACCACCCGCGACAACCTTCCCGCGGTGCTCGCGCTCGTCGACGAGGTGCTGCGGCAGCCCACGTTCCCCCAGGACCAGTTCGACATCGTCATCAAGGAGTCGGTCAGTCAGCTCGAGGAGCAGAAGTCGGATCCTCAGGCCCAGGCGTTCCTCGCCACGTCGCGCGTCACCAACGTGTATTCGAAGACGCACCCGCTCTACGTTCCCACCACCGAGGAGACGATCGCCAACCTCAAGGCGCTCCGGGTCGCCGGTGTCCGGAAGTTCGCGGCGATGCTCGGCACGAGCAACGCGAGCATGACGATCGTCGGTGATGTCGATGCTCCGGCGGTGACCACGTGGCTCGAGAAGACCTGGGGAACGTGGAAGTCGCCGCGGCCGTGGAAGCGCATCGAGCGCAAGTACACCGCGACGACGGCAGGGGAGCAGGTGCTCGACTTCCCCGACAAGGCGAATGCGCTGATCGCGGTGGTCCACGCGGTCGACATGAAGGACGACGATGTCGACGAGCCGGCGATGGTGGTCGCGAACTACGCCCTCGGCGGCGGTGGCTTCGTGTCGCGGCTGACCGCGCGGTTGCGCCAGAAGGACGGCCTGTCGTACTTCGCGTTCTCGTCGGTTCAGCTCGTGCCGTTCGACGCCGCGGGTGCGTTCTTGGCCGGTGGCGCGATGAACCCCGAGAACGTCAAGAAGGGGATGGCCGCGATGCTCGAGGAGATTGGCTCGCTCGTCACCGGCGGAATGACCGCCGACGAGCTGAAGGGTGCCAAGCAGGGCCTCATCTCGGGCTTCGAGCGCAACCTGTCGAACGACAACACCGTGCTCGGCATGCTCAATGATGGGCTCTACCTGAATCGCACGACGGACTACTGGGCGAAGCGGAACGCCGCGATCCAGGCGCTCAGCCTCGATCAGGTCAACGCCGCGATGAAGAAGCACCTGAAGCCGAGCACGCTCGTGAAGATCAGCGCGGGAGATAAGAAGAAGCTGTAGCTCGGAACCTGGAGGTACCGGTTCCGGCCCCGGATGGCACGTGGAGGTGCCGGCGCGGCACTCCTACACGTGGGTTTCCCGGTGCCGTAACCGCTGGCCGGACCGTGGGAAATCCAGACTTCGACACCCGGGATCGAGGGTTGATTCCGGGTTGCCAGAATTGACCGTCGGCTTGCTCTACACTGGTACCTGGGCGCGCTCTTGCACGAGTGAACCCCGCAGTCATGCCGGGAGAAACGAGCTCAGAGCTCACCACGAGCGCGCCGGACCTGGACCTCGAGCCCGGGCAGGTGGTCGGCGAGTACGTGGTCGAGAACAAGCTCGGGCAGGGTGGGTTCGGGGCGGTGTTTCGCGCGACCCATCCACTGATCGGGAAGATGGTCGCGATCAAGGTGCTCGCGCGCAAGTTCTCGGTCGACCCCGAGATGGTCGCGCGGTTCGTCGCGGAGGCGCGCGCGGTCAACCAGATCCGCCACCGCAACATCATCGACATCTTCTCGTTCGGGCAGCTCGCCGACGGGCGCCACTACTACGTCATGGAGTATCTCGAGGGCGATCCGCTCGACGCGATCCTCGAGCGTGACAAGCGCATGCCGATCGCGGAGGCGCTGCCGATCCTGCGGGCGATGGCGCGCGCACTCGACGCGTGTCACGCGAAGGGCATCGCGCATCGCGATCTCAAGCCCGCGAACATCTTCCTCGCGCGCGATCCGGACGGCGATCGCTATCCCAAGCTGCTCGACTTCGGCATCGCGAAGCTGATGGGCCCCGAGGACACGCTCAAGCAGAAGACGCGAACCGGGATCCCGATGGGAACGCCGTATTACATGTCCCCGGAGCAGTGCCGCGGTCGCGACGTCGATCACCGCACGGACTTCTACGCGTTCGGCGTGGTCGCGTACGAGCTCCTCACCGGCACGTATCCGATCGACGGCGACGACTACATGACGATCCTGATGCGCCAGATCTCGGACATGCCCGAGCCTCCGTCGGCGCGAGTGCCCGAGCTGCCGGCGGGCATCGACGACGGGATCATGTGGCTGATGGCCAAGGATCCGAGCGCGCGTCCGCCGAACCTGATCACGGCGATCCAGGCGCTCGAGGCGAGCGCCGAGGCGTCCGGAATCGCGCTGCCGGTCGTGCGCGAGTCATCGACCTGGGATGCACAATCGGGAACGCCGTCGGGCCGGATGGTCGCGCCGTCGTTCCGGCGCTCCGCCCCGATGGTGACCGCCGATACGCGACCGAACGCCGGATCGGCGCAGACGATGCCGAGCGGTGCGCCCATCGCGCGCCTGGGCGACGTGCGCGTTCCGATCGAGGCGCCGGTTAGGAAGTCGCGGCTCCCGCTGATCATCGGTGGCGTTGCGGTGCTCGCCGCGGCGATCGTGGCCGTGGTCGTGATGTCCGGTGGTGCGAAGCCCGCGGCGCCGGTGGCCAAGGCTCCCGAGCCGAAGGTCGAGCCGCCCGCGCCGAAACCGGAGCCGACCCCGACACCACCCGTCGCGAAGCTGCCCGACGTGAACGTCGCGGGCGTCGTGACGGTCGGCAGCGCCGGTCCCGTGACGATCACGATCAGCGGCGTTCCCGAGGGCACCGAGGTCGTCGTGCTCGGCAAGGTGATCGGCACTGCGCCAGGGCCCGTGCAGCTCACGCGCGGCACGGACAAGGTCGTGATGATGCTGCGAGCCGACGGCTATCAGGCGGATTCGAAGACGGTCACGCCCGATCACGATCAGCCGCTCGAGACCCATCTCAAGAAGAAGGGCGGCGGGGGCCGTCCGACGACGCCGACCAAGCAGCCCGACAAAGACGACATCGCGATTCCTGTCTTCAAATAGAGGAGCTCATGACAATTCGGTTCATTCGTCCTACCGGGGCGACGGCGAGCCTCGTGCTCGCAGCATCCTTGCTATTCGCGTGCACGTCGTTCGACAGCATCGAGCGCGGTGTCTGCGGCAACGGGCTGCTCGAGGCCGGCGAGGACTGCGACACGCCCGACACCCGGTGCTCGGCGTGCGCGGTGGTCTGCGACGACGCGTCGACCTGCCCGACGGCGGCGTACACGTGCGGCGTCGATCGCCGGTGTCACGCGCCGGGCGGCGCCCTAGGCGAGATGTCGGTCGCGGGGACGTTCGAGGTCGACGACGTGCAGATCAGCGATGTCGATCACGACGGGATCGGCGATGCGGTCGGTCTCTCGCGCACGTCGCTGTCCGTCCGGCACGGCGACACGACGGCGCCGCTCACCGCGGTCGATTCGATCCTGACGCCGGTGCAGACCGCGCCCGCCACGTTCGGAGACCTCGACCAGGACGGCGCGAGCGACGTCACGATCGCGACGCAGGACGGGTTCGTCGCGTACGCGTCGAAGTACGGGGTGCTGTCACCGCTCACCATCGAAGCCGCGATCTCGAGCTCGGACGGTACGATCAACCTCAGGGGGCTCGTGTCGCTCGGCCCGCACCTCGTGACGGGGTTCGCCGAATCGAACGCCAAGATCACGTTCCTGCTCGTCGATCTCGACGCCCCGATGGATCCGAGGCGGTCGCTGCTCCAGAAGCCCTGTGACCTCGACTACGACGCCGCGGACTTCGATCCGCAGCGCATGGACATGTTCCCGGTGACCGCCCCCACGGACAAGGTCCAGAGCTTCATCCTCACGGTCCAGGGCAAGGTGAGCGGTCAGCTGCGCACCTGCGTGATGGCGCTCCACATCGATACCCGGGTGGGTGATGCGGCGCGGACCCCGAACGCCGTGTCGACGATCACGCCGCCCTCGGCCGTGCTCGCCACGTCGCGGATCGTCCTCGCGGATCTCGACTTCGACGCCGATGCATGTCCGTCGCTCGTGATCCTCGAGGGTGTGAAGCTGTTCCAGTGGAACGGCTCGGATAACGGGGGTGTGTGCGCCTTCGCGGCGAAGACCGAGGCCACGCCGAATGCGGTCCGCTTCCCGCCCGATTCGACGCTGCTCGGCCACGCCCGGCTGACCCCGTTCATCAACATCTCGCTGTTCGTGGCGGCCCCGGATGCGATCGTCACGACGCGCGGCGTGTATCTCTACTTCCAGCTCAACGGGGCCCTGGCGGAGGTCTACACGTCACAGCGCAAGCTGTCGCACGTCGCGAGCGCGGACCTCGATCGCGATGGTGCGACCGATGTCGTGCTGAGCGCCGAGGGTCAGGACGATGTCGACATCCTGTTCCGCAGCGTCGATCCGCCGGGCTACACGCTGTATCGCGTCGACACCGCCGGCGAACCCACCACGCTCACCCTCGGCGACTTCGACGCGGATGGCTACGGGGACATCTGCTACACGGAGACGGTCTCCGACCACGCGCGCATGTTGATCGCGTACGGGACCCAGACGCGCCCCCAGCCGCCCGTCGAGGTCGCGACGTTCAGCGCGGTCACCGCCGTCGCGACGCTCGAGTTTCCGAGCGCGGCCGACATCATCGATCGCGCGACCGACCTCATCGTGATCCAGCCCAAGGGGACGATGTCGTCGGCGTCGCTGCTCGCCGGCAGCCCGCAGCGCACGATGCTGTCGGTGTTCGACCCGCAGCCGAACCAGGGCGACTACGTGTATCGCGGGATCCTCGCGGGCGACTTCACGACGACGACCGGCACGACGCAGTACCCCGACCTCGTCGCGATCGGATCGCCGCTCGCGACCAACGGGATGCCGCTCGGCTGGCGGATGGAGGGCTCGGCGACGGGGTTCGACACGAAGGCCACGGACGGCTTCCCGGTCGCGCATGTCTCGGACTGCAACCTCGCGACCGGTTCACCGGCGGGTGACACCCTGTGTCTCGCGCAGACGCTGTTCTTCCCGTGGTCCACCGGCGCGCATCACGACGTGGTCGTCGGGATCGATCGCCGTCGCCTCGTCAGCGCGACGATCGATCCGTGGTCGATCTCGCAGAGCGGTCCGGCCGTGACCACCACGACGGTCCTCGCGAGCTACGCGCAGCGCGGCTTGACGCTCCACGCGGCCCATCCGGTGGACGTCGATGGCGATGGCAAGGCGGAGCTTGTCCTCTCGCTCATCCCGGCGCCGAAGTCCGCCGACGCCGGCGCGATCCTGGTGTGCAAGATGTCGGCGACCGGCACGCCCACCGAGTGCACCGATCTCGTGCCGTCGATCCCGGACGTCAAGGTGTGTGTCGACGCCGCCCCGGGCCACTTCGCGTTCAAAGATCCGACGAGCGAGGTCGGGACCGCGAGCGAGCTCGTGGTCCTGTGTCGCGACATCGTCAACACGAAGACGATCTCGAAGCTGCACGCCGTCACGTTCGACGGCGTGTATCACGCGACGGTGCTCGCCTCCGTGACCGCCGAGCTCCGCGAGGTGCACGTCGGTGATGTCACCGGCGATGGTGTCGATGACGTCTCCGCGATCGAAGGCGATAGCGGGTCGCGCGAGCTCGTCGTGTTCCCGCAGTGCTCGTCGCGGACCGTCGCGACGGGATGCGGCTCGATCAAGGGAGGCAAGTGATGCGCGCCGCGATCATCGTCGTCGTGCTGGTCGCGCTCGCCGGTGTCACGCGGGCCGATGGCGACAAGGCCGCCGCCGAGCGCTACTTCCGCGCCGGCGCGAAGGCGTACGCGGCGCAGAGCTTCGAAGCCGCGATCGAGAACTTCGAGGAGGCCTACAAGGCGGTGCCGCTGCCCGAGATCGCGTTCTCGGCGGCGCAGGCGTATCGCCGCCAGTACCGCATCGTCGCCAAGCCGGAGTACGTCAAGCGCTCCGTCGAGCTCTACAAGGTCTATCTCGGGAAGGTGAAGACGGGCGGTCGCGTCGGCGACGCGGCCGACAGCCTCGGCGAGATGCAGCGCGAGCTCGACAAGCTGCAGGCGAGTGGCGTCACGATCGCCGGGGTCGCGACCGTCGAGCGCACGCGGCTCGGCGTCACGATCTCGTTCGGCGACGGCACCGACACCGCCGCGCTGCACGAGATCGGCGATGCGGTCGGCGAGGCGACGAAGGGGCTCACCGCGATCCTCGACGACAAGCCGATCGAGCCGTTCGCGCTGATCGACGTCGAGCCCGGCGAGCACGTCGTGAAGGTCACGGCGGAGGGCTACGAGTCGGTCGAGAAGAAGTATCGCGCCGTGAAGGGAGCGTCCGAGCTGGTCGAGATCCCGATGAAGGCGAAGACCGCACACGTCACGATCGCGACGGAGCCGCAGACGCGCGTGATGGTCGACGGCCGACCTTCGGGCACGATCCCGATGGGCACGCTCGAGCTCGTCGCCGGCAAGCACGTCGTGACGCTCCTGCGCGCCGGGCGGGAGCCGGTCGCGCGCGAGCTGATCGTGACGCGCGGCGAGACGCTCTCGGTCGCGGTCCCGCTCCGAAAGACGACCCGCCGGCGCGCCGTGCCGTGGGTCCTCGGCGGAGCCGGCGTCCTCGCGATCGGCGCGACCGCGACGGGCCTGGTCGCGCTGTTCGCCGACGGCGACGCGACCGACCTGCGGGCCTCGATCGAGGCTGGCAATCGTCCCGCGAGTGACGCGCGGGCGTACGATCGACTCGTAGAGCGGCGCGATCGCGCGGTGACCGCGACATGGATCGTCGGAGGCGCGGCGGTCCTCGCGGGCGCCGTCGGTGTGGGCTTGCTCCTGTTCGATTCGCCATCCGCCGAGGGCGTGACCGTCACGCCGGCCGTCACGCTGGAAGGCGGCGGCGCGGTCGTCAGCGGAAGGTTCTGAAGTCTGCTTGCACTCCGGGGAACCCTGGCTATGCTGCGCGCCGTATGGGTTCTCCGGGTAAGCGATCACTGGCGGCCGTGGCGACAACGCTCGGGTTCGACAAGTTCTGGGCATGGCTCGCGGGGCACTCGAACTGCATTCTTCGCGTCGGGACCCCCGAGGTCGTCCTCCTCGATCACGAGGACTTTCACTGGACACTGATCACGGAGGACGAGCACACCCGGGTCGTCCAGCTCTCGCGGGCCAAGGACCTCGTCGGCGAGCTGCTCGTGTTCCCCGCCGAGGTCGCCTACGTGCAGGCCGAGCCGAGCGAGACCGAGGGCGAGTGGCTGTTCGAGTGCATCGTCGAGTCGGAGAAGGCGCGCGAGGTCGCTTATCACTTCGTGATGGCGCACGAGTACGACGACGGCGAGCATCGCCGCGAAGACAAGTGGACGCACTGAGAGTACGCCCGGGGCACGCTGCCCCGAGGGCCATCGGCGTTCTCTGGTAGCATCGCAGCGTGGTCTATCGCGCCGTCCTCACCGATGCTGCGGAAGGTCGCGAGCCGCTGATCAAGCTGTGGACCGAGAACCTCCCGGTGCGCGGCGATCCCGACGCGAAGTTGCGCTGGTTCTATGTCGACGCACCGAGCGGTCCGGGAGAAGCCTTCTTGCTCCGCGCCGACGATGGCTCGGCGATCGGCTGCGCCGGCCTGTCGGGACGCGAGGTCGTGTTTCGCGGACAGACCGTGCGGGCGGCGTTGCTCGCCGACTTCGCGATCGATCGAAATCATCGCAGCGGCCTGCCGGCGCTCGTCCTGCAGCGCGCGGTGAAGCGTCACGTCGAGAGTACCTACGCGTTCAGCTACGGGTATCCGAACGCCAATGCCGTCGCGATCCACAAGCGGACCGGCTATCACGTGCTCGGCAAGATGTCGCGGTTCGTTCGCGTGCTGCGCCACGCGAGCTACATCGAGCGCCGCTACGGCTGGTCGCGACGGTCGCGGATGGCGGGTGCGATCGTCGACCGCGCCGCGGTCGCGGTGTCGCTCGCGCGCGCGGTCCCGAGTGCGCGCCGTTACGAGCTCCGCTGGGAGCCCGACTTCGACGAGCGCTGGGATCGACTGTGGGACGTCGCCGAGGCGAATGCCGGTGCCGCCGCACCGATCGCGTGCCGGCGATCCGCCGTGTTCCTGCGCTGGCGGTTCCTCCGCAAGCCCAGCGAGAGCAACGCGATCGCGGCGCTCGTCGAGCGCTCGACGAACGCGATCGCGGCCTACGCCGTCGTGCGCGGCGCGTCGGATCACACGGCCGAGCTCGTCGATCTGTTCGGCGCGAGCTCCGAGGCGCTCGACGCGCTGCTCGGGCAGCTCGTCCCCGCACTCTACCGGCGCGGCCACTCGTCGGTCGAGCTTCACTATCTCGGCCATCCGAGGATCCACGAGGTCCTCGCGCGCCACTGGTTCTCGCTGCGCGACGCCGAGCGCGTCGTGATCGTGAACCCGAGCGCGAGCTGCCCGATCGATCCCGCGGTGCTGTGCGATCCGAGCGCGTGGTACATGACCGATCTCGACGAGGACACATGACGAAGAAGATCTCGCGACGCACGCTGATCGCGGGTGGCATCGCCGCCTCCGTCGGTGCCGCCGCCTTCGTGTTCCGCAAGAAGCTCGGGACGAAGCTCAAGGCGTTCACGAAGAGCAAGGAGTTCTCCGCCACCCCCGCGCTCGTGCCGCACGACGCGAGCACCGAGAAGCGCGCGCTCTACAGCGCGAAGGGCGGGACGCCCGCCGAGAACATCGACGCGGTCCTCGACAAGGTCGGCGTCGACAAGCTCGTCGGTCAGGACGACGTCGTGCTCATCAAGATCAGCGCGCAGTGGTGGAACCAGGGGATGACGAACGTCGCCGCCGCGCGCCGCGTGATCGAGCGCGTCCTCGCGCGCCCCGGCTTCACGGGCGAGATCGTCGTGTTCGAGAACACCCACTTCCGGCTCGCGAACGGCAGTGGCCTGGCGCGCGCGTTCACCCGCCCGAGCGATCGCAACGTCGACGTCCCCGGCTGGACCAAGCTCGGCGACCTCGTCGATCACTTCGCCAGGCAGGCCGCACCGGTCAGCTTCGTCGGCCTCGTCGACGCCGCCCCGAGCGAGCTCGCCGGCGATCACTGGCACGACCCCGCGCACGAGCACGGTACCTACGGCGGCGACGGCCGCGGCCCGATCGCCGCAGGCGATCACCGCGACGGCTATCGCTGGGACTTCGACCGCGAGTTCACGAAGAAGCGTGGCTGGTTCGAGCACTCGAAGACGCCGCTCACGTGGCCCGTCTTCACCTCGCCGAAATCCGGCCTCCAGATCGACTTCGCCGATGGCCTGTTCCAGATCGCGAACGGCACGCGCACCAAGGTCGGCCGCAAGCTCACGTGGATCTCGATGGTCACGGTCAACGAGCACAGCGCCACCGGCATGACCGCCTGCTGCAAGTCCTCGATGGGGATCGTCGACATGTCCGCCGGCCGGTTCGGCACCGACCCGCGCACCGAGGGCTACAACTCGATCCACTACTTCGGCAATCCCGAGGCCTCGTGGCGCATGGCCGGCCCGCTCGCTCACTTCGCCCGCACCGTCCGGGCGCCGGACCTCTACCTCGCCGTCGCCGAGTGGGTCGCGATCGCGCCTCCCGACGATCTGAAGGAGTGGAATGACGAGACCGGCGACATCCGGCTCGAGGCCGTCACCGCGCACCACGCCAACACCGTCGTGGCCGGGGCCGATCCCGTCGCCGTCGACTGGTGGGCCGCGAAGAACATCCTGTGGCCCATCGCCGACAAGATCAAAGGCCGCACCCGCGCGCAGTACGATCTGTCGAACCCCGATTCGAAGCTCTCGCGCTTCCTTCGTTACTACCGCGAGGTCTACAAGGCCGGCACGATGGACGACGCGCTGATCACCGTCACGTGATCGGGGTGATCGTGAGGGGGCCCGAGTGGAGGTACTTCGCGGCGGCGCGCTTCGCGTCGATGTCGCGATAGACGCGCTCGATCTGCTCGGCGGTGAGGCCGAGGGCGGCGGCGCACTCGGTGGCGGAGACGTCGTGATGGCGCGCATAGAGGCAGGCGTCCATGCGGTCGTAGGGGAGCGAGAAGTAGAACTCCTCCTGTGACTGGGGCAGGGAGTAGGTGTCGGTGGTGGGTGGGCGCGCGCGGATCTCCTCGGGGACGCCGAGGGCGGCGGCGATCTCGTAGACCTGCGTCTTGTAGAGATGCGCGATGGGCTTGATGTCGGCGGCGCCATCGCCGTTCTTGACGAAGAAGCCCTGGTCGTACTCGAGCAGGTTGGGCGTGCCGGTGACGGCGTACACGAGCCGGTCGGCGTGGAAGTACTCGAGCATCTTGCGGGTGCGCTGCTTGAAGTTCGTCGCGGCGACGATCTGGAGGTAGGCGGCGGGGGTGAGGCGCACGGTGCGCTGCTCGCCCGCGGGCGGCTGGACGACGATCGAGAACAGGCGGTAGCGATCGCTCTCGAGCACGCTCGGGAGCACGAGCTTGCACTTCCAGTCGGCCTGGTACTCGGGGACGACCATGCGGATGGCGTCGTCGCGGCGGGTGTAGCAGCCGGCCGCGGCGAGCATCGGCGAGAGGTCCTCGTCGACGCTGGGGATGTCGAAGTGCGTGGCGACGAGGCGGCCGAGGCGCACGGTTTCGGCGGACGAGTCGACCTCGTTCATGAACAGGCCGAGCACGCTGGCCTTGCCGAGCGCGCGGACGCAGAGACCCGCGACGACGGTGGAGTCGATCCCGCCCGACAGGCCGACGACGGCGCCGCGCCTGCGAAGCTCGCCGCGGATGGTGGCGGACAGCCAGGCACAGATCCGATCGATCTCGGCGGTGACGCGATCGCCGAGGCGAACGCTGTGAAGGCCGAACGCGGTCATGGGCGCTTGCTGCTGACGAACTTCACCAGCGCGTCGATCGAATCGAAGTTGGTCGGGACCATGTCGTCGTCGGCGACGGTCAGGCTCCATTCACCCTCGACGAACGAGACGAGCTCGAGGACGCCGGTGGAGTCGATGATTCCCTGGTCGAGGAACGAGGTCTGGTCGGTGAAGGCCTGCGGGTCGGCCATGTAGAAGTTCTTGCTCACGAACTCGCGCAAGCGGGTGCGGACGGCGGCGTCACTCATGATCCCCTCGATTTCATTGTTCACGCGCCTTTCGACGCGATTCGGCGGGCCGCGATCACGCGCGGTGCACCGGCTTCGTCGCGATGGAGCTCGATCGTGTCGTAGCCCTTGGTCCGGCCGATCACGAGCTCGAGCTGGCGCTCCTGACCCAGCCCGAACTCGAAGCAGAGCCAGCCGCCGGGCGCGAGGAACCCGAGGGCATCGCGTGCCACGCGCTGGTGGATCGTGACGCCGTACGGTCCGCCGTCGAAGGCCTCACGTGGCTCGCTCGCGAGATCGTCACGCGTGGCGAGCTTGCTCGTCGAGATGTACGGCGGGTTGCAGACGATCACGGAGATGTCGCCGGTCGGCTCGCCGAGCGGCGCGAACAGATCGCCCTGGAGGACGGCGACGCGATCGGCGAGCTCGAGGCGGCGAACGTTGGCGCGCGCGAGCTCGACGCAGCCATCGGTGAGATCGAGCGCGACGAACGTGACGTCGGGGACCGCGCGCGCGATCGCACACGCGAGGTTCCCGGTGCCGCAGCAGACGTCGAGGGCCTTGCGCCCGATCCGCTCAAACGTCTCGAGCTTCGCGATCGCGGTGCGGCCGAGGAGCTCGGTCTCGGCGCGCGGGATGAGCGCGCCGGGGCCGGTCTCGATGTCGATGCCGAGGAACGGGACCAGGGTCAAGTGAGGTCCGTCTTCTTGATCTTGCCGGTCGTCGTCTTCGGCAGCTCGGTGATGATCTCGATGTACTTCGGGACCATGAAGCTCTCGAGGCGCGCCTGGCACTCGCGCTGGATCGCCTTGGGATCGAGCGTCACGCCGGGATCGAGGACGACGATCGCCTTGACGGCCTCGCCGAGCAGCTCGTCGGGCACGCCGATCACGGCGACCTCGCGCACGCCCTTGATGTTCGTGATCGCGGCCTCGACCTCCTTCGGCGCGACCTTCTCGCCGCGCGACTTGATGATGTCGTCCATGCGGCCGACGAAGTACAGGTAGCCCTCGTCGTCGAGCCGGCAGTAGTCGCCGGTGTAGAGGACCTGCTCGCCGGGGATCGGGCCCGGGCGCAGCTTCTTCGCGGTCGACTCGGGCTTCTCCCAGTAGCCCTTCATCACGGTCGCGCCACGGATCACGAGCTGACCGACCTGGTTCGCGCCGAGCTTGTTGTCCTCCTCGTCGACGATCCACAGCTCGGTGTTCGGGATCGCGATGCCGACGCTCTCCGGCTTGCGCTTGATGTCGTCGGGTGGCAGGTACGTGCAGCGCTTGCACTCGGTGAGCCCGTACATCGAATAGATGCGCGCGGTCGGGAACAGGCCCGACAGCATCGTGATGTGCTTGACCGGCAGCGCCGCGGCCGTGTTCGTGACGTAGCGGATCGCCGAGAAGTCGTACTGGTCGAGCGTGGTCATGCCGGACAGCACGGCGAAGATCGTCGGGACGCCCGGGAAGCCCGTGACCTTCTCGTCGACGACCTTCTTCAGGATCTGCGCGGGGAACGCGAAGCTGCGCTCGAGGATGAGCCGCGCGCCCGCCTTGAACGCCATGATCATCTGATAGAGGCCGTAGTCGAACGCGAGCGGCAGGACCCCGAGGATGATCTCGTCGGAAGCGATCCGCAGGTACTCGCTGATCGACGTGCACGCCGTCAGCATGTTCCGGTGCGTCAGCATCACGCCCTTGGGCTCGCCGGTCGATCCCGAGGTGTAGATGATCGAGGCGAGATCGATATCGATGCAGCGGCGCTTCACCGGCGCGCCGGTGGTCTCGATCGCGGACGACCACGACGTCACGTCCGGGAGGCCACCGATCAGCTCGATCACGCGGCCGTCGAGCGTGCCCGACACGATCACCGAGCCGAGGTGCTTGGACTGCCTCGCACCGTCGCAGAAGATCCGCGCGAGGTGAGCGTCGGTGATCATCACCTTCGCGCGGCAGTCGTTGAGCAGGTACGCGAGCTTGTCGGCCTTCGTGAGTGGGCTGACGATCGAGACGATCGCGTTCGCCTTGAGCACGCCCCAGAACGAGATGACGGTCTCGACGGTGTTGTCGGCGAACACGACCACGCGATCGCCGCGCTCGATACCCTTCTCGGCGAGCGTCCGCGCGAGTGCGTTCGATCGTTCGTCGAGCTGCCGATAGGTCACCCGGTTGTCGCCGCAGACGAGCGCGATGCCTTCGGGGAGCCGCCGCGCGGATTCGATGAGATAGTCGTGGAGTAGGAACGTCGCGGTCATTCGATAGCGCCTCCGGCGCATACGTCGAACCAGGTCCGACGGATCATGGAATTCATGGAATTCGATCGATCAGGGTGTGTGGCGTGACGGGGTCGCTGTGGGGCTTTGCTACGACGAGATCGCGATGCAGGAGCTGCGTCGACAGCACGCCGACGAGCGCCATGTTATCCGTGTTCGAGACCGCGTCCTTCGCGGCGCGACATTTGTTCCAGAGTTGCGTGACCGCGCGTGGATCGAACACCCCGGCGTCGCGCACGGCGCCCTCGGCGAGCACCTCCGCGACCCACGCGGGAGCGGCCTCGCCGGTGAACGCGAGCGCGTCGGGCGCGCGATAGGGCTGCTTCGGACGCTTCGCGATCGACGCCGGCACGAGGTCGCTCGCGGCGCGCTTGAGCACGTGCTTCTCGTCGAGCACCCGCAGCTTGTAGTCGGCCGGGAGCGAGTTCGCGAGCGTGACGACATCGATATCGAGGAATGGAAAGCGGCCCTCGACGGAGCTCGCCATCGCCATCCGATCGCCCTGCGACGACAGGAGATAGCCGGACAGCAGCGTGCGCACCTCGAGGTACTGATCGCGCGCCAGCGGGTCCCAGCGCGCGAGCTCGCCCGGTACCGTCGCGAGCAGCCGCTCGATCGGATCGCCGGCGGCGGTCACCGCAGCGCGGGTGTCGGCGGTGAACAGCCGCTGAAGTGCCTGCGCCGATCGCCAGCGCGGGAGATGGGCGAACTCGGGCTCGTTCGCGCGATCGAGATCGCGACCGAAGAACTCGCGCGCCATCGCCTTTGCGCGCGCCGGTGACCGCGAGAGGTACGGATACAGCTTGCCGAGCAGCAGCGGACGCCGCGTCGATTGCGGCTCGCGCGCCCAGAACCGGCGCACGCGCGCCTCGCGAAAGATGTCGTAGCCGGCGAGCATCTCGTCGGCACCCTCGCCGGTGAGCACGACCTTGATGCCGGCGTCGCGCACGAGCCGGGCGAGCAGCAGGAGCGGGGCAGGGGCCGTGCGCAGGAGTGGCCGCTCGGTGTGCCGGATCGTCGCCGGGAACGCGCTGGCGATATCGGCGCGCGACACGACGATCTCGGCGTGATCGCTGCCCAGCCGCGCGACCATCTCGCGCTGGTACGGCGTCTCGTCGTACTCGGCGTCCTCGAAGCGCAGCGAGAACGTCCGCAGTCGATCGCCGATCACGCCCTTCGCGAGGCTCGCGACGATCGACGAATCGAGCCCGCCCGACAGATAGCTCCCGACGGTGACGTCGGCGCGCAGCATGCGGAGCCGCGTCGCGCGCTCGAGCGCCGCGCGCAGGGCTTCCGAGGCCTCGCCGAGCGTGCCGCGGAACCCGTCGCCGGGCTCGACAGGGTACGTCGCCTGCCAGTAGCAGGTCTCGGTCATGGTCCGCGTGTCTCGCGATGCGTCGATGACGTACGTGCGGACGTGCGCCGGCCGGAGCTCCTCGACGCCCCGGAACACGGCCTGCGGTGGCACGACCGTCCAGAACGTGAACGTCTCGCCGAGCCCCGCGGGATCGAGCGCGCGCGGGATCGAAGGATCACCCGCGAAGATCGCCTTCACCTCGCTCGCGAACCACACACGCCCGCCGGTTTCGCACACGTAGAGCGGCCTCACGCCGAGCCGATCCCGTGCCAGCACGAGCTTCTTGGCGCGGCGATCCCACAGCGCGATCGCGAACTGGCCGTTGAACCGCTCGAACGCGCGCTCACCCCACGCGCGATACGCCTGGATCACGACCTCGGTGTCACTCTGCGTGCGGAACCGATGACCGAGCGCGACGAGCTCGGCGCGGAGCTCGACGTAATTGAACACCTCGCCGTTGTAGACGATGGCGATCTCGTCGGAATCCGTGTCACCGACCACCATCGGCTGCTGGCCCGACGCGAGATCGATGATCGACAGCCGCGTGTGGGCCAATCCGACGTGATGGTCGCGGTAGATCCCCTGTTCATCGGGACCACGATGGCGCAGCGCTCCCGCCATCGCGACCAACGATTCTCGTGGCGTTGATGATGCCTGGTATGCGAGGACACCGGCGATACCGCACATCGACCGTCATCTTATGCGGGATTCCGGCGGCACGGCCGCGGGGCTGCGCTAAAATCGCGCTAGGCTCCGATGCTCGCGATGACCGAACCGGACCAGCGGATCGGCCGGTTGGTCGACGATCGTTACAGGATCATCGACGCCATGGCCGCGGGCTCGATGGGCGCCGTCTACAAGGCGGAGCGCGTCCCGGTCGGCAAGCTCGTCGCGATCAAGTTCCTCCACGCGTCGTTCGCGAACGACTCGGAGTTCCTGACCCGGTTCGAGCGCGAGACGCAGGTGATGAGCAAGCTCGCGCATCCGAACTGCGTCTCGGTCGTCGACTTCGGGGTCTGGGAACACGCGCCGTATCTGGTGATGGACTTCGTCGGTGGCCGCACGCTGCGGTCGATCATCGACGACGGGCCGCTCGAGGCTCCGCGGGCGCTGTCGATCGCTCGCCAGATCGCGACGGGGCTCGCCCACGCGCACGTGCAGGAGGTCGTGCACCGCGACGTCAAGCCGGCGAACATCATGCTGAGCGAGGAGATCGGGACCGGCGAGCGCGTCCGGATCCTCGACTTCGGGCTCGCGCGCCTGCGCGGCAGCAGCGCCGCCGGCGGGCGCGATGCGACGCAGACGAACGTCGTCGTCGGCACGCCGAACTACATGGCTCCCGAGCAGACCGTCGGTGGTGGCACGGTCGACGCGCGCACCGACATCTACGCGGCGGGAGTGGTGCTGTACGAGATGCTGACCGGCGAGAAGCCGTTCCAGACGGAGGAGACGCTCCAGCTCCTCGGCATGCACCGCGCGGCGCCGATTCCGCGGCTCGTCGATCGGATGCCACGCGGGATGGTCCTCCCCGCGGGCGTCCAGGACATCATCGACACGGCGATGGCCAAGCAACCGGCCGATCGCTATCAGACCGCGATCGAGATGGCCGAGGCGATCGGCGCGGTGCTCGATGATCTCGGCGGTGGACGGCCGACCGGCGAGCTGAAGATCCCGGTCTCGTCGGCGGTGCGCACGCCGCGCTCGGCCGCGTCGATCGGGGTCGCGCCGACGATGCTCGACGTCGACAACGACGACGAGCTCGATCAGTCGCGGTCGCCATCACGGCCGTGGCGCGCGCCGATTCTCGGCGCGATGATCCTGTTCGGCGGCATCGCCGCTGGTGCGGGCTATCTCATCCATCGCGGCGCCACCGAGCGCGCGGACGCGGCGATCGCGATCGGCGCGACCGACGCTCCCACCGTCGTCGATCCGGGGCCCGGATCGGATCTCGTCGCGAAGGGTAGCGATGTCCTCGCGGGCTCGGGCACGCACGAAGCCGGTTCGGGTTCGGCGGGTTCCGGATCGGGATCGGCGCTCGAGACGACGGTGTGGAACGGTGGCGGGAGCGACGTTGGGTCCGGGTCCGGCGTGGGCTCGGGCTCGAATTCCGGATCGGGCAGCGGCAGCGGCATCGCGGCCGGCTCGGGATCGGCGGGATCGGGATCGGGAGCGGGGTCGGGCGTGGGCTCGGGCTCCGATTCCGACGTCGAGATGGATCCGACGAAGGCCGACGATCCCAACCCGAACCCCGCGAGCGCGACCGCGGTCGACGAGGCATCCGACGCGCCGACCTCCAAGGAGGACATCGAGAAGCGCGCGCCCGTCCAGGCCCAGCCGGTGCTGGCCAAGACCGTCAACGAGGCCATCCAGCAGATCAAGGATGGCAAGCGCGAGCTCGCGCTCGCGAGTCTCCGGGGCCTCTGGAAGAGCCAGCCCAAGAGCGCTTACATCCCGTTTCTCCTCGGCAATCTCTACTTCGACAAGCTCTGGTGGGCCGTCGCCATGGAGCACTACAAGGCCGCGATCGCGATCAACCCCGCGTACAAGAAGAACCAGATCCTGAACCAGAACGTGATCCGGACGCTCGCCAGCACCAAGACCCAGCGTGGCGCTCAGAGCTTCCTGCGGTTCACGATCGGCGCACCATCGGTGCCGTTCCTCAAGTACGCCGCTCAGCACGAGCCAAACGCCACGGTGAAGAAGCAGGCCGCGGCCCTGGCGAAGGTGATCCGGTAGCAGGTCTTCTCGGACGGGATCCGCGTCAGCGAGCTCAGGACACGGGTGTTGTCCGAAAGCCTTGACAGGGAGGGTGGGATCCATAAGAGTCCCGGTCCGTTTCGACCGCCCAGGATCCTTAGATGCCCACGATCAATCAGCTCGTCCGCCATGGCCGCGAAAAAGTTCGCACGAAGAGTGCGTCGCCGGCCTTGAAGCAGTGTCCGCAGAAGCGTGGCGTCTGCACGCGCGTGTACACCACCACACCGAAGAAGCCGAACTCCGCCCTCCGCAAGGTCGCGCGCGTTCGTCTCACCAACGGCATGGAAGTCACGTCGTACATCCCCGGTGAGGGACACAACCTGCAGGAGCACTCGGTCGTCCTGATCCGCGGCGGTCGCGTGAAGGATCTCCCGGGCGTCCGGTACCACATCATCCGCGGCACCCTCGACACCACGGGTGTCCAGAACCGCAAGCAGAGCCGGTCGAAGTACGGCGCGAAGCGACCGAAGTAGAGAGCCGGGAGAAGAAGATCATGCCGCGTAAAGGTGAAGTTCCCAAGCGTAAGGTTCTCCCCGATCCGAAGTTCACGGACGCCCCGATGGACGTGCGTCGCCGGATCACGAAGTTCGTCAACGTCGTCATGAGCGATGGCAAGAAGGCGACCGCCGAGGCGATCGTCTACGGCGCCCTCGACACCGTCGCCGAGCGTGCGAAGGACGATCCGTTGAAGGTGTGGGACCGCGCGCTGTCGAACGTTCGCCCGCGCGTCGAGGTCAAGAGCCGCCGCGTCGGTGGTTCGACGTACCAGGTGCCCGTCGACGTTCGCCCGGATCGCTCGCTCGCGCTCGGGATGCGCTGGCTGATCGAGTACGCCCGCGAGCGCAACGAGAAGACGATGATCGATCGCCTCGCGAACGAGATCGTCGACGCCGCGCAGAACCGTGGCAACGCGGTCAAGAAGCGCGAAGACGTTCACAAGATGGCCGACGCCAACAAGGCGTTCGCCCACTACCGCTGGTAACGCAGAGCTTCTCACCGAGGAAAGGACGCAGGACGCAACGCTCGTAATCACGTAGCGCGGGGCTCGGAAGGCGCCTTCCCATCTATTCGGGGCAAGGCGAACCATCGGGCTCTCTCGACGACACCGCTGCAGCGATGCAGACCTGCCGTCACCGTCCTGCCCCGCGGCACTGGTTCGTCCTCGAACACGCCGTGTCCTCTCCGCTCCGAACCTCACTCGCGGCCTATCCAAGGTCGCTCGCCAGAACCCGCAACATCGGGATCATGGCGCACGTCGACGCCGGCAAGACGACGACGACCGAGCGCATCCTGTTCTACGCCGGTGCCACGACGCGCATCGGCGAGGTCGACGACGGCGCCGCCACGACCGACTGGATGCAGCAGGAGCAGGAGCGCGGCATCTCGATCACCGCCGCGTCGACGACGTTCGGCTGGCGCGAGCACGTCGTCAACCTGATCGACACGCCCGGCCACGTCGACTTCACGATGGAGGTCGAGCGTTCGCTGCGCGTCCTCGACGGGGCGATCGCGGTGTTCTGTGCGGTCGCCGGGGTCGAGTCCCAGAGCGAGACCGTGTGGCGCCAGGCCGATCGCTACAAGACGCCGCGCCTCGCGTTCATCAACAAGTGCGATCGCGAGGGCGCCGACCCCGCGCGCGTCATGGACGACATGCGGACACGGCTCGGCGCGACGCCGATCGCGATCCAGATGCCGATGTTCTCGCCGCACGCGCCCGGCGTCGGCACCGCACGCACGACGTCGACCGGGCCGATGGCCTCGGGCAGCTTCGGCGGCGTGATCGATCTCGTCACGATGCGCGCGCGGACCTGGGACGAGGCGACGTTCGGCCGGTCGTTCACCGATGGTCCGATCCCGCACGTGCGGATCCCCGCGGCGAGCCGCGCGCGCGAGCAGATGCTCGAGGCGCTCGCCGAGCTCGACGACGAACTGATGTCCGCGTGGATCGCGGGTCGCGAGCTGTCGCCCGAGGCGATCCGCGCCGCGCTCCGTCGCGCCACGCTGTCGGGCCGCGGCGTGCCGACGCTCGTCGGAGCGGCGTTCCGCAACCAGGGCATCCACAACCTCCTCGATGCGGTCGTCGATTATCTGCCGTCGCCGGCGGATGTCGGCGAGGTCCGCGGTCGCGATCCGAGCGATCCCACCGGCGTCCCGACGGTCACGCGCATCGCCGCCGACGACCAGCCGCTCGCGGCGCTCGCGTTCAAGGTGCAGAACGACGATCACGCGAACCAGCTCACGTTCGTGCGCGTCTACGCCGGCGTCCTTCGCGTCGGTGACTCGGTCCTCGACGCCACGCGCGGTCACCTCGAGCAGATCGCTCGGCTCGTGCGGATGTTCGCGAACCACCGCGAGGACATCACGCAGATCGAGACCGGCATGATCGGCGCGATCGTCGCGTCCCACGGTCGCGTCGAAGGCGCGCGGACAATGCCGTCGAAGCTCGCGACCGGCGACACGCTCTGCGATCCACGCTCGCCGATCCTCCTCGACACGATCACCGTCCCGAACGCCGTGATCGGCGTGAGCGTGGTGCCGGAGACCGATCAGGATCACACGCGGCTGATGAACGCGCTCGAGCGCCTCGCGATCGAGGACCCGTCGTTCCGCGTCAAGACCGACCTCGAATCCGGCCAGATCGTGATCAGCGGGATGGGCGAGCTCCACCTCGACATCGTGGTCGATCGCCTGCGTCGCGAGTTCGGCGTCAAGGCGCAGGTCGGCAACCCGCAGGTCGCGTATCGCGAGACGATCACGCAGCGCGCGACGGGCGAGCACAAGTTCGTGCGTGTCGCGACGAGCCTCGCCGGGCCCCGCGGCGAGTACGGCGACGTCCAGCTCGCGATCGAGCCGACGGCCCGCGGTGCTGGCTTCCTCTACGAAAATCGCGCTCCGGAAGCCGATATCCCGTCGGAGTACGCCGCCGCCGTCGAGTCCGGGATCACCGAGGCCGCATCGCGTGGCGTCCTCTCGGGTCACCCGATGACCGACGTCCGGATCCAGGTCGTCGGTGGCAGCTTTCATCCAGTAGATTCAAACAATTACGCCTTCAAGATGGCTGCCATCAAGGCGTTCCAGACCGCCGCGTCGTCCGCGGCCCCGACGCTCCTCGAGCCGATGATGTCGCTCGAGGTCGTGACCCCCGACGAGTACGTCGGAGATGTCCTCGGCGATTTGCATGCCAGACGGGGAAAAGTCGCTGGAATTACGGCGCGACCTGGTGTACAGACCGTCGCCTGTTTTGTTCCGATGGCCTCGATGTTCGGGTACGCGACCGACCTTCGTTCTCGAACCCGCGGCCGCGCTACGTACTCGATGGAGCTCGATCACTACGCCGAAATCCCGCAGCAAATTCGCGATGACTTGATGTCGCGAGTGCGCGCCTGAAGAAGACAACGACGACCACTGGAGAGATGCCGTGTCCAAAGAGAAATTCGTCCGCAACAAGCCCCACGTCAACATCGGCACGATCGGTCACGTCGATCACGGCAAGACCACGTTGACCGCCGCGATCACCAAGGTTCAGGCGGGTAAGGGGCTCGCGAAGTTCACGGCGTTCGACCAGATCGACAAGGCGCCGGAAGAGAAGGCACGCGGCATCACGATCTCGACGGCGCACGTCGAGTACGAGAGCGACAAGCGCCACTACGCGCACGTCGACTGCCCGGGCCACGCCGACTACATCAAGAACATGATCACGGGCGCGGCGCAGATGGACGGCGCGATCCTCGTGGTGTCGGCGCCGGACGGCGCGATGCCGCAGACGCGCGAGCACGTGCTGCTCGGCCGCCAGGTCAACATCCCGACGATGGTCGTGTACCTGAACAAGTGCGACATGATCGGCAAGGGGGACGAGGAGCTCCTCGACCTCGTCGAGATGGAGCTGCGCGAGCTGCTCGAGAAGAACGGCTACTCGGCGGATTCGCCGATCGTCCGCGGCTCGGCGCTGAAGGCGCTCGAGGGTGACCCGTCGGAGTACGGCGCGCCGTCGATCCAGCGCCTGATGGAGGCGTGCGACAACTTCATCCCGGATCCGGTTCGCGAGCTCGACAAGCCGTTCCTGATGCCGGTCGAGGACGTGTTCACGATCACGGGTCGCGGCACGGTCGTCACGGGGCGCATCGAGCGCGGCATCGTGAAGGTCGGCGACGAGCTCGACATCGTCGGTCTCGGCGACACGCGCCAGACGACGTGCACGGGCGTCGAGATGTTCAGGAAGCTCCTCGACCAGGGCCAGGCCGGCGACAACGTCGGTGTCCTGCTCCGCGGCACGAAGCGCGAGGAGATCGAGCGCGGCATGGTGCTCTGCAAGAAGGGCACGATCCCGCCGCACTCGAAGTTCACCTGCGAGGTGTACGTGCTGAAGAAGGAAGAGGGCGGTCGCCACACGCCGTTCTTCCAGGGCTACCGCCCGCAGTTCTACTTCCGTACGACGGACGTGACCGGCACGGTCACGCTGCCCGCGGGCACCGAGATGGTGATGCCGGGCGACAACATCAAGGTCGACGTCCAGCTCGTCTCGATGATCGCGTGCGAAGAAGGTCTCCGCTTCGCGATTCGCGAGGGCGGCAAGACGGTCGGCGCCGGTGTCGTCACGAAGATCCTCGCCGAGGATCCGCCGGTCAAGAAGGACGCGGCTGCCGCCAAGGCCCCCGCTCCGGCCAAGAAGTAAGGGCCAAGGAACAAGATCATGACGACCCCACGCATCCGCATCCGCCTCAAGGCGTACGACCACAAGCTCCTCGATCAGTCGGCGGGCGAGATCGTCGAGACGGCGAAGCGCACCGGCGCCAAGATCGCCGGCCCGATTCCGCTGCCGACGAAGATCAACAAGTACTGCGTGCTGCGGTCGCCGCACACCGACAAGAAGTCGCGCGAGCAGTTCGAGATCCGCACCCACAAGCGGCTCCTCGACATCCTCGAGCCGACCCAGCAGACGCTCGACGCACTCATGAAGCTCGACCTGTCGGCCGGCGTCGACGTCGAGATCAAGACCTGAACTAGGACTGAAGCCATGAAGATCGAAGTCAAGAACACCAGCGGCAAGGCAGTCGGGTCGATCGACCTCGACGATGCCGTCTTCGGTGCAGAGATTCACGAGCACCTGCTCTGGGAAGTCGTGAAGTGGCAGCTCGCGAAGCGCCGCGCCGGCAACGCATCGACGAAGCGTCTCGGCGAGGTCCGCGGCTCCTCCAAGAAGGTGTGGAAGCAGAAGGGCACTGGCCAGGCGCGCCAGGGTAGCCGTCAGGCTCCGCACTGGGTCGGTGGCTCGTCGGTCTTCGGCCCGAAGCCGCGCGACTACGGCTACCAGATGCCGCGCAAGGCGAAGAAGGCGGCGCTGTGCGCGGCCCTGTCGCTCCGTGCGTCCGAGAACAAGATCATCGTCGTCGATAACTTCACGACCGATGGCAAGACCAAGACGGTCGTCACGGCCCTCGCAGCGCTCGGCACGGCGCAGCCGAAGACCAAGGTCCTGATCGTCGACGGGTCGACGGCGGCCAAGACGACGACGTCCAACGAGAACCTCAAGCGCGGCGCGAAGAACCTCGCGTCCTCGCAGTGGCTCGCGGCCGACGGCATCAACGTCTACGACATCCTCCGCCACGAGTATCTGATCCTGACGCAGGCCGCGGCCCAGCAGGTCCAAGCCGCGATCCTGGGAGCCTAGTCATGCGCGACGCACAGAGCATCATCAAGCGCCCGCTCCTCACCGAGAAGAGCGCACGCCTCCGCGAGACCGGCGGCGCGGCCTCCTCGCACGCCGAGGGCGAAGCCTACCGCCAGCAGGTCGTGTTCGAGGTCGCTCGCGACTCGAACAAGATCGAGATCAAGAGCGCGATCCAGTCGCTCTTCAAGGTCACCGTGACCGATGTCCGCACGCTCGTCGTGCGCGGCAAGGAGAAGCGCATGGGTCGCTTCAGCGGTCGCCGTCCGGCGTGGAAGAAGGCGTTCGTCACGCTCAAGGCCGGCGACAACATCGAGTTCTTCGAGGGAGTCTGAGATGGCGATCAAGCACTACAAGCCAACGTCTCCGGGACGTCGCGGAATGTCCTCGCAGGACTTCGGCGAGATCACGAAGAGCGAGCCCGAGAAGAGCCTGCTGGCCCACAAGTCGATGAAGGCCGGCCGCAACAACCACGGCCGCGTCACGTCGCGGTTCCGCGGTGGTGGCCACAAGCAGCGCTACCGGACGATCGACTTCAAGCGCCAGAAGACCGGCGTCGAGGCGACGGTCGTCGGGATCGAGTACGACCCGAACCGCTCGGCGCGCATCGCGCTCATCCAGTACAAGGACGGCGAGAAGGCGTACATCCTCGCCCCGCAGAAGCTCGGCGTCGGTGACACCGTCGTGTCGGCGAACTCTGCCGACATCAAGCCCGGCAACTGCCTCCCGCTCCGGTTCATCCCGGTCGGTACGGACGTCCACGCCGTCGAGCTCAAGGCGGGCGCCGGTGCCCAGCTCGGCCGCTCGGCCGGCGCGAAGGTGACCCTGATGGCGAAGGAAGGCCAGTGGGCCACCATCCGCCTGCCGTCGGGCGAGATGCGCCGCGTGTCGATCGATTGCCGTGCGACGATCGGTGCCATCGGGAACACCGAGCACGCGAACATCCAGTGGGGCAAGGCCGGTCGCCGTCGGTGGCTCGGCATTCGTCCGCACAACCGTGGCGTCTCGATGAACCCGGTCGATCACCCGATGGGTGGCGGCGAAGGTCGGTCGTCGGGTGGTCGTCACCCGTGCAGCCCGTGGGGCCAGAAGAGCAAGGGTCTCAAGACCCGTTACAACAAGCGGACCGAGCAGTTCATCATCCGCCGCCGGAGCAAGTAGCGATGCCTCGTTCAGTCAAAAAGGGTCCGTTCGTCGACGCGTATCTGACCAAGAAGATCCAGGTCGCGCACAAGGAAGCCAATCAGGCCAAGCGCGTGATCACGACGTACTCGCGTCGCTCGACGATCATCCCGGGCATGGTCGGCATCACCTTCGCCGTGCACAACGGCCGCAAGTTCATCCCGGTGTTCATCACCGAGCAGATGGTCGGCCACAAGCTCGGCGAGTTCTCGCACACGCGCACCTATCACGGTCACACCGGCGAGCGGAAGAAGTAGCCCATGGCGACGTCATCTGATTCCGGTCACACCGGCCGCGCACTCGTTCGCGGCATCACCATGTCGCCCCGCAAGATGCGGGTCGTCGCGAACCTCGTCCGCGGCAAGAAGGTGGAGGAGGCCGTTGGCCTGCTCGACCTCATGCCGAAGAAGGCCGCGACGCTGATCTCGAAGGCGATCAAGTCCGCTGCCGCGAACGCCGAGGACAAGTCCGGGGGCGACGCGTCGGTCGAGTCGCTCCGCATCCTCACCCTCACGGTGGACGGCGGGACGATCAACAAGCGCTGGATGCCGCGCTCGATGGGACGCGCGAACCGCATCAATCACCGCACCAGCCACCTCACGGTGGTCGTTACCGACGGGAAAGCGTAGTCATGGGCCAAAAGACACATCCGACCGGCTTCCGCCTCGGCATCATCAAGACGTGGTCGTCGCGGTGGTACGAGGAGAAGAACTACGCCAAGTGGCTGCATGAGGACCTGAAGCTCAAGGCCTTCATCAAGAAGAAGCTCAACCACGCGGGCGTCTCGTTCATCGAGATCGAGCGCGCGGCGAACAAGGCGAAGATCAACATTCACACCGCGCGCCCCGGCATCGTGATCGGCAAGCGCGGCGCGGGCGTCGAGACCCTCAAGAAGGAAGTCCAGGCGCTCACGGAGAACGAGGTCTTCCTCAACATCATCGAGGTCCGCAAGGCCGAGACGAACGCGCAGCTCGTCGCCGAGAACATCGCGACACAGCTCGAGCGCCGCATCGCATTCCGCCGCGCCATGAAGAAGGCGACGCAGACGGCGATGAAGTTCGGCGCCAAGGGCATCAAGGTCGCCTCGAGCGGTCGCCTCGGCGGTGCCGAGATGTGCCGTCGCGAGTGGTACAAGGAGGGTCGCGTTCCGCTGCACACCCTCCGTGCAGACATCGAGTACGGCTTCACCGAAGCGCACACGACGTACGGCTCGATCGGCGTCAAGGCGTGGGTCTTCCACGGCGAGGTCCTGCCAACCGCCAAGGTGATCCCGGGCGGCGCGCGTCCGTCGACGCCGCCACCCCCGGGCGGATCTTCCACTACCCCGGGCTCCGGTCGCTAAGGATTCATTGCCATGTCGATGCTTTCACCCAAGCGAACGAAGTTTCGCAAGTCGCACAAGGGCCACACGGCCGGTCGCGCCAAGGGCGGCGATCAGGTCTCGTTCGGTGACTACGGCCTCCAGGTCACGTCGCCGGGCTGGATCACCGCTCGTCAGATCGAGGCCGCTCGTGTCGCCATCTCGCGCTCCGTCAAGAAGCTCGGGAAGGTCTACGTCCGCGTGTTCCCCGACCACCCGTTCACGAAGAAGCCCGCCGAGACTCGAATGGGTACCGGCAAGGGTGGCGTCGAAGGCTACGTCGCCGTCGTGCGCCCCGGTCGCGTGATCTTCGAGGTCGAGGGCGTCTCGATCGAGATCGCCAAGGAAGCGTTCCACCGCGCCCACCACAAGCTGCCGATCAAGACGCAGCTCGTCGCCCGCGAGTCCATCGTATGAGCAAGACCGCCGCAAACCTCACGCAGATGCGTGACCTCCCCGAGGACGACCTCCGCCAGCAGCTCGCTCGCACGCGCGACGAGCTCTTCCGGCTCCACCTCGGGATGCACACGAACCAGGTGACCTCGTCCGCGCAGTTGCAGACGAAGCGCCGCGACATCGCTCGCATCATGACGATCCTCAACGCCCGGTCCGCCGGTCGCGAGGTCGTCGGTGCGGGCAAGACCGCCGAGCCGGCTGCCGCCGCGCCGGCCGTCGAGACGACGAAGAAGTCGAAGAAGACCAAGGGATCCAAATGAGCGCCGCCGAAGCCACTGCCAAGGACGCGAACGAAGAGGACCGCGGGAACCGCCGCGTCATCGTCGGGACCGTCACGTCGAACGCGATGGACAAGACCATCGTCGTGTCGGTCGTCCGTCGTGTCCGCGACGCCCGGTTCCACAAGTTCCTGACCCGCCGCATGAAGTACAAGGCGCACGACGAGAAGAACACCGCGAAGGTGGGAGACCTCGTCGAGATCGTCGAGACGCGGCCGATGTCGCGCACCAAGCGCTGGCGCCTCCTCCGCACGATCACCCGTAGCATCGAGGTCGCGTCGTGATCCAGATGACCTCGGTCCTCGACGTCGCGGACAACAGCGGCGCGAAGAAGGTGTTCTGCATCAAGGTGCTCGGCGGCACGCGCCGTCGCTACGCCTCGATCGGCGACATCATCATCGTGTCGATCCGTGAAGCCATCCCGGGTGCGAAGGTGAAGAAGGGCGAGGTCTCTCGCGCTGTCATCGTCCGTACTCGCAAGGAGCTTGCCCGTTCGGACGGCAGCTCGATCCGGTTCGACGGCAACTCCGCCGTCCTCATCAACAAGGAGAACGAGCCGATCGGAACCCGCATCTTCGGGCCGGTCGCGCGCGAGCTCCGCGCCAAGCGATTCATGAAGATCATCTCGCTTGCACCCGAGGTCCTCTAGCCATGCCGCACGTTCGCAAAGGCGACACCGTCGTCGTCATCAGCGGCGCTTACAAGGGTAAGCGCGGCAAGATCCTCCGCATCGACGGGCAGCGCGTCGTGATCGAGAAGGTCGCGATGGTGAAGCGCCACTCGAAGGCGACCCAGGCGAACCCGCAGGGCGGGATCACCGATAAAGAGGGCTCGATCCATATCTCCAACGTCGCGCTGTGGGACGACAAGCACCCGCGTCGCGTCGATGATCGCCAGCTGCCGAACGGGTCTGTCCGGACCGAAGTCGGCGGCGGCACCCGCACGAAGATCGTTGTCGAAGGCGACAAGAAGATCCGCGTCGGCGTGAAGTCCGGAACCAAGTTCCAGACGGCAGGGATGTAAGCCATGGCTGACGAAAATGACAAGGCCGCGACCGACGAGGCCGCTGCAGCGAAGAAGAAGGAGCGCGCCGAGAAGGCGAAGGCCAAAGGGGAGGGCGCCAAGAAGAAGGCGGCCGAGCCGACCGGTCCTGCTCCGAAGTACAAGCGCGAGAAGCCGCCGCGTCTCAAGACGACCTACGACAACACGATCCGCCCCGCGATGATGAAGGAGTTCGGTTACTCCACCGTCATGCAGGTTCCCCGGATCCTGAAGGTCTCGGTCAACATGGGCCTCGGCAAGGCGAAGGACGAGCCGAAGATGATCGACTTCGGCGTCGACGAGCTCAAGACCATCACCGGTCAGTCGCCCGTCGTGTCGCGCGCCAAGAAGGACATCGCGGTCTTCAAGCTCCGTAAGGGCCAGAAGATCGGTGTGATGGTCACGCTGCGCCGCGAGCGCATGTGGGAGTTCCTCGATCGTCTGCTCAACATCGCGCTGCCTCGCGTCCGCGACTTCCGCGGCGTGTCGCCGCGTGGCTTCGACGGTCGCGGCAACTTCACCATGGGTGTGAAGGAGCAGATCATCTTCCCCGAGATCGAGTACGACAAGATCGACTCCATCAAGGGGATGAACATCAGCATCGTGACCACCGCGACGACCGATGCCGAGGGCCGCGCGCTCCTCGTCCACCTCGGTATGCCATTCCGCCAGGCGACGCCGACCGGCGCGCCCAATGCACCTGCTGGAGCCACCCCGTGAGCAAGCTGATCGACCGGCTTCCCAAGAAGCAAAAGTTCAAGGTTCGGATCAAGAGCCGCTGCAAGCGTTGCGGTCGTCCGCGTTCGTACATCCGCAAGTTCGAGATGTGCCGTTGCTGCTTCCGCGAGCTCGCGCTCCGCGGTGACGTCCCTGGCGTCATCAAGTCGAGCTGGTGAGGACCAAGTTATGTCGATGACCGATCCAATCGCCGATTTCCTCTCCCGCATCCGCAACGGTATCCGTGCGCGCAAGCAGCTCGTCGAGTGCCCGCGCTCGAACATCAAGCTGCGACTCGCCGAGATCCTGCGCGACGAGGGCTTCCTCCAGAGCGTGGCCTCGTCCGAGGACCAGAAGCAGGGGATGCTCAAGCTCCAGCTCCGCTGGGATGGCCGCAACTCGAACGTGATCACCGGCATGCATCGCGTGTCGCGACCCGGCCAGCGTGCGTATGTTCCCGCCACGAAGGTGCCGCGTGTCCGCAACGGACTCGGCATTGCCATTCTCTCCACGTCGCAGGGCGTGATGACCGACCGCGAGGCCCGCACCAAGGGCGTCGGCGGCGAGGTCCTCTGCGAGGTCTGGTAAGTCATGTCCCGCATCGGTCGCAAACCACTCGAGATCCCCAAGGGCGTCCAGGTGACCATCACCAAGGACACCGTCAGCACCAAGGGGCCGAAGGGCACCCTCTCGCTCAAGCGCCACAAGGCCATCGAGGTCAAGCAGGCGAAGGACGAGGACAACAAGGACGTGATCGTGTTCGAGCGCAAGGGTGACGAAGTCACCGAGCGCGCCGCGCACGGCCTCATGCGCGCGCTCGTCGGCAACATGTTGACCGGCGTGACCAAGGGCTTCGAGCGCCAGCTCGAGATCAACGGTGTCGGCTACAAGGCCGAGATCAAGGGTCAGAAGATCGTGCTGTCGCTCGGGTTCTCGCACCCGATCGACTACTCGCTCCCCGAGGGCATCACGGCCAAGACCGACAAGAACATGCTGATCCTCGCCGGCATCGATCGCCAGGCACTCGGCGCCGCCGCCGCGAAGATCCGCAGCTTCCGTCCGCCGGAGCCCTACAAGGGCAAGGGCATCAAGTACATCGAAGAGACCATCCAGCGTAAGGCTGGCAAGACTGCAGGAAAGTAGAGCTCTTTCACGCCGCTGCGTATCGATCGTATCCCGCCCGCAGCAATGACGTAGAGCTCAGGAGAATCCCATGGCTGGCCATATCAAAGTCTCGACCCCCAAGCTTCGCAAGCGCCTGAAGCGCAAGGTGTCCATTCGCCTTCGCATCACCGGCACGGCGGAACGCCCGCGCCTCTCGGTGTTTCGCTCCGCGAAACACGTCTACGCGCAGGCGATCGACGATGTCTCGGGGCGCGTCCTCGCGTCGGCGAGCGATCTCGAGGAGAAGCTCAAGGCCGGCGTCGCCGGTAAGCCGAAGAAGGAGCGCGCGCGCGCCATCGGCAAGGCGATCGGCGAGAAGCTGCTCGCGCAGAAGATCGAGGCGGTCGTGTTCGACCGCAACGGGTTCATCTACCACGGTCGCGTCAAAGAGGTCGCCGACGGCGCTCGTGACGCGGGTCTGAAGTTCTAGGAAAAGAAATGCTGATCAATCCCGAAGAAGTCGGCGAGCTCGTCGACCGCGTCGTCCACATCAACCGCGTCGCGAAGGTCGTCAAGGGCGGCCGGCGGTTCTCGTTCTCGGCGCTCGTCGTCGTCGGCGACCAGCACGGCTACGTCGGTGCGGGTCTCGGCAAGGCGAACGAGGTGCCGGAGGCGATCCGCAAGGGCACCGACCGCGCCAAGCGGAACCTGTTCAAGATTCCGCTGGTGAAGGGCACGATCCCGCACGACATTGAGGGCTTCTTCGGTGCCGCGCAGGTGTTGCTCCGGCCGGCCTCGCCCGGTACCGGTGTCATCGCGGGTGGTGGCGTCCGTCCCGTCCTCGAGGTCGCCGGCATCACCGACATCCTCACCAAGTCGATCGGCACGTCGAACAAGCACAACGTCATCCACGCCACGATCGTCGCGCTCAAGGCGCTCCGCTCGCTCGACCAGGTGGCGCGGATGCGTGGCAAGACCGTCTCCGACTTCTACGCGCCGCCGCGTACGGCTGCCCGGACGTAAGGACCAGCGCCATGGCCATCAAGCTCAAAATCACCCAGGTCAAGAGTGGCGTCGGCCGCTCCGACCAGCAGAACCGGACCCTCCAGGGTCTCGGGCTCCGCGGGCCGCACAAGACGGTCATCCTCCAGGACACCGTCGCGATCCGCGGCATGATCCGCAAGGTCAGCCACCTCGTCACCGTCGAGTCGGCGGACTGATCACTCATCGGGTAGGTGCTGATCTACCCAGTTGCCAGATCCTAGTTTCCGCGCCAGATTCACCCCACCTCGGGCCCCTCGGGCGCAGCTTGTAGAGAGAGACATGTCGGACGCACCAATTTCGCTGCACAATCTCAAGCCGAACGCCGGCGCCACCAAGGTCAAGAAGCGGCTTGGCCGTGGTCGCGGCTCGGGGACTGGCAAGACGTCCGGTAAGGGCGTCAAGGGCCAGAAGGCTCGTCCGGGTCACCACGGCGCGCGCCTCGCGTTCGAGGGTGGTCAGGTGCCGATGCCGCGTCGTATTCCGAAGCGCGGCTTCAAGAATCCGAACCGCATCGACGCGTTCCCGATCAATGTCGCGACGCTCGAGAAGATCTTCAACGCCGGGGACGAGATCTCGCTCGAGACGCTACGTGCGAAGGGCCTCGTCCCCAAGCTCGTCGACTACGTGAAGATCCTCGGCGAGGGCGAGATCACGAAGAAGCTCACCGTCCGCGCGCAGGCCGTCTCGGCCGTCGCGAAGGAAAAGGTCGAGAAGGCCGGCGGCACGGTCGAGATCCTGCGCGCCTGAGAACCTGATGGCTGGGATCTCAAATATCACCAAGGTCCCGGAGCTCCGGCGCCGGATCCTGTTCACGCTGTTCATCCTCGCGGTCTATCGCGTCGGTGTCTTCGTGACGATTCCCGGCGTGAACCGGGTCGAGATGACGCATGTCGTGACGAAGGGCGGCTCCGGCTCCTTCCTCGGCATGTTCAACATGTTCTCCGGCGGTGCGTTGCAGCAGCTGTCGATCTTCGCGCTCGGCATCATGCCGTACGTGACGTCGTCGATCGTCATGCAGCTCCTGACGGTCGTCGTCCCCAAGCTCGACCAGCTCAACAAAGAAGGCGAGCAGGGCAGGAAGCGGATCAACCAGCTCACGCGTTACGGCACGATCGTCGTTGCCGCCGTGCAGGCGTGGTTCATCGCGACGTACGTCGAGAGCCTCTCCAAGGGTGGGGCCGAGGTCGTCGCGGATCCGGGCTTCGGCTTCCGCCTCATGACCGTGCTCACGCTGACGACGGGTACCACCGTCATCATGTGGCTCGGCGAGCTCATCACCGACCAGGGCATCGGCAACGGCTCGTCGATGATCATCTTCGCGGGCATCGTCGCGGCGATGCCCGACGCGATCACCAAGTTCCTCGCCGGTGGCGGTGGTAACTCGGTCGGCGGCCTCACCATCCTCTTCACGCTCCTCCTCGTCATCAGCACGATCGCGGCGATCTGCTACTTCGAACGAGCGCACAGACGGATCCCGGTCCAGTACACCAAACGCCAGGTCGGCAGAAAGATGTACTCGGGGTCGCAGAGCTATCTGCCGCTCAAGATCAACGTCTCGGGTGTCATCCCGCCGATCTTCGCGTCGTCGATTTTGATGTTCCCGGCTCAGATCGCGAACATGTCCGGATCCGGCTGGCTCCAGGAGTTCTCGTCGGTGTTGCATCCGGCGGACTGGCGCTACAACCTGATCTTCACGATCCTCGTCGTGTTCTTCGCGTTCTTCTACACGTCGGTCGTGTTCAACCCGGTCGACGTCGCCGACAACCTCAAGAAGTCGGGCGGCTTCGTCCCTGGCATCCGGCCCGGCAAGATGACCGCGCAGTACATCGAGCGCGTCCTGTCGCGCATCACGTTCGCAGGTGCGCTGTACCTGTCCGTCGTGTGCATGATCCCTGCGCTGCTCATCAAGTACCTCTCGGTGCCGTTCCAGTTCGGCGGTACCGGTCTCCTGATCGTCGTCGGTGTCGCGCTCGATACCGTGCAACAGATCGAGTCGCACCTCATCACGCGCAACTACGAAGGCTTCGCCGGACCGAAGGGCCCGCGTATCCGCGGTCGCGTTCCGGCTCGTCCTCGTTAGCGGCGGCGGGCGGGTTGTGCTGTGAGGATTCACCTCAAGAGCAAGGACGAGCTTCGCATGATGCGCGAGGCCGGCCTCGTCGCGGCAGAGATCCTCGACCAGATGTGCGAGGCCGCCAAGCCCGGCACGTCGACCTACGACCTCGACCAGATCGCCCGCGCCGGCATCGCTCGTCACGCGCGCCGTGTCGACGAGGCGGTTGCCGAGACCGCACGGGCGGTGCGGAAGCTCGCGTCGAATCCGGAGCTGCGCACGAACATCGAGCTCGCGAAGCGCACCGCGACCGAGATCGATCAGCTGACGTCGATGTTCACCGGGCTGCGCCAGATCGTGAAGCCCGGTGCCGATATCGAACGGATCGTGGGTGACGTGGCCGATCGCCATCGCGTGATCAGCGCGTTCCTCGGCTACGCGACGCCGCCGTACCCGGCCGTCGTGTGCACCTCGATCAACGAGGTGATCGTCCACGGGATCCCGCGCCGCAATGAAGTCATCAAGGACGGCGACATCATCGGCATCGACTTCGGGATCTTCATGCACGGCTTCTGTGCCGACACGGCGCGGACGGTGATGGTCGGCGACGTGTCCCCCGAGCGGCGCAAGCTCGTCGAGACCGCGCGCGACTCCCTCGAGGCGGCGATCAAGCTGTGTCGCGTCGGGAACCGGCTCGGCGACGTTGGATACGCCGTTCAGAGCTATGCAGAATCACGCGGTTATTCGGTCGTGCGTCAGTTCGTCGGTCACGGGACCGGCAGGCAGATGCACGAGGATCCCCAGGTCCCGAACTTCTCCGATGCTGGCCCAGGTACTGGGAAACGCATGAAGTCGGGCCTTGTCATCGCCGTCGAGCCTATGGTAAACGCCGGGACCCCTGACGTAGAGGTTCTCAGCGACGAGTGGACGGCCGTGACCAAAGATCGCCAGATGTCTGCACACTTCGAGCACACCATCGCGATCACCGACGAGGGCCCCTGGGTCCTCACCCGACCGACCTCGACTCCTGGAAACCCCTGATCACCTCGCGAATCTAAAGAGAAGAAATCATGAAGGTACGAGCCTCTGTCAAACCCATCTGCGTGAAGTGCAAGGTCATCAAGCGCAAGGGCGTCGTTCGCATCATCTGCTCCAACGCGCGCCACAAGCAGCGCCAGGGTTAAGGGAAAGTCATGGCTCGCATCGCCGGCGTCGACCTACCGCGCAACAAGCGCATCGAGATCGCACTCACGTACATCTTCGGCCTCGGTCGCCACGCGGCGAACATCGTCCTGAGCCAGGCGGGCATCTCGCCCGACAAGCGCTCGGACGATCTCGACGAGAATGATGTCCGCAAGATCCGCGATGCGATCGAAGGCAACTACCGTGTCGAGGGCGATCTGCGCCGCGACATCCAGCTCAGCATCAAGCGGCTCGTCGATCTCGGCAGCTATCGCGGTGGTCGTCACCGCCGCAACCTCCCGGTCCGTGGCCAGCGCACGCACACGAACGCTCGCACCCGGAAGGGCCCACGCCGCATGGCGGTGAAGAAGATGGGCGCGGTCACGAAGAAGTGATGGAGGAATAAGCCATGTCGACCAGCGCACCAGCATCCGCCCAGCAGTCCAAGGGCAAGCAGAAGAAGAAGGTCCGGAAGAACATCCAGACCGGCGTCGCGCACATCTCCGCGACCTTCAACAACACCATCGTTTCCATCACGGACGTGAGCGGCAACGTGATCTCGTGGAGCTCCGCAGGGACCTGCGGCTTCAAGGGCTCGCGCAAGTCGACTCCGTTCGCCGCGCAGCTCGCCGCCGAGGACGCCGCCAAGAAGGCGATGGAGCACGGCATGCGCAACGTGACCGTCTACGTGAACGGCCCGGGTTCGGGTCGCGAGTCGGCGCTCCGCGCGCTCAATGCCGCGGGTTTCAAGATCAACCTCATCCGGGACGTGACGCCGGTGCCGCACAACGGGTGCCGCCCTCGCAAGCGTCGTCGCGTCTGATCACCTTCGTAAGGACTTATCGATATGGCTCGCTATACGGGTGCAGTTTGTCGGCTCTGCCGGCGCGAAGACATGAAGCTCTTCCTCAAGGGGGAGCGTTGCTACACGGACAAGTGCGGCTACGAGCGTCGTAGCTATCCGCCGGGTCAGCATGGCCAGAACCGCCGCCGCAAGCGCTCGAACTACGGCGAGCAGCTCCGCGAGAAGCAGAAGGTCAAGCGCATCTACGGGATCGCCGAGCGCCAGTTCCGCGGCTACTACTACAAGGCCGTGCGTGGCAAGGGCGTGTCCAGCCACACGCTCATCCAGCTTCTCGAGCGCCGCCTCGACAACGTCGTCTACCGCATGGGCTTCGCCTCGGATCACGCCGAGGGTCGTCAGCTCGTTCGCCACGGTCACTTCACCGTCAACGGCAAGAAGGTCGACATCCCGTCGTACCTCGTGAAGCCGCGCGACGTGATCCAGGTGAAGGAGATCTCGCAGAAGATGGCGCGCATCAACGAGGCGCTCGCCGCCGTCGATCGCCGCGGCGTCCCGCAGTGGATCGAGCTCGACAAGGAGAACTTCCGGGGCGCGATCCGGCAGCTGCCGTCGCGCGAGGACGTGACCCTGCCGATCCGCGAGCAGCTCATCATCGAGCTTTACTCGAAGTAATCACGACGTCGCTGGCGCATCCGCGTCGACGACACATCCCGAGCGGGCCTCGAACCCCCGCACACCAATCGGCCGTGATGAAAGCGCGCCGACGAGGAGAGACAGATGGAACCGACCCCAGAGCAGACTGCGTTCATGGCCAAGAACTGGCGCGATCTCATTCGCCCCAGGACCCTCGAGATCGAGGAGCGCTCGGACACCTACGGCAAGTTCTCGTGCGAGCCGCTCGAGCGCGGCTTCGGCACGACGCTCGGTGTGGCCCTCCGCCGCATCCTGCTGTCGTCCCTGCAGGGCGCCTCGATCACGCACATCGCGATCGAGGGTGCGCTCCACGAGTTCACCTCGCTCCCCGGCGTCGTCGAGGACGTGACGGACATCATCCTCAACCTGAAGGAGACGCTCTTCAAGGTCGAGCACGACAAGACCTACACGATCCGCCTCGACAAGCAGGGCGACGGCATCGTGACCGCGGGTGACATCTCGCTCGTCGACGGCGTGACGTGCTTGAACCCGAACCACAAGATCTGCACGCTCTCGCGCGACGGCAAGATCGCGATGGAGTTCACGCTCGCGACCGGCCGCGGCTACCAGCCCGCCGAGCGGCACTCGTCGGAGCTTCCCGTCGGAACGATCGCGATCGACGCGCTGTTCTCGCCGATCCGCAAGGTGAACTTCACCGTCACGAACGCCCGCGTCGGACAGCAGACCGACTACGACAAGCTCACGCTCGAGTGCTGGACCAACGGCTCGGTCCGCCCCGATGACGCCGTGGCGTTCGCCGCGAAGATCCTCAAGGAGCAGCTCAACCTGTTCATCAACTTCGAGGAGATGGCCGAGCCCGTCGAGGCCCCGCGCGACGAGGCCGCCGAGAAGCTCAACGAGAACCTGTGGCGCACCGTCGACGAGCTCGAGCTCTCGGTGCGTTCGGCCAACTGCCTCCAGAACGCCACTTTCCAGCACATTGGGATCCTAAGCTTAGAATTCCACGTGGACAAGTTGTCGCG
>JADMIO011367035.1_pt1 | contig 78461 bp, 63 predicted proteins | sample 8958161 | NCBI WGS metagenome assembly JADMIO01 (sample SAMN16585339, study PRJNA669376) | soil metagenome | isolation source: Crop rotation soil | place: USA: Cullars Rotation, Alabama | collected 2011 | reverse complement strand
CGCGACAACTTGTCCACGTGGAATTCTAAGCTTAGGATCCCAATGTGCTGGAAAGTTCAGGCATTTGCAGAATGCGACGACGTGCGAGGTGTCGAGTCCGACCAGACCGATCTTCAAATCCGCCATTGCTCTCCCATCGACTGATCAAACCGACATGGGCGGGACGCCCGTGCTACGGAACTTAGCCGCTTTGCGAATCTGGAACAGCACGCGCATCGTCTCGCGAACGCTCTGCGGCGTAACGGTCATGGGCTTGCCATGCCGCAGCACCGCGGCAACGTCGTCATAGAACGCGCCGTGCGGGCGATCGACTGAATCGATCGTCTTCTCCTGCCACGGTAGTTTCTCGTCGTTGCCGTACTTCCGCTCGGCCGCCGGACCGTCGCGCACTTGGAGTGGGGGAGCCTGCGCGGGGTCGAACCAGCGAACGGTCAGCTTCTTCCCATCGTGCGTGATCGTGCCGGTGGTGCCGCTGATGATCCACTTGGGCAGCGGCAGGGCGACGTTCTGCGCAGTGCTGATCTCGATGTCCGCTGTCGCGCCGGCATCGGTGCGGAGAACCGCCTTGACGTGATCCTCCACATCCCCGGCCGATGCGATCTGCTGAAGGTCGCCCCAGACCTGCGTCACCTGGCCGGGCAGCAGTTGAAGCGTCTGATCGAGAAAATGAATGGTCGTATTATTCAACACGCCGCCGCCGTTCTTCGACAGCGTCTGCCAGTCGTTACGGCGGAGGAAGTTGCTGATGTACTGGCGGATGTGATACACCCGACCGATCTGTCCGGAATCGATCGTCGCTTTCAGATCGAGAAACTCCTGGTAGAAGCGATAGTTCTGATGCACGAAGAGCCGCCGGCCCGTCTCGTCGGCGGTCTTGATCATCGAATCCGCCTCCGCCAGCGTCATGGCCATCGGCTTCTCGACGACCACATGCTTCCCCGCGCGCAGCGCCTTCTTCGTGTCACGCCCATGCTCGACCGAAGGCGTGGCGACGACGACCACTTCGACATCCGCCTGCTTCAGCATCTTCCCCAGCGACGTGTACGCCTTGCATTGAAATTCGGCGACCGCTTCGTTCCGCCGTTCTTCAAGAGGATCGACCACCGCAACAATTTTGGAATCCGCCCGGCCGCGCAGTTGATGAACATGGATCGCCCACCCGGCCCGGCCCAGGCCGACGATGGCATAACGGATTGGTTCGCCGTCGCTCATGGCTGTCGATCTTACTGTCTTTCGGCGTGCTTGTTGTGGTGTGAATGGGCGGTAAGGGACTCGAACCCCTGACATCTTCGGTGTAAGCGAAGCGCTCTGGCCAACTGAGCTAACCGCCCGGCTCTCTTGTGCAGGACTTCCATAGCGTAGGTTTTCGAGGGGACTTTGCCAACTCAAAGCAATCTCGTACGCTTGGGCCCCATGCGAATCGTGCGATTTTTCTCCGGCGGAAAGGTGTGGCAGGGGCAGGATGTCGATGGGAAGTTCGCTCGCGTGATCGAGGGAGACCTGTTCGGTGATCATCGGGTCACGGATAGAACGATGGCGATCGAAAAGTTGCTCGCACCGATTGTCCCGACCGACATCCTCTGCATCGGCCTGAACTATCGCGAGCACGCCGCCGAGAGCGGGTCGGCCATCCCGATCAACCCCATGCTCTTCATCAAGGCGAGCAACACGCTCAACAACCCCGGCGATCCGATTCCCATCCCCAAGCGCAGCAGCCAGATCGATTACGAAGGCGAGCTGGCGATCGTCATCGGCAAGCCGGCCAAACACGTGCCCAAGGATCGCGCGTTCGATTACATCTTCGGCTACACCATCGCCAACGATGTCTCCGCGCGCGACTGGCAGCGTGAAAAAACCCTCGGCGGCGGACAGTTCGCCCGCGGAAAAAGCTTCGACGGCTTCGCCCCCATCGGGCCATGGATCGTGACTAAAGACGAAATCGCCGATCCGAACAAGCTGAAGCTGAAAACGATCCTCAACGGCCAGACCATGCAGGACCACACGACCGGCGACATGATCTTCGACGTGCCCACGCTCATCGAATCGCTCAGCAGCACGATGACGTTGCGGGCCGGGAGCGTGATCCTGACCGGCACGCCTCAGGGCGTAGGCTTCGCCCGCAACCCGCCGGTCTGGATGAAAGCGGGGGACAACGTGGCGGTCGAAATCGAGAAGATCGGCCGGCTGGAAAATCCGATCAGCGCGGAGTGCGAGGCATGAACGAACCGACTTCTCCACCTGCCTCAGCCAGCGTTGAAGGCAAACCATCGCGCCTCCGCGATGACGTCGCCTATTTGCTGCCGTTCCTCGTTTTCATGGCCATCCTCCAGGTGGGCGCCTCCTGGAAATCGATGTACGTCCCCGCTTACGTCGCGCGCACCGCGATCGTGCCCGTGCTGCTCTATCTCTTCTGGAAGCACTACACGAAAATCCGCTGGAACCACTGGTGGCTCGGCATCATTGTCGGCGTGCTCGGCATCTTTCAGTGGGTGCCGATGCAGCTTTATCTCCAGAAGCACATTCCCTTCTTCGCCCCCGCGTATGTCTGCCCGCAGCACGATGAAGAGCACAACAAGGGCCCAGGAAAATGCCCGATCTGCAAGAGCGAAATGGTCGTCGATGCGTTCGACCCGTTCGCGCGCATCAGCAGCCCCGCGATGGCGTGGGCGTTCATCGCCGTGCGCATTATTGGTGCGGTGCTGGTCGTGCCGGTGATGGAAGAGCTGATCTGGCGCGACTTTCTCTGGCGGGAAATCATCAGCCCGAACGATTTCAAGCTGGCCCAGGTTGGCGAGTTCGAATGGCCGGCGTTCCTCATCGTCTGCGGCGCCTTCGCCACCGTCCACGGCAACTGGTGGCTGACCGCGATCGTCTGGGGCGCGATGGTGGGGGGGCTATTGGTTTATACCAAGAGCCTCGGCGCGTGCATCATCGCCCATGCGGTGACGAACCTGCTGCTCGCGTTGTACGTGCTCAAGACGCACGACTGGGCGTTCTGGTAATTTGCAATTTGCAGTTTTCAATTTTCAATTTGCAATGAATCCGATTGCAAATTGAAAATTGCAAACTGCAAATTGCAAATTGCCCCACTATCATGTCCTTTGTGACTCCTCGCCGTCTCTACATGGACAACGCCGCCACGAGCTTCCCCAAGCCCGAGAGCGTCCTGTCGGCCATGACCGATTACGCGATGCAACTCGGCGCCAGCGCGGGCCGCGGCGCTTATGCAGAAGCGCTCGAAACGGGCAAGCTGATTTCGCTCTGCCGCTCGCGGCTGAGCGCTCTGTTCAACGGCGAAGACCCGAACCATCTCATCTTCACCCTGAACTGCACGGACGCACTGAATCTCGCGATTCACGGCCTGGTCCAGGAAAAATCGACGCACTGCATCTGCTCGCACATCGACCACAACTCGATCCTGCGTCCGCTCAACGCGCTGCAGGACGCCGGCGTGATCGAGCAGACGCGCGTGCCTGTGGATGCGGCGACGGGCCTGGTCGATCCGCAGGACATTCGCCAGGCCATCCGCCGCGATACGCGCTTCATCGCCATCACCCACGCGAGCAACGTCACCGGCACCGTCCAACCGATCCGCGAGATCGGAAAAATCGCCCGCGAGCACGGCATTCCGCTGATCGTCGATGCCGCCCAATCCGCTGGGCATCTCCCCATCGACGTGCAGGCCGACAACATCGACCTCCTCGCCGCCCCGGGACATAAAGGCTTGCTCGGCCCGCTGGGCACCGGCTTCCTCTACATCCGCCCCGGCATCGAAAAAATTCTTTCACCCATCCGCCAGGGCGGCACCGGCTCGGTCTCCGAGCACGATCGCCAGCCCGATTTTCTCCCCGACAAATTCGAGCCCGGCTCCCACAACGCCATCGGCATCGCCGGCCTGAGCGCCGGCGTCGCATGGGTGCAGAACCAGACGATCGAAAAGCTCCACGCCCATGAGCTCGACCTCATCCGCACCTTCATCGAAGGCGTCAGCGACATCGAAGGCCTCACCTACTTCGGCCCCCAGGGCGTGCGCAACCGCCTCGGCGTCTTCTCCGTCCGCATCGAAGGCTTCAATCCAATGGACCTCTCGGCCGCGTTGGAAACTGAATTCGGCATCCTCACCCGCCCCGGCCTGCACTGCGCGCCGCTCATCCACGAAGCCCTCGGCACCACCGCGCAAGGCGGCACCACGCGCCTCAGCTTCGGCCCATTCCTCAGCAAGCAGGACGTGAAATTCGCGACGGATGCGCTCGCCCAGATCGCCGCCGAGCGGCACACATCGCCCAAGTCGCTCCAGCCTCAAGGCCAGAACCGGTAGGAAAACACGGGGAGCCACAGAGGACACAAAGAACACGGAGAAAGAATTCTTTCTCCCTCTGTGTTCTCAGTGTCCTCCGTGGCTCCCCAAATGCATCTGACGAAGAGGTCCTAAAACCCTCGCCGTCGCCCGGCCTTGCGCGGGCGGCCGCGGTGGGAGTTCACGTTGCCGTGCGGACGATGTAGCGGATGTGCAACGTGCTGTTTCGAAGGTTGTGCGTGCCTTTGCGGATGCTTCTGCTGTGGCTGCTGATGTTTCTGCGCCTGTTGTTGCTGTGTTCGCCGGCCCACGTGGGATGTCCGCATCGGCTGCACCGTCGCGCGAACGCTGCCCTCCGCGTGCCCCGTGGTCGCCTGCTGCTCGCGGTGGACATGGTGCTGCTGATGCGCGGGGCGCGCTTCGTAGTTCGGATGATCCGTCCGCACTGGAATCGATTTGCGGATCAGCTTCTCGATCGCCCGAAGATTCGACTTCTCATCCGACGAACAGAACGAAATCGCGGCGCCCGTCGCTCCCGCTCGCGCGGTTCGGCCGATGCGGTGAACGTACGCTTCGGGCTCGTGCGTGAGGTCATAGTTGACGACATGCGAGACGTCGTCGATGTCGATTCCGCGCGAAGCAATGTCGGTCGCGACGAGCACGGGAATCTTGCTCGCGCGGAAGTTGGCCAAGGCGCGCTCGCGGGCGTTCTGGCTCTTGTTCCCGTGGATCGCCTCGGCCTTGATGCCCCGGTGATGCAGGTGCTTGACCACCTTGTCCGCCCCGTGCTTGGTGCGCGTGAAGACGATCGCCCGCGACATCGGCAGCTCATGGACGAGATGCGCCAGAAGCTGTGGCTTGTTCCCCTTCTCCACGAAATAAACCGATTGATCGATCCCCTCCGCCGTCGTCGCAACCGGCGCGACCTGGATCACCGCCGGCTGATGCAACAGCGTGCCTGCGAGCTGCCGAATCTCCGGCGGCATGGTCGCGGAGAACATCATCGTCTGCCGCTTGGCGGGGATCTTCGCGACGATCTTTCGAATGTCATGGATGAACCCCATGTCCAGCATGCGATCCGCTTCATCGAGCACGAGCACTTCGATGCCGCGCAGATCGACATGTCCCTGGTTCATCAAATCGAGCAACCGCCCCGGCGTGGCGACAATGATGTCCACGCCATGCCGCAGGTGCTTGACTTGAGGATTCTGATTCACCCCCCCGAAGATCACGGTGTGACGCAATGCCAGATTCCGCCCATAAGCGCGAAACCCATCCCCAATCTGCGTCGCCAGCTCCCGCGTCGGACACAACACCAGACACCGTGCCGCTGCCGCACCCGGTGCCGTGGGCTTGCCTCTTCGCGGAAAAGAATGCAACCGCTGCAAGATCGGCAAAGCAAACGCCGCGGTCTTACCCGTCCCGGTTTGCGCACAGGCCAGCACATCGCGTCCCTCCAACCCCGGCACAATCGCCTGGGCTTGAACGGGAGTCGCGAGCGAATAACCCTCGGTATGGAGGGAACGAAGAATGGGCTCAATGAGCCCAAGAGAGGCGAACTGCATCAATCTTTCCTTACAGATGCGAACGTTGCGCACCTGAAGGGCCCCGACCGGAAATGGTCAGGATAAGCCAGACGATGCGCTACAACTGGGCTTTGGGATTCGAGTCAGAAAGGTGCCGAGAGGCAGGTCTTCGTGAAGCGAGCAAGGCGGGCAGTTGTCAGTGGACATTATATCGGATCAATGCGGGAAGTCCATCAGCGTGTATCGCCATTAGTTTGACAGCCACGCGAAGGTCCGGAAGGGCGAGGCTCCTGCCGAGCCGGCTTTGGCGCTGTCGAGACGCCAGCTTGGCAGGAGATTCGAGCGGGTTCGCCTTCACGTAGCATGGGCGTCTCGCCCATGTTCCCGGGCTGCAAGACATGGCCGAGACGGCCATGCTACAAAAGCGATACGCCCAACTGAGAACCGTTCTCGCCCTCCCGGACATAGGCCCGCGCTCGCGGCGCTACCTGGCCGCGCAGGCGCTTGTGATCGCAGTACCGCATTCCGGGCACCGCTCAGACGACGCGCGAACGTCGTAGCCGCACTCCATACACTCGCCCCGGCGGCGTCGGCCGCGACGCAGGAGGCGGCGCTTCAACGCCAGCGCCGGCGCGATCGCGCCGACCCACGCCGACGCCCACAGAGGAATCGTCAACCAGCGCTGGTTCATCGTCTCGCCCGTGCGGGCAAAGGTCGTGGTGCGTCGATCGGCGCTGAATCGAACCGTCTCACGCCAGCTCTGGCGGTAATCGAAATAGTGCTCGCGATTGCGGCCGGTGCGGAAGAACCATCGGATCGTGCGCAGTTCGGCGTACTGTGTCGTCGCCCGCCGGATGTTGTTCTCGACGGCGGAGCCGTCCTGGGATTGATACGTGATGCCGCCGCCGACGAGGGTAAGGAAGTCGTTGCGCCTTTCCCCCATTCGCTGAACGACCAGGACGCGGAAGAAGCTGATGGGCCAGAGGATCAGGCTGACGAGACAGATCGCCAGTGACAGGGCGATGAGCGTGCGTGACAGCAGGCGTTTCACGGCTGGATGGTATCCGCCCGCGTGCGGCGTACTTGGGTTGATGATCTCAAATCCTCTGGCGTTCCTGAGTCGCCGCGGAACCCGCGGCCCTGCGGGCCGCCGCTAAATGGGAGGGTCAGCGGGGCGGGAGGATGACTTCGAAGCCTCGCCGGCGTTGATCTCGCGCGCGGTGGGAAATCCAGACCAGCCACCCTGTGATGAGCAACCCGCAATAAACCAGGGCCGCCACCCTCGCCACCGTCCCGCCGATAACCACGAACCAGACGATCGAGGCGAACAGGAGATACCCAGCCCGACGCTGCCACCATGAACGCCATCGCATCGCTCGTCCATGCTACCGCGAAAATGGAAATTGACTGAACCGAACATTATGCTAACATATCTGCGGAGTCAACTTCACTTCTTTCGGAGGACGCGCATGGCCCAGCCATCGATTTCAAAGCTCACCTCGGCCTGCACATCGATCGTCGCAGACACAGCGGAGGCGATGTCGCGGAATGTCGCGAAAGGTCCGGAAATGTCGCGGAATGTCATGGCGGATCGGGATGTCGAAAAATGCAAAACAAACCCAATTCCTTCGCGGCGTTTGTCGCCGCGGCAGTTGGCGGGGGTCGCACTTTTGCTCGCGGGCTATACGGCTCTCGAAGTCGCCCGCCAGTTGCGCGTGAACCCGCGGACGGTCTTTCGCTGGAAACAGGATCCGCGCTTCATCGCTGAGATTGACCGCCGCGCGGCCGAACTCATTCCTCGCGCGGCACCGCAGAAGGTCCATTCGAAAGTCGCGCCGGTGGCGGTGAAAGCGAGACGTATAAAGCTGTCGGCCGAGGAAGACGAAGCCGACCGATGGGCGGCTGAAATGACCCGACGAACGATTGAGCGCTTCGTCAGACCGGTGAAGGTCCGATAAGGTCCGAAAGTGTCGCGAAATGTCAGACCGGAACGAAGGGCGCGAAAGTGCAAAACAAACCCAATCGACGACTGGACTAACAGCAGACTTCGTACGCGATTGGATAAGGGATGAGGTCCGGGCGGACCAGGTGCAGCTTGCGGAGGCGGACTTCGGGGTACATGCCGGCGGTGGGCATCTCGCCCTTCACCGCGGGAGCGGCTTGGGTCGGCGGAATCATCGGGACAGCAAGGAGGCAGGCAATGATCGTGAGCCGCATCAACAGGCGGACCGGGGTCATAACAGCACGCCTTCTACCGTGGGGCATAACAAGTCGAGCAATCAGATGAGGAGGCACGCCTCCAGACATCCGGCTCGGTATGAGCGGAAGGTACCCCGGATTGGTGGAGGGACCAACGGGAAAATCCTTTCGCGACAGTCCGGTAGCTGCGCCCGCGCGAAGCAAGGCAAGACGTGACGGCTAAGCTCGCTAACCAACCCCGAAAATGGGCTAAAACCCCCGAACTAACGCATGTTTCGAGCCCGGATTAGCTCCCCATCGGGTTCGACCGCTACGCGAAGAGGGCGTGACAGGATGGGAGGCGATGGATCGAGGATTAATACAGGTCGGCGGCGGGACCCGGAGTGGATTGCGGCGGCGGCGGCGGGGCGGCCGCCCGACTGCTGATCGCGGCGGTGATGCCGCTCATCACCATCGGCTTGAGCAAGTGAAACGCATGGCCCGCGAGCGTGCCGAGGAACGAATGACTGGAACTCTTACGCTCGGAATGATCGCCGTCATCGACGCCGTCTACATCGTGCTCGCCGTCGCCATCGACGGCGTGTTTGCCGTTGCGGCGGTGCGACTTCGCCTCGCGCAGGCGCAGGGCCTTTTCCAACTTCCGCAGTCGGCGAAGGGCTTGCTCTTCCTTGGATGGGACGACCATGGCGGTGCCTGCGAACCCGACGAGGACGGCGGCGGCGAGGGTGGTCCACGGCGCGGTCTGGACCCAGCCGCGCGGATCGATGGTGTTGGCGAGATCGCTGGTGATCTCCTGCGTGACGCGCGAGATGGCGGCCTTGGCGTCGGCGGCCTGGCGCGCGAGGTAGTCGGCTTCGCTGAGTTGACTGCCCGGCTTAGTGGACGGTTGGTTTTTGGGCGCGGCGTTCGACGTCGGTGCCGAACTGGGCGCGCTGCTGTTGCTGTCGCTTGGCATATTTCGCCAGGGTCCTTTCGCGCGAGGCACGGGTGAGCTTGCGGTACCCGAACCAGACACCGCCGGCCAGGAGCGCGAGGAAGAGAATCGAGGTGACCAGATTCCCCGCCCACGCCCGTCCCCCAAACGCCGCCGTCAGCATCCCCGCAACGCCGATGCAGAACAGCACCATCGTCGTGACGATGAAGCTCGACATGGCGAGCAGTCCGATGACGCCGATGGCGGCAAGCACGCCGGCTTTGCGGGCGGTGGCTTTGTACGCGTCGAGGCGCGCGGAGACGTAGTAGTTGACATACTCCATCACCTCCGCGAGCCGCGCCTTCAAATCACGAAACGCGTCGGCGGGCATGGAGTGATCGTCCGGGTCGTGCATACGCCCCGGCGACGAAGACGCCGCCTCCGGTGCTTCGGTCACCGGAGGCGCAGTCGGATCTTGGGACAGGGGAGCCATGGGAACTTGCCGGCACCGTTGCCGGCGTTGGGCGGACTAGTGACGCTTCCAGATCATTCCCAGCAGCATCCCGACGCCGGCGGCGATCAGCAGCGACTGGATCGGCTTCTCCTGGACGTACTGCTCCAGGGTCTGCTCCATCTCCATCGCGCGGCGGCGGCCTTCCTCGTAGTACTGGCCGGCCTGTTCCTTCATCTGCTCGTACTGCTGCGTCGCCTGGTCGCGGACTTGCGTCCCGATGTCGCGCAGGTTTTCCTTCACCTCCGCAGCGGTTTCACCGAGGTTGGACTGACCGCTGCCGGATTGACCTTCATTAATTCGAGCCATGGGGGCTTCTCCTTTCGAGATCGTGTTCTTTTTGGCTTTCTTCCGCTTCATAGGGACGAGCAGTGTACCGCGCGCGATGGTAAGCCAGACACCGGAGCGATACAGCGCGTAAAAAATCGAGCAAGGCTCGTGCCGCGCGGACTGCGCGCAGGCTTATGCGGAGCCGGGCGTTTCTTGCCGCCTCCTCTGCCAGCCCGTACCATCGCACTTTACACTGAGTTTTTGTGCCTTCTGGAGGATGAGCCACCGTGGGAATCCGCGAGACCCTGAACCAGAATCCGCGTCTGACCACCGGACTGACCATCGGCATAATTGTGATCGTGGTGGCCCTTTTGGCGTGGCAGATCTGGGGCGGGTCGCCGGGTGGCGATTCCGTCGGCGGGGCCACCAACAAACGCTGGTTCTCCGACGACGACGGCAAAACCTGGTTCACCGACGACTTCAAAAAGGTCGGCCCCATCCAGCACAACGGCAAGGAAGCCTACGAGGCCGTCGTCTACAGGTGCGACGGAAAGACCTTCGTCAATCATCTCATCCGCTACACCCCCGAAGGCAAAAAACGCATGGAGACGATCCTCTCCACCCCCGGCCCGTCCGATCCGACGGCGGCGCAGAGCATCGAGACCGAGATCGAAGTGAAATCCCCCGGCGAAAAGGACTGGGTCAAAGCCAACAGCCCCAAGGCTAGCGACGTCCGCAAGCCCAAGTGCACCAATTTGGAAACGATGGAGCTTGTCCCCGCGCAGTAGGGCCCGCCGTGCGGACCATGATCGAAAGGTTCGCGCGGCGGACCTTACGAGTTGGGCCCGTAGGCTTTGAGAATCCGCTGGATCAGGTTGGTGCTGCTGCGTCCGTCGATGAGCGGGGCCAGCGCGACGTGCCCGCCACGCTTCTCCACGATCTCCCATCCGACGACGTCTTCCTTCTTGTAGTCCGCCCCTTTGACCAGCACATCCGGCTGGATCGCTTCGATCAGCCGCAAGGGCGTCGCGTCCTCGAAGCGGACGAGGTAGTCGATGCTCTCCAGCTCGGCGAGGACTTCGATCCGATCATGCTCATTGACGATCGGCCGCTGCGGGCCTTTCAGGCCTCGGATGCTCGCATCGGTATTCACCCCAACGATCAGCAGATCGCCTTGCGCGCGGGCGAACTGGAAATACTTCACGTGTCCGAGGTGGATCAGGTCGAAGCATCCGTTGGTGAACACGATCCGCCGCCCTCCGGCACGATGGCGCTGAAGCTCGAGGACGAGCTGATCGAGCGTCCGTTCCTTGCCCAGATGCTCGTGTTGCTCGGTCATCAGCTCGAGCTTGATCTCGTGCGGCGTGATGGGCACGGAGCCGTATTTCTCAACCTCCAGCCCGCTGGCGACATTCGCCAAGGCGACCGACTCCACCCAATCTCCGCCGGCACATCGCGCCATCGCCAGCATCGAGAGGAGCATGTCCCCCGCGCCGGCGACATCGTAAACCTTTCGCTCCTTGGTCTTGAGCCAGCGATTCTCGCCGTCGCGGGTCGCGAGATACGCGCCATCCTTGTCGAGCGTGAGGATGGCCGCTTCGAGCTGAAGCTGATCGAGCAGCTTGCGGGCGAGCGGCTCATAACAGTGCTCGGCATCGCAGGGCATCTTGGTCGCCTTGGACGCCTCCGTGCGGTTGGGCGTGATTGCCGATGCGCCGGCGTACTTCGAGTAATCGTTCAGCGCATACGGATCGACCAGGATCGGCACGCCGCGCTTCTTCGCCGCCGCGATGACCCGCCGGCAGACGTCGTCATTCAGCAGGCCCTTGTTGTAGTCCTCGATGCACAGACACGCTGCGCCTTCGAGCGCTTTCTCGATGGCCGATACGACGCGATCACCGAGTGGCCCATCGATCGGGCTCGGGTCTTCAAAATCCAGCCGGATCAGATGCTGCGGATGCCGATGCTGCGCCAAGCCGACCATCCGCACCTTGGCGATGCCTGGCCGATCGGGCGTGTCGATGATCCCGTCGATGTTGACCTTGTAGCCGGCGAGCTGCTTACGGATCTCCTGCCCGGTCCCATCCGTCCCGCAGGTGGAAACCATCTGGACGTTCGCCCCCAGCGTCGCCAGATCCGCCGCCACCCGGCCGGCCCCGCCCAGCCGGCTTTCCTCACGCTGGAAGTGCAGGACCGGCACCGGCGCGTCGTTGCTGAGCCGCTCGGCGTTCCCGTACAGGTACTTATCCAGCATGAGATCGCCGATCAGGACAATCCTGGCGGCAGGGAGGTTCTCAACCAGCTCGATGAGACGCGTGGGCATAGACTTACGATAGTATCGGTTTTTTTATGGGTGTCGTCCTGTTTGACGGCGTGGCGTCGATATAATGGCTGAAACCTTCGCCCGCAGGGTACGTCCTACAAACAGCGGGCGAATGGGAGGACCGATGAGCCGACTGGATCGACATGTCGCAATGGTGCAGAACAAGCTGGCGCTGGGACGGTTCGTCCATGCGCTGGCGTGGGCGGGTGTGGTCTACGCGTCGGCGGTCTGGATCGGCATCCTGGTAGACAGGTTCTTCCACGTCCGTCCCCCGCACCTGGCATGGTTTCTCTGGGGCGGTGTAGCCGCTTGCGGCTTAGCCGCTTTCATCTGGGCGCTCATGCGCCGCCCGACCGCCCACGAAGCGGCAGTCGCCATCGACAACCGTCTCGCCCTCAAAGAAAAATTCAGCACCGCGCTCTACGCGCGACCCATGAAAGATCCCTTCGCCCAAGCCGCGGTGAAGGATGCGGAACGAACCGCCGAAAATGTCTCGCTCCACAAGCGCTTCCCCCTCGATTTCCCGTTCCAATCGATCCCCGCGGCGGTGATCGGCTTGCTGGCCGTCATGACCCTCGCGTGGATGCCGCGCATTAACTACGGCAAAACCCAGACCGACCCCGGCGCCAAGCTCCAGCAGGCGAAGATCGACGACGCGAAGAAGTCCGTCGAGCGCGCCCTCCAGGTCGTCGTCGAAACGCAGGCCACGGGCGTTGCGGACGATGACGCCATCAAGCAGGCCAAGCAGGAGCTGGAAGCGCTCAAGGCCCAGCCGATCCGCGACCCGGACAAGACCAAGCGCTCCGCCGCCCGCGCGCTGTCCGATCTCGACCAGGCCCTCAAGCAACAGATCGCCAGCAACCAGCGCATCGCCGATGCGGAGAATGAGAGCAAGGCCTTCAAGAGCCTGATGCCCGCCGCAGATGAGAAAGGCCCGATCGCCGATGCGCAGCGAAAGATCGCCAAGGGCGACTTCGGCGACGCGGTCGATGAGATCAGCAAGGCCGTCGATAAGTTCGACAAGATGAACGACGAGGACAAGAAGAAGGCCGCCGAGCAGATGGCGAAGATGGCCGAGCAGCTCAAGCAGATGGCCGCCGGCGATGCGAAGCAGCAGGAGGAAGTCCAGAAGCAGCTTCAGCAAGCCGGTTTGAACCAGCAGCAGGCGCAGCAGGCCCAGCAGTTGATGCAGCAGGCAGCCCAAGGCGATAAACAGGCGCAGCAGCAGCTTCAGCAGATGGCGCAGCAGCAGATGAAGCAGATGAACAACGGGCAGGGCCCCAATCCGCAGCAGCAGCAGGCCCTGCAGAACATGATGAAGCAGATGCAGGCGCAGGCCAACGCCCAGCAGCAGGCCCAGCAAATGGCGCAGGCTGCCCAGCAGATGGCGCAGGCGATGAAGCAACAGCAGGCCCAGCAGGCGCAGCAGCAGGGCGGGCAGAAGGGCGGTCCGCAGAATGCGCAACAACAAGGGCAACAACAGCAGATGGCACAAGCCGCCCAGCAGATGCAGCAGCAGCTCGGCGCGATGCAGGCGATGAAGGCGGACGCGCAGCAGCTCGCCGCCGCCCAGCAAAACGCCGCCAACGCCGCCGCTCAAGCCGCCGGCGCATGCAACAACCCCGGCAACGGCAACAACGCCGGCCAGCAGGCCAACGGCAACGGCCAGTGGCAGGGCAACAACAACGGACAGTGGAACAATAACAACAACCGCCAGTTCAAGGGTCCCAACAACGGAATGGGCGGCGGCGGGATCGGTGCGGGCGACCGGACCTTCAAGCAGGAAGCCCCCTACGCCGTCAAGCAGGAGATCAGCCAGTCGGAAGACATCGACGGCGGCAAGATCCTCGCCAGCACGCTGATCAAGGCCAAGAGCATCAAGGGCCAAAGCAACGTCAAGGAATCCGCCGTCGCCGCGCCACCGGAACAGGAAGCCACCGACGAAGTCGAGCAGGACCGCATCTCCAAACCGGCACAACAGGCGGTGAAGGAATATTTCAGCGCCTGGCAAAAAGACGCGGCGAACAAATAGTGATGAATGATGAGTGATGAGTGATGAATGAAGACAAGATGCCGCGATGGGTGTTGTTGTCTTTACTCATCACTCATCACTCATCACTCATCATTTTCTTTTCCGGTTGCGGTCGCTCCCCCGACAACGCCGTCACGCTCTACACGTCCGTCGACGAGCCCATCGCCTCCCCGATCGTCAAGGAGTTCGAGAAGCAGACCGGCATTCACGTCACGCTGGTGACCGATGCCGAGGCGACCAAGAGCGTCGGCCTGGCCGAGCGCTTGCGCGCGGAGAAGGATCATCCGCAGTGCGATGTCTTCTGGGGGAATGAGCCGTTCAACACGATCAACCTGGCGGAAGAGGGCGTACTGACGGCGTACGACTCGCTGAGCAGTAAGGATGTGCCGGAGCAATTCAAAGACCCGCAGCATCGCTGGGCGAGCAACGGCCTGCGGGCGCGCGTGATCGCCCACTCGGTCGGCCCCGGCATGCCGCCTTGGCCGAAAGGGCTCGATGACCTCACCGACCACGCCTACACCGGCACGATCGCGATGGCCCGTCCGACCGCCGGCACGACCGGCGGACACGTCGCGGCGCTCTATGTTCTCTGGGGCGACGCCCAGGCGAAGAAGTTCTTCAAAGGCTTGGCCGACAACCACGTAAAACTTCTCGGCGGCAATTCGGTCGTCGCCGAGAAAGTCGCAGCCGGCACCTTCCAGTTCGGCCTGACCGACAACGACGACGTCGCCGCCGCCAGGGCGAATGACGGCAAGATCGATTCGTACTTACCAAACCAGGGCAACGGCTTCGGTACCCTGATGATCCCCACCACCGCCGGCCTGGTGACCAACGCCCAGCACCCCGAGGCGGCGAAGAAGTTGATCGACTACCTGCTCTCCCCGGAGGTTGAGAAGAAACTGCTGGCGGAAAAGTTCGCTGGCTGGAGCGTGCGCGAGCTCGACAAGTCAGATGTGAAGGTGATGCAGGTCAATTACCCCGACGTCGCCCGCATCATGCCCCGAGCGATCCGTGAAGCCACGGCGATCCTGGAAGGGCGGGAGCCGTGAGCGGACCTCCTGCTCCTTCTCCCCGGAGGGGAGAAGGTGGGGATGAGGGGGGAAACGTCCGGACTCCTGACCGCGGACGTTCGCGGGCGAAGTCTTCACGTCTCCCCCCTCACCCTAACCCTCTCCCCTCCGGGGAGAGGGGACAAAGGCTCACTCTTTCATTGCCGGTCTGGCTGATTGTGATCCTTTGCAGCGGCTTGCCGTTGCTCTGGATCGTCTCGCAGATCGTCACCAATCCCCACGTCCTTGTCGAGGCCTGGCCGGATGTGTTCCGGCTCAAGCTGCTTGGCCGAACGCTGCTTTACAATTTCGCGACCGCATTCATCGCCACGGGGCTGGGCCTGCCGGTCGGGCTGGTTCTTGGGCGAGGACGCGGCGTCGTCGCGAAGCTGTTGTGGGTGGCGCTTCCCGTGTCGCTGCTGCTCCCGTCCCTGGCTTACGCCTACGGCTGGTCGCAGTTCTTCCGCCTGCTGCATGTCGAGATGCTGCCTGCGGGGAAGGCGGATGTGCTGCGTTGCGCGTGGTCGCTGGCGACGTGGCTCTGGCCGGTGCCGGCGACGGCGGTGGGGATCGCGCTGCGGCGGATGGATCATCAGCTCCAGCTCCAGGCGCTACTCGACGGCGCGTTGTGGCGCGTCACTTTGAGGGAACTCGCCGGGCCGCTCGCGGCTTCGATGGCGATTGTGGCGGTGCTGGCGGTGCAGGAGTTTTCGGTTTACGAGCCGACAGGGATCAGCGTGGTGGCGACGGAAGTGCGGATGGTTTTCGAGACCGGCGCGTTCTCCTCGCCGGATAATCCGATCACCGCGCCGCTCCAGGGAGGGGCGGAAGTGATCGGCTCGGCCGATCAAGGCGCTCGCGCCGCCGCCGCGGTGGCCACGACCCTGCCGCTGCTCATCGTCATCGCGATGCTGTCGATCCCCGTCCTGCGCGCGGCTGGGCGAATGAACGTGACGGAAGAGATTGACGCCGGCGAGTGGCCCACCTCACTCAATGCCGGGGCGATGCTGCAAGCGACGGCTGTTGTCGTCGTGATCATCGCCGTGATCGTGCCGACGCTCTCGCTCGTGCTGTCACATCATGTTCACCGCGGCGTGATCGAACTGTGGGAGCAATTCAGCCCGCAGATCCTCGGCTCGATCCTCATCGCCGCGCTTGCTGGGTTCATCGGGTTGTTCGTGGCGGCGTGGGGGTCGGTATCGCGAAACTCGCTTGCGACGACGCTCGGATTGGTCACATTTCTCATCGGCGGGCAATTGATAGCTATAGCCCAGATACGGTTATACAATCGCCCCGAGTTAGGTGCGTTTCGTGACTGGGTTTACAACGCTCCGCCGGTCGTCGTGATGGCATTTCTGGCACGGTTTGGTTGGGTGGCGCTGCTGGCCGGACAATCAACCTGGTCGCCGCGGTGGAAAGGCTTGCGCGATCTTGCCGCCGTGGACGGCGCGGGGCCGATCGGGATCGCCCGCACGGTGGTGTGGCCCCTGGCATGGCCCCTTTTGCTCGCCGCAGGCGTGCTGGTGATGGCGTTGTCGCTGACCGAAGTCCCGGCGACGTTGCTCTTATCGCCCCAGCGTCCGCCCATGCTGACTCCGATGCTCATGACCTGGGTTCACATGCTCCGCTACGATCCGATGATTGAAGCTTCGCTGATGCTGATGGAGATCGTCGCGGGCATGGGATTGGTTGTCGCGGCGCTGCTGGCGTTGGGGATCCGCCTCTTCCGAGGCGGCTTGAAAGCGAACCTGACTCTCTCGGTTATCGCAACGGCTTGCCTCTTCGCGGGAAGCACAGGTTGCGACCACACCAAACCCGACGCGATCTGGTGTGAAACCGGAACCGGTCCCGCACAGGTCGTTTATCCCCGCGCGATTGACTACTCAAAGAACGACGACACCTTCTTCATCATCGATCGCATGGCGCGCGTGCAACACCTCAACCGCAAGGGTGAGTGCCTCAACGAATGGCGCATGCCCCAGTGGCAAGTGGGCAAACCGGTCGGCGTCACGGTCGGACCCGACGGTGACATCTACGTCCCCGACACCCACTACCAGCGCGTGATGGTCTACTCCCCCAAGGGCGAGCTATTGCGACAGTGGGGCAAACCCGGGCGCGGCAACGGCGAGTTCATCTACCCAACCGACATCGCCTTCGACTCCAAGGGCAACGTCTTCGTCTCCGAATACGGCGACAACGACCGCATCCAGGTCTTTAGCCCCTCGGGCGAATTTCTCTACGCCTTCGGCTCCTTCGGCAAAGACGACGGCCAGTTCATCCGCCCGCAGTCGATGGTCATCGACGGCGATCTCGTCTACATCACCGACGCCTGCAACCATCGCATCCAGGTCTTTAAGACCGACGGCACCTTCGTCAGAGTCATGGGCTCGGTCGGTTCGGGCCTCGGCCAGTTCCGCTATCCTTACGGCCTGGCGCAGGACAACGAGGGACATCTGATCGTCTGCGAGTTCGGCAACAACCGAGTCCAGATGATCGACAAGGTGACCGGCAAAGGAATCAAAGCCTGGGGCACCGGCGGACACGATCCCGGGCAACTGGCGTATCCGTGGGGCGTTACGGTGGACAAGCACGATCGCGTCGTCACGGTTGATGCGGGGAATAATCGCTTGCAAGTGTTCGAGTTTTGAAATGCAAATGCGAACATCCAACATCCAACATCGAACATCGAATGCAGAACGAAATGCATCCTCGCTCAAGGTTCGATGTTCGATGTTCGATGTTCGATGTTCATCTTTTCGACGCAAATGATCGCTCTGACTTCACCCATCACCCTCGAATACCTCACCTGGCTCCAGGCCCTGGGCCTGTTCGCCGGGGCGGGGTTGATCTTCGTGCTGATGGGGATGCGGTCCCTCGCTGGCCTGGGCGCGGTGCGGCAATGGGTCGCCATCGCCATCCGCCTGCTCGTGCTGCTCATCTTCGTCCTGGTCATCGGCGGGGCGCGCTGGCAACGTCAAAATAAAGACCTCGAAGTCATCGTCCTCCGCGACATCAGCGAATCGACCGCTCAAGTCAAAGATTTCCCCGGCAAGACCCTCCGCGAATCCGAAGACCAGTGGTTCCGCGATCTCGCTGACCCCAAGGGCGGGAAGCCCACCATGGACCGCCTCGGCGTCATCGGCTTCCACGACCAGGCGGTCATCGAGGCGATGCCCAACATCCGGCCGTCGCTCGACGCCCGTCCCATCCGCGATGTCGGCAACGGGACCAGCATCGCAGCGGGCATTCAACTCGGGTTGGCGACGTTCAGCCGTGATTCCATGCATCGCATGTTGCTGGAATCCGACGGCAATAACACCACCGGCGACATCGAGGCCGCCATCAACGCCGCCATCGCCGCCGGCGTGCAGATCGACGTCGCGCCGCTCCTCTACAACATCAACAACGAAGTCGTCGTCGAGAACCTCGTCGCCCCGGCGATGAAGCGCGAGAACGAACCCTTCAGCATCGAAGTCGTTCTCCGCAGCACCAACCCGAACGATGTCACCGGCAAGCTGACTGTCCTCCACGCCGGCCAGCCGATGGACATGGACCCCAACACCGACGGGCTCCAAGCCACCCGGCGTGTGTTGCTCCATCCCGGTCCGAACCGTCAGACGGTGCGCGTCCCCGCGCTGGAGGGCGGCTCCACGATCCATGAGTTCAAAGCGGTCTTCGAAGCCGACGCCAGCGCGCGACCCTCCAGCCAGCCCGCGCTCCCGGGCATGCCCCAGCCCGCGGTCGCCGACACCCTGGCCGCCAACAACACCGCTGAGAGCTACACCTTCGTCAAAGGCAAGGGCCGGGTGCTTTACGTGGACAACGTCGCCCCCAGCGGAGCCGGGGCGATGCTGGAAAAAGCGCTCAAGGGCGAGCAGATCAACGTCGAGCGGATCGGCGTGGATCAATTCCCCGCCAACGCGCCGGAGCTGCTCAACTACGACTCGGTCATCCTCGCCAACGTCCCGCGCGGAGCGGAAGGCTTGTCCGATGATCAACAGAAAATGCTCGCCACCTACGTTCACGATCTCGGCGGCGGGCTGGTGATGATCGGCGGCCCTGATGCGTTTGGCGCGGGCGGCTGGCAGGGGAGCAAGCTGGAAGAAATCCTTCCGGTCAACATGGACATCCCCGCCCAGCGCCAACTCCCCAAGGGCGCGCTCGTGCTGGTCATGCACTCCTGCGAAATGCCGGATGGCAACTACTGGGGCGAGCAGTGTGCATTGAAAGCGCTGGAAACCTTGAGCGAGCGCGACGAGATCGGCGTCATCAGCTACGCGTGGAACGGCCCCGGCGGCGGGGGATCGAACTGGGATTTCCCACTGCAAGTGAAAGGCGACGGCTCACGTGTCGTCGCCGCCATCAAGCGCATGCAGCTCGGCGACATGCCCAGCTTCGATGACACGCTCGATCTGGCATTGAACGGCCGCAACGGCGTCGGCGGGCTCATTCGCTCCGACGCCCGGCAGAAGCACGTCATCGTCATCTCCGACGGCGACCCTGCCGCCCCCGCGCCGGGAATCCTCGCCGCCTACAAGAAGAACAAGATCTCCGTCTCCACCGTCTCGGTCTATCCCCACATGGGCGATCCCGACGGACTGCCGCCGCAGATGAAGCAGATGGCCAACGAGACCGGCGGACGCGCCTATGGGCCGATCAACAACAACCCGAACCAGTTGCCGCAGATCTTCATCAAGGAAGCGACCGTCGTCCGCCGCAGCCTGATTCACGAGCCCAAGGACGGCATCCCCCTGCGGCAGAATTCGACCTCCGCCGAGATCATGAAGGGGCTCGATGGCATTCAACTCCCCCCGCTCCGCGGAATGGTACTCACCAGCCGCAAGCCCAACCCGCAGATCGAAATCCCCATCACGACCGTCGCCGGGCAAAACGATCCGATCCTCGCCTACTGGCAGACGGGCCTGGGCAAGTCGGTCGCCTTCACCAGCGATGCGCACAACAAGTGGGCCGCCGAGTGGGTCGGCTCGCCGATCTACAACCGCTTCTGGGCGCAGGTTGTCCGCGGCGTATCGCGTCCGCCGATGAGCACGGACTTCGAAGTCACCACGACCAACGACGGCGGCGTGGGGAAAATCCAGGTCGAAGCGCTCAACAAGGACAACAAGTTTCTCAACTTCCTCAACATGCGCGCGACCGTGATCGGTCCGGACCTCAAGCCGCGCGAAGTCCGCCTCGCCCAGACCGGCCCGGGACAGTACACCGGCACCTTCGAAGCCAAGCAGGCCGGGACGTATGTCTCGATCACCAACTACTCAGGACCGAAGGGTGAGCGCGGGACGATCCCCAGCGGGATGGCGATCAACACCTCGCCCGAGCTGCGCGATCTGCACAGCAACGAATCGGTTCTCCAGGAAATCGCCCGCCGGACCGGCGGGGTGGTCTTCACGCCCTTCAAGATCGATCCGCCCGATCTTTTCCGCCGAGAGGGCTTGAAGCAGTCCGCCTCGCCGCTGCCGATCTGGGATATTCTCATTCCCGCGCTGCTTGGCATGATGCTGCTGGACGTCGCCACCCGTCGTATCGCGTGGGACTGGGCGTCGCTGAAGAAGATGGCTTTCTCCGGCAAGGAGTACGTGAAGTCGTACACCACGACGCGCAAGATCGAAGCCGGCGCGACGCTGGGCGCACTGAAGAAAGTGCGCGAGGAAGTCGCCGAGCAAAAATTCCGCCCCGCCGAGCAGGAAGGCGCAGCGGGCGCCGCCGTCGCCCGACCCGACCCCAAGGCCAAGTTCCAAGCCAAGGGCGTCGAAGGCGACATCTCAAAATTAGTCGGCGGCGCCAGCGACAAGGCGATCCCCTCTGCCCCCAAGAAGATCGAACCCAAGGGCGGCCAAGGCGACGCCGGCGGGCACACCAGCAGCCTGCTGGAGGCCAAACGTCGCGCCCAACAGCAAATCCGGGATAAGGAAAAAGGCGAAGGCTGAGAATGCATCCACAGATTACACAGATTTCACAGATTGGGATTTAATCTGTGAAATCTGTGAAATCTGTGGATCTCTTGCCTTTTTCCCGCAACACCTCCGATTTAAGCCTGTACTAACTTTTTCCAGAAGAATCTCTTGAGCTTTCCCCTGCCCTTGCGGGATAATGGGATCTCATCAGTGCCCCGACCCGCGCGGGGATGTGGACGCGGGGGCCATTGGGATGGTGCTTGAGGCCGCACGCACTGTGATTCACTTCCCCTTGCTGGCGCTCAGCCTGCCGACAAGCCCGCTGCGCTTCGAGTATCTCTCGACGCCCGCGGTCGCAGCGCTGTTTCTGCTGCTGGCGATCCCGATCATCCGCCTGGGCAAGGCGACGCTGCACTGGCACAGCCCGCGGCGCGGTTGGACTTCGATCGGCGTGCGCTTGGCCGCGATCTGGGTCATCATCATGATCCTGGCCGGGGCGCGCTGGGAACGGCGGAGCAAGGATTTGGATGTCGTCGTCCTCCGCGACATCTCCACCTCGACCGCTGCCGTCCCGCACCCGCGCGGGAAGACGCTGGGTCAGCAGATCGACGAATACCTCAAGTCCGCCGCCAGCTCCAAGCCCAACCACGATCGCATCGGCGTCGTCAGCTTCGACGATCGCCCGCTGATCGACTGGCTGCCCGACACGCGTCTTCGTCCCGGGTCCTCCGCGGTGCGCGACCAACTGCACGCCGGCGGGACGGACGTGGCGGCGGCGGTGCAGCTCGGCCTGGCGAGCTTTCGCGGCGACGCGATGCGGCGCCTGGTCCTGGTCTCCGACGGCAACCCCACGCAGGGCGACACGCAGGCTGCCGTCAACGCCGCGTTGTCCGCCGGCGTACCCATCGACGTCATCCCGCTGAGCTATCGCGTCGGCGGAGAGGTGCTGATCGATCGCCTGATCGCCCCGGCGTGCAAGCGCGAAGGGGACGCCTTTACGCTCGATTGTTTATTCCGCTCCACCAACGACCACGCCGTGCGCGGCGAAGTCGAGATCTGCGACCGCCATCATCCGCTCGATCTCGATCCGCAAACCCCGGGCATGCAATCGACCGTGCCCGTCACCATCCGTCCGGGCGGGACGAGCGCGTACGTCAAGCTCCCGGCGATGAAGGGCGGCGTGCACGTCTTCACCGCGACGTTCATTCCCGAATCGCCGGATGATGATGCGCTGGCTGGCAACAACGTCGCCGACGCGATGACGGTCGTCCGCGGCCGGATGCGCGTGCTGTATGTCGATCACACGGGCGATTCGATGTCGAGCGGGAGCGCGCTGCTCGATACCCTCCGCCGCGACGGTGTGTGCATCGAGGACGAGGACCACATCACGCCCGATGCGTTCCCCTCCAACACCGGCGACCTGGAAAGCTACGACGCCGTCGTGATGGCCAATGTCCCCCGCGGTGCGGGCGGGCTGAACCCGCAACAAGAGCGAGCGCTAGTCCAATACGTTCGCGACCTCGGCGGGGGCCTGGTCATGATCGGCGGGCCCGAAGCCCTTGGAGCCGGGCAGTGGCCGGGGAGCGAACTGGAAACCATCCTCCCGCTCGATATGGACCCGCCGCCCCGGCGAATCGTTCCCCCCGGCGCACTCGTCCTTGTCCTCGATCATTCCGGGTCGATGGCGGATCGTCTCGGTCACAACCCTTCCATCCCCAAGCAGCAGATGGCCAACCAGTCGGCGGTTCTCGCACTGGAAACGCTCAAGCCCGAGGACTATGTCGGCGTGGTCGCGTTCGACACGACCCCAAGCTGGGTCGTCCCCTTCGGCCCCAATGCCAACCCCGAAGCTGCGATGGACCGCGTCCGCGACCTGACGCCCGCGGGCGGGACATCAATCTATCCCGCGCTGAAAGAAGCAGTGGACGCGCTCCTGCGTCTCCCACCCGAAAACGCGCGCATCCGGCACATCCTGCTGATGACGGACGGCGTCAGCGCCGATGGTGACTACGAAGGTCTGCTGCGGAAAATGTCCGCCGCCCGCATCTCGCTCTCGACGATCGCCGTCGGAAGCGACGCGGATCGCGATCTGCTCTCGAACCTCGCGCGCCGCGCCGGTGGACAGTCGTACAACGTGCGCGATGCGAACCAACTCAGCAGCGTCTTCGTCCGAGAAGCGAGAACGCTCCGCCGTCCTCTCATCCACGAGCCGCCCGAAGGAATCGAAGTCGCCAATGCGGGTGCCGTTGGCTTGCCTCTTCGCGGAATAAAAGATCTCGCATTCCCAAAGCTCACCGGAATGGTTCTGACAGGCGCGAAACCCTACCCCTCCGTCCACATCCCCCTGCGCACCGCAACGAGCGACCGCGACCCTATCCTTGCCACCTGGTCGATCGGAATGGGTCACGCCGCCATCTTCACCAGCGACGCAGGAATTCGATGGTCCCAATCCTGGACGCATTCCCCAACCTACGGAAAGTTCTGGCCTCAGCTCATCCGCTCGATGGCGCGAACGCGAGCATCAGGCGAGTTCGACGTCCGCACCGTCCGCAACGGCACTCACACGAAGCTGATCGTTGACGCCAGCGCCGACGAAGGCGCTGCAAGAAACTTCCTCACCATGACCGGCCGACTCGTCGGCCCCGATCCGCGCAAGGCGTCAACAGACGTCCATCTCCAGCAAACCGGCCCCGGCCGATACGAAGCCGACCTCGACACCCCCGACGCCGGCTGCTATTTCGCCGCCCTCCAATACCGCGACCCGACCAACGAATCGACCGGCACACTGCTGACGGGAACGATCGTCCCTTCCGCCCCCGAATTGCGCGATCTTGTCAGCAACGACGCGCTCCTGGCCCAGGCCGCCGAGGCGACCGGCGGACGCGTGCTCCCGGCTTTCGACTCGGGCCGAGCGTTGTTCGACCGCGAGGGACTGCGTCCTGCCATCACCCATCGCCCCCTGCGCGAGACGCTTCTCTGCATGCTGATGTCGATCCTGATCATCGACGTCGGCGTTCGCCGAATCGCCTGGAACTGGCAGGCCATCGCGGGCTTGATGACCGTGGCGGGGCAGCAGGTTCAGTCGTTCGTTACCACCCGCCGCTGCGAGCCCGCGGCCATGCTGACGGCCCTGCGGCGCGTCCGGCATGATGTCGTCAAGCAGCAGTTCAAACCGTCCGGGCCGGTGACCAGCGGTCTCTCCCCGCTGCCCGTCTTCGCCAAACCCGCTTCCCCGACAGTGGTCGAAAAATGCCTTACCCCCTCCGCTCCCTGTTCCCAGACCGGCAGCCTCTGGGAGGCAAAACGCCGCGCGCAGGTAGCGATTCACGACATCGAAACGGCTAAAATGACTCGCCGATAGACGCGGATGTCTCAGATGCCTTATCTGTGTGCATCTGTGTTTATCTGTGGTTTCTCTTTCGACGGAGCAAGTACCCATGGCCGAGCAGCCCGTACCCGGCGTAGACCCGCAAATCCAGCAACTCACCGACGCCTTCCGCCGCGACTATCGCGCCATCAAGGCCGAGATCGCCAAGGCGATCGTCGGGCATGATGAGATTATCGATGGCGTGCTGACGTGCCTGTTCGTCGGCGGGCACGCGCTGCTCGAAGGCGTGCCGGGCCTCGGTAAGACCGCGCTGATCCGCGCGCTGGCCGATGCACTGCACCTGAAATTCAGCCGTATCCAGTTCACGCCCGACCTGATGCCCGCCGACGTCATCGGCACCAACGTCATCATGGAAGACGAGCACGGCCGCAAGGGCTTCCAGTTCATGCACGGGCCCATCTTCAGCCAGATCGTGCTGGCCGACGAAATCAACCGCGCCACGCCCAAGACCCAATCGGCCCTGCTCGAAGCGATGCAGGAAAAACAAGTGACCGCCGGCGGGGCGATTCGCAAACTCGAAGAGCCGTTCTTCGTCATGGCCACGCAGAACCCGCTCGAACAGGAAGGCACCTATCCGCTTCCCGAAGCGCAGCTCGATCGTTTCTTCTACAAGCTGCAAGTGCAATACAGCGGCCGCGAGGAGCTGAAGCAAATCCTCGATCGCACCACGACGGGCCACAAGGTGGATATCAAGCCCGCGCTCGACGCGCAGCGGATCATCGTGCACCAGCAGTTGGTGAAGCGCGTCGTCGTCGCACCCCACGTGCAGGACTACGCCATCCGCTGCGTGCTCGGCACGCACCCGAGCGGCATTTTCGCCATCCCGATGGTGAACCAGTTCCTGAGAGTCGGAGCCTCTCCGCGTGCAGCCCAGGCGATCACGCTGGGCGCCAAAGTCCGCGCCTTGCTGGATGGCCGATTCCACGTCAGCTTCAAAGACGTCAAGGAAGTGGTCATTCCCGCCATGCGGCACCGAATCATTCTCAACTTCGAAGGCGAAGCCGAAGGCATCACCACCGACATGGTCCTGGAAAAACTGATCAACGAGACGCCGACTGCAATGGAAGCCGAAGCTCCGCCGTTGCCGCGCGCGGGAGTGGCGGCAAGATGAGCGAGCCCATGCCGCATAAACCCGGCGATACCTTTGTCGAGCCGTCGCCCATCGCGCCGCAGACAAGCGAGAATCAACCCGACAAAGGCACCAAGCTGTTCGTCCTGTTCTTCTTCCTCGTCGTGCCGGCCCTGGGCATCGTGCTGCTGGCGGCGATGTGCTGGACTTTCTGGAAGGCATTCAACGCGTGACCATCGCCGCCGCCTCAGCCAAGAATGAGCTCCTCCTCGATCCGACCTTCATGGCCCGGCTCGATCAGCTCGATCTCATTTCACGCAAGCTGCTGGCCGGCAAGATGAAAGGCGAGCGGCGTTCCAAGCGGCGCGGCCAGAGCGTGGAGTTCGCCGACTATCGCAACTACGTCATCGGCGACGATCTCCGCTTCATCGACTGGAACATCTACGCCCGTCTCGATCGTCTCTTTCTCAAGCTCTTCCTCGAAGAGGAAGACCTCTCGCTCTACATCCTGCTGGATGTTTCCAAGAGCTGCGATTACGGCAACCCCCAGAAGGCGATCTACCTCAAGCGTGTCGCCGCCGCCCTGGGCTACATCGGGCTGGTGAATTACAACCGCGTCACGATCGCCGCGATGTCGGACGGCATCGTTGCCGACACCGGCGGCCTGCGCGGACGCCGCCGCGTGGCGCAAATGCTCGACTTCATCGGCAAGATCCCCGCCAACGGCCCCTCGAACATGGCCGAGGCGTGCAAACGCTTCGCTCTCGCTCACCGCCACAAGGGCGTCTGCGTCGTCCTCTCTGATTTCTTCGACAAGGGCGGCTACGAAAACGGCCTGCGCTATGTCGCGGGCGGAAAATACGATCTCTTCGCCGTGCAAGTCCTCAGCCCGCAGGAGATCGATCCCGATCTGCAGGGCGATCTGAAGCTCAAGGACATGGAAGACGACGACATGGCCGAGGTCAGCATCACGCAGCCGCTGATGAAGCAGTACAAGGCCAACCTGAACGCCTACTGTCTGGGCCTGAAAGATTTCGTCACCCGCCGCGGCGGAACGTACCTGTTCACCAGCACGGCGGTGCCGTTTGATACGCTGGTGCTCAACTACCTGCGTGAACGTGGGTTGCTCGGATGAGAAGAGAAGAATTTATCCACGGATTACACAGATTTCACAGATTGAAATTCGCTCTGCACTAAATCTGTGAAATCTGTGGATCAAAAAAGAATGAACTGGTTTCCGACATTCCTTAACCCCTGGATGGCCGCCGCCGCGGCAGCGGTGGCTGTGCCGTCGCTTCTCATCCTCTACTTCCTCAAGCTCCGCCGACGTGAGATGCCGGTTTCGTCCACGCTGCTGTGGAAGAAGGCCGTGCAGGATCTCCAGGTCAATGCACCGTTTCAAAAACTTCGACGCAATCTGCTTCTGCTGCTCCAGATGCTCATCCTGCTGTTCCTGTTGCTTGCGCTCTCAAGGCCGGTGACGAATTACACGCCGGGGGCGGGGAAAGTCGCCGTTATTCTGATTGACCGCTCGGCGTCGATGGGGGCGAAGGATCCAGATCTCAACGGGAAGACCCGGCTCGACGAGGCCAAGCGCAAGGCACGCGATCTCGTCGCCACGCTCGATCGCAATTCGCAGTGCATGGTGATCGCGTTCGATGAATCGGCCGAGACGGTTCAGCCCTTCACATCCGACGTCGCCGCCCTCAAGCGGCAGATCGATTCGATCCAGCAGACCGACAAGAAATCCAAGCTCAAGACCGCATACCAGCTCGCCGAAGCGCAGACGAACTTCAACCCGGAGCAGCTTCGCATCGATGCGCGAACCCGGCCCGAGGTGTGGCTGTATTCCGATGGGCGCGTGACGGATGGGGCCGAGCTCTCCATCCGCGGCGATTTGAAATACGACAAGATCGGCGCCGACGCCACCGGCAACATCGCCATCGTCGCGATGAACGCCAAGCGCAACTACGAGCGACCCAACGAAGTGCAGGTCTTCGCGCGCCTGGCCAACTTCGGCACCGAGCCGGTCAACGCCGACGTGCAGCTTTCGGTCGATGGCCAGATCCGCACGATCGCCGGCACATCGCTGCCGCCCGAGCGCTGGACCGAAGCCGAGCGTGCCAAGGCCAAGACCAAGGACTCGGTCGAGTTCACCATCGAGATGACGACGGCGGGCGTGGTGAAGGTCGAGCAGATGCACAAGGAAGGCGACGCCCTGTCCGCCGACGATGCCGCCGCCGTGGTCGTTCCGCCGCCCAAGAGTCTTGCCGTTCTGCTCGTCAGCGAGGGGAATTTCTTCCTCGAGCTGGCGATGAAATCGCTCTCGCTGGAAAAGCCGGAGCAGATGACGCCCACGCAGTACGAGAGCAAGAAGCCCGACACGTTTCACGTGATTCTCTTCGACCGCTACCAGCCCAAGCACCTGCCGCCCGCGGGGAACTTCGTCTACTTCGGCGCCGTCCCGCCCGACAGCAAGCTCACCGGCGTGCCCAGCGTCTACGTTCCCGCCGCCGCCAAGGATAAAAAAGTCACCGGCATCATCGACTGGAAGCGCGATCATCCGATCCTGCGTCATCTCGCGCTCGGCCAGCACGGCTTCGCCGATCCGATCAAGCTCAACGTTCCGCCTGAAGCCGAGGTGCTGATGGAAGGCCCCGCCGGGCCGCTCATGGTCATCTATCACGACAAGATGAGCACGCATTTCGTGATGGCGTTCGACATCATCGACAGCACCTGGCCGCTCAAGCCGAGTTTTCCGGTCTTTATGCACAACATGATGCAGTTCCTGGCGCTCGGCTCGGAGATGGACGTTCGCCCGCAGTTCGAGCCCGGCGCGACGCCGCGCATCCAGCGCGCGATGATCCAGAAGAGCGCCCCAACCGCGACCGATCTGAAGCTCACCGGCCCGATGCCGCTTCGGGTCATCAAGATCAAGCCCGAGGGCGACGTCGCATTGCCGGCCCTGGATCGCGTCGGCGTGTACGCGCTCGATCCGCCCATCCCGCCGTTCGACAACATCGCGGTGAACTTGCTCGATTACAACGAGAGCAACCTGATCCCCGCCCCCAAAGCCCCCGGCGGCGTGGGCGAAACGCTCCAGCAGGGCGCGGGCAAGTCGCGGCTTGAATTATGGTGGTGGCTGGTCGCCTGCGCGGCGCTACCGCTGCTCTTGATCGAGTGGTGGGTCTACACGCGGCGCGTGCATTTGTAAAAAAAGCAATTTAACCACGAAGCCACGAAGAGCACGAAGACGTCCTTGGTCATCCAGCGCGCGATTGACCAGGAACCTCTTCGTGCTCTTCGTGGCTTCGTGGTTAACTCGCTTTTTGATTTTGTTTTGGGTCCGCCTTCGCTGTCGCCGGCGTTTGAGCCGACGACTCAGCCGCCTCCGTACGGTGCCGCCCGCAGTTTCCGCCGTGGCGGCCGCAACTGGATCGGCCGACGTGGGGCGAGGGCTCGTTGGCGTTCTCGTTTTGCTGTTGTTGTTCGTTCGCTCGCATGACCCTCACCCTCCGCGAATGATCAGGCACCACGCCGCCGCCGCGATCACATAGACCGTCGCGAACGCAGCGAAATGAAGCGCGAAAGTTTTCGCCGGGCTTCGCGCCGGCACTTTCAGCCGCGACTGGTTCTTCCGCTGCACCGCATCGATGAAATCGATCGCATCACCCCGGCGGATCTTGCGGTCGTCCGCCTCTTCCAGCAGCTTGAGCCGCTGGCTCATCTTGATCTCGGGCCGGCCGTTGAACGCGGCCTCGACGAGTTGCTCGTAGGGCTTCTCCCCGTGCTTGGGAGGGACCTTTTCGATCGGCCGGGATTTGACGAATCGATTGCCCGCGACCAGGCCATAGGCGCTGGTCGAGACGAAGGAGCTTGCTGGCATGGCGGAAAAATACGATTCAGCGTTTGCTCAGGCGGCGGCGATGGCGGTTTCGCGCGTCCGATAACCCTGCGGACCTGTCCGACTGTAAGGTGCGTCTCGATCGTAGGGTCCGCCTTGCCGCCTTCCTTCTGACAGTTGACAAATGGTCCGCACGGCGGACCCTACGCGCATGCGGAAATGGGTTCGTCGATCGATGTTGGGTCTTGCCCTTGCGCTGGCGCTGGTCGCCTTGTTATCGGGCGTGATGGTGGCGCTGTTCAAGGGTGAGCCGCAGTGGTATCACGCGCCCGCTCTTCCCGCTCAGCAGAAGGAGACGCTGGCGCGCGACGCGGAGAACAAGCTGATCGACGCGCAAAACTGGGCCGCGCTTCTGCGCGCGGATGCGGTTCGCGCCCAGCGTGCGGCGACCGCTCCCGCCCCGCGTGCCCAGAATTCGCACGTCATCGAGCTCACGCAGGATGAGCTCAACTCGCTCTTTGAGAAATGGTCCGCGATCTACGGCTGGCAGAGCAAATACGGCGAATTCCTCGAAGATCCGCGTCTGATCCTGCACGATGGCAAGCTCATCTTCGCCGGGCGGATGAAGGAAATCGGCGCGGTGGGCAGCTTTCAATTCCTCCCGCAGGTGGACGATTCAGGCAGGTTGCATCTGGACCTGGTCCGCGTGATGGGCGGGCGTCTGCCGCTGCCCGACGCGGTCTGGAGCGCCTGGCGGGACAAGCTGATCCAGTCCCTTCGCGGCCACGTCCCCGCGTGGCGGGCGACGGCGAAGATCGACCCGGCCACCGGCGCTGCCAACCTGTCGGCCGTCCAGATCGCGCTGTCGCGCGTGCTGATCGCGGCGTTCGAGCGCAAGCCCGCGGACGGCGTGCTGTTTCTGCCGATCGCCGACCGGGGAGAGGCCATCGCCGTCCGCATCTCGCAGGTGCAGGTGGAGGAGGGGAAGATCACGCTGCTGGTCCTGCCGCTGAGCGTTCCCGAACGGTCTGCGTTGCTGACCCGCCTCCGCACCGAGTGACCCACCCATCCAAAAAGCGCAGCGCGCAAACCGACAAAATCTGGAGTTCAAAATTTATTTTTCGCGATTTCCCTAAGGAATTGGCGCGCTCGGTCGCGCGCGCTGCGCGTTTGTCATCACAAAAGCGCAGCGCGCCCGGAAAGGAAGGAGGACAATTTATGCGCAGCGGCTGGGTCCAAGGTCGGGGCGGGGAGAGGGGTGACTTCCGAAAACTTCCCAAAACTTCCTATTCCGGGGCGACGTCTCAACTAGCCCGTCTAGTTGAGACTGAGCGGTCGGTGCGCGGCCCTTGCGCATCGGGCTCAAGTCCGAAAAACAGCTTGTCCGATAACAGCCCTAAGCGGTTCGCCCGGCTGAACTTGTCGCCGCGATGAATGAATGAGCGTGTGTGAGGTCGTTCCATGATGAACAACGGCAGACCGATGGGGGCGCGAAAAACCGTGCAGTTGCTGGTGATCCTCACGATCCTCGCGTGGGCGACGCAGACGCTGTTCCACCAGTGGGGCTACGGCGCGATCATCGTCCCCAGCAAGCAGGCGCTGATGGCGCACGTGGAGCCGGCGGCGGTGCGAACGATCGAAGTGCGACCGCAGGTTGCGGTTACGAGTGACTCGGTAACGCTCCGGGATGTTTGTCGCTGGTCGGAAGAGGACCAAGCGGCGCTGTCACCCTATGCGGACGTTGTTGTCTCTCGACAACCGAGTGGACCCATCACGATCGATGAACTCAAAAAGTCGCTGCGGGATGCGGGCGCGGATCTGAAGACTGTGCAGTTCTCCGGCGCAGCGACGTGCACAGTCGTGAAAGGCGCTGAAGTTGACGTTTCCGCGAAGACGCAAGCGACGGTTGCGCCTGTGGCGGAGCAGGGCGCAGCGGTCTTGGAAACTCAATCCGTCGCAATCGAAGTCGCGCCTGCAACCCAACCCCAGTACTTCGAAGAGCAACTCGTCATCACCCGCGCGCTCTCGACGGGTCAGACGCTGATCAAATCCGACATCGCAATCAAACGCGTGCCAGTCGATTCTCCCGCGACGCATCCCGCAACCACGGTTGATCAACTGATCGGTCAATCCGCCGCGCGCGACTTGCGGGCGGGGGAGATGCTCGGCACCGACGATGTAAAATCTCCGCAGGCGATTGCCGCCGGGCAATTCATGACCGTGTCGCTCAAGATCGGTCCGGATGAGCAGTCGGTGGAGACGGTCGCCAAGGCGTTGAACCCGGGGGCGGCGGGGGACATCATCGAAGCGAAGAACGAAGCGACGGGCGAAGTCTACAACGTCACCATCACCGGCCCCAACGCCGGTCAAGTCATCGATTCATCTCTCAAAGGCAACGAACAGCGCAACAAGCAGGGCGTCGCCACAACTGACAACGGAGCGAACTGATATGGACCAGCCGATCCAAATTTCCACGTCCCGTTTCGGCGACGTCACGGTCGATCCGAAGCAGATCGTCACTTTTCCGCAGGGTTTGATCGGTTTTGAGTTTATCGGAGCCGCACGCTTTGCGCTGCTCCCCTGCCCCTCCCGTGAGCAATCTCAAAGCTTTTATTGGCTGCAGTCGGCCACGGACCCGGAGGTCGCCTTCCTGGTGGTCGATCCCGGGCTCTTCTTCAAGGATTATCACGTTCAAATCCGAGAAGAGACTCAGGCAGACCTCGAATTGGCCGATGCGAAAGACGGTCAGTGCCTGGTTATCTGCAACCGCGCCGGGGATTGGTTGACGGGGAATCTGTTAGGTCCCCTGGTAATCAACACTCGGACGCGGGTCGGGCAGCAGGTTGTGCTGACCGAAAAGAAGTGGACCTGCCGCCAGCCTCTGTGCACGCTCCAACAGGAGCCAGCGCAGCTCTCGAAGGCGGCCTAGACGAATGGTCGTGTGCCGATTTGTGCATCCGAACCTGCCTACAATCGGCAGGTCGCGGATGGATGATCCCGAGCACGGACGACGCGGGGTCCATCGGTGGCTTTGAAATGAGTTCAAGGCCCCTTACCCAGGAAGGAGCCCGTGTATGCTGGTGCTGTCCCGTCAACGCGACGAGACGATCATGATCGGCGACGACATCGAGGTCACCGTGGTGGATATCCGCGGCGACAAGGTGCGGCTGGGGATCAATGCCCCGCGCGAGATCAGCGTCCATCGCAAAGAAGTTTATGATGCCATCCGGCGGGAAAACCGCGCCGCGGCTCAGGTGAAGCCGGAGGATGTCTCCGGCGTCGCCAAGGCGCCCGCGCCCAAACCACCCGACAAAGAAGAGAAGAAGTAGACCTCTTCCGATAGAAGTCCTTGTCGAAATGCGAAAGCCCACGGATGGCAAATCCGTGGGCTTTACGCGTTTGTAGACTCCCCGAAGAAGCCAACGTCTCAAGAGGGTTATTGCCGCTGCGGATCGAAACGGGACAATGATGAGCGGTGTCGATCTGGATGCTCATGTATGTCGCAGTCGGACCCGGCTCGTGGCTGGCGCTGGGACTGGCGATGTACTTCGCCCACATCCGCATGAGCCAGCTTCACCGCCCGCGCAAAGACCCGCTCCCCAATCCGCCGCCCGAGGTGACGGTGCTCATCCCTGCCAAGGACGAGGGCGAGGGCGTTCGGGAATGTATCGAGCGCGTGCTGGCGATGGATTACCCGAGCTTCCGTGTGATCGCGATCGACGACCGCAGCCGTGATCAGACGGGTGCGGTCTTCGACGAGCTGGCGGCAAAGAATCCGGATCGGCTTCGCGTGATTCATATTCCGCACGATGGGCTTCCCGCCGGATGGCTCGGCAAGTGCAACGCACTGCACACGGCGGCGAAGGAGGTGACGACGCCTTGGATTCTCTTTGTCGATTCCGATGTGAAGGTGGAGCCCGATGCGCTGTCGGTCGCGCTCGCGCGGGCCGCGGGGCGGGGATACGACGCCGTCTCGATCCTCACGCGGCTGGAATGTGATGGCTTCCTCGCACAGCTCGTCCTGCCCCTCGCGGCCGCCTCGGTGGGGGGAATGACGCGCATGAGCCAGACCAACGAGGACACGCGCAAGCAGATCGCCTTCGCCAACGGGCAGTTCTTCCTCATCCGCCGGGAGGCGTACGAAAGGGTCGGCGGACATGAGGCGGTTCGCGACAACATCACCGAGGACGTCGCCCTGATGCGCCTGCTCAAGGAGGCCGGATCGCGAGTGCGGCTCTACTATGGCCGACAGTTCGCCTCCACGCATATGCACACCTCGTTCACGCAAATGCGAAACGGCTGGGCGCGGATTTTCAGCGGGGTGTGCGAGCGGAATCCCATGCCGATCATCGCGGCGATGCTCTTCGTCACGATCGCGGGACTTTCCGCCTACGCCGCTCTCCTCGCCGGGGCGATTCGACTCGATGTGCGATTGCTCAGCGTTGCGGGGGTTCACCTGCTCATCCTCACGATGGTGCTGGCGGCGATGTATCGACAATCGGGCAACCGCGCGCGGCTGGCACTGGCATTCCCGCTCGGCGCAAGCGTGCTCCTCGCCCTCTACGCCGACGCCATCCGCGCCTGCTTCACCGGCCAAATCGCCTGGCGCGGAACGAGATACACCGCGGGGAGCGTTAGTTCGAAGGCTGAGTCGCCGGTTGCGTCGTCGCAGGTGCCGCCGGCGAAAGAACCGGCGCGATCGCACCCATGATCGCCGGCTGTGACGCGGGCGCACGCATCTTGCCCATGATCATCACATCGCCCTGCAGCGCAACCGGCTCGGGCGCGGCTGGTTTCACGATGGGCGGTTGATACTTCGGAGTTGCCGATGCATTGCTCCAACGCGACATTCCGACCGCTGCAAGCAACATGGCAACGACGGCAGAGATCCACCGATTCATCCGCCTGCGCGTCAGCCGCCACCAGCCGTCGCAGTCCTGTGTCGTCACCGTCCCGTCCGCCCGGCGGTAGAACCGCACGCACATCCGGCCTTGAGCGCCGGCGACGAGGTTCTCCGCCTCGCTCCGGGTCATGCCCGAAAGGTTGTACACGTGCAGCGAACAGTGCCGACAGAAGCGCACGCGCTCGTCGCCGCGCATGTCGTTCCAGTCGGCGGGGCAGGGGCGGGCGATGTCGAGGACTTCGAGTGCTACGGTTGAACGGGTCATGGATATCTCCGGAAGCGTTTGACGCAGGAGGTTCCTGGAAGTTCCGGAGACGTGCGGGAGATGGCATCGCACGAATCCGGGGCTTTCGCCCCGGCTTGAAGTTCAACGAACGTCCTGTAACGCGCGGATTATTTCAAGCCGGGGCGAAAGCCCCGGATTCGAAAGTGTCGTCCTCACCCCGCTCGCGGCGTCCCCGCTTCGTGCGCCCGCCGCGCCGCAGAAAGCTCTGCGCGGATCCTCAACATCCGCAACCGATCCTCTAGCATGGGCCAGCACCCGCCACAGGATCAGGAAACCGAACCAATGACCAGAAGCGTCAAGCGCGCTGCATGGGATGGGCCGCGGTTAGAGCGGCAGACGCCGGGCGGTTGCGAGGTAGTTGTCGTAGTTGGCCCGGATTTCCGTCATCGAATCCCCGCCAAATTTTTCCAGGAACGCGCGGGCGATTTCAAAGGCGATCACGTTCTCCATGATAACCGACGCGGCGCTGATGGCGGAGATGTCGGAGCGTTCCCATCCCGCCTCGGCGGTTTCCTTGGTGTTGAGATCGATGCTCTTGAGGGGCTTGCCGAGTGTGCTGATCGGTTTCATCGCGCCGCGGACGATCACGGGCTTGCCGTTGGTCATGCCGCCTTCAAGTCCGCCGGCGTTGTTGGTGCCGCGGACGAACCCGAGGCTGGGCATGTCCTTCTGGCTGGCGTCGAAGCCGATTTCATCATGCACCTTGGAGCCCGGCCGGCGTGCGACTTCAAAGCCCAGGCCGAACTCGACGCCCTTGAACGCCTGGATCCCGACGACCGCGGCCGCGATGCGCGAATCGAGTCGGCCGTCCCAGGTCATACAGGATCCGATGCCGACCGGGCAGCCGAAGACGTGCGTTTCGACGATTCCGCCAGCGGTGTCCTTCGCCATCTTCTGGTCGTTAATGAAGGCGATCATCGCGTCGTCTGTTGATGGGTCAGGAGAGTAGAGGTCGGACGCTTCGCGGTTTTTGTGGAGCTCGCGCCAATTTTCGGGGGTGACTTCAACTTTTGCGGTGGCGGGACCGACCGTGCGGACGAAACCGAAGACTTCGATGCCGAATTGTTTCAGCAGACAGCGCGCTAAGCCGCCAGCGGCTACGCGAGCGGTGGTTTCGCGTGCGGATGCGCGTTCGAGTGTTTCGCGACAGTCTGTGGTCAGCCACTTGATGGATCCCGCGAGGTCTGCATGACCCGGGCGCGGGCGATAGAGCGGGGGTGTAGCCTCGGGATCATCGAGTCGAGAATCCTTGTTGACGATCTGCATCGCGATGGGGGAGGCAATCGTCTTGCCCATGCGTACGCCGGAGAGGAATTCGACCTTGTCGGTCTCGATTTTCTGCCGTCCGCCGCGCCCGTAGCCGCCCTGGCGGCGGCGGAGTTCGTGATCGATGAAATCCTTGTCGATCGGCACGCCCGCGGGCATCCCTTCGACCAGTGCCAGCATCGCACGCCCGTGCGATTCCCCGGCGGTTCGGTAAGACAACGTGGCCATAAGTTCCCGATCTTAACCGAGATGACCGCGGATTTCCGCTTGCGCGGGCCGTCGTGGATAATGCACGCCATGCGTCACGCGGCATGTGCATTGTCGATGCTCTTCTTCGTAGCCGCCGCGGCATCCGCGGCGCCTCTGGCGAAATTCGAACCCACCGGATTTCAGGAGGAGCAACAGCGAACGTGGCAGACCGATTCCGACGTCCGCATCCTCATCAACGCCCCCGGCAATTTCGATCCGCAAAAGCCGACGCTTCTGATCGTCTACGCTTTGCCAAATGGCAACACCATCGAAATGACCATGGGATCGAAGCTCATGCCCGGCATGGATTGGCACTACAACATCCAGCACATCGCAGCGCAGACGCGCAAGCTTCGGCAGATCGATCACGAGCGAAACATCGTCGTCGCTTACGTTGAAGCGCAGGCCAAGGCGTACAAGCTCACGTGGCCGGTCTGGCGGAAGGAGAAGGGGGCCGATGGCGGGAAGATCATCCGCAGCCTGGTCGATGACATCGCCGCGGCTCTGGCTCCGGCGAAACCGTCCATCGATCTTGTCGCGCATAGCGGGGGCGGGAGTTTCCTGTTCGGCTACATCAACGCTGCCGACGCCATCGGCGACAACATCGAGCGCATCTGCTGGATCGACGCGAACTACGGCTACGACGACGCCGAGCACCACGGCGACAAGCTGCTCGCCTGGCTCAAGGGGGATCCCAAGCGGCATCTGCTGGTCTTCGCCTACAACGACCGCGCGGCCACGCTCAATGGCAAACCCTTCGTCAGCGAGACCGGCGGGACATTTTACCGCTCGCACAAGATGATCGAGCGCCTCGAGCGCGACGAGAAACTCGTGCGCAACGACCACGAGCCGTTCGAGGATTACGTCGGCATGAAAGGTCAGATCCACTTTCTGCTCAACACCAACCCGGAGAAAAAAATCCTCCACACCATTCTCGTCGAGCGCAATGGCTTGCTCGAAGCGATCACGTGGGATACGCCGCTGCACGACAAGTGGGGCGGCCAGTTCTGGGGCGAGCGCGCTTATACCGACCTCGTCGCTCCCCGCACCGCCAATATGCTCGGTGGGAAAGCGTTCGCCGAATCAGTCGCGTCAATGACGATCAAGGAACGCGAGCTGGCCATTTTCAACGAGGTGCAGAAGGGGAATATCCCGGATTTCCTTCGCCATTTCGTCGAGATCAAGGTCTCGAAGGGCGATCACGAGATGATCTACCAGGTCATTCCCGACTATCTCGCGATCGGCAACGACACCGACTGGGTCCGCATGCCCATGACGCCGATCTGCGCCAGGAAAATCGCCGATGAATTTGGCTGCACGCTGCCGACGCGCAAGATGGTTGACGACATCTACCAGCAGTCGGCGATCAAACTCGAGCCGCGCCCCATGACCGAGCAGCGCGAGGCGATGAGCACCTTCGGCCAGCACAATTCGATCATCGAGCAGCAGTTGACGGGCAAAACCCCCGGCCAGCTCGTCGCGGGCGATAAGAAAGACATCGTCATCAGCAACAAGCTCAAGGAGAAGCCGAACAAGGTCGCCATCTACGGCTGGCACAAGCTCGACGGCAAGGCGATCCAGCCCCTTTACGCCGGCCATGGCGATTTTTATGCCGATTACAGCCATGGTGTGCGATTGGTGAAGAACGAATGCATCGTCGATGGAAAGCCAACTACGATCGCGGCGGTGCTGAAAGATCCGAAGCTCTCTGCGTTGTTGAGCGATGAAGGGCCGATCGACGGAGTGTTTTATGTCGCGCCCAAGCCGACCACCAAGCCCAAGACAGCGACGGCGCCGGCGACTAAACGAACTTCGTCCCCGTGATCTTTTCGTACGCTTCGAGGTAGCGCGCTCGCGTCCCCGCGACGACGTCTTCAGGGAGCGCCGGCGCCGGCGGGGTCTTGTCCCAGGCTTGAGTCTCCAGCCAGTTGCGAACGTACTGCTTGTCGAAACTCTCCTGATCCCGGCCCGGCTGATACTTGTCCGCCGGCCAGAAGCGGCTGGAGTCGGGGGTGAGGATTTCGTCGATCAGGATCAATCGTCCATCGGGGAGCCGGCCGAATTCGAACTTGGTGTCGGCGATGATCACGCCGCGTGACGCCGCATAGTTAGCGGCGCGGTTATAGATACTCAGGGTTCGTTCGCGCAGCTCCGACATGATCTCTCCGCCCACGCTCTTGGCCGCTTCTTCCAGAGAGACGTTCATGTCATGTCCCGATTCTTCCTTCGTCGCCGGCGTGAAGATGGGCTCGGGAAGCTTGTCGCACTGCCGCAAGCCCGGGGGAAGTTTCACGCCGGAAGTGGTGCCGGTGCGTTGATAATCCTTCCAGCCCGAGCCGGTGAGGTACCCGCGCGCCACGCATTCGATCGGCACGACGGCCGTCTTCTTCACCAGCATCGATCGGCCTGCGAGTTGCTCCGCGAAGGGGGCGAGCGAGCGCGGGTACTCGCTTACGTCCGCGGCGATCAGGTGATTTTCGACATCCTTCAGCCAGTCGAACCAGAACAGGCTCAGAGCGGTGAGGATTTTCCCTTTGTCGGGGATGCCGTTGGGCATGATGCAGTCGAACGCGCTGATGCGATCGGTGGCGACGATGAGCAACTGCCCGTCCAGATCGTAAACATCCCGGACTTTTCCCCGGCGGACCGGGAACGGGAGATCGCTCTGCATCAACGCTTCTGACGCCATGAGGCGGGAGGTTACTCGCGCGGGCGGAGTTAGACAAAGAGACGATCGATCGCTTCGACCAGCTGCCCGAGCGTGACCGGCTTGGTGAGATGGCAATCGAACCCGGCCGACAGGCTCTTCTGGATGTCGCCCTCGGTTCCGTAGCCGGTCAGGGCGATCGATCGACCGCAGCGGGTCTTCAATTCCGTCAGCAGGTCCAGGCCGCTTCCATCCGGAAGGGCGATGTCGCAGACGAGGAGCTCGAATGGCTCGGCGGCGGCTTCTTCGCGGGCGGCGGCGCAGTCGGTCGCAACGCTTACGTCATGACCGATCGATCGCAGCAGCTTGCCGAGAATTTCTGCCGTCGCTTCATCGTCTTCGACAAGGAGGATTCGCAGCGGCTTGACGGCCGCGGGTCGCTTGATAGCGCCGCCGATCAAGCGAGGGGGATCGGGCGCTTCGACGCAGGGCAAAGTCAGGGTGAAGGTCGCTCCCTTGCCGGCGCCCTCGCTGGTTGCAATGAGCGTTCCATCATGCCTGTCCGCCAGCATCTTGCTGATCGCCAGCCCCAGCCCCAGCCCGCCGAACTGCACGGTGATCCGCGGATCCGCCTGCTCAAAGGCGTCGAAGATGCGCGGCAGCATGTCGGCGTCGATGCCGATGCCGTTGTCGATCACGCGGACGATGACGTTCTTCTGCTGAGCGTCGTTCTCCGCCTCGATGACGATCTCTCCGCAGACGGGCGTGAACTTCACGGCGTTCTTGATCAGGTTCCACATGATCTGCTGAAGCCGGCCCGGGTCGGCCAGCACCCAGGTTCGCGTGGCGTTCAGCCGGACGGAAAGGCGCATCTTCTTGGCGATGGTTTCGCCTTCGCAGATTTCCACCGCGCGGGCAATGACGGAGTTGATGTTGACCTGCGTGAGATGGAGCGCGAGCTTGCCGTGCATGATGCGCGTCAGATCGAGCAGGTCATCGATCAGGCGGGCTTCGAGCTGAACGTTGCGTTGGATGGTGCGGATATCGTCGAGCAGATCGGCCGGAACGCGCGGGTCGCGGAGCAGCGCCGAAGCTGCCGCCAGCACCGGCTGAAGGGGCGTGCGCAGCTCGTGGCTGAGGACGGCGAGGAAGCGATTCTTGGCCTCGTTGGCGGCCCGCTCCTCGCGGGCTTCGGTGCGGGCGAGCTGCTCGCTGCGGAAGAGTTCCGCCGCCCGGCGCTCGGCCAGCGTGCGCTTCTCCAGCTCATCGGTCAGATAGCGCAGGACTTCCGGGACGATGCCGACGTCCACGTGCTCCTGAAGGGCGCGGACGAGGCGCTCGATCTCGACCTCCTGCTCCTTCGGCGCAGACGGCTGCATTGGGGTCTCTCTCACCACAAAAGTACGATTTGCCCGGATAGAGAGTAGCGAAGCGGCGGGTCGAAAGCGAAGGAAATCTGGGTAAGCGACGTAAGGTCGGTGAATTCATCGCGATCCATGTGTATACGACCAGTGCCCCCCAATTGCCCGCGGTGGGATTCGAACCCACACTGTAAGGATTTTAAGTCCTCTGCCTCTGCCGTTGGGCTACGCGGGCGGCTGCGACTGAGTTGGCGAATGTTCTCCCGCGCGGGTGGGGGCGTCAATTGTAGCCACCTTCGCCAGGATCGAATCGATCAGCAGCCCATTCCGCGCGATCGCCCGGTATTCGATAAAGATAACCGCGACGTTGACCCCGATCGCAACCAGGGCCGGTATCCAATGCCAGCGCGGCGAGATCATCTCATTATCCCGGGCCGCCCCCAACACGGCCGCGAGGAACACGCTCCCCATCGCCAGCAGCGCCGCGGGGAAGGCCTGCATCTTGAACGACCGCGTCGGAAGCGCCAGCGCCGGATCAAGACGCTTCACCAGCACCGCATGCTGCACCCACTTGGCTGTCGCGATGAAGTAAGTGAAGACCACGCAGTGCACGCCGCAGCAAGCGAGCGTCGCCAGCGCCCCGGCGAGGACGTGCATGCTGCGATGGTGGGTGTAGCCCAGCCACGCGGCGACGCACAGGCACATGAGGTTCGCAAGCGAGAGGCCGATGAAGAGGGGGATCACGTCTTCTCCGTAGCATGGCCGTCTCGGCCATGTCAAACAGTTGGACATGGCCGAGACGGCCATGCTACGAAAGGGTCATCTTCGCGCGAGAAGCAGTTCCGCCAGGATCAAATCCTGCGGCGTGGTGATCTTAATGTTGCGTTCATCGCCCGCAACGAGCCACGCGGGTCGGCCGGTGAGCTCGAGAATCTGCAAATCGTCCGTCACCTGCTCGAGCGGATAGACGCATTCCTCATACGCACGCAGCAGATCCACCCGCCGCATGATCTGCGGCGTTTGCAACGCCCAGAGCTGGTCACGTGCGACGGTCTGCCGGATTCGCGCGGGCAGGGGGCCGGTGGCTTGCTTGATCGTCTGCTGAACCGCGATGGCCGGTGCCGCGGCATCGTGCTCGACGGCGGCGGCGAGCGTGCGATCGATCAACTCCTGCGACAGCAGCGGCCGGGCGGCATCGTGAATGGCGACCCATTCAGTCTCCGCCGGCACGCGCTTCAGTGCCGCCAGCACGCTGTGCGCCCGCGTCGCGCCGCCGGGAACCAATGCGATCTGCCCGCCCAGGCGGTTCTTCACGGTTGCATCGCGCGACAAGGCAGACCAGATTTCATTGGTCTGCCCGCTGGGGACGGGATCATCCAGTCGGGCCAGGTTCTGCGATGCGGGCGATGCGATCGCGTAAGGATCGTTCGGCGTCGCGATCAGAATCTGGTGCGTATCGCTGCGCTGCACGAACGGCAGCACCGCGCGCGTGATCACCGGGAGCCCGGCTAACTCTTCGACCAGCTTGCTGCGCGTCCCGCCGAATCGAGTCGAAGAACCGGCGGCGGGGAGAATGACGGCGAACCGTGGCATTGCGGAAAACGACTCGATATGAAAACGAATGCTAAGACAACCCCGGTGGCGCCGTCATCCGGCCGAAGATCATCTTACCGGCACTGGTTTGACGCGTGTTAGTAACCGTGAACTCCACTTCCTGGTTGACATGGGCCGCGCCCTGCTCGACCACCACCATCGTCCCATCGTCCAGGTATCCCACACCCTGTCCGGCATCTTCGCCGCGCTTGATGATCCGCACGGTCATCTTCTCGCCCGGCAGGACAGACGGTTTGAGCGCGTTGGCCAGGTCATTGACGTTGATCACATCGACGCCGCGCAACTGTGCCACTTTATTCAGGTTGAAGTCATTGGTCAGCACGCGCGCTTTTAATTCCAGCGCCAGGTTCATCAGCCGCTGATCCACACCGGTCGCTTCGGGTTCCTGGTGCGGGTCATAAATGATCACCTCGGCCTTGGTGTTGGTTCGGAGCTTGGCCAGCACATCCAACCCCCGCCGGCCGCGATTGCGTTTGAGCTTGTCGGAACTATCTGCGATCTGCTGGAGCTCGTTGAGCACGAACTGCGGAACGATCAACTGGCTCTCGATGATGCCGGTCGAAACGACATCGGTAATCCGCCCGTCGATCAGCACGCTGGTGTCCACCAGGATCGACCGCGCGCCCTTGGTCTGCTTGGTGAACTCCACGTAGGGGATGATGAAGCGGAAGTCGTCCTTGGTCTGCATGATCACGCTGATCGACAGGTAAACCGCCGCGATGCTGATCAGCAGGTTGAAGTAGCTGATCAGCGCGGCCTGGTTTCCAGTCGCGTATTGCACGATGAACAAGCGGACGACAAAGCTCAGGGCGTATGCGACGACCAAGCCGACGACCAGCCCCAGGAAAGTTCCGGAGAAGATCGAGAGCTTTCGTCGCTGCGGGGCGAGGATATCGACGCACACCAGCAGCACGCCGAAGGCGATCGCGATGCTGACGCTGATGTCCAGATCGAAGGGCGGGGGCGACTGAAACGCGAAGAAGAACCCCACCGCCGCCATCAGCAGGATGAATAGCGCGCGAAGGATGTGGAGGATCATGGTTCAGCCCCGCGGCTGCCGTTGCTGTTGCAGTCGCCGTTTTAGTCTACGACTCAGCCGTCAGACAATCTACCGCAACATCACGACGCTCAAATCCCGTTACACGGGACGATGCCCGTACAACCAGATCAAAATGCCCAGTCCCAACACGATGCGGTAGATGGCGAAGGGGACAAACCCGCGTCGGCGGACCCAGGCCATGAACCACGCCACCACGCCCCACGCGACGATGAACGACACGACGAACCCGATGAGCAGGGCGATCCACTGACTTGACGTGACAGCCGTGGGCGTGAGGTGCGTCTCGTCATGACCGGGCTTGAAGGCTTTGAGCAGGTCGTAGGCGCAGGCGACGAACATCGTGGGGATCGAAAGGAAGAAGGAGAATTCCAGGGCGGTCGCCCGCGAGAGACCCGCGGTCTGCCCGGCGGCGATGGTGGACATCGAGCGGCTCGTCCCCGGAAAGAGGGCGGAGAGAATCTGCACCGCGCCGATCCAGATCGCCTGCACGATATTCATCTGTTCCAAATCCGTCGTGTTGACCCGGGTGCAGAGCGCATCCACCGCCCACATCACCGCGCCGCCGATCAATAGCGCGGCCCCGATGACATGCAGATTCTCCAGGTTGTGGCTGATGAGCTTCTTGAGCAGAAACGCCGGACCCGCCGTCACCACGAAGGCGATCAGCACCAGCGTGACGGGATGATTCAGCAGATCCTTCTGTCCGTCACTGCGCTTGGGGAAGGTGCGGAGGAATTGCACGATCCGCCCGCGGAAATAGACCGGCAGGCACAGCACCGCGCCCAACTGAATGACGACGTCGAACATCTTCCAATACGGGTCGGCCAGCGAAATCCCGCACAGCGGCTTGAGAATGCGCAGGTGAGCGGTTGAGCTGACCGGGAGAAATTCGGTGATTCCCTCGACGACGCCGAACAAGACGGCGAGCAAATAGGTGGTCACGCGGACGGCCTTTCCGAAGCAGGGGGGGATGTTTGCCGGAACAATGTGACGGCCTTCTGGATGTACGTCAGGCCACTGTAAACCGTGATGACGATCGTGCCCCAGATCCCGATGTTGCGAACCCAGCGCGCGGGCTCTTCCCAGCCATGATCGATCAGGGTCGGGCGAAAGGTGATGTAGACCAGGATGACCAGGATGGTTCCCGATTGAAATCCCATCTTGAATTTGCCTGCCCAGACCGCGCCGAAATTCTGGCCCGAGCTCTCGCTGATCCCCCGCAGGCTGGTGACGAGCAGTTCACGCGCAAGCAGGATCACGACCATTCCCGGCGCGACGCCCGTGATGGTCTTCACCACCATGTGCGACCCGTGCCCATAACTCACGATCTCCGGAACGATAAAATTCTTCCCGGCAAAGAAGATGAAGCTTCCCAGCACCAGGATCTTGTCCGCGAACGGATCGACAACCCGCCCGAACGCGCCTTCCACGTGCCATTTCCGCGCCAGGTACCCATCGAGCCAGTCCGACACCAGGGCGGCGATGTAAATGACGAACGCGGAGCTCAGTAGCAGCGGATCGCCTCGGCCCTCGTATTGATAGAACGAAAGCAATACGAAGAACGCGGCCGCAAGGACCAGGCGAGACCCGGTGATGAGGTTCGGCACATGACGGAACACGGCTGCGCGGATTGTACGAATGCCCGCCGCGTGGTCCAATTCATGAAATGCTTGCGCGATCGATCTTCCTCATCCTCGTGGTTATCGGAGGTTCTCTTGTGGATGTTCCCGATGTGAAAACCAAACCCTGGACGATCACCGAAGGCGGCGTTACCCGCGGCGACAAGTCGAAAAAGCAGCTCGCCCTGATCTTCACCGGCGGCGATTTCGGCGAAGGGGCCGATCACATCCTCGACACACTCAAGGCACGCAAGATCAAAGCCTCTTTCTTCGTCACCGGCGACTACCTCCGACACCAGGAGCTTCAGGCCGGCGTCAAACGCATGGTTGCCGAAGGACATTATCTCGGGCCGCACTCCGATACGCATCCGCTGTATTGCCCCTGGGAGGATCGGACAAAAACCTTGGTGACCGTGGAGTTTTTCAAGTCGGACCTGCAGAAGAACATCGACGACCTTCGCAAGTTCGGCGCGTTGCCAGACGGCAAGCTGGTCTACTTCATTCCGCCCTACGAGTGGTACAACCAGGACCAATCGCGCTGGTCGCGCGAGATGGGCGTGCTGCTCTTCAACTTCACGCCGGGCTCCGGCTCCAACCGCGATTGGGCTCCGGAAGATCACAAGAGCTTCGTGCCCAGTCAAAAGATCATGGAGGACATCCTCGCCTACGAAAAGAAAGACCCCCATGGCCTCAACGGGTTTCTCCTGCTGCTTCACGTCGGCTCGCAGCGCAAGGACAAAACTTTTTTATTACTCGATCCGACGTTGAAGGAACTCGAAGCACGGGGCTATTCTTTTGCCAGAGTCGATGAGTTGCTTCCTGCTGGCGGAGGATGATGTGTGCACGATCTGCCCCTGATAACCACGATCGCGGCCGCTTTCACCGCGGCGTGGGTGTTGGGGATCATCACGCAGAAGCTCCGCCTTTCGCCCATTGTCGGCTATCTCCTCGCCGGCATCGCCATCGGCCCGCACACGCCGGGATTTGTGGGTGACACTCAACTCGCAACTCAACTCGCCGAGATCGGCGTGATTCTGCTGATGTTCGGCGTGGGGATGCACTTTCATCTCAAGGACCTGTTGGCCGTTCGAAAGGTCGCGATCCCGGGGGCGCTGGGACAGAGCCTGATCGCGACCCTGCTGGCGCTCGTCGTGGCGGTGAGCTTCGGCTCGCCCGCCAAGGCCGGGCTCGTCATGGGAATGGCGATGGCGGTGGCGAGCACGGTCGTGCTGATGCGCGTCCTCATGGACAATCGCGCGCTGGATACACCCGCCGGGCACATTGCAGTCGGTTGGCTCATTGTTGAGGACGTGCTCACGGTCATCGTGCTGGTGTTGATCCCGGCGATGGGAACGGGCGGCGGTCATCCGCCGAGCCACGGCATGTTGGTCACGCTCGTGATCGCCCTCGCGAAATTGGGCGCGCTGGTGGCGGTCGTGCTGGTAGGGGGATCACGCGTGATCCCTTGGATCATGGTGCGCATCGCCCGCCTCCGATCACGCGAGCTGTTTACGCTCACCGTGCTGGTGATGTCGATCGCCGTGGCGGCGGGATCGGCGTATGCGTTCGGCGCATCGATGGCGCTCGGGGCGTTTCTGGCGGGGATGGTGGTGGGGCAGTCGTCCGCCGGCGAGCAGGCGGCCGCAGACATCCTGCCTCTGCGCGACGCCTTCGCCGTCCTTTTCTTCGCTTCGGTGGGGATGGTCTTCGATCCGAGATTTATCGTGCAGCAACCGCTCTTCCTGGCGGCGGGGCTGGCGATTGTGCTGATCGGCAAGCCGCTGGCCGCTTTGGCGATCGTCGCGGTGCTGGGCTATCCGGTGCGCACCGCGCTGATCGTCGCGGTCGGGCTGGCGCAGATCGGCGAGTTCTCCTTCATCCTCTCGGAGGTCGGTCGCGATCACGGACTGATTGATGATCGCGCCCACAGCCTGCTCGTCGCGTGCGCCATCGTTTCCATCACGCTTAACCCCATCATTTTCCGCCTCATCGGGCCGTTGGAAACATTCCTGCGCACGCGCCCAAGGTTGTGGAAATTCCTCAACGCCCGCGTGAAGCAGCGCGCGCACGTGATCAACGAACCCGCAGCCGACGCGATTGCACAAACGAAAAAACCCATCGCCGTCATTCTCGGCTACGGCCCCGTCGGTCGTGCGGTCGATTCCATCCTGCGCGAAGACGAGCTGGAACCGGTCATCGTGGATCTGAACATGGACACGATCGAATCGCTTACCCGAGAGGGAAGGGCGGCGATCTTCGGCGACGCCTACAACATCGAAGTAATGCACCAGGCCCTGCCCGGCGCGACGCACTTGATCATCACGCTGCCGCATTCTGCTAACCGAAACCCGCTGATCGTGATGGCGAAGCTGATCAACCCGTCCATCAAGATCTTTGTCCGCACGCGGTATTTGAGCGAGCGCGAAGACCTGATCCAGGTCGGCGCCGATGCGGCGTGCTACGAGGAAGCGGAGGTCGCGGTGGCGCTATCGCGATTGGTCCTCATGGATCGGGGTGCGGATGAGCAGACGATCCGGAAGGAAGGGTTGCGGATTCGGCGCGAACTCGTTGGGGGTTAAATGAGTACCCGATCTGGAACTCCACCTAGCTCTTCATCTGCGAAATAAACGAATTCGCCTCGTTGATCGACGCTTCCATGTCCTTGATCAACGCCTGCACATCCTGGTCGATCCCCTGGGCAGTCGATTGCAGCGACGCGATCGCCGACGCATTCAGGTTGTGCTTCAGAAACAGCACCTGGTCGTGGAACGCCTTGAGCACCGGCTGCATCTTTGTCTCACTCTTGTGCATGGCGGCGATGAGCTGCGCATACTTCGCCTCGGACTCATTCAGCTTCTGCTGGCTGGCGGACTTGAGCTTGGGATCCTGGTACTCCGCCAACTCGGCCTTCCATTCCTTGAACATGTCCGTCGCCACCGCATCGACTGACTTGATCCGCTCCGTGACGGTCCCCGCGCGCTTCTCGCATGCTTCGTACTCGCTGCTGAGCTTCTTGTACTTCGCTTCCAGCTCCCCGCCCTGGAAATTGGTCAGCTCCTGGAACTTCTGCATCGTCGTCTTGAATTGTTCCTTGGCTGCCTCCTGCGAATCCTTCGCTTTCTCGACCCGGCTGACGAGGATGTCGCGCTTCTCGTAGCCCAGCTTGTTCCAGAATGAGTAGTTGGCGGACTTGCAGCCACAGGCCATGGCACAGACGAGGGCGATGGTCGCGAGATGATGCGGACGGTTCACAGGCGGTTCTCCTTCTTAAGAGATTGGTTGTCAGGCGCATTGTAACGCCTTGTTGCGGGACAGGAACAACAGGCTGGCTCCGTAGGCGGCGACGACCAGGAGCATCAGGCTGCTCGTGCCGCTCACCATCCCCAGGTATTCGGCGAATCCACCGACGGTCGCGCCAATCAGATTCGCGCCGAACAGCATGGCCGGCGCGCTGCTCGTGCGGAAGGTCGTGGAGAAAATCAGCCCCGCGAAGAAGACGGGCAGTGGGACGATCAGCAGGCTCCACGCCAGTCGCTGGATGAATGGCAGCGACAGGATTGCGTTTCGCGGGACGAAATAGAGCAACAGCAGCGAAGCAAAGAGCGGCGCGTAATGCCACAGCGACGCCCGCGCCAGCCGCATGCCGATGAGGTTCGCCGCCAGGACCATCAGGAGAATGCCCCCGACGACGATGGTCGTCACCAGCCATGTCGCGCCGAAGTAAAGCGAGCAGTCGCCGATGCTCTTGGTTTCCAGCAGCAGGAACCCCAGCCCGAGGAAGAGGAAGTGCATGTCGCCGCTGCCCATCCCGCGCCCGCGGAGGGCCAGCACCGATGCGAGTGACAAGACCAGCAGTGCGCTGATGACGATCGCATAATCGCTGGGGAGCGATCTCCCGCCCAGGTAGAGGTAGGGCCAATCATCCGTCGCCGGCGGGGGGAAAGAGCCGAGTTCCGTCTGTTCGAGCACGATGTGCTCAAATCGTCCGAACGTCTGCGGCGGCGGGGCGTGCCGGCCGCGCGGGCTGCACAGCACGATCTGTCCAAGGCTTGAATAGACGATCGGCGGCTTCCCCGTTGCCTCGGTCATCATCCCGATCAGCTTCAGCGCCAGCCATTTCTGCTGCGCCATGAACGAGAGGACGAGGACGCCGTCGTCGTTGAGCAGTCCGTACGCAGTGCGAAGGCTTTCGACCGTGTAGATGTAGCCGTCGAGTCGCAGGTTGCTCATGTAGCTGAACAGCGCCTGTGAATCGAGCCAGCCGAAGACGACGACGTCATACCCTGGCCGCGCCGATCGGAGAAAGGCTCGTCCATCATCGACGATGACGTTGACGCGCGGATCGTCGTACACGCCCGAAGCGTTGAACCGCCTGGAGAGTTTGACGAGCACCGGGTCGATCTCGATCGCATCAACTTTTTTTGAACCCGCGAGCAGCGCCATCTCCACATCCTGCCCGCCGCCCGCGCCCAGCACCGCTACACGGTCGCGCCCTTGCCCAAGGACATAGGGCAACTCGTATTGCTGCCGATGCTGCGTGATCTGCAGCAAGTCTTCGCCGGTGTAGCGTTCGAGGTTCAGTGTGCCGTGGAACTGGTAGAAGTCGTGGTTGACGTGGACCTGAAAGCTGGGCGGGTTCGTCATCGTACGCAGATTGGGCGGAGGCTCAGTCAGCGATGGCGCGCGGTTGCCGGTCATCACGCCGGTGCGCTCGGTGATGGTGATGTAGTAGTAGGGCGACCAGATGGCCGCCGGATCGTTCGCGTGTACGACAGCCCAGAGGGTCAGCGCGAAGATCGGCACCGGCCACCGCCACGCTCGCCGCTCCACCAGCAGCAGGTAGAGCACCATCACCACGATCATGCCGATGCCGGGCGAGAAGCGCGTGAACGAGAACACGCCGAACAGCACCGTCCCCGCCAGACTTCCTCCCAGATCCCAGGCATACGCGCGCAGCGGCGCGAGCGATCGGAACAGGATTCCGATCTGCTGCCCCAGCGGGACGAAGACGATCGCGTTGGCCGCGAACACGCCGATCAGGACGAGGTAGCTGGTCAGTCGCGGCGCGTCGGCGTAGAAGCGCGCTTCGGCTCCGCTCCCGGGCAGGACTTCAAATTCGCAAAGCAGCAGGAACCCAACGCTTGCCGCCAGCGCCGCGGGAAACCAGCCAAACAGCTTCCATTTCCGCTCCCCGGTCATTGCCCCCAGTCCCAGACCCAGGAACGAGCTGATCAACATCAGGTTCGCGTAGTACGCCACCAGCCGGACCACCGACGGCGCCCAGCGGATGAGCATCAATTCGAGGAACAACGCGATGAAGGAGACGACAAAGAGGCGTGGGCCGGTCCATTGGCCTGTGGTGGCCTGCTCGGGGGCGGGGGATTTGCTCGCGACACCGATGGTGGGAGAATAGAAAACCCGCCGCCGAAATGCCAAATCCGCATGTCGGAGGCGCAAGTCGAGGATTTGATCTTCGCGGCGATTTGCTTATACTTCCCGCCCCCGCCGACGTCCGGCCGGGGCTCGATCCTCCTGCTCAGAACCAGGTTGCATCCGAGAAATCGCGTATAAGCCGACGACCCCGCTAACTCGTCGCCTCGCCTGTTCTGAGACAGAAAGGCAGTATCCCCCCATGGCCCGTTACACCGGCCCCAAGGTCAAGCTCTCCCGTCGCGTCGGCGTTCCCATTGCGGACACGCCCAAGCACACCGGCAAGGAACTCCAGATCCCCGGCATGCACGGCTACCGCGGCCGCCGAAATACCGAGTACGGCGTCCGCCTCATCGAAAAGCAAAAGCTCCGCTACCACTACGGCATGCTCGAAAAGCAGTTCCGCATCTTCATGGACATCGCCAAGCGCTCCAAGGGCAACACGGCGAATTCGATGATGCAGCTTCTCGAGTCGCGCCTCGATAACGTCCTGCGAAGACTCGGCGTCGGCCGAACCATCTGGGCCACCCGACAACTCGTCGGCCACGGCCACGTTCTGGTCAACGGCGTCAAGACCGACGTCTCCAGCTACCGCGTCAAGCCCGGCGACACCATCACCTTCAAGGAAGGTATCCACAAACTGCTCCGAGAGAACATGGAGCTCAACGCCGGCCACAACGTCCCCAACTGGCTGGAATGGAACCCTGCTCAGCTCACCGCCAAGATCAACGCGCTCCCGAGCCCGGAAGATGTGCCGTTTGAAGTGAACATGAACCTGATCATTGAATTCTACCGGTAATCGGTAGCGGCTTCTGATCAATAGACCCACGCCCAAACTGCCATCCTGAGCGTACTCGCGAAGGATCTGGCCCCGATGAACAAGTCGGCCAGATCCTTCGCGGAGTACCGCTCAGGATGACTTGCTTTAGCCTCTAACGCGGTGGAGTATCTGGACTCCATGTCCGCCGCGACCCAAATCATCTTCCCGGCCATTGAAGCCGGCGACCTCTCTGCTGTCACCAAGTTGCTCGACGCTGATCCGCAGCTCGTTTCCGTTCGCACCATCACGGGGGATCCAGATCATTTCACGCCCCTGCAATTTGCGGCGGCCAAGGGACTACTCGCCATCTGCCGCCTTCTCGTCGATCGCGGGGCGGAGGTCTATACCAATCCGATGAGCACCTACCCGCCCGTACTTCAGGCGGCGTGGAACAGGCACGCGGACGTCGTCAAATACTTCCTCGAGGAGATCCCCGACAAAGCCGCCGGAACCAATGGCCTGGGCGTCACGATCAACCTGGCCGCGCGGGAAGGGTGGGTCGAGATCGTGCGGAAGCACATCGAGCGCGATCCGCTTTCGGTTCACCAGCGCGGCTGGATCGGCGACATGCCGCTGCATTGGCCGAGCCATAACAACAGCGTTGAGATCGTCACGATGCTCCTCGACGCCGGCGCGGTGATCGACGCGGATGAAGTCAACTGCTACGGCGGCAAGCCCTTGCACTGGGCCAGCGAGCACGCGCCCGATACGGTCCGCCTGCTGCTCGCGCGCGGCGCGGATGTGAACAGCCGGAACCGCCGCGAAGAGTCGGATTTTTTCGGCGTGACGCCCCTGATCATGAACGCCACGCAACGGAACGATTGCGCCGAAGTCACCGAGCAGTTGATCGCTGCCGGCGCGGACATTCACGCCACCGATGCCCGCGGCAAGACCGCGTTCCAGCACGCCACCGACCGCGGCCTGAGCCGAATCCTTGCGGTTCTGCGTCAGAACGGCGCCGGCTGAAGGCTTGGCCGCGGTCGCTTTTTGCAAGTTTCTGTGCTGTCACGATAATCAGCCTGCAATGGGCAACTCCACCTTCCCTCGTAATCTCCGCGGTGACGTCTTGGCGCTCTTGACCTTGCTTGCTCTCGCCGCCGGGTGCAATCACGCGCCAAAGGTGAGGTATCAGTTCGACTCCACGGCCGACTTCTCTGCGTTCAAGACGTATGCGGTAGAGCCGACCCATTCGCCGACGCTCGATCTTCGCGTGCTTGATGGCAAGCCGATGACGGAGGTGATTGCAGCTTCGATCGAGCGGCAGCTCAACGCCAAGGGGTTGTCCAAGACGTCGGCCGCGTCGGCGGACTTGCACGTGCGCTGGGTGGGTCAGATCGCCTATGACGAGGCGAACGGCGACGTCGCCACGCCGGGCGTCGATCTCGGGCAGGACAAACCCGACAGCGGCGCGATTCTCGACAGTGGCCCGGCTGGCGGGGAAGGCGTGCCCTACGAAGTTGCAGTCGGTGGTATCCGTGTGGACCTGATCGCCGCCCGCGCGAACAAGACCGTCTGGCGCGGGGGCGTCGGCGCTATTCTTAAACCCGGGGACCCCGACCCCAAGCGCATCGAGCGGGTCAACGCCGCGCTGGCCAGTTTGTTCGCTAACTACCCGCCGCCGCCGCACCCCCCCAGGAAATAGCCGCTTCACTTCAAAGGCGAAACCATGGATCAGCAAGCTCTCGCGACGTTGGTGCAGCAATTCAAGCAGGCCTCCTCTGCGACGACGGCCGATCGGGCCGAGAAGGATCGCCTGCTCGATGAGTTACAGGAAGCCGTCGGCCTGTCGGGGAAGATGGCGACGGAGAGCGACATCCTCCGGCGTGCGGAGAAACTCTTGCAATCACGCTGAACCAGGCGAGCGAGCAGAGGCGCACGCGGAGCGACGGCCTTGCCCGCCCTGCGGCGCTGACTACCATATCTGCCCGTTGTTTCATCCTGGGAATCCCAAGGAGTTATCAGCTTGAACAAGCCTTTTAAGATCGCATTCGTCGGCGCTGGCGGAATCGCGCGGCATCACATCAAGTACCTCAAGTCGCTGGAGAACGTGCAGATCGTCGCGGCGGCGGACGTCAGCGATATGTCGCTGAAGAAACTCAAGGAAGAGTATCCCGACATCCAGCAGTTCAGCGATTACAAGCAGATGCTCAAGGAAGTCTCGGCCAACGTCGATGCGGTGGATGTGTGTACGCCCAACGGGCTGCACGCCGAGAACACCATCGCGGCGCTGGAAGCGGGGAATCATGTCATCGTCGAGAAGCCGATGGCCATGAGCGCCCGCGAAGGGCAAGCCATGCTCGACGCCGCCAAGAAGGCGGGAAAGCAACTCATCGTCGGATTTCAGCATCGCTTTGACGCCAAGACCAAGCTGATTCGCGATCAGATTCACGCCAATTCCTTTGGCAAGGTTTTGTACGTTCGCGCGCAGGCGCTGCGCCGGCGCGGCGTGCCAAACTGGGGCGTCTTTGGACGCAAGGAACTCCAGGGCGGCGGGCCGATGATCGACATCGGAGTGCATATCCTGGAAACGGCCCACTACATGATCGGCTCGCCCAAGCCGGTGTCGGCTAGTGCGGGCGTGTGGACGTACATGGGGAATAAGCCGAGCGAGGTGGCTTCGGTTTGGCCGGGGTGGGACTATCAAACTTACAACGTCGAAGATCTTGCGTGCGGTTTCATCCGCTTCGATACCGGCGCGGTGCTGGTGATCGAATCATCGTTCATCGCGCACATCGAGAAGGACATTTTCAATGTCACGCTCATGGGCGAAAAAGGCGGGGCGGTATGGGATACGAGCCAGATCTTCACCGATCACGGCGGATACCAGATGAACATGCTGCCGGGGTGGATCGGGAAGTGGGATGTGTTTGAGTACAAGATGAAGCACTTCGTCGAGGTGTGTCGGGACGGGCGGAAGAACGAATCACCGGGCGAGCATGGTCTGATGGTGCAGAAGATGTTGGATGGTGTCTACAAGAGCGCGGAGCAGGGGCGGGAAGTCACCATCGACTGACGACCGCCGAATTATTTCACCTGGGGTTTCTCTTGCCGCGGCCCGAGGGTTGCGCGGGTCGGATGTCGATCTTCCGTTGTTGCGCAGGTTGCGGCTGAAGCTCTTTCTTGATCTTCAACCCCAACTCCCCCGCATCGCTGTCCACTACGATCCACTCATACGCGCCGGCCGACATCTTCCCGAGGTCAGGGAGGACGCCTTCGTTGACCATGGCGCTGGCGACGAGATAGTTCATCCCGAAGACGCCGTCGAGCGTGATCGTTTCCCTGGTTTTCGGATCTTCCACCGTGATGTCGCTGATGAGGACGGGGGCTTTGCGATAGACGATTTTGTCGGGCTCGCGCGTGGGCAGAGTGAGCGTCTCCATGAAGAATCCAGCGGCTTTGTGTGAGCCCCCCACGCCGCCGATCGTGATGGCGAATTGTTCTTCCTCGGGGATCCCGCTCAGCTTGGGGGAGTTGGTGTCCTTGGTTCCCTCGACGTAGGTGACGCCGAGTTTGGCCGCTTGCTTGGAGGAGATCATCGAGGCGGCCGCGCCGGTGTCGAGCAGCCAGCTGCCGGTCGATTGCTTCGCGCCCATGGTGACGATGACGTTGTCGATGAACGGATTGTCTGCCAGCGTCGGTCCATCGGCAGTGGGGGGCTGGAGTCTGGTGAAGCGCGCAAAGGACTTCATCGTCAGATGAATGTGGCGATCGGTCTTTGGCAGCGTGGGATCGTTCTTCTTGAACAGGCCCGTCCGCATCGTGTCGCCGAAGGTATCGACGGGCTTGGGGTCGAGGCAGATGACGTGGCCTTTGATGACGGGCATGCCGAGCACATCGAGTCCGCCGGTGAGCATTTGCAGCATGCCCGCGTCCAGCGGCCCGATCTGCGCGCGCATGGGGCGGGCGATGGCAAGGGGATAATCCGTTGCATCGGAGGGATCGCCTTTTTTGCTGCTGAAGGGCGCGATGAAAACGTACAGCGGCTCAGACACGTTGAACGTGTCGCCGCCGCCCACACCCACATCCCGGAACTGCACGTTTACTCGCTTGCTGTCCTCTTCGCGCTTGATCCTGAGCGCATCGGCAGTGGTGGTGCTGAGCATGATGCCGCTGGCGCCCGTGTCGAGAAACGCCTGGATGTTGATGGTCTGCTCCTCGTTTTTCCCCGTAGCGAGGGCGGGCCCGTTGGGCTGCCGGCGGACGTGTACGTGAACGCGCGGCTGATCGAGCGCCGCCGGCTGCACGCCTTCGATATCAATCGCCGTTGCGACTGGCGACGCCAGAACAATTGCGAGAAGAAAAACCCCCGTGCGTTTCATCCCCACGATTCTACCCGAATCTGCGGCAGCAACGCATCCACATCCTCGCGACGGAGAACGCCGGCACGATCGGTCATGGCGTTGGCCGCTCCACAGGCGACGCCAAGCCGGCACGCTTGGGGCATCGATTCGCCGCGAACCAGCGCGACAGCAACCCCCGCGGCAAGCGCATCGCCCGAGCCGATCGGACTGATCGCTTTCACCTCCGGCGAGCGGATTCGCCAGAACTGCTTGCCGTCAGAAATCGTGACGCCCACTTTACCCTCAGTCACGATTGCCCATGTCGGGCCGAGATCGATCAGGCGCTTCATGGCATCGCGAAAGGCCCCGTCGGAATCGATCTTGCAGTCGAGCGTCTTCGCCAACTCGCTTCGGTTCGGCTTCACGACGAACGGGCGTTTCGACAACGCCTGACGAAGCGGTTCGCCGGCGGCATCGAGGATCGTGCGGACATTGGCGGCGTTGGCGCGATCGATGCAGAAGGCGTAAAAATCGCGTGGGGGACTGGGTGGGAGCGAGCCGGAGAGGACCAGGAGCTTGGTTTTGCGTAGGAGATCGCTCACGCGGCTTTGCAGTGTCTCCCACGCGATCGGTTCAACCTCGCGGGATTCCTCGACCAGCTCGGTGACTCGCCCGCTGCCGCGGTCGATCACGGTGATGCACATGCGCGTGCGCGGCTCGACGCCGACGAAGTCGTGGGGGACGCCGAGGGTGTTGAGATCCTGGCGGATGAAGCGGCCGTTGTCGCCGCCCAGGAAGCCGGTGGCGAGCACGTCCTCGCCCAGCGTGTGCGCGACCTTGGCGACGTTGATCGACTTGCCCGAGGCGTAGTCGCTCACTTCGACGGCGCGATTGACTTCATCCAGATGCAGCGCGGCAAACGCCATCGAGCGCTGCATGACAGGCGTGGTTCCGACGCAGAGGATCATAGGTGGCACGGGCGACCCGCCCGTGTCTTTCCTTAAAAAATCACGGGCGAGTCGCCCGTGCCACTATCTACCCGCCGCCGACAGACTTTGCCATGCCGGCAGCCAGCGCGGGGATCGCGATGACGTACACCGCGCCCTTGGCGGCGCGGATGCAACCCTGGACAAGCAGGATCGCGAATGCAGCGCTGCGCGGAAGCTCGACCAACTGCCAGAGCATCGTCGATTCCGCCGACGCGATCAGGATCAACTGAAGCGCGATGAGCGAGGCGTGCAGGCCGATCGAAACGAGCGTCAGCGTTTCATTGTCGCCGGGAACGTGAAGGGGAACGAGGAGGATCAGCAGGTGCAGCGGTGAGAGCGCCAGCGCCCCCGACAGATACGCCGACATCGCCGAGGCACGTGCGCAGGCGATCGGGTTTCCCTTGTCGCGGAAGAATCGCTCCGGCTCGCGCGTGAGCGCGATGAACCACCAGAGCACGGTCAACAGATCGATCGGCGCGCAACACCACGCCAGTCGTGCGCCGATCGCCTGCGTCGTCAGCGCGACAACGACTGCCCAGACGGAGACTGTCGCGAGCAGCACGTTGATCGAGCGAAACTGCCGTGCTGGACGAAGCCAGATCTTGTCGCGTTTCCAGACATGTCCGGAGAGATCGCGCGGCGCGGTGAGGACCATGAGCAGCGTCGCGAGGAAGCTGCCGACGCTTTGGCGTTCGTTCCATGGGATCGGCTCGACATCCGGATCAATCCCGTAAAGCGAGCCGCACTCGGGGCAGGGGGTTTCGAAGGCGAGCCCGCGCAGGTTGTAGCCGCAGTGGTCGCAAGGCCGATCGTCGCCCAGGTCCGGCACGATGCCGACCGGGCCATGGCGCGGCCAATAGGTGCGGCGTTGCTCGGCGGGGGAGACGGTCTTCACAAATAGGATGATATCGCGCTTGTCCTCCCTTAAGCATTACTCGTTACGCGTTTGATGATGAGTAACGAGTAATGCTTAAGGGAGGAGAGGTTTATCGTAGCTCGGCCAGCATCTCCACGCTTGCCGACCGAAAGCCGCATGAGACGAAAAGTCTTCTCGCTGGCTCATTCGCCGTGGCGGTTTCCAGTCTCACCTGCTTCACGCCCAGGTCGCGGAACTTCTCCATCGCCAGCATGGTCATCTGCCGGGCGAGGCCTTCGTGGCGATAGTCTTCCTCGATCCACAGATCGTGAATGAAGCCGAAGCGGTCGATCCGGTAGATCGGGATCGGCTTCTCGATCGTGCCAACGAGAAAGCCAACGATGTACGGCACATCCGCGAGCAACCGCTCGTGATCGGCGACGAAGAAAACGCTCTGCGGATCCTCCGCCCGCGCGGCCAACCACTTGCGATACATCTCGGCGGTGTTGGGCTTGTAGTCGTAACGTGCGGGGTCCCAGCGCTCGTGCAGCGTGGCGAGCTTCTGCACCATCGGAAGCACGGCCGGGACATCAGCCGGTGTCGCGGGGCGAATCGTCATGAGCCTTCAGAATAACCTCGGACAGAATGCCTGGCGATCACGAAGTGGCCTGAAGCGCGCGCCGAAAAAACCCCCGCCAGTTCTCTCCCATGATGCCAAGCACGTCCGCATCGCTGAAGCCGGCGCTAGCGAGGGCATCGGCGAGTCGCGGGAGGTCGGCGGCGGTGGTGATTTCAACCGGAATTTCTTCGCGGCCCAGGCCGCCGTCCATATCGGAGCCGATGCCGATGTTTTTTGTGGTGCCGAGGAGGTCGGCCATGTGCTGGATGTGGGCGATCAGGTCGGCGAGGGTGCAGCGCTGCTTGCGGTAGTGCTCGGGCTTTTGCAGGAACTGGTCGTAAAAATTGATGCCGATGACGCCGCGGCGCTGGGCGATGGCTTTGATCATTTCGTCGGAGAGCTGGCGATCGGTTGGAACGATGGCACGGCAATTGGAATGAGAGGCCATCAACGGGCCGGTCGCGTGATCGATCAGTTGCCAGAAGGACTCATCGGCGAGGTGCGAGAGGTCGTGAATGATGCCGGCTTTGTCGAACGCACGGATGAGCGATCGGCCGAAGTCGGTGAGCGGCCCGGGCGCGCCGGTTCCGCCTGCCGCGCGGGTTTGGCCCCAGGCGAGGCCGACGATTCTCAGGCCGTGGTCGAACCACTCGGGCACGTCGTCGGCGGATCGAAAAGGGTCGGCGCCTTCCATGAGAAGGATCGCGGGGAGCGGTTCTGACGTGGCACGGGCGCCTCGCCCGTGCTGACCTGTTGCACTCAGCACGGGCGAGGCGCCCGTGCCACAGAAGCAGATCCGTCTCTCGTCGGCTTGTTGGCGATACCACGCGAGCTGCCGAAGCGCGACGGCGCGGGCTTCGTCGGCGGTTTTATATTTCCGCGGCGAGCAGAAGATCGTCGCACAGATCAATCCGACGCCGCCCTTGTGGAGATCGGGCAGGCCGACGGTGGCGATTTCGGTGTCGGCGATGGGTTGCTCGACCGCAGGGCGCGTGACATCGCGCCCGCGATCGAGCGCGTTGTACGCGAGGTCCAGGTGGGCATCGACGATGAACATTAATGCGCGCCCGGCGGGTGAATGTATCGATCAGCGAACGTGAAGAACGTCGGCCAATTGGGCATCGGCGTGTGCCCGCCTTCGTGCTGGCGGAAAGCGACGTCGCCGTCGACGAGCGTTCCCATCGACGGGAATTCGCTCGTCGCCGGCGCCTTCTTGCCGAGCAGCGTATAGACCGGCCCCGCGCCGACGCCGGCTAGAAAGGTTCCCTTGGCGTCCACCCAGCCGTCGCCTTTCTCCAGCGTGCCGACGCTCAGAAAGACCGGCCGCGGCGCGCACAGCGCGACCAGCTCATGCGAATCGACAGGCAGATCGTTCCAATTTTTCGGACCGGCGTAGCTCATGAAATTCCCGGCCATCCAGTGATATTCGCCGGAAGCGGCCAGGTTCTCGACCAGCTCGCCCCAGTTGCGGCGATGAAGCTTGGCGCCGCCTTCACCCGACGAGCTGACAAAGACGATCGCGAAGCGCGGATCGTTCGCCATCGTCACGAGCGCCGCTTTCCCGTAGCGCGAGTGGCCCGTGATGCCGACTTGTTTCGCATCGACGGCCTTATCGCTCTCGAAATAATCGAGCGCACGGCTGGCTCCCCACGCCCACGCGCGAAGTGCGCCCCAATCATCCGCTTTGCGCGGCTCGCCCTTGTTGCACAGGCCGATGATGCCTTCGGTCAGGCCTGCGCCGTTGTCCGCTTGGACGTTCGTCGGGATGAGCGCGGCATGTCCCCATCCGTGCGCCAGCAGCAGTTCTTTGGAGGTCGGCCCCGCCGGGCGCGAAGCGGCGAACCGCGACGTCGCCGCGCCCGCTCGGCCGATGAAGCTCCACGTAAACTCAATCATCACCGGCACAGGCCCGCTGGCGTTCGCCGGCAGTGTCAACGTCACCGGAATGTTCACCGTGATGGCCGGATGACGCGAGTTATCGACGTGGCCGACCAGCTTCTTTGTGATGACCGGAATCTCACTTACGGTCTCGCGCCTGGTCTCGGCGATCTCCCAAGCGACCTTCGGCGTATCTTTTGGCTGACGCCCGTAAATCTCGCGATCGAAATCCTCGACGATCTCAGGCCGGCGCTGATTCCACCAGATCAGCGGCGACGTCACCTTCTCTCCATTCTTCAACGTCAGCGGATCGGGCAGATCAGGATACGGATTGGCCTTGGCCTCGTCGTAATTAGCGGGATTAGTTGTTGCGCGCGGATTGCCGTTGGCGCCGGGGCGAAGGGATTTGATGCCGAGCAAATCCATCATCTTCTGATGGTCCGCCTCGTTTCCCGCGCGGATCTTCGCCATGTCCGGCGGCTGTTGTGCATACGCAACGGAGACCATCGCGACACAGAGAATGAGCACTCGCATCATGTTGGTGGTTCCTCCTCAGTGCTTCTCTCTGTGACTAAGGATTCACACCTCACCAGCGCACATCATGAACGCCGCGGCGGGCTTTGTCGATATGGAGCCACCAGTCGGTCAGCCACGGCTCGTCGATGCCCCCGGCGCGGGCGGCGTCGATCAGCGCGGCGCGGATTTCGCGGAGCTTGAGGCTCAGCCGATGCTCGCGCTCAGGGCCGGGGTCGAGCAGCGCACCGGCGCTGATCAGCCAGACGGCGTCATTTACCAGCGGGACCACCTTCGCGCCCGTCGGCCCGGCGCGCTCGGCCATCCGCGTAAGCCATTTGCTGTAACGGTACGGCTCCCGGTCGAGAATCATCGCGGCCTGCATCGCGTGCTGGATGGTGCGCGAGACGCACATAAGCAGCGCGGGGGCGTTGGATCGTTCGACGCTGTTGTCACAGCCGCGGTGCTCGCCGCGCATCTCGACGTAGTGATATCGGAACCAGGCGAAGCGCACCTCATCGGTCATGCGCTTGCGCGCCTCTTCAATCAGCTTGCCGCCTTCGCGGTCGTTGTCATCGCGAACCACCTGCGCGCGGCGCAGCTCGGAGATGAGCTCAAAATCGCACGCCGACATGCGCTGGCGGAAGGCGTCGGTCGATTGAATCTGAAAATGCCCCTTGCGGGGGGAATGGAACTCGATGAAGCGCGTGCCGGCCGCCTGTTCGAACGCTTCGACGGATGCGTCGTCGGTTAAGACCCACAGGTCGATGTCGGCGTGCGGATCATCGATGCCGATGGTGAGCGACCCGTGCAGCAGTAGCGCGGCCTTACCGACGCCGATCTGCGTTTCGATGATCGCATACGCCGCCTGGAGGGCTGGCGAATTCAGCAGCGGTGGGGGAGGTTGATAGAAAGGGTTGCTCAAGTGTCCGCCATTGCGATTAAATGGCGCACGACGCTCCGTCCCAGGGCGCGCAGGTTGTATCCACCTTCCAAGGCGCTGACGACTTTTCCGTCACAGTGACGATTGGCCGCTTCGCAAAGCAACCGGGTCATCCGCTCGAAGCACTCCTCGCTCAGCTCGATGCCGGCGAGCGGATCATCCTGATGCGCATCAAAGCCCGCGGAGATAAGCAGGAAATCAGGCTTGAACTGATCAATGCGCGGGATGACCTTTTCGTGCATCGCCGCGAGATAAAGCTCATCCCCGCTCCCGGGCATGAAGGGGATGTTGACGGTCAGTCCCTCGCCCGCGCCAGTGCCGGTTTCGTAGTCGTATCCGCTTCCGGGATAACACGTTCGCGGGTGCTGGTGCAGGCTGATGAAGAGCTTCCGCGGATCCTCTTCGAGACACGCCTGCGTGCCGTTGCCGTGGTGCACGTCGAAATCGACGATAGCGATGCGCTGGCGATCGTACTTTTGCTGAAGGTATTTCGTCGCGATGGCGACGTTGGCGAAGAGGCAGAAACCCATCGACCGATCCGGCTCGGCGTGATGTCCCGGCGGACGCGCGGCAGAGAAGGCGCGATTCACTTGCCCGCTCATCACCGCGTCACAGCATCCCAGCAGCGAGCCGAGCGAATAGAGCGCGACGTCGAAACTGTCCGGGCTGACGCGCGTATCGCCTTGGTCGATAATCCCGCCGCCGACTTCGCAGATGTGTCGGATACGCTCTATCACATCTCGAGTATGAATGGACCGCAGCCACTTCTCCTCAGCGCGCGGCGGCGTTAACTCGAGGAGTTTCACCCCGCGTCCGTCGATCGCGCCAAGCTCAATTTCGAAATCCGGAAACGGATCAGGCGAACCGATCATCTCCGCCGCGCGAATAGCCCGATGAATCGCCCGAATCCGATCCGGCCGCTCGGGATGCTGCGGCCCGGTCAAGTGATCTATGAAGCGCGGCGACGAACTGAAACCCACTGACTTTCCCACAGGAGTGAGATTCTATCCTCTGCTCACCGGTTCGCGTACATCATGTTCCGCATACCGATCCAATAGGTGTTGAAGAGATACCCGGCAAAGACGATGACTTCGCCGCACAGGATGTAAAGATAGGTATCGATCGAAAGCTTGCCGGGAAACGTACGCTCGAACCATTGATACCCGTAGACCGTCACTGCAACCGCCAGCGCCACCGGGACGTAATGGGCGGCGTGGTAATACATCCCGCGCAGCACGACATTGATCGGCAGCCGCAGCCCGCGGTAGGTGGCTTCCCACGTGGTCAGCTTCGCTGCAATGAACGTGACGCCGTGCAACGCGAGATAGGTGATCAGGACAAGCACGGCGCCGATCCAAACGCTCGGATTTCCTCTCAGACCCATCCAACTCATTCCCCAGGTGAGATACCACCCCAGGTGCCCATACATCGCCAGGCCGAAGAGGAGCGACGTGAGCATCCAGTGAACGATGGCGAACTGTCGGGCCGGTTTAATTTCGCGGCGTGTCGCCAGGTTCTTATAAAAACGGGTCGGGCGAAAGAGAATGGTCAACGATGTCGCCAGGAGCGTGCCAAGGGTTCGCCCGCCTTCGCGTTCCCATAGTGGCACCTGGCGGATGCTGCCGATGCTTTCGGTGATCGGTTTCCCGCATTCGGGGCAGTTGGAATGATCGGGCAGCCCGTTGAGCGTGTAGCCGCACCCTTCGCAAAGGAGGTCGCTCTCGGCCGGGACGATCGTGGCCACGCGGGTCATGACGACTGATGGTATACTTCCAGCCAGTCCAAAGTCATGACCGGCTGGCGGCTTTATTGGGGGACGCGGAGCGTGTTTGTGCGGATGTCGATCAGGCGGGTGCTGACGGGTATCTCGATCGTTGCAGCGTTGATCGCGGGGTGCGATCGCGCGCCTGTGCAGGCCGTCTCGCCCAATGCCGCTCCCGCGACCGTTCCCGCCACCGCCCCCACAACGACCGCGGCCGTCATCACCCCCGCGGCCACGCAGCCCGCGACCTCCCTCATCAACATCAACGGCCACTCCACCGTTTTCCCCGCCGCCCGCATGCGCATCGAAACCGACGGGCAGCACGTCGTTGCCCTGGTCTTCAGCGATGATCCCAAGGACGCGCTCAAGGACAACTACACCGGCAACAGTTTTTATCTCCGCATGGAGCTCGACATCGACTCGGCAGAAAAACTCGCCGACGCGAACTGGCACTACACCGCCCCCAGCAGCAGCACCAGCGATCGCGAGGATTCGCCGTACGGAATCTACCTGGGGGGAAGAAAGATTCAGCTTCAACCTTACGACGTGATGGGGCGTTTCAAGATCGCCGACGGCATAACCTCGGTCCTGCTCTCGGGGCAGTTTCAGATCGTCGAGGAAGCAGCAACGCGCGGGCCTCCACAGCTCGTTCCGATGGGCGCCGACCTGCCGGTCCGAGTGGATATGGACGCGAAGGATCGCAAGTAGGCGAACGCCATTTGGATTTCGCGCGCACTTTCGTTAAATCTCACGCCATGCCGCGCATCAATGACAACTACTTAAAACTCAAGGCGGGTTACCTCTTCCCCGAGATCGGCCGGCGTGTCGCCGCCTTCGTGAAGGAGAATCCGACGGCGGCAGGGCGGATTATCCGCATGGGCATCGGCGACGTGACCGAGCCGCTGCCGGCACAAATCGTCGAGGCCATGCACAAAGCCATCGATGAAATGTCCCGCCGCGAAACCTTCCGCGGCTACGGCCCGGAACAGGGTTACGATTTTCTCCGCGAAGCGATTTCCAAGCACGATTACAAAGCACGCAACTGCGACATCGCCGCCGACGAAGTTTTCGTTTCGGATGGATCGAAATGCGACGGCGGAAACATCCTCGACATCTTCGGCGAAGGAAACACCATCGCCGTCTGCGACCCCGTCTACCCCATCTACGTAGACACGAACGTGATGGCCGGCCACACCGGGCAAGCGGACGAGAAGGGCGAGTACCAGGGCCTGGTCTATCTCCGCGCCACGGCCGAGAACAACTTCGCTCCCGAAATCCCCAGGCAGAAGGTGGACATGGTCTACCTCTGCTATCCGAATAATCCCACCGGCGCCGTCGCCACGCGCGAGCGGCTCCAGGAATGGGTCGCTTACGCCAGGTCGAACAACGCCGTCATCCTCTACGATTCGGCTTACGAGGCGTACATCACGGACGACTCCATCCCGCGCAGCATCTACGAAATCCCCGGCGGGAAAGACGTCGCGATCGAGTTCCGCTCCTTCAGCAAAACCGCCGGGTTCACCGGCGTGCGCTGCGCATACACCGTCGTCCCCAAATCGGTGATGGGGCGCGCCGCCGACGGATCAACAGTCCCGCTCCATCAACTTTGGAATCGCCGGCACACGACCAAGTTCAATTCCGTCGCCTATCCCGTCCAGCGCGGCGCCGAAGCCTGCTACACCGACGCAGGCAAGCAACAAATCAAAAAGCTTGTCGCCTTTTATCTCGAAAATGCGAAACTGATCCGCGAAGGATTAGCCGCTTGCGGCTTAGCGTGCTTCGGCGGCGTCAACGCTCCCTACGTCTGGGTCAAAACCCCGCGGAACATGAAAAGCTGGGAAGTTTTTGATCTCCTCCTCAAGCAGGCAAACGTAGTAGTCACCCCCGGCAGCGGCTTCGGCATCAGCGGCGAAGGCTACTTCCGCATCAGCGCGTTCAACTCGCGCGAAAATGTCATCCAGGCCCTGCCACGCATGACCGCGGCCCTTGCCGGCCAAGGCTAAGCGCATCGATCCGCCCCTGCCGAAGAAGGGAGGAAACGCCGCTGTCGTTCGTGGCGTCTTTCTCTTCATCCCTGGGAGGGCTTGATGAACCGCTTTGTCGAATCACTCGAAAAACGACAACTTTTCGCAGCCGGCGATATTGATCCGACCTTCGGCACAGCCGGCGCCGTCGCCGTGACTGTCGAAGCTCGGCAGATGCTCCCGCAGGCAAGCGGGAAAGTGCTCTACATCGGCGACACAACCCTTTCGCGCGCCAGCGCGACCAACTTCGCACTCGATGCCACCTTCGCCGCGCAGGGAACCGTCGATCTTCAGGGCGTCTTCCGGAACATCTCCGATGCCATCGTGCTGGCGAGCGGAAAAATCCTCGTCAGCGGTCGCGGGCTGACAAGCGCCGCCCTCATGCGCTTGACCGCCGACGGCTCCGCCGACGCAACGTTCGGGACCAACGGCGTCGTCTCCATCCCCAACTACGTCATCGATCACATCGTCGAGCAGTCGGATGGAAAAATCGTCTTCACCGGCTACAGCGCAGGCGTCGGCACCGTCGCCCGCACCAACGCCGACGGCTCCATCGATTCATCCTTCACCCCATTCCACTTCGATGTGCAAGGCGCAACCAATCCGCCACAGCTTCAGAGCAATGGAAAGATCGTGATCGGCGGGAACTTCCGCAAGGCCGTGCGCGGACCCAACGACCAGGATAAATTCTTCTACCTCGCGCGCCTCAACACCGATGGATCGCTCGACACGACCTTCGGCGACTCCTCCGGGTATGTCCTGGGCAAGATGAGCGACTCGATCGGCTTCCTCGTCCTGAGCGACGATCGAATCCTCGAGGCCGGCTACCGCGGCCGACTGGCATACCTCACGCGACTCACCGCCGACGGCCGACTCGACGGAACCTTCGGCACTCACGGCGGGACCACGCCGCTCAATTTCGGCGCGCAGGGCTTCAGCAACGGCAAGATCATGATCGCGCCTTCGGGCCAGATCATCGCCGCCGGCTTTAACGCCATCGCGCGCTTCAGCGCCAACGGCATCCCCGACGCGGACTGGGGCCGCGTCCTTACCGCCAACTACTCCATCATCCCCCAAAGCAACGGCGACCTCGCCGTGCTCTCCTACGGCCGAAACGGCACGCAGGTTGTGCGACTACAAGGCGCATCGGGCGGCCCCGCGGGGCGCGTGAGTGCCAGCGGCGGCGTGATCACCGCAACCGGCACTGATCTCGCAGACAACATCGACGCCTGGTTCAACGCCAGCTCCATCGGCGACTCCATCTCCGTCAGGATCTACCAGGAAGGCGATGTCGGCCGGGTCTTCGACGCCGATGACATCACCCACATCAACATCCTCGCCGGCGGGGGAAACGACCGCGTCACCGCCAGCGGGAACGCCGCCATCCGCATCAGCGTCTCCGGCGGCGAAGGCAACGACACGCTGATCGGCGGCCCCGGCGAAGACTCCATCTCCGGAAACGCCGGCAATGACTTCGTCGGCGGAATGGCCGGCAACGACCGCCTCGCCGGCAACGGCGGACTCGACGAAATCCACGGCAACGAGGGCGACGACCGCATCTACGGCGGATCCTCCTCCGACACCATCGCCGGCGGAGCCGGCAACGACTCCATCTACGGCGAAGGCGGCAACGACCATCTATACGGCGGCGCCGGGGCCGACTTCATCCACGGCAACGCCGGCAACGACTTCCTCACCTCCACCGACTCCACCACCATCCCGCCCGGCGGCATCGACTCCCTCTTCGGCGACGGCGGCCGCGACCGAAGCTACGCCGACCCGGACGACATCCTCACGAGTATCGAAGTGAAGTCGTCAGGCTTCATCGATTGATCTGTGAAGTTCTCGTTGTAAACGCGACGCCCTCAGCGTCGTCTGTTGGAGGATGCCGAACATGTTTGAAATGCTCGAAAAGCGACGGCTCCTGGCCGCGGGAGATCTGGACCTTACGTTCGGCACGCACGGCGCTAGCGTCATCGCCGGCGAGGATGCCTTCCGCGACGCGCTCACCGTTTTGCCCAATGACAAGATCGCCGTTCTGACCCCCGCCACCGCGCCCGGTTCCATCGGCGTCGATCGCTACACCGCCGACGGTCAGCCGGATACCACCTTCGGCGGCGACGGGCACGTCGAATTCGCGCTCGAGTCCCCGCTGCCCCAGGGCTATTCCGCCAATGGCTATACGATCGATGCGCTGCCCAACGGAAAGCTGCTGGTCTTCGGTACTGTTTCTCACTCCGAGCAATCCCCCACGGATGAATTCCCGCACCTCGTCAACAAAGGCTATTACGTCCGCCTGAATGATGACGGCTCGCTCGATGCAACCTTCGGCACCGGCGGCCGGGTGACGCCGGCATCGGGCGGGGGCGGCCGCCAGGATCTGGCGATCGGTCCAAACGGCGAGATCGCCGCCGTCAGCACCAACTTCGACATCACCCGCTACACCGCCAACGGCACCAGCGCCGCGCCCATCATGCTCAACATCGAGGGGTCATCGCAGGTCCGCATCGTCGCCATCCAACCCGATGGAAAGATCCTCGCCGCCGGGGAACACACCAGCGGCGAACATGCCTTGAGCGTCATGCGCTTCAACACCGACGCCAGCCCCGACATGACCTTTGGTCAGAACGGAACCGCCGTCATCACGCTCCCCTCAACCACGCGCACCGATCTGGTCGCGATGGCCGTCGGTTCCAACGGCAAGATCCGCATCGCGGTCGATGGCGTCGATGCCTTCGTCGTCGCGGGACTTAACAGCGACGGCACGCTCGATACTTCGTTCGGCCAGGGCGGCTTCAGCCAGACCACCTTCGGCTTCGCGCCGGTTGCTCAGGGCGAGCGCGGCATACAGACGTTGAATATGCTGATGGATTCAACCGGCCGCCTGATCCTCCAGGGCCGGCCGGGCTCCGGCGAGATCATTTTCATCGAGCGATTGAACGCTGACGGATCGCTCGATCCATCGTTCGGCCGGGTCGTCCTCGGCGACCAGGTCACGCAATCCTTCTACCCCAACGGCCTTGGCCTGCAATCCGATGGCTCGCCGATCGTCGCGACGCATGCGTTCGGTCGCGCCAATCCCGGCGACACCACCAACATCATCAACCGCCTCTTTGCCACCGGCACCGATCCCGGTCCGATTCATCTAACCGGCGGTACCCTGGCGGTCACCGGAACCGCCGGCGCCGATGTCATCCTCGTGCAGTCGGGCGACGAAGATGTATTGCCCTCCGAGCCAACGACGCGCGCGTTTCTGAACGGCATCGGCCGCGTCTTTGACAAGAGCGACGTTACTCTCGTCTCGGTCACCGCCAACGAAGGCGATGACCTGATCAATCTCGTGACCAACCCCCACCCCTCGACCGTCAGCGGCGGCGATGGCAACGATCGCATCGCCGGTGGAAGCGGAAACGACTCCCTCTCCGGCAACGCCGGCAAAGATCAAATCAGCGGCGGCGCCGGCGACGATCGCCTCGCCGGGAACGGATCGCGCGACAAGCTCTCCGGCGGGGATGGCAACGATCGCCTCTTCGGCGGCTCCAGCGGCGACTGGCTCGCCGGGCAGGAGGGCGACGATACCCTCACCGGCGAAGGCGGAAACGACCGCATCGACGGCGGCCTCGGCGCCGACTTCCTCCACGGCAACGCCGGCGACGACTCCTTCTTCGCCGCCGGCGACAACGCCACAGACAACCTCTTCGGCGACCGCGGCCACGACTCGGCCTTAGCCGATGAAGACGATTCCCTCACCGGCATTGAGACCACAGCCTGATGCGTGCATAATGTCCGTCCTGTTCGAGCGACGCGTTTCACGCACCCGTAGCTCAATTGGATAGAGCATCGGTCTTCGGAACCGAGGGTTGCAGGTTCGAGTCCTGCCGGGTGCGTTTCGCTTAAGTCTATTGAGATTGGTCTGCCGCAGAAGCCACGGCGAGCCGTTAGACCGACGCAGCGACCGCTTCACCATATCGGCTGGGACGTCAGGAGAGCACAAGCGTCGGATCGTCGGTGTCCTGATCCAGCAAGCCGCCGCGCGCCAGCGCACTGGGAGACGATGCCGGCCAGGCGGTGCCGACGATGTCGGGAATCGTAGTCGTGCTGAACACCGAAGCAGCGGACGGCGGCGGCGATGCCGGCGCGGCCGCGGAGGCGTAGTTGAAGGGCGGGCCTTGCGAGCTAATGTTCGAATCGATCAGAACGTAATCGTCGATATTGAGTTTCCCGTCGTAATTGAAATCCCCGTTCAGCCAACCGGTGGCGCCGCTGCCGATCCCGTTGTCGATCCGCAGGTAATCGTCGATGTTGATCTTCCCATCGAGGTTGGCATCGCCGGGATAGGTATAGGCGATCAGCACGTCGGAGCCGGTGACGGTCTGTCCATGCCAGGTGGCGGTATCGAGCGGGCCGACGCCGTTGCGGATATCCGAGACGCTGGCGATGCCGAGCGTGTGAGTCTCAGGGTGAACCGCGGTAGGCTGCTGTGTGATGATGCCGATCCCATCCCACGCGCCGGTGTTGCGCCCGGCGGCAATCTGTCCGGTGAGATCGGTGTACGTCGAGCCGTTCCAGGTGCCGACGAGCATGTTGTGGACGATGAGCGAATTGTCGTCCACGTCCATGATCTTGCTGTTGTTGAGGGTGAACGCCGCCGACGTAAACAGCTTATCGGTGCCGCCGAGCACGTGGATCTTCCCACCGTTCGCCACGCCGTTGATGGCGTCGGGGATGGTGAGGAATCCGTTCAGCCCGTAGATGGCGACGGTGCTGGTGGACAGATCCGCGAGCATGTCGCCGTTACTGAACCCGGGCGGCGCGACGTCGTAGGTGATGGTCCATTCATCATCCACCCAGACTTCGTTCGGCAGCGGCTGGGGCATGATCCCACCGTTGAGGCTGAGAAGGATCGGCGTGTTACTCGTGTCCACGCCGACGACGAGGATGTTGTTGCGATACGTGGGTGAGGTGAGCGTTTCGATCGCCAGCGCGGGAGCGCGCTCGATGCCGGCGCTGCCGGGATAAGTGACGGCGGTAGTCGATTTCCCGCCGGTGCCGAAGGTGCTGTCGAGGGAGCCGTCGATATTGAGCCGTGCGACGGCGAAGCTGCCGTGCGATCCGGTGGACCCGGCGACGATGATTTTCTGCGGCCCGCCGAAGTTCTGCATGGCGACGACTTCGCCGCGGTCGTTGTTGCCGAAGGTCACGACGACTTTTCCCGTGCCGCCGAAGGAATTGTCAACCGAGCCGGTGGTGCTGTAGCGCGCCAGCGCCATGTGCGTTACGCCGGTGGTCGAGTTAGTCACGCCGCCCGCCGCGACGATCTTGCCATCGACCTGGAGCGTCACGCCGATGGCGCCCGCGACGTTTCCCGCCCCGAAGTTGGCGACGACGCTTCCGCCCGAACCGAAGGTCCCGTCATTCGCGCCGGTGGGGGTGTAGCGGGCGATAATGAAAGTGCTCGGCGTCGCCAGAGGACCGGTCGTGGTTCCAACGGCGACGATGCTTCCGTTGCCCTGAAGCGCAAGTCCGGTGATCTCGTTTGAGGTTCCGGGGATCACGCTGTGCGAGCGCAGCCCGTCGCCGTCAAATGTGTTGTCGGGCGCGCCGGCGTTGGTGAACTTGGCGAGGGCGAAGTCATACCCAGTGCCGTTGAACGTCTTCCCGCCCGCGATGACGCTGCCGTCGAGCTGGACGATCACCGCGTATGCCAGCGCGTTTTGTCCCGGGCTGAAGGAAGCGGAGGCGAAGCCATCGGTATCGAAGGTGTTGTCCGCAGTTCCCGTGGATGTAAACCGGGCGACGGCGAAGTTGAACACGCCGCCGCTGCGCGTCGTCCCGGCGACGATTGCTCGGCCGGTCGCGTCGATGGCGATTGACTTGCCTTCCTGATCGCCCGGCAGCGGGACCGTCGCGATGCCATTGGTGCCGTAGCTGATGTCCACGGCGCCGTTGACATTGCAGCGCACGACCGCGATATCCGTCCCGGTTCCCACGCCGCTCGTGCCAACATAGCCGGCGATGAGGATCTTCCCGTCCGCCTGCGTGGTGACGGCGTTGCGATAGTCGAACTGAAATCCCTGGATGGGCACTGCGATCGGATCGTAGTTGGGGAATCCAACGCCGCCGGTGAAGAGCCGTCGCGGCTCGAGTATTTCGGCACATGCAGAATTCAGCGCGGCTGCTTTGCTGGATCGCGTTCGAGCTCGAGTTCGATGTCGCTGCTCAGCCTTGAACATGTTCAAACTCCTTCACGCGCTCGCGCTCCCTTTCCGACGGGTAGGGCGGAAAGGGAAAAAGCGCCCCCGAATCGCTGAGGGCTGCGATCGGGGGCGCGGAGGGGTAAGCGATGAGTCGTACCCAAGCCCCCGTCGCGGGGGACAACCGCTTCAAATTGTGAAAAAACAGAGCAAACTCACCGGGCCCGGTTCCTACACTCCGTTCCAGGCCCAGACTGCTCCACGATTCATGTCGCCGCGCCGGGCGCCTAAGCAGCCGCAGCGGCGCGCCGTTGCCGGCGCAATTTCATCAAACCGGCGAGTACGCCAAAGCCGACCGCCGACGCCGGCTCGGGAACGCTCCCGTCCAGCCGCAGGTACAGGTTTTCGTGCACGCCCGTGTTCGTAAAGTTCTGATTGACCGCATCACTGCCGGCAAAAAAGGTCGCATTGGGGTTCTGGTCGCGGCTCCAGTATTTGTCGATCGTGCTGCCGGTTGTCGGCAGGATGTTCGAGAGCCGCGGTTCGACGTCCGAAAGGTCGCTCGTTCCAGTGAAGACGTATTCGATCTCGACGCCGAAGTTCCCATCCGGAATCGTGATGGCGCTGGGCAGGACGAACAACCCGACTACGCCAGTTCCGTTGCCGGGAATGGAGCCGATGTGTCGCGTAAACGACCCCAGCGACGAGCCGTTCACCGTGGTAGCCCCGGTCGCGGCGGTGTTCATGTTGTCCCAGAAGGTCACCACCGCATCGACATCCTCTGCGGTGCTGCCGTAATTAACGTAGGCGAAGTCCATCAGGCTGATGGTGACCGGCCCGCCGGCGATGGACATATCGTCCAGAATCGGCGCCGGCCCGAAGGAGTTGTTGTGCAACCCGCCGCCGGTTGTGTCGTAGAGCGTTGCCGCCCGACCGAGTTGGGCCAGCGCACCGATCAACATCGCGATCGCAATCAGCCTGTACATAAAAACCCCTCGTACTTCTGTACGAATACACGGTCGCAACTCTCCCGACCGGACGTACTTACCACAGCGGCAAGTCCCTCTCGCCCGGTCGGGGCGTTTCCTCTTACGTCGTTCTTACGGCAGCACCTGCTCGATCGAGTTGAGCAGATCGATGGCATCGGAGTGGGCGACATCGAAGCCGGCTCCGCCGTCGATGAAGTCCAGGTTGCCGTTGTTCGACCAGATGGTGTCGTTGCCGTTTTGCCCGTACGCCTGGTTCTCGCCGGCGCCGGTGATCAGCACGTCGTTTCCGACACCGCCGTAGAGCGTGTCGTTGTTGTTTCCGCCGTCGATGGAGTCATTTCCGTTGGCGCCATCGAGCCGATCGTTGCCGTTGCCGCCGAGAATGGTGTCGTTGCCCAGCCCGCCCAGGACGCTGTCGTTGTCGTCGCCGGTGTCGATGAAGAATCCGGTCGCGACCGACCCGCCCAGACGATCATACACCACGTTATCGTTCCCGCTGAGCGTCAGGATTCGGCGGGACTCGGCGTTGAGCATGTTCACGGTCTGCGCACCCGAGGTGTAGTAGACCGATTCCGTGCTCGTAAACGCCGGGCCCACGGTGGGCGACGTAATAAACGTCACGTTGTCATTACCGGCAGACCCTTGCCAGGTCACCGTATCGGTGCCATTCCCCGCGTCCACCCAGGTTGTCAGGCCTGCACCTGCGCCCTGCACGGTGACCTGGTCGTCGCCGTCCAGCGTGTAGACGTTCAGCGTCGTCACGCCGGTGTACCCGATCGCCTGGTTGGCATTGTCCTGCATGGTCGCGGCATCGAGGACGAAGGTATCGTTGTTGCTGTTGGTGGTGGGGGTGTAGTTGATGGTGGTGACGCTGGTGAGCGCGCCGCCATTGGCGAAACCGGTCAGCGTGTTGTTGGTGTAGTTGAGCACCGAAACATTGCTGATGGTGACGCCCGGGCCGCTGCCCGTGCCGGTCATGGTGTTATTGGTGACATTCAGCGGCGAGGTGGCGCCGTTGATGTCGATGGCCTTCCCGTCGTTGGTGATCTGGTTGTTGTCGATGCTGAGGGTGACGGTTGCGCCCAGATTCTGCACAGCGGCAATGCCGGTGTCGGGGGCGTTGGTAAGCGTGTTGCCGGTGAAGCTGGTGGAGACATTCCCCTGGCCAAAGCCCAATTCGTCGGTGGTCACATAAGCAGCCACGCCACCGGCGCGGTTCTGGATATCGACGTTGTTGTTGGTGAACGCCGAGCTTCCGCCAGCCCCACCGAACGCAGCCAGGCCGACATCCACGCCACTGACCGTGTTGCCGGAGACGGTGACGTTGAGGTAGGGGACGAAGACCCAGATGCCGTATGAGCCGGGCGTACCGAGAGAGACGTTGTTCCCCGTAATCACATCGCCGCTCCCGCCGCCATCACCGTTGTTGTCGGTGTGGATCCCGCTGTCGGAGTTGGTGATGACGTTGTTGAGGAACTGCGTGCCGGTGGAGTGATTGGCGGAGATAGCGTCAGCGGCCCGGCTGACGGTGTTCCCCTGGATGATGCCTGATCCGCCGAAGTTGAAGATGGCAATCGAGGCCGGATCCGCCTGCACGTTGTCAACGGTGTTATTGGTGAAGTTGAAGCTCCCGCCGGTGGAGGCGTAGATGCCGCGGAGATAGATGTTCTTCACCGAGACGTCGTGGACCGATAGGTTGTTGTACACGCCGGCGTTGTGGTTGGTGATGATGCCGTTGCGAGCATCGATGTTGGCGCCGTTGAAGTTGACGCCGCCCGCCAGCGCCGCGTTGTCGCCGTCCACGGTCAGGTCGTGGATGGTAACGTTGTTGGCCTGGACGAGCAGGACGTTGCTCGATCCCGGTGCGAGCGACCCGCCGCCGGTGTTGGCCCCGACGAAGCTCGGATAGACCTTGGTGCTGGCCTGTCCGTCGCCGAGCAGCTCGATTTCCTTGTCGATGACGACGTTCTCGATGTAGTTGCCGGCCTTGGCGATGACGGTGTCGGTGTTGCTCGAGGCGTTCACGCCGCCCTGGATGTTCGCCCAGATGGCGGCTTGATAGACCAGCCCGGGGTTGTTGTGCACTTCGACGGCGGTATCCCAGGTGTTGTTGGCGTAGACCGTCGGGATGACGTACGTCGAGCCGCCGACGGGGAAGGCATCGAATCGCTTGCCGTTCGTGGGCATTGCGTCCTCGAACGTGTTGCCGGTGATGGTCAGGCCGTTGACCGAGGTGCGAAGCTGGGCGGTGGTCGCCGAGCCAAGAGTGTTATTGGTGATGGACGGCGTGCCACCGGTCACATCGATGTCAACCGTGGTGTTGTAAATGTGGTTGTTGTTGATGGAGCCCGAGCCGCTGCTGACCAGGATGCCGGTCGGGACGTCGTGGATTGACCCGAGGTTGTCATGGATGCTGGCGGATGCGCCGTCATGGACCCAGATGCCGGTGGTAAGGGCGGAGATGTCGTTTCCGGGGCCGACGTCAGCGGTGCTGCTCGCGTCGCTGACATCAACGCCGATGTCGTAATCCTCAATGACGTTGTTGGAGACAGTGGCTGACGACCCGGAGATGACCTGTACGCCATCCCCGCCCGCCGCGGTCGTGAAAATGTGGTTGCCGTCGATCAGCGCGCTAGCGCCTCCCTGGACAGCGACGCCGTTGATCCCGGCATCGATAGCGTTCCCGCCACTGATGGTGGCGGTGCCGGTTGCGTCTTCCACATCGACGCCCTGGCTGCCGACCGTGATTGTGTTGTTGGTGATGGTGGCGGCGCCGCCGACGACGTCGATGCCGTCGGCGTTGCCGGTGATGGTGTTTCCGTTGCCGACGCCCGCCGTGCCGACGGTGGCGACGGCAGTCCCGCCGTGATCTTCAACCGCGACGCCGGCGCCGTTATCGAAGCCGCTGATCTGATTCCCGCGGATCAGTGCATAAGTCACGCCGACGTTCGGCGATTCGCCGAAGAACGATCCGTCGTCGGTCACATCGATGCCGATGGCCGCGCCGTTGCCGACCAGAATGTTGTTGGTGATTTGCACAGGGTGGGCCGCCTGCTGCGCCTGGTAGATCATGATGCCGGTGTCGGAATTCGATCCGCCGCCGGTGGTGATGGTGACGCCGGAGACGGTGACGTCTGCGTTGGTGGCTGGATACTGCACGACGATCCCGCGATCCGCCTGGCTGCTACCAGTGGAGACATCGACGCTTCCGCCCGTGACCGAGCTGCCGTCGGCCAGGCCGCTGAGATCCATCCCGATAACCGGGATGCCCGACAAGCCGGTCATGTTGCTGATGGTGGTATTGGTGATGTGCACCAGGGGTGCGTACGCATCGGTGGTGAAGTAGTTCGTCCCGATCCCGCCCGCGCTGGTGGTGATCTGCACGTTGCTGATGTCGGTATCGCTCTGGAAGGCGGCGATGGCGAAGGTGGCTTCGAACGTCACGCCCGTCCCGCCGATGTGATCCAGCGAGCTGTTGGTGATCGAGTTGCCCGTCACCTTGTTGTTGTCCGTCACGTAGAACGCGATGCCCTTGCGGAAGATGTTGCTCACCGTCACGTTGTCGATATCGATGTTGCCGTAGTCGGCCACGTTGTAATTGGTGATGACGGCGTTGCGGTAGTTCTTCGACCCGCCGCCATCGATTGTCAGGTGATCGATGGCCACATTGCTCGCACCAATCACGAACCCGTTCTGCGCGCTGGTGAAGTTGTCGTTGACATGACCGTCCACGCCCGCGGGAGAAACGACCACGTTATTGCGGCTGAAGCCGTGGATCGTCATGCCCTTGCTGATGGCGATGTTGGATTCGACGTACGATCCTTCGATGACGTTGACGGTGCCAGCGGTTGAGACGGCGTTGGCGCCGTTCTGGATGGTGGCGAACGCGTCGTAGCCGAACGTCTTGCCCGTGACGCTGGTGTCGCCCGCGCCCGGGTTGGAATCGACGATATCGCCCGGCTCGACCACGCCCGGCGTCCCGCCCGACGTATTCGAAGCCTCGACCCACGTATCGTTGACCCAGACGGTGTTGGGCTGACTGAGCGAGAGGACAGTGTCGTTCCCGTCGCCGCCCTGGTAAGTGATCGTCAGCGGCAATCCCGAAACGTTGAAGCTGGAGCCTTCGGGTTTGCCCGCGAACGTGCCGACAGTCGCGCCGGCGGAAATCTTCTCAACGATGGTGAAGGTGTCGCCCGGGAACGGGGTGAAGCTGCGCGAGACCGCGAGGTTCGCGTTCCCCAGGTCCACGGTGCCGGTGACGTGCACGCTGTCGTAGTTCGCCACGCCGGTACCCGCCAGCTCGACCACGTACGTGTCGTCGCCATCGAACGTGAGATTGCCGTTGATGTTGACCTGCCCGGGGCTCGCGCCCGGCGTGAAGGTGACGGACTTGCCAGCGGTGCTGGCGTTCTCGGCATACGTGCCGGTGTGGACGTTGAGCGTGCCGACGGCCGTGAGGTCCGCCACGCCCTCGTTGATGCGACCGGTCGGGCCGAACTGCGCGCTGTCGTCATCGACGTGGAGGTTGGAGAAGTCGCCCTGGAAGCCGGTGGTGCCGCTGGTGTCGGCGCCGCTGTCGAGCCATGGCGTGAAGTCGATGTTGGCGGAACCTGTGCCGGTAATGCCCTTGCCGGTGCCGAGCGGATGCGTGGCCAGCGTCGGACCCGTGGCGTTGTTGAACCAGTTGCCGCTGGAATCGACCGTTTCCGCGCCGTTGTAGGTAATGGCGGTGCCGGACCCTGCGCCGCTGAAGCTGTTGAAGTTGACGTGGTTGGTCGAGATCGTGCCGGCGGTCTGGTTGGAAGCGAAGATCAAATCGCCGGTAGTGGTCGGCGAACCCGACACGCCGTTCCCGATGAACACGTTCTCGGTCACGGTCGAGTTCTGCGCGCCACGATCGGGCAGGACCGACTGGCCCGCAAGCCCGAGGTTCAAGCCCCAGCGCGCGTTGTTAGTGAAGGTGTTCCGTGTGATCAGGACGTGCTGCGGCCCGCCCTGAATTCCGTCGAAGGCGTTGTTGCTGAAGGTGTTCCCGCTGATTTCGCCGCCGTAGGGACCGAGCACGGGCACGCCGTTGGTGCCGAAGGAGCGGGATGCGAGGTTCATCCCTTGCAGCAGGTTGTTGAACAGATTCCCACTGATCAACGGGGCGCGCGTGGCGCTCTCCCCGACATTGTGATTGCCGTCCACAAACAAGCCGTAACGTCCGGGGCTGTTGACGATGTTGTTGTTGGTGACGGCGATGCCCACATAGCTCTGCGGCCCATTCAGGAAGATCTGCTGGCCGCCGCCGGCGATATTTCCGCCGTTCATCTCATTCTTGTCGATCGTGATATTCGAGCCGCCGCGGTTCAACCAGATCGCCGCCGCAGGATGATTGGTGAAGCGGTTGTTGACGATCTGCATGTCATTGTTGGGACCCACGCTGGTGAAGATCGCGCCCGAAGAGCCGGTAGGTCCTCCCGAGAAGCTGAAGCCATCGATCGAGATCAGGCCGTTGAAGGCAACGGTAAGCTGAGGGGTGGTGCTCACCGGAGTGGACCAGATTGCTTCTGATGCCACGCGACCGCGCGCATCCACGCCGAATTGCGGGCCGCGCAACTTCAGCGCCTTCGTGACGCTGGTATTCTCAGCGTAAGCGCCTGCGCGGACGTCGATGATGCGGTTGGCGCCGACGAGCGCGCCGTCGGCGAGCAGGCCGTGCGCCTCGCTGATTCGTCCGGTCGCGCCGGTCTGTGCCAGTTGCGCCGTCACGTCGAGGTGCGAGAAGTCGCCCTGGAAACCATACGCGGCGCCGGTGTCCGTGCCACCGTCGAGGTACGGGGTGATATCGAAGTTCGCGACCGCCGGACCAAGCACGTCCGGCTGCCCGCCCGGCGCCACCGCAACGCCGCCGAATGCGGTGGGGATCTGCCCGGCGTAACCCGGTTCAGTGCTGTCTGCGCTGGTGATGTTCGGGCTGTTCGTCCCGAACCAGTTTCCGCTGAAATTCTTGATGTTCGTCCCCGGCGCCGGCAGCAATCCGCCGTTCTGGCGATCGACGATCTGCCCGTACCAGTTCCCGCTGATGTTGTTGTTGAAGAAGGTGCTGTTCGCCGCCGACTGCACCGGCGTGTTCGTTCCGCTGCTGCCGTCGAGGAACAGCACGCCGACCGTCCAGTTGTCGGCGATGTCATTCTCCGTGACGGTCATGTTGTCCGTCTGGTTGCGGAAGATGAAGCCCGTGCGGTTATCGACGATCCGGTTGCTGTGGATGTTGTGCCCGTTGGAGTTGTTGATGTCGATGCCGCTGCGGTTCTGCGTGATCAGGTTGTCGTGGATGTTCGCGCCGGTGATCGCCTGCCCCTGGATGGCGATGCCCACGGTGTTGAGTGTGCCGTTGGCGTTGTTCCAGTCGGCGACGTTGTTCCCGTCGCGGGTGATCTTGAAGTTCTTCAATTCGACGTTGCTGGCGGTGATGGCGACGGTGGCCCCGGCGCCGTTCTTGGCGCCCAGGATCGTCGTGCTGCCCACGCCCGCGCCGGTGACGACGAGCGTCTTGTTGATGTTCGTGTCTTCGGTGAACGTCCCGGCGGTCGCGGTGACGAGATCGCCGTTGACCGACCCATTCACGCCGCCCTGCACGTTGGCCCAGATCGAGGGGTGATAGACCGCCCCCGTCTGTGAGAAGACGGCGCGCGGGAAGGTGTTGTTGGCGTAGATGGTGGGGATGGAGGCGGCGTAGCTGGCGTCGCCGTCGAACCACTTGCCGTCGTACGACGCGTTGGGCATCTTTCCAGCACAGTGGGATCCGAAGCTTGGAATTCACGTGACTTGAAGTCGCGGC
>JADMIO011189592.1_pt1 | contig 78465 bp, 72 predicted proteins | sample 8958161 | NCBI WGS metagenome assembly JADMIO01 (sample SAMN16585339, study PRJNA669376) | soil metagenome | isolation source: Crop rotation soil | place: USA: Cullars Rotation, Alabama | collected 2011 | reverse complement strand
ACAACTTGTCCACGTGGAATTCTAAGCTTAGGATCCCAATGTGCTGGAAAGGCCGACCAAATTCGGCGAGTTTCGCATCGCGGGCTACAAATCTCTGACCAGTGATGAAGAATTTGTCTCGGTTTTTAAGGGTGAGCTCAGCGAAAATATTCCGACACCGGTCAGAATTCATTCGCAATGTTTAACCGGCGATGTTTTTCATTCGATCAAATGCGATTGCGGACTGCAATTAGAGCGTGCCATGGAAACGATTGCCGCAGAAGGACGCGGCGTCATCGTTTATCAGCATCAGGAAGGGCGCGGCATCGGTATCATCAATAAAATCCGCGCCTATGCGCTTCAAGATGAAGGGGCCGATACGATTGAAGCAAACACGCGGCTCGGTCTCGAAATCGATTCCCGCGAATATCATCAATGCGTGGAAATTCTGAAGGATCTGGGAGTCGGAAAAGTCAAGGTCATGTCTAATAATCCCGAAAAACTTCAAGCGATGCGCGATGGCGGTTTAGAAATTGTCGAACGTGTGCCGATTGAATTTAAACCTTCAAAAGATACGCAAAAATATTTAAGGGTTAAAAAGTTTCAAATGGGACATCTTTTAAACCTGGTCAGCTAAAAACCGGGGGAGCTGCCGCAGAAATTTCCCAAAATCAGCATTTATGTAAATTAAGCGCAGGAAATTGCCGGATTTTCTTTCGCTCCCCACATCTGCGTCGCCCGTGCCGACACTCTGACCATGTCTTCCGGTAAACGTTCTCCGGTAAATCCTCCGGCTTCCCCCTGAACTCTTGCCTGCCGCCTTCGATCATCAGTCAACCGCTCAAATGACGGTAACAAGCGTGCTGGTCATGTTGATAATCGCTCAACTGGCGGTGAAAGTCGCGCAGGGGCGCGTCTCAATCGTTAAAATGACCGGCAAAATCGTGTAAATATTCGTCTCAATCGTTAAAATGCCGGTGACAATCGAATAAATGAGAATAATAATCGAATAATTGAGAATGACAATCGAATAAATGCGGATGAAAGTTATTCGTATGCGGCTGACCGGCGCGGAAATGCGAGTGAAAAGCGTTGCAATGAGTCCGACCAGCGCAAAAATGAGCCTGGCTATCTCCAAAATGAGCCTGGGAGTCACATAATTGAGGCCGACAACGGCTTTAAGGAGACTAACAAGCGTTCAAACGAGGGAGAAACCCGCGATAATGAGGGAAGAAAATGTCGTGTGCAATCGGCAAGAGGCTTTGGAGCAATGGTATTAAGGAAACGAAGTCAGGCACACAATAGGTTTACCGAAAGGCTGAATATTCAACAAACCTATCGTTTGTTGGACACCTGAAGAATTAAAGCGGGAAACTTCCAGGGTTCGACGCTTGATTCACATCATTTATAACCTGATCAATTAAGCCGTCCTAAACAAAGACGCAATTCTTGAACTTTCAGCTTGAGAATTGCATCTGGTAGTTCAATTTTTCCGAATTTTATTACAGGCCTTCCTGAATGTGATACTTTATAAGTAAATTCTATATGAAATCTAAAACAATGAGAAAATACTTATCACTGCTTCTTTTAATTCTTATATTCAGTTCGCAAATGATTTTTGCTCAAAAGGTTGATGAAAAACAAACTAAATGGGTCGAAGAGACGCTAAAACAACTGAGCTTACGCGAAAAAATCGGTCAGATGATCATGGTGCGTATGAGCGGTGAATTTATGAATTTCAATGATCCGCGATTTATCGAAATTCGACGTCATATTGAAGAAGATAAACTCGGCGGATTTATTGTTTTTCGCGGTGATGTCGCCGCTATTGCCAATTTGACCAATGAAGCCCAGAAAATTTCCAAATTGCCTCTCTTGTTTGCCGCTGATTACGAACGCGGGCTGCGGATGCAAATGAAAAACGGCACGCCCTTTACGACCAATATGGGATTAGGCGCGACAGGTGATACCGAGGCCGCTTACCGGCAGGGTAAAATCATCGCCGAAGAAATGCGCGCAATCGGTGTCAATTGGCTTTTCGCGCCGGTTGCCGATGTCAATAATAATCCTGATAATCCGGTTATAAACATTCGTAGTTTCGGCGAAAATCCAGAAAAGGTGGCTGATTTCGTCTCAGCATTAGCACGCGGCGCCAAAGCCGGCGGTGCCCTCGCCACACTCAAACATTTTCCCGGTCATGGTGACACGGCCACGGATTCGCATATTGGTTTGTCAGTTATCCAGGTCGATAAAGAGAGGCTTGAAAAGCTTGAGCTTGTCGCCTTTCGCAAAGCTATAAAAGAGGGAGTTGATTCGGTCATGACGGCGCACGTAGCAATGCCGAAAATTACCGGTGATGAAACTCCCGCGACTTTAAATCCGAAAGTTTCAATCGATATTTTGCGTAAAGAATTGAATTTTAATGGCATTATTACAACAGATGCCATGGAAATGGGTGCCATCAGAAAGAATTACTCCGACGATAAATCCGTCGTCATGGCGGTTCAAGCCGGAGCGGATCTGATCTTGCTTCCAAATGATGCCACTAAAGCCATTGATGCCATAGAAAATGCCGTCAAATCGGGCGAGCTGAACGAAACCAGAATTGATGAATCAGTCAGACGTTTATTAAAAGCTAAATATGAACTTGGTTTAACCGGAAATCGGTTTGTCGATACGACAAAAGTTAATCAAATCATTGAAAAACCCGAAAATGTCAAAGAAGCCAATGAAACGGCGGAAAAATCAATTACGCTGCTCCGAAACACTGGCGAGATGCTGCCTTTAACGGCAGAAAAAGCTAATCAGACTTTGTATATCGTGATTGCCGCCGATGAAGACCCGGCGGAAGGAAGTGCATTTACTACTGAAGTTCAACGCCGTGTGCCGGGCGCTAAAATTATTCGGCTTGACCCGCGAACTTCCAGAGCCGAATATGAAAAAGTTTCGGCAGATGCTCAAAACTTTAATTGGGTTGTTCTGGCACCGTTTGTCAAACGCGCCGCCGCCAAAGGAACGGTGGCTTTGCCCGATAATCAAACAAATTTTATTAAACAAATATTAGCAATGAACGGGAAAAATGTGGGGGTAATCGCATTTGGAAGCCCGTATTTGCTTCGCCAGTTTCCCGAAGCAAAAGTTTATGCCGTCACCTACGCCATTGAAGAGATTGCCCAAATGGCTGCTGTCAGAACACTTTTTGGCGACATACCGTTTCGGGGTAAACTCCCTGTCAGAATTCCGGAACTGTTTGAAATTGGTGCCGGAATTACCAAATAATTTCACTAAGCATTAAAAAGAGAAATAGCTTTGTTATTCCAGCCAACAAAGCTATTTCTCTTTTTAATGCTTGATGAAAAGCAGATAAATTAATATGTTTTTCGAGCAATGAATTTAAACACAGCTATAGCTATTAGGCAATAAAATCCCGTGCTCGGTAGTTGATAAGCAACAAGATAATATAAGCATGTTGTTGCACTTACCCGATGAAACCATTAAAGATCAACAGCTTAAACAATCATCTCATCGCTTGCCAGGTTAACTTAGAAATTTATTCAGTAACGTGAATTTCATCGGTTTTATTAACTCTGCCCAACATGAAAAACACGCCGCACACAAGCGCTACCACAACACAAACTATTCCAATAATTAGCGGCGTATTGCTGACCACCGTTCCTTTTGGAACAGGTTGTAAAAACGTCCAAATTTGCCACGCGGCAACACCGGCAGCTATTAATCCAACAACTGCAAACAACAAATCCTTCATAACAATCACCTCCATTTACAAAAAGGTCAGCGTCTTTCGGAATTTCTCGCCTATTTTTTGCTACAGGCTCAAAACTTAATCTCTTGAGCCTCGAATATTTACAGACTTCAATACAACTATTTGGGGAATCAATTCATGGTAACGCCATTTTTACGAAAAAGGCAAGATTTTTTTGATTTTTTTTACAGTAAAGTAAAAAAAATTGACTTAGAAGACTAAATGCAACTAACGTTCTATTACAAATCTTTTGAAGAAAATAATAAATCAGGAGTGAGACGATATATATGTGGAATGACTTTAAGAAATTTATCGCCCGGGGAAATATTTTGGATCTGGCAATTGCCGTTATCATGGGCGCCGCCTTTGGCACAATCGTTAAAACCTTTACCGATGGAATAATTATGCCGGTGATAGGCGTTTTAACGGGTGGCATTGATTTTAAACAAAAAGTAATAAATCTCGGCTCGATGCCTGTCTCCAATGCGACGGAAATTGAAGCCGCTGTCAAAGCCAAACAACCTTTAATTATGTATGGGCAGCTTATAAATGACATCATTACGTTTTTAATCGTTGCCGTTGTCATGTTCTTTTTGGCACGTTACGCCGTCAGATTATTCAAATCTTTTGAAGCCGCCGCTGCCGCTGCCCCACCGACCGGCGAAGAGGTTTTATTAACGGAAATTCGTGACCTTTTGAAAAACAAGTAAGTTTATTTAGCAAGAGAATTATTGGAAGCCATCTCAAAATTAAGGAAGCGCCGTTAGAGTTACGGTTTCAGTCCGTGAAATAGCTTGAATTTACCGGGGCTGTGGGTCAAATATCAGGCCGGATCACGTCTTAAGGTGTAACTCTAACCTTTGAAGACTTTTTCCGGTGTAATAAAAGAATCCAGCTTTACATCAAAATCCTGAGCGTCCGAAATTTCATCGACCGGCGCAAAATAAGATATGCCGATTTTTAAACAATCGCGCCGCGTTCGGCTCAAAAACTTATCATAAAAACCTTTGCCGTATCCGACCCGAAAGCCGCGCGTGTCAAAACATAAAAGCGGGACTAAAACCAGATCGATCCGGTTGGTCTCGATCCGCTCATCGTGCTCGGGCTCATAAATTTGCCAAGCGTTCCGGATCAGATTTGTCCGGGCGGTAAATTTTAGGTTTTCAAACTCGTTTGTCTGAAAAACAACTCTTGGAACCAGTGTTTCGATGTGCGGAAAATCTTGCCAAATGCTCTCGAAAATCAATGTTGTATTGACTTCGTTGAATCGCTCGATCGGCAAAAAACAATGCAGAAAATAAACTTTGCTTAAGTCGAATGTTTGAAAAAACAGATCGGCAATTTGTCGGCTTTTTTCACTTCTCACGGCCGGAGAGAGAGTTTTCTGTCTGGCCAGATAAATTTTACGAAGCTCGGATTTTGTCATTCAAATTATTATAAAGAAAATATCAGCTTTCAGCAGATGTCTTTGTTTGGAAAACCTGGCGTCTTTTTTCGCCTAAGCGGAAGATGGCCAAACCAATGATATTTGTAATAACGATCAATCCCGTAATTTTGGCGGCAAACAGCAGACGGCTTTCAACTTCAACTATCGGAACAACAGAAAGTAAAACGAATAGCAGCGTCATTAAAAATCCTGACAGAGCCATTATTTTTAACCAGAGCGGATGTGAGGACTCAACACCGCGCCGGAGCCCGAAAAGCGGGATGGCGAACAACACGAGATAGGTCAAGGCATAAAAAACACCTGAAGCATTCCATAACAATTGAAAGGCTTCCTGCTTGCCGACACCGATCAAACCAATCAGCCCAAAGATCAAGGTAACCGCGCCGACAAATAAAATTGAGTTAATCGGAGTTTTATATTTATGGTGGAGTTTTGTAAACCAGTTCGGTAGTAAATGATCCCAGCCGGCGACCATCGGAAGTCGCGTATTACCCGAAAACATAACACTTGCCTGCGCCAAACGAATGCACAGCAAAGCCATGATGGTCAGCGATGCGATAGCAAAAACAAAGCCTAAAGGACCAAACCCGGCGCTTAAAACTTGTGGGATCGGCGCAATTAAATCAATCTGATCCGGCGAAATAAGAGCGAGCATCGAACTTGTGCCAAGAATAAACATCGCAACAATTACGGGTGCGGCAACCAGTATCGAACGACCGATCGAACGCACCGGATTGCGGCATTCGCCGGCGTGGATAGCCACATACTCAAACCCGCCAAAGGCGCCGAAGCCCATCTTGCCAAGCAAATTTAAAGTCATTACCGATAAAATGGGCATTTCAAGTTTGAACGGATGATATTCGGTCAGAGTGCCTTTCGCCAGATTGAGTAGCGGCAAAATTAAAATGGCGGCAAATATGAGCAGCATCAACACGCCGCCCGCCTTATGCACCCATTTACCAACGCCCAAACCGATACTCGTCAACACTACTAAAGCGCCGATAATCAAGATACTCGTCAGACCGATAAACCACCGGCTGGATGTCAGCCATTCACTCTCGGATCCCAAAATATAGACCAGATACTGCGTTATTTGCAGACCGATTTCCGAAGTATTCAAAATCGCAAATAACCAGAGATTCCACGCGACTAAAAATCCGGTCAACTCATTAAAGCCGAGTTTTGCCCATTGATAGAGACCGCCTTCGAGCGGCATTATGCGGTTGAGATACGTGACGACGACTGCCGACGGAATATAAAACAAAAGCATGGCCGCGAGCCATAAGATAATGTGCGAATTTCCCTGTTTTGCCGCAACGCCGATCCACGGCAGCCCGACAATAAAAAGAATTTGCGTCAGCACCAGATCGGTTAAGCCCAGTTCTTTTTTGAAAACGGTGCTGTGCGCTTGCAAACGCTCTTCTTCACGAAGAAATTCACTTTTGGCGGCTTGGCGGTCGGTCATAAAAGTTATTTTTTGAGGTGAGTATAAATCAGAAATCCGTTTTGTCCAATAAAAATAAAAAGCGACCCGAAACCTCGGCGTCGCTTTTGATGAATTATTTTTACTTTTTCTGCTAACCCCTATCGCCCGGCTTTTTTGACAATAGAAGTCCGTTTTACGATGTTCCTGCCAGAACGAGTTTCAAGCTATTTTTGGCGCGTTCAACACAATCCCGGGCCGAGCTGAAAACGACCTGAAAACGAAACAACGCTCTCAGCTATGATTTAAGGGACAACTTACGATACTTAATTTTTCTTTGCTGATTACCCAAGTTAAGCCCGGTTGAACCACATACCTACCGTCGTCATGACGCCTGCTCCGGCTCCAAAACCCCAGCCGTGGCAAGGCTCACTGGCAAAATAGTTACTCAGGATACCTGTCGCGGCCGTGATATACATCCACGTATAACCATAAACCGGGGCGACCGTTCCCATCGTCAATCGTCCGACGGTGTGATGCAGATCGCTCAGGCTAAACGCTTCGTTGACATGGATTGCGCTGTATGAGGCAGGAGAGGCGGCACCGTAGGACAAGACTTCAAACAACTTCTCGATCTTTGGCGCATCCTTGAGCAATTTAACGGTCTTGCCTATTTTCCCCAGGTCGGCTCCCGCCCCCGCCCCTAAACCGACAAAACGGCAGCCGCAGGAGACGCCGGCTGACTGGCTCTTGAAAATAAAGAAAAACCATCCGCCGGCGACTCCTGCGCCGCCGGCGATACATCCGATTCCCGAAACTTCCCAATCACTTGCTTTAGTTGTGTAGCCCATATATTTATATAATGCGAATGGTGCCCGATCGGCCGGAACTTAACCTTAAAAGGCACGCAACTTTCGCTTTAGGTTAGATTGAATTTTCTCCGCTCATTTAATAAATGACACTCACCCGAGCAATGTCTCCATCAAAGACGTTCGGCTGAAAAAACAAAAGTTTAAACAGATAAATCCTTACCACAAAACTCACAAACTTTCGCTTGCGCTTGAATACTTGCTTCACAAGAAGGGCATTGCCTGAGATTCGTACCAGACTGCCTGTTTCGGCTGGTTTGCCAGATAACTCCAAGGATAATAGCCATGCCGCCGACCAGAACAAACAAAATCACGAATATCAAAACGATTTCCGAAGTACCAAAATTCAACAAAACTTCTTCCTCTTTCGCAAGACAAAACCCCGCTAGTTTGGCTAATCATTTGCGTCGTTTTTCGGAAACAACTCAAAATCTTAATTTCACCCAGACCCTTACTTGTCAGATTATGCTTTTTATATACCTCTGTTAAATGAAAGTCAATAAAAACAAGGTAAATTATTAACACTTCGGTAATCTGAATTATTTAACAGGAATGATTTTGTAGTAACTTTTACTGAGAGACTATTATAAAATCAGTTGCAAATTATTGCTTTTCGGATGCTTTGGAACTATATTCATTTCAAGTCTGAAAAGGTGTTACCCCTTAATTTGTTCAAAAAGCTAAAAAATGTCAGATTCTTTTTAAGCATTGAGTTTGGTCTTTGCTTATTTTTGTCAGTAAATTTATATGCCGCCCGGCTTCCTCTTCGTATTTTCACATCAGCGGACGGTTTGGCAAGCAGCACCATAAATTATGTCGCCCGCGATTCACTGGGATTTTTGTGGTTTTGCACGCGGGACGGTCTTTCGCGGTTTGACGGTCGGGAGTTTGCCAACTTTCGCCTGCGCGAAGAGCCGAATGCCCAAACCATTTTTTCATTCCTTGAAACCCGCAGCCGAACTTATTGGATCTCAAGCAATGAAGGATTTTATCGTTTGAAAGATCTGCAAACCACTTTGATCGCACCGGATAATACTGATCGCAAAATTGAAGACCGCCCCTCATTAAACGCCGAGAAAGTGGCGGATTCCGCCTTTCGGGTGCTTTATGAAGATAGTAAAGGTCAGGTTTGGGGCGGAAACAATAACGGACTCTTTCTGATCGAGGAAAACGGCGAGAAAGTTTCGTCTCGTAAAATCGACTTAGGCCCAGTGGCGGAACAGGCGGAGCCCGGCATAAATGTGCGGAGGATTTTTGAAGCCGGCGATGGAAGTCTCTGGATCGCTTGTAATGCCGGTGTTGTTCGCCGTTTGCCTGACGGGCGAATTTTAACTTATCCGATCAAACGCGCTTCACGTCACGATGAAACTTTAACGATTAACGAAGACGCACGCGGAAGAATTTTTATCGGTCACAGCGCCTTAGGGCTTTTCATTCTTCAACCTGAATCCGTTTCAGAGCTGCAGAATATTCCAAATTTCAGTGTCCGGCCGTTTGCGCCCCAAATGGAAATTGTTGAAGATTCGCGAACGTTAGATTTTCCGGCGCAAGCCGGTGAAGTGCGCCAACTCAAATTCTCTCCGAATGAACCAAAACAAAGACGGTCAACTATTGTCGCGGATGTTTTTAAATCTTCGGATGGAAAATTATGGATAGCGGTCAATAATTCGCTCTACTCTTTTGAAGACGATAAAATACGCCGCTATCAGGATGAACGTGGTCTGCCGCTCGGGATTTCCAAAATTGCCGAAGATTTAGCAGGTAATTTATGGATCGCCACCAACAGCGGTGCCATTAAATTTATCCGTGAAGGATTTACGACTTTCGGACAGTCCGACGAAAATTTTTCACCGCAAATCAACTCGATCTATGAAAATCCGGGCGGTGAGCTTTTTATTGTTCACGGTGATTGGAATATCAGCCGTTTAAACGGAAACAGTTTTGACAATGCCAAACTCAGAATGCCGGAAAACGCCCGCTTTGTCTGGCAGTCAAATGTGGCCGTTGCTGGCGAAAACGGGGCGTGGTGGGCTTTATCGGAAATCGGTTTATATCACTTTAGCGATGTTAAAGGAAATCCCGTAAAAATTCCTGCTGTGACCCAGGACTCAAAAGACACATCTATTTTCTGTGGCTACCGCGATTCAAAAGGCGTTTTCTGGTTTAGTTCCCGCCACGATCTGCAAAACCGGATGGGTTTAACCAGTTACGATTCGAACACCAAAGAATTTCACAATTTTGGCGAAGCCGAAAATTATCCGACTGATCGCGCCGCCGAATCTTTTGCCGAAGACAGAGCCGGAAATCTTTGGCTGGGTTTCTATGAAGGCAATATAGCGAGATATAGAAACGGGCGTTTTGAAGTATTTACGGCTGCAGACGGAATGCCAAACGGTTTGATAACCAGTCTTCTTTTTGATCATACGGGCAAACTCTGGATTGCCTCTACGCGCGACGGTTTAGCGCGGGTTGATGATCCGCTGGCGGATAAGTTGAGTTTTGTCTCCTATACAACGGCACAAGGGCTGGCGAGCAACAATATTCGCTCTTTAGTCGAAGATTTACAGGGAAATATCTATCTCGGAATGGTCAACGGCGTTGACCGGCTTGATCCCAAAACCGGACAAATCAAGCATTTTTCCACGTCTGACGGTTTAGCGGGTGATTTTGTCAATGTAGCTTTTCGTGACCGCAACGGGGATTTATGGTTTGGCACGCCGAACGGACTTTCGCGTTTTGAACCGCAGCCGCCATCTATTCTGCCGAATAACTCGCAAACCCGCATTATCGGTTTGAATATTGCCGGGACGCGCTACAAAGTTTCGGAATTCGGGCAGACTGAAATTGACGGCATCGAACTGGGAGCCGGCCAGAACAATTTACAAATCAATTTTTTGAATGTCGGGGCCGATGAATCTTTGCGCTATGAGTATAAACTTGAAAACAGCTCGACGGATTGGAGCGAGCCGAGCGCTGTACACACGATAACTTTTGCCAACCTGGCGCCCGCCTCTTACAAATTTTTTGTTCGCTCAATTAATCAGGATGGTATCAGCAACGAAAAAGCGGCCAGTATTTCATTTACCATCCGCCCGCCTTTTTGGCGAACCTGGCAATTTATTACGGCAATTTTCCTTTTGACCGGGCTCGCCGTTTTTGCACTCGACCGTTACCGGGTCAAACGAACGCGCGAAGTCAAGCAGGCTTTGGATAAATCGCAGGAAAGCGAGACGCGGTTTCGCACCCTGGCCGAAACCGCGTCTGATGCGATAATTACGATTGATGAAGATAGTCTGATCGTCTTTGTCAACGAAGCCGTTGAAAAGATTTTTGGTTACAAAGCGGAAGATCTGATCGGGAAAAATCTAACAACGCTGATGCCCGAACCTCTTCGCCCGCCGCCCGAAGCAGGATTAGACCGTTATATTTCAACCGGTAAAAAACACCTTCCCCGGACAAATATCGAGCTTCCCGGCCGGCATAGATCAGGAAGCGTCATTCCGCTTGAAATTGCCTTTGGCGAATTTGTCTTAAACGGAAAACAATATTTTACGGGAGTTGCCCGCGACATCAGCGAACGCAAAAGAGCCGAAGCGGCCCTGCAGAAATCGCGCGAAGAACGGATTGCCGAACTTCAGCGCGTGCGCTCACGCATTGCCAGGGATCTGCACGATGATGTCGGTTCTTCGCTAACCCAGATCGCACTCTATTCCGAGGTTGCCCAACAAAGAAGTCAGGGAAATTCGGAAGCCGGCGAGCCGCTGCAATTGATTGCGACCGTTTCCAATGAACTGGTCGAAGCCATGAGCGATATTGTCTGGGCCATCAATCCCAACAAAGACAGCCTGCAGGATCTAACCCAGAGAATGCGGCATTTTGCCAGTGAAATTTTATCTGCGGCCGATATAGATTTGGAATTTATAGCCCCTGAGACTGAAAAAAATGTCAAACTCGGCGCTAACCTGCGCCGTGAAATATTTTTAATTTTTAAGGAAAGCGTCAACAATATCGCCAAACATTCAAACGCAACCAAAACCGATATTGAATTTTTGCTCGAAGATCACGCCGTCAAGCTTTTTATTAAAGACGACGGGCGCGGATTTGATTTTGAAACAACGACCGAAATAAAGGAATTTGATTGGCGCAACACGAAAGGCGGCAACGGGTTGGAAAGTATGCAGAAACGGGCCGCGGAGCTGGGCGGGCAATATTCCATTAAATCAAAAAAAGGACACGGGACAAACGTCGCATTGCGTGTTCCGCTCGAAAAGTCCGCCATTAACGGAAATAATAATTCTACCCAAACGGGTGATGGTTTTGATCTCGCAAACAAGTAATATGGTTGACAGGTCAAGTAAAGCCTGGAGAAAAATAAGTGATAAACGAAACAGCGAACGAATTGTCAAAGCCGGAAATTCCCGTCAAACCCATAAAAACGGCGATTGTCGAAGACCAGCAAAAAATCCGTGAAGGTTTGACGATGCTCATAAATTTTACCGAAGGTTTCGTTTGCACCGGCAGTTATCGTTCGATGGAAGAAGCCCTCTATCGCATCAAAAGCGATATTCCCGATGTAGTTTTATCCGACATCGGACTGCCGGGCATGAACGGCATCGAAGGCATCAAAATTTTAAAAGAGCAATATCCGGATATGACAATTTTGATGCTGACGGTTTATGATGACGACGAGCGCATTTTTGATGCGATCTGCGCGGGTGCCAGCGGCTATCTGCTCAAAAGAACACCGCCCGCCAAACTTCTTGAAAGTCTCCGCGAAGCGGTAGCGGGCGGTTCTCCGATGTCACCTGAAGTCGCCTCAAGGGTTTTAAGTCTGTTTCGCGAAATTCGCCCGCCCGAAAAAGTTGATTATGATCTGACTCCGCACGAAACGCGCCTTTTGAAATTACTGGTCGAAGGTCATAATTACAATACTGCCGCCAAAGATCTTAAAAGCAGTATTAACACCGTCAAATTTTATATCAAACGCATCTACGAAAAACTCCAGGTTCATTCAAAATCAGAAGCCGTCGCCAAAGCCCTGCGAGAGAGACTGATTGATTAAAACAGAAAATAAGTTTTGCCCGCGCACATAGGCGAAAATGCGCGAAAAAGAGCAAAAGTAACCCGCTTTTTTTTTGTTTGATTTACTTTTTAGTGCGTTTGGTGTTTTTAGTGGATTAATTCTTCTTTTTATCAGATTTCCATTTCCTATATCGGATTCACTTCAGGTTAATTTATAATTCAATATCCGAGATAATTTCCTCGCCTTTGCGGGCATAAAATATTGAACCGAAAATTGCCCAGAAAATTATGATCGTGCCCGTAAAACGAAGTATTTTAGCGACTGTCGGCGTCGAGCGGAGCAAACCGGTTTCCGTCAGCAAATAATTCCAGTCGTGAAAACCGCCTTCGCTGCCGGTCACGCCGCTCAGCAGCGGAAGCTGCATGACGACCGCATCATTGGCATAGACATAAACATCGAGAAAATTATTACCGACCCAAAACAAGACAATTGCCGCCGAAAAAGGTTTTTTGTGCCAGACGAAATAGCCGAAAAAAACTATCGGCACAATGATCTGAAAGAGCGAGCCGCCGGCAATACCCATAAATTCGCCTAAGACACGAAAAAAAACATGTCCCGCTTCGTGAATCGGTGTGTTTATCAAGTGCATAAAAACCGCATTCGAAGGATCGTAAGCGCACCACAAAAAATAAATCGACGCGATAATGGCAATCACTGTTTTAGATGTATCTCTTTGCATAACTTTATAGGAAGGTTGATGTTGGAGTGAATTAAGGATAGGTGATAAAACTACCAGCCAAATCAATCATACCTAATTCGCCTGACAAAGTTAAGAAAAACTTTTTAATCCGGTTTGCGGGCGCTGAATTCCGCCGCCAAATAGCCAATCCCGCTTATTACGCGAAAAAAAGGAGGAGAGGACAAAAGATATTTGTCCTCTCCTCCTTTTGCAAATGCAAGTTAACGCAAAGGTATTTACGAATGAACGGCATAAATCACGCATTCAGGCCCGAACTGACTAAGCTCTCCCGGGGGAAGCGGAACGCGGTTGGTCGCAAAAACGGTTTTGAAGTTTTGCCAGCCGTTTCCAACCTTGTCGCCCTTGCCGTTGTGTACCCAGTTTGCGAGACCGGTTTGCCAATCACTGTGTCTATACCAGAGTAAATCGCCATTGGTCTTAATGCCGTAGATAATGCCGTGACTGGTGGCAAAAACTGCTTTAAAATTTTGCCAGCTCTTCCCGACTTTAAGACCGCCGCCGCTATTTGCCCAGCTACTACTGCCGGTTTGCCAGCCATTATGTTTGAACCACAGCAAATCGCCGTTGGATTGAACGGCATAGATCACACCCTGGCTGGTCGCAAAAACAAATTTGAAATTCTGCCAGGTGTTCCCGACTTTAATCCCGTTGCCGTTGTTCGCCCAACTATTAGCGCCGGTTTGCCAGCCGTTGTGTTTGAACCACATCAGGTCGCCGTTGGTCTTGATGGCATAGATCACACCCTCGCTGGTCGCAAAAACGGATTTAAAGCTCTGAAAACCGCTTCCGATTTTGATCGGATTGCCGCCATTGACCCAGGTTGTGACGCCGGTTTGCCAGCCGTTCTGTTTAAACCAGAGTAAATCGCCGTTGGATTGAACGGCATAGATGACCCCTTCGTTGGTCGCAAAGACAAATTTGAAATTCTGAAAACCGTTTTTAACCTTTAAGCCCGTACCGTTGTTTGCCCAATCCGCGAAACCGCTCTCCCAGCCGATGTGTTTATACCACATCAGATCGCCGCTGAAGGGGACGGGGTTTCGGGCCTCGAATCCGAGCGTATAACTGCCGCCGTCACCGACAAAGGTCAGAGTTTTTCGCACTACCTGACCGGCTTCTGCCTGGTTCAATTCGGCCAGTGTAAAATTCAGTAATTGCGGATCGCCAACCTTATCATCAAAATTCGGCGCACCGGTCGGGGTTCCAATTGCGGCATTAATATCGTCAATCAGGTGGTTGGCTTTCTCGTTTCGGGTAAAAGAGGCGCTTGACAAAAGTGAAGCTCCGACAAGCCCTTTGACCACTCCGCGCAGAGTTTCGGACTTGCCATCGTCATTTTCCATTAGTGCCACCACGAAAATCACATCATTCGGATCATTGATGGTAGCCGCGTTATTGTTGAGATCCCAAAAGGATTGCGAGATGCCCGGCGCGAAATGTTTTTCGCCCTGATCGACATCCTGAAACGGCCCGTACCGCACCACGTCGAACGCCGGGACGAGCCCGCCTGGTTCTAAATTAACGGCCGTCACGAGAACGTAAGGTTCATCGGCTCCCACCTCATCAGTTTCCACATTACAGCGAATATCGCTTAGATAAATTTTAATCATTGTTGCCCCCTCACGTAGGTTTGAATCACTGTCGCTTCCATAAATTTGCCAAGCCTCCTTAAGAAATAAAAATTTGAGATGTCAATCTTGGCTTGACCTGACTTCAAAAATCTTCAAAACTAATATCAAAAGTTCTCAAAAGTTTTCAAAATCTATGATTGATCTATCAGAATCAAAGATTTATGAGTTTGAAGAATTCCGGCTCGATGCCAAAAATCATCGGCTTTTCCGGCGTGAATCAGGCGAACTTGTGCCGCTCGCGCCGAAAGCCGTCGAACTTTTGTTTGTTTTAATCCAAAGAAAGGGACAAATTTTGTCGAAAGATGAATTGCTTGATACGCTTTGGGGCAATTCCTTCGTCGAAGAGGCTAATCTCTCGCAAACGATTTTCGTTTTGCGAAAGGCTTTGGGCGAAAACACTAAGAAACCGCGCTTTATCCTGACCGCCCCGAATCGCGGCTATCAATTCATTGCTCCGGTCAGGGAAATTAATTCGGAAGATAAAATACTGGAAGAAAGTTTTTTATCGGATACCGAAGCCTCCAAAGTCCGGAACTCAGAGATTAAACTCCAAAACTCAAAGACCAAAGGTTTATGGCTTTCTTTTCCAATTGTTTTGTTAGCGGTTTTCGGCATTTACTGGTTTTACCCGAAATCAACTCCTTTAACGGTGCGCGAGATAAAGACGATTGCGGTTTTGCCATTTGAAGATTTGAGCGCCGGACAGACCGAAAAATATCTGGGCGTTAGTTTGGCGGACGCCCTGGCTAATAAATTCAGCGGCTTAAAGCAAATTACCGTGCGTTCGACACCGACGCTTATGAAATATGCCGATAGCCGCGAAGACGCCAGCAAAATCGGGCGCGACCTTCAGGTTGATGCGGTGATCGATGGACGAATTCAACGTGTCGGTGAACGTATCCGGGTCAGTGTTCACCTGATTCGCACGGCGGACAATGCAACTATTTGGACGGAGAATTTCGACGATAGTTTTACAAATTTTTTCGCCGTTCAGGATTCGATCAGTCAAAAAGTGGTGCAATCTCTGGCGCTTGAAATCGATGAAAAAGAACGCCGCAAATTCAACCAGCGGGGAACGGAAAATACGGACGCCTATCAGGAATATTTACTCGGCCGGTTTTTCTGGAACAAACGGTCGGCAAACGATCTGGATCGCGCCATCGAGCATTTTAACCGCGCCGTTAAAATTGATCCAAGCTTTGCCCAGGCTTACGCCGGGCTGGCTGAAACCTACGCAATTTATCCTTTTTACGCGGTTGTGGCGGACAAAGAGGCATTGCTGAAAGCCCGTGTCGCCGCTGTCCGGGCACTGGAGATCGACGACGAGCTGGCCGAAGCCCACACCGCGCTGGCTTACGTTCGGGCACAATATGATTTTGATTGGAGCAGTGCCGAAAAGTCATATCTGCGCGCCATTGAATTAAATCCGAATCAGGCGACAACACGACAATGGTATGGCGAGTTTTTGGCTTTTCAGAATCGAGCCGATGAAAGTTTGGTGCAAATGAACAAAGCCATCGAGCTCGACCCGACTTCTCTGTCCGCCAACACCGCGCCCGCTTTGCCCTATAACGTGGCCGGTCAGTTTGAAAAGACGCTGGAAGTTACCGGCAAGGTTCTGGAGATGGACTCCAATTTTCTCATCGCGCAGCATTACAAAGCCCGCGCCTTATTTAGAATGGGAAAACACGAAGAAGCTATTGAGATTTATCGAAAAGTGATGGACGGCTCAAACGGCAGTATATTTTTCAAAGCTGATATGGGCTGTCTGCTCGGCTTAGCGGGACATGAATCGGAAGCACGCAAAATTTTAGCTGAGCTTTACGATAGCGCCAAAGAAAAGCACGTTTCGCCATATTATTTTGCCATTCTTCACATCGGGTTGGGTGAAAAAGAGAAAGCCTTTGAATACTTGCGAAAAGCCGTCGCCGAACACGACAATAATGTCATTACCTTACTGGTAGGCGGGAACTTCAGCAAAGTCCGCAACGATCCGCAATTTATCGAAATACTGCGAAGTGCAAATTTTAAATTCTAAGGCTTACCTTCCGCTTTAATGCGAGCTTTTCCGTATACAAATTTAATGGCGAGTTTTTCCGTATAAATAGCGTCAACCGTTTAATTCAGCGTGTCAGTCGTTCAATTCATCGCGTCAATCATTCAATTCAGCGTGTCAGTCGGCTAATTCATCATGTTGAGCTACTCAATTCATCGCGCCGGTCGCTTAATTCAGCGTGTCAATCACTCAATTCAGCGCGATTGGTCGTTAATTCAGCGCGTCAATACACTTCATTCAGCACGTCGGTCACTTCATTCAGCACGTCGGTCGCTCAATTCAGACAAACTATATCTTAATTCACCGCGCTCAGCGCTCAATTCACCGCGCTCAGCGCTCAATTCAGGCTGCCTGTTTCCTCATGCAGCCTGACAATCGCCTTGCGCAACGTGTCAGCCGGATCTCCCGCAAGCCGAACGGAAGCTTCGCGTGGAAGCCGTATTTTATGTGGAAGCCATATTTTATAATGATAGATTAAGCCGGTTCCATCGCAGGTTTTGAAATATGACGGAAACCGCCGCGTTTCAAACCAAACGGTTTTCACTGGTGACTGTCCACATCAATCCCAAATCGGAATTATTTCCATTCGCCTTGCAAGGTAAAGGCGGCCCAAAAATAAGGAGAATTAAATCTTTTGCTCTTCCACATATTGATCTGGGCTTCGCGCAGAGCGGCAGCGGGACGCAGTTTCTTTTCGCCCAGCATGGACTGATAAAATTGTTTCATCAGCTCTTGAGAGCCGTCGTCGGCAATTAGCCAGAGAGTGGCGACGATGCGTGTGGAGCCGGCATACATAAAGCCTCGCGTTAATCCGATCAAGCCTTCACCTTTGATCTCTTTTCCAAGCGCGGTTTCGCACGCGCTCAAAACAACCAGATCGGCGGGAAGCTTCAGATTATAGATTTGGTGAAGACGCAGGAAACCGTCTTGCGATTTTCCTTTTTCGTCCACCAACGATAAAACGATGCCCGAAAATTCGGGATGCTGACTATCCAGTAAACCGTGGGCGACAAAATGAATCATACGATACTGCGACATTTCCGGGCTCATCGCAACGGTGAGATTAGCTTCAAAATCCATCGCACTTTTTTTCTCCGCATCAGAAACGAGTGTCAGGATAGCCATGGCTTCATCATAAGCTTTGGGCAATCTCGGAAGCGGCATCGAACTATTAAACCCCGCATCTCTCTGGGCGGCTTTGAGCGGTAAATTACTTGTGGCGGCTTTACCACGCACCGCTTGCGGCAAGCGCGTGTCGCTGGCATCAAAAACGGGATCGGCTATCACGGCAATAGTTCTTGGTGCCGGGGCGCGGCCCGTTGTTTCCGTCCTGAGCGCACTCAGGACGGAAGCGGACGGCAGATAAATTATTTCGTGATCGACGATTAAAGGAACATCGGATTTTGGATCGGGGATTTTGGATCGGGGATTTACTAATGCGGCAAAGGGGACATAGCTAAGTGCGCCGTCCGGAACGATCAGGAGGCGTTTATTGCCTAATTCGGCATTAATCGGTTCAAGCAGAGTTTTACTCAAAATCGAAACGGATTGTTTTATCTTTTCGTCATTATCACGGATCTTGACCGATTGATAAAAAGCCCGCGCCTGGTCTTCTATCGTTTCTCGTTTCGGCAGCATGAAAGTTTTGATCGAACTGTTTGAAACAATCCAAACATAACTGTTTACTTCGCCGAGCGAATATTCAAGCAGCAGCGTATCGGCATCGAGCATCTGCTGAATTTCTTTTAAACCGACGGGCTGTGGCTGTGTCAAAGCCGCATAGCGCGGACTCGTTTGTTTTATTTCGCCTTGCAGCAATTGATAATCGGCCGTCAATTGGCGGATCTCTTTATCGATCGCTTCGAGTTGCGTCGGTGTGCGCAATCGTTTTCGCTCCGAGTCTTTGGCGTTAAGCTGTTGCTGCAACTTACGTTCGCGTTCAAGCAGGATGGGGCTGATGCCCTGCCTGATGTCGGCCCGCGCTTCATTTAAAATATCCAGAAGCCCGCGGGCGCGGGCGCGTTCGCTCGCCTGCAGAGCGCGGGCGTCAAATCCTTGCGCGGGGCTTCTTTTATCAATCTGCATCAACAGGTCAACATAAAATTTATAGAGCGGCTGATAGGTCGCTAAAAACGATGTCCGCAAATCCGTTCCGCTTATTTTGGTGCGGATCGATTCGATGATGTTAATGGCCGCTTCGGTGTTGGCGAGGGATTCATCCAAATTTCCGCGCAGATACATCACCCGCGCCACGCCGTAAAGCGCTGATGCTTCGCCCGATCGATTGCCCAATAATCGAAAAATCGGTAAGGCTTGATTATGATTATTTAACGCTTTGTCGGCTTCCCCGCCGTATTCGTAAATAAACCCCAGATTATTGAGCGCACTGGCCTCGCCTTCGCGAAAATTGGCAGTGCGCCAGATCGAAAGTGATCTTTCATAGTTTTCCATAGACTTAGGCTTGTCGCCTTTCATCCAATATATTTGCGCCAAACTGGAAAGCGCCGAAGCCTCGCCGTGTTTTTCGCCCGTATCCTGAAAAATTTTGAGAGCTTTTTGGTAATAATCAAAGGCTTTGCCGGTATCGCCCAAAGAAAATTCAACATCGCCTAATTGCGAAATCGTGTAGGCTTGCGCCCGTAAATCGCTGGTTTGCCGGATAAGTGCCAATGACTGTTCCAGATAATCACGCCCCAATGTATAATTGCCGAGCCTGGAATAAGTGCTGCCGATAAAATTGAGCGAGTAAGCCTCGCCGTTTTTATCTTTTATCTCACGCCACAGCGGCAGTGTTTTTTGCAGATAATCGAGCGATTGCTGATGTTCGTCAATTGACGCATAAATGTAAGCAATCCCCATCAATAAAGTCACTTCCAGGGATTTATCGCTTGCGCCCTGTGAGAGCAAAATCGCTTGATTCAAATAATCAACGGCTCGCTTTTTGTCTTCCAGAGACAAATCTCCATCAGCTATTTCGGTCAGAGTGAAAACTTCGGCACCGCGTTTGCCGGTAATACGAAAAAGCGCCAGCGCCTGATTGCTATAATCCAGGGACTTGTCAGGTTGGTTCAAATCGCGGCACACCTTCGCCAAAGCGGTCAGTAGAATCGCTTCGAGACGTTGATTCTTGAGGGCTTGCACAAGCGGTATCGCCCCGGCCAGATAATCAAAAGTCTTTTGCTTACTGCCCATAAACATGTAAAGCGGACTTAAGTTTTTGAAAATTTCATCCCAGCTTCCCGCCGTTTGAAAAAGCGTCAGTGATTTGCTGAAATATTCGGTGGATTTTTCCGTGTTGCCGAGAGCTTTACTGGTCTTTCCTAAACTATAAAGAATCGTCGCTTCGCCGTAAGCGTCATTCGAACCATTGATGAGCTGCAAGGCTTCTTCGTATTTAACGAGGGCCGGCGCCTGGGCGGCATTCGCGCTCAATTTTTCGCCTTCGATAAAGAGGCGCTCGGCATCGATCCGTTTTTGGTCTGCGGGCAGCGCCGCCGGTCGCAAAGCTTCAAGATCGGCATCATAGCGTCCGGTTTCTTTCGCTTTTATTTCAATCCGGTAAATACCGGCATTCGGGGTAATTAAAAATATTTGTTCGGGTCCGCGCCTGATGTTCGGATTATCAACTTCTAATAATTTCTTACCGTCCAAAGAGTAAAGTGTAGCAACAACATCGACGCTTTTTTGATCAAAAATGATGTGCAAAAACTGATTCTGGGCGGCTTTGATTTCGTAAGTATGAGTTTGGCCGGCAGAGATTTCCTGTTCGATCGTTTTTTTCGGCTCAAGCGGCAAAACTTTTTTGGCCGGCTGCGCTTTTAGAGCTACGCCGAAGACCGACACGACAAAAAGGGCGATAGCAAATATTCTTTTCAAAATCTCCATTTTCAAAACTCCCTGGCTTGTGCCGGAGAGCGCAAAAGAGAGATATTTCTCTCCGTGCGTTGCGCTGCTCTCTCCCGCTAAAATCTTAGAGATAAATTACTCGATAATTATCTCAAAGCGCTGCGATTTTTCAGTAACTTTAACGTCTTTATCGCCAACGACTCTTTCCGTGACAACCATTGAACCGGGCATATTCCGCACTTCGCCGCTCGGGCTGACGGGAGTCTGCAAAGTTGCTGTGCCGGAAGCGACCTCGTCCCAGAGTGTTTCGTTTTTCGGATCGTTTGCATCAACTTTATATTCTCTGAATGAGCAATTAAGCGTCGTGCTGCGCGAACCGGAACCGGGGCGAATAATGCGGAGCTTTGAACCGCCATCGAGCCACATTTTGACATAAAAACCAAAATCGTTTGAGGCGGTAATAATTTCCGCCTTTCCGATTTGCTTACGACTAATGCCGTCAAGGACTTTGCCGGTAACGGCATCATCGTCCTGACCAAATACGGGCAGCGCAAACAGAACAAATGAAATAAGACTTAACGCACACCTGAGTGTAAAACTATTTCTAAAGTCCCGAATATTAGTTTTTCCAGCCATAAATCTCCTCTTTTGTTTTTTCAAAACACTTTCCTCCTTTTTGAGGTTGAAAGCAATAATTTTTTTGCCGGGGCGCTCTGAGTTTGAAAACTCAAAACGCGCGCTTAAAATTTTGAAGGCTGTCACACGAACAACCTCCTCGTTCAGTCCAATTAACGCACTTGATATAGCCGCCAACCGCCGTTGATATTGCGCTGGTAACCGGCCGTGAAATCATACATCCATTTGAGATAAACATAACCGTTCTGAAAAACATATGAATCGCCCGAATAAACAACCCGGCCGTTTTGAAATTGAGTAAAAGGACATTGGACACCTTTAACGCCATTCGCGGTCACGGCTTTACAGCTTTGATAGATCTTGATTTCCTGACTATTGCCCATATCAATTCTAAATACGCTGCCCGGATAAACCGTAATATAGCCAAGTCTGTAAGTACTGTTTTGCTCATAGAGATTTCCGCTCTGCGCAAATGAAGCAATGCTCAAAACTCCCAGTAATAAAGCGATTACCGAAGTTTTTCCGAATAAGCCGTTAATTTTTGTGATTATTTGATGGCGTGTCATGATTTTTATCTCCTTAAAATTCCTTTTTAATTTTTCGTTTCCCGTTAATTTTTGAAGAGTTTTTACTCTTCATGACTTCTTCACAACGTTAATGTCGAAAAGGAAAAACCATTTCAAAAAAATCCCGCGATCATTAAAAATATTTTAGAAACTCCCTCAATGATTGAGTTAAAGGGCTTGAGAAAATGCTTGTTATTGTTCGGTTTTTGTTATAGATTAAAGCCGTTTTATTGAACTTCTATTGGTTGCCCGCATTCCAGATGGAAACTGAACCTGCCCTGAAAAAAGATTGGACAGTGACACCGGAGGCTTTTGAGAAACTTTTGGTGTGGCTCGGTCCCGACCGCGAAGCGGCGGGTGTCAAATACGAAAAAATCCGTCAAAAACTGCTGAAACTTTTCAAATGGCGCAACTGCACTCCTGAAGAAGAGTACGCCGACATCGCCATTAACCGCGTGACACGCCGAATTTTTGAAAGTGCGCCCGTCGAAGTAAGCGACCCATATCTCTATTTTCACGGAACGGCGCTGAACGTCATCCGCGAATTCTGGCGCGGACAGCTTAAACACAAACAGGAAGACCTGGAGGTTCTCACGCCGTCGCAGCTCGCCACCGATAGCCCTCAGCAACAAATAGATAAAGAATTTGAGCAGGCGCAAAAAATCAATCGTTTTGATTGTATGAAAGAATGTATCCGCGCACTTGCGCCCGATACCCGCGATTTTATCATTGAATATCATCATGGTGAGAGTAAAAAGGATGTGCGCAAGACCATGGCGGAAAAGCTGAATGTGCCGTTAAATGTCCTCAGGATCAGGGCTTGCCGCGTGCGCGAAAGCCTGCAAAAATGCGTTGACGGCTGCGTCAGAAAAAATTTGTGAAATTTTTTTCATTTTCGGACATTAGTAATCTGAAGAGAGCTTTTCAGGCTCTGTATTTCAGAAATTACGAGGAAAAAGATGAAAAAATTAAGTGTAAAAATATTAGTTCTGAGTTTGATCTTAGCAATTTCAAGTTCCGGTCTTTTGGCTCAAACGCGGATTCGTTTTGCCAAAGGCCGAACTTCCGCCAGCGTGGCGGGACAAATCGGCGGATACGGCAATCGCAGTTTTGTACTCGGCGCCAGATACGGGCAAGTTCTTTCAGCCAACGTCAGTTCACGTAACGGCTGTGTAAAATTCAGCAATGGCGTAACCAGCGTCAGCTATATAACCCAGCCCGGTAATAATCCGCTGTATTTGGTAAATAGCTGTCGCGGCGCGTCAAGCTTTACTTTAACGGTTTCAATCAATTTTGGAAGCGATTAAAAAAACTTAAAGCCTACTTTATGAAAAAATGTCCGAATTGCCAATCCATCTATACCGATGATAGTTTGCAATTTTGTTTACAAGATGGGGGGAGTCTTATCAACTATGCCGAAAAAAGTTCGGAGGCTCCAACCAGAAATTTGGATGAAATGGAAACCGTTGTCCGGCATAACCGGATAACTGACGGCTGGGAACAAAACAGGGAAACACAAGCGATAACGTTTCCGCCTCAAACAAAAAAACTTAAGCTGCCGCTCGCCGTTATGCTGACGGTTTTTGTTATGTGCATTCTTTTTGGCGGGATATTCGGAATATGGTTTTTACTAAGTAATAATACTTCAAAAGGGCAAGATTCGGTGAAAGGTGATAATACCGGAATTACCAACAACCCGGTTCCGCCGATAAAAACTCCATTGATTACTTCAAATAAAGGGCAGGATCTGAGCGGCATTTGGATCAATGAAAAAGACGGCATCGAGTATGAGCTTCATCAATTGGGAAATCAGGTTAATTTTGAATATCGCGGAAGCGCCGCCGCCGGACATGGAGGGTTAACGGGAAAAGTTTCCGGAAACTTTGACGGCAAAACTTTGCGGGGAGCTATTGAAAATCACGAAGGCAACGTCACGGGTCGTGGCACCGTAATATTTACTTTAAATGGCGATCGTTTAGAAGGTATTTGTCAATCTGACGACGGAAAGCAGTCAGATGAATGGATTTTAGTTAGAAAATCGACCGGAAAGGGTCAGGACAAAACCACTGATAAAGTTAGTTTAGGTGGCGAAAAATTTAAGGCTTGTAATTATCTGGTCGGTTCAGGAATTTACAGTAAATGGATCGAACTGGGTGGGGAGCAAGGGAAATTGGGCTGCCCGACGATGAATGAAACCGCTGCTCCAAGCTCGCCGCAGGGAACAACCGGAAGAATGACACAGTTTACCAAAGGTGATGGTGGATACTTAATTTGGCATGAATCCGGACGATTTTCGGGTACGACTTTTGATGTGTCAGGTTGTATGTTCATACTATACAGCAATTTAGGCGGAACATCATCGTGGCTGGGTTTTCCGGTTAGCGACGGCTATCAGGCAGCCCCGGGCGCACGACAGGATTTTGAAAGCGGTTTTGTTACCTGGGATTCAAAAACCTATCAATGCAAGGCGGTTAAATATAGGCTATGAAAAAAGAAACTAAAATTGAACAAATCACTCCCCTAAATATTTGCTGTTTGTCGTGTAAGATACACTCCGAACCGAAAAAAAGGTCATCGGACACATAATGGTAAAAATTTCTGAAATACTTTTTGATTTTCGACATTAAGTATTTGGAGAATCTATTTTTAATGAAATTAGCAACTGAAAAAGATGAAATGGTGCGACGTTATTTGTTAGACGAGATGTCCGACGAAGAACGACAAACTGTCGAAGAAAAGTTTCTCAAAGATGACAATTTTTTTGATGAAATGGTCGCCTTCGAAGATGAATTGTATTACGACTATCAACAAAACCGGCTGACCGCTCGCGAACGCAGCATCTTTGAACAAAAATTCTTACAATCTCGCCAAGATATTGAAAGATCGGAATTTGCCAACGCATTTCTGGAAACCACCGCCGAAATTGCCGGAGAAAAAATTAAAACTAAAGAAGATACGGCATCCGTTTCGTGGTGGCAGTCCATTGCCGGATTTTTCAATTTTAGCGGTTCGATGATGCAGTATGGAATGGCGGCGGCTGTCTTACTGCTGACCTTAGGCGTCATCGGATTATTTATTCAAAATTCACGGTTACAAAACGAAATGGCCGGTTTGCAAAACAAACAGGCTCAGGAAAAACAGGAGCAGGAAAAGATTCTCGCGGAAAAACAGCGCCAACAAACAGAACTTGAAAAGCAGCAAAGCGAGCTGGAACAACGCCTCGCTCAGGAAAAATCCAACAGCGAACAAAACGAAAAGCGAATTCAGGAAATTGAAGCCGAGCGGACACGCCTGGCCGGTGAAATTGCCGAAACCCGCAGGCGTATCAATCAAATACCGCAAAATCCCGCCAATTCGCAAAAAACTCCGGTTTCTCAGCCGCAACCCTGGTTGGCGACACTTATTCTATTGCCGGGAGAATTTAATCGAAGCAACGGCGAAGGAATGCGCCGCGTTAATATTTCCCCATCCGTCAAAAATCTGCAATTACGACTTTTGTTAAAAAATAAAGAAGATTATAAAAGCTATCAGACAACCGTCCGGGGTATTGGTCAGGGTTTTGTCGCCTGGAAAAGCGCGGATTTAAAACCAGGCGGAAAAGGTGCCAAAAAAAGTCTCCTGATCAATCTACCGGCGAAAAACCTGCAGCGAATGGATTATGAACTGACACTTCTGGGCGTTAATGAAGACGGGAGGACGGAAGAAATTACCTCATATTATTTCAGTGTTGTGAAATAGTTAATTCTGTCGTTAGGATAGCTTAAATTGTTCATAATCAGCCGGGTAATTGACATTGAAAAAAATATCTTGATCCGTCTTTGAAGTTAGTTTGTCTTGCCCGACGGTGCGCGGCGCAAGGAGCGCCATAAAATCTTGAGCGGACGCCGAATTATTTTCGTTAATCAATTTTTCTAATGGCCGCAAGGCATATTTGGCTAAATAAATAGCTGCCAATGGTTGCAGGCGCCCATCGAGCTGACGCGGCACGGTCGCAATAAATTTATTACTTGAAAGCGCAATTTCGGCGAGTTTTTCAATCGTTTGAGGAGTTACCAGCGGCAGATCAACCGCCAGAATGACGGCAAATTTTGTTTTACAATTTTTTAGAGCCGCCTGAATTCCGCCAAGCGCGCCACGATTTTCAATATTATCGAAAATATGAGAAATGTGGGCCGGAAGTTTTTCGACTAAATCATTTTGATTTTGATTAAGAACAATTTTAACGCGATTTTCGCAAACGGATGAAAGCGTTTTAACGGCACGCTCAAGGAAAGTTTCGTTTTCAAACTTTAAAAAGGCTTTATCCGCACCCATCCGCGAAGATTTTCCGCCCGCTAAAACAAACCCTTCAAATAAATTGGTAAACATTAGTTTTTAAAATCTCCTGAAAAAATCGGTTTACCATTTTCCAAATGCGATTTGACCGTCACAATGGTTAATTTTGAGGTCGGGCAGTTACTTTTTTCCGCGGTACTCCCGACCGGAATTAAAACGTTTGTTTCAGGGAAATAGGTCGCCGTGCATTTTGGGGGAATCGGATATGAAACAATGATAAACCTTTCGGCCCGGCGCTCTTCGCCTTCAAAATAGCTCGTAATATCGACGACTTGGCCTTCTTTTAAGGCACGTTCGGCCATGTCTCGCTCATTCATTAAAATTACGCGGCGCGATCCCCGAATGCCGCGATAACGGTCGCGGTCTTCATAAACAGTCGTATTAAATTGATCGTGGGCGCGAATCGTCGTCATTAAAAGCTCATCGTCTTTCAATTGGGTGCGGTAAAGCTCGCTGGCTTTAAAAATGGCCTTGCCTTTTTCGGTCGGAAATTCACCGTCACGCGGTTTGTTCGGCATATAGAAACCACCTGGACGCCGAACCTTTTCGTTATAGTTTTCGCAACCTGCCACGACGTTGGCAATCGAATTACGAATATTATCGTAGTTTGTTATTAATCTTTCCCAGTCAAATGTCATACGGCTTTTTAAAACTGCCTGCGCAAGCTTGCCGATTATCCAAACTTCGCTCCGCAAATGCTCCGAAGCCGGTTCTAAAATACCTTTCGACATCTGCACGTTGAGCATTGTGCTTTCGGTTGAAACAAACTGCTCGACGCCATTTTGCAAGTCTTTTTCGGTGCGCCCGAGACACGGCAAAATCAAAGATTTCTTGCCTGTTACCAGCGCAGTTCGATTAAGTTTTGTAATGACCTGGGCAGTTAAGCGGCAGTTTTTCATGGCTTGCTCAGTGTATTCCGTATCGGGCGTAGCGCTCAAAAAATTCCCGCCCATCGCAAAAAAAACTTTGGCGCGTCCCGCATGCATGGACTTGATGGCATTGACCGTATCAAGTCCATTTTTCTTTGGCGTTTTGAAATTAAATTCTTTTTCCAGACTCTTACGAAACTTTTCGTTCATTTTTTCCCAGATGCCCATGGTGCGGTCGCCCTGCACGTTGGAATGCCCGCGCACCGGGCAGAGTCCGGCACCTTGTTTGCCGATTTGTCCGCGCAGAAAATGTAGATTGGCAATGTCCTGAATGGTCGCCACGGCGTGTTTATGCTGAGTGACGCCCATGGCCCAGCAGGTGACGACACGGTTGGCCGAAAGATACATTTCAGCCACCTCATTAATCTGCGCAAGCGGCACTCCGCTTTGTTCCAAAATGTCATCCCACGAAACTTTTTCCAGGGACTCGATGAAATCCTCGTAACCCAAAGTTTTTTGGGTAATAAATTCGTAATCAAAAAGCGGGATCGGGCTTTTCTTTTCGCGCTCCACCAGAATTTTCAGGATTCCTTTTAAAATTGCCGCATCACCGCCAATCCGAACGGGTAAATGCAAATCGGTTAGATGCGTGCCTTTGTTTGCTAACATTTTAAACGGAAAAGACCAGATATTTGGCGTATGCTGCGGATTCGGATTAACAAAATTCATCAATCCGGCTTCGGGAAGAGGATTGATGGCAATAATGCGCGCCCCGTTTTCTTTCGCCTTTTCGAGCGAGGTCATCATGCGCGGCGCACACGTGCCGGGATTTTGCCCGATGATAATTATCAAATCCGTGTTTTCCAGATCTTCCAGTCTGATCGACGCTTTGCCAAGTCCGATTGATTCGGTCAACGCCACGCTGGTCGATTCGTGACACATATTTGAACAATCCGGCAGATTATTGGTGCCGAATTGCCGAACAAAAAGCTGGTATAAAAAAGCGGCTTCGTTGGAAGTTCTGCCCGAAGTATAAAAAATTGCCTCGTCGGGCGACGCGAGAGAATTTAATTCTTCGGCAATCATTTTGAAAGATTCTTCCCAGGTTATAGGGGTGTAATGAGTTGCCTCTTCGTGCAAAATCATCGGCTGAGTGATGCGGCCCTGCTCGTTGAGCCATTTTTCGTCTTTCTCCGAAAGCTCTTTGACGCTGTATTTGGCAAAAAAATTGGGTGTAATCCTTTTGGTGGTCGCTTCGTCAACAATTGCTTTGGCACCGCTTTCGCAAAATTCCGTTAAGGTGCGGTTATCATCCGGGTCGGCCCAGGCGCATGAATTGCAATCAATTCCGCCTTTTTGATTGAGACTTAGCAAAACTTTGGTGCCGCGAACAATTCCGGCGTCCCGGATGGTTTCTTTGACAGAATCAAGCAGGGCAGGGAGTCCTGCGGCCGTATCATAAGGCTTAACAACTTTTAATTTACCGAGGTTTTCAGGTCTTTCAGCTTTTGGATTCCCGTGTTCGTTTTTCATAATTTTATTTGCCGCGAAAAAACACAAAAAGACACGAAAAAAGTCTTAAATATTCGTAAAATTCCGCGGCTAAGTCAGTGTCCGCTCCCGCTATTCACAAAAAGCATTGATAAGTTTTCAGAGCAGAAATAAAGTTATCTTTTGTCATACCGACATTTGCCGATTTTCAGAATAATCCGAAATCCCCAATCCAAAATCGCCACTAGCATTTCATTTTCGGATGCGGAAAAGCATCCAAATTATCGGCGTCCATGGGGCGATCAACACAAACGAAATCTTTTTCAATCAAAATGAACAAAGCTTTTTCAGCATCAACTTTTTGTTCCGTTTGTAAACCGATCTGATCTGTTTTAATCCACGTTTCCGCTAAGGAGCGCGGAATTTCAATTGTTATTTCATCTATTTGAAAGTGCGCTGAAATCTTATCAACTCCTTCGGACATTTTTAACCGGTAGGTCAAAGTTTGCGACTCTCTAAAGTAAATGGATTCGGTGACAAACCCGTGTTTCTCCAATTGTTTAATCTCATTCTGCAACAGCCGCAGACGAATCGAATTTTCCCTAAGACGCAGTTTCATAAATTATTCTTTCATTTCCCGTATAAACATTAAAGCGGTTATCGCGGACAAAGCCAAGCAAGGTCACACCGAAATTCGTCGCCGCTTCAACCGCCAGGCTTGAAGGTGCACCAACTGCTGCAATAATAGGGATTTGTGCCATTACCGCTTTTTGCACGAGCTCAAAACTGGCCCGCCCGCTCAAAAATAGAATCTTGTTCGGAAGCGGAATATTATTAGCTAAAAATTGTTCTCCAATCAATTTATCAACCGCATTGTGCCGTCCGACATCTTCTTTTAAAGCCGTCAAGTTGCCGTCAACATCAAACAGAGCGGCCGCATGAAGCCCGCCGGTCTGCTCAAAAACCGTTTGATATCTACTTAGTTTGGCCGGCAATTGATGGATGATTTCAGCAGAAACTTTCGGAGAGTCTTTTTGCTCCAAAACGGATGCGCCCGTCGCAATAGCTTCGATCGAACTTTTCCCGCACACGCCGCAGCTTGAAGTCGTATAAAAGTTCCGCTCAAGTTTTTTGAGGTTTAAGTTTGTTTCAGGTCGTAGTTCGATGCGGACGGTATTTTTTAATTGTCCGAATCGGCCGCAATGCTTGATCAATGAAATTTGATTTTTGGAAGTTATAATTCCTTCCGTAAAAAGAAAACCGGCGGCAAGTTCAAAATCATTTCCCGGCGTTCGCATCGTAACTGAAACCGACCGGTGGGTGAATTTACCATTTTCAGTAAAACCCAGGCGAACTTCCAGCGGTTCCTCGACGGCGAGCGTATCATTTTCGATTTTAGTTAAGGAATTGGAAAAAATGCGCTGAACACTGAATTCCGCTTTTTCGCTTTTAATCTCGACCGCTGCTTTTGCCATAGCTAAATTATAGCAAAAGAAAACCGAAACTACAGGCAGACCGGGGTAAACTCAGAGATTAAAAGACGGATAAGTATCAATAAACGTCATAACTGAATAAAGCGAAACAACCGCAAAAAAGCGCAAAATTCCTATAAAGAAATCTATTAATAAAATTTTTGGAGACTCTTGGACTTTTTTGCGGCGATTTTTCTTTTGGTTTGAGGCGGAATCCCGGTTTTATCCTAAGCGCCCGTCGGTAGCTAAAACTCGTTCCGCCTCAACAATTTCCCAGGCATTTTCAGTTTTTAATAATTTGCTCATTAGAGAAGCATGAACCGAATGACCGCTTTTTTGAGCCTTGATCTTGCCTAGAACCGGCATTCCCAAAAGTGCAAAGTCGCCAATAATATCGAGGATTTTGTGACGCACAAATTCATTTGTAAAACGCAGCGGGTGTTCATTGAGCATGCCTTCGGGCGTCAGCACGATCGCGTTTTCAAGCGAGCCGCCGAGGGCCAGATTCGCTTTTCTGAGCATTTCGATCTCGGTCGTAAAACCAAATGTCCGTGCCGAAGCGATTTCACGCCCGAATGAACCGTTTTTGAGTTCGAAATGATACGATTGCCGGTTGATAAAAGGATGCGGAAAATCGATCAAACATTCAATTTCGTATTTATCCGAAGGCTCGATCGACATTTTTCTATCGCCTTGTTCAAATTCAACTTTTTCCAAAATCCTTAAAATATGACGAGGCGCATTTTGTTCGGTAATTCCCGTTTTTTCAACCAGTTCGATCCAATTTTCGCTTGATCCGTCCATAATCGGAATTTCGATATTGTCGAGCTCGATAAAACAATTATCCACGCCTGCGCCGCGCAGGGCCGACAAAAGATGTTCGCAGGTTGAAAGCACGACACCTTTACGTAGAAGTGTCGTCGCATAACTGCAATGCGAGATATACTCGACGCTGGCCGGAATCTCGAAATCATCCAGATCCGTGCGGACAAAAATGTAACCCGTGTTTTCGGGTGCCGGTTTCAGAGCCAGATTTACCTCGACGCCCGTGTGTAAACCAATACCGCTTGTTTCAATTGTTTGGGAAATTGTTGTTTGTTTCATTAAAATTTAATCGTCGCCAATTCCTTTAACAATCCTTGTGCCAAAGTAAAATATTCCCGTAAACTATTGAGAATATTCAACCCAAAATCCAAAATCCGAAATCCGAAATCCAACGCTTGTTGCGAAAACGCAACAATGCTGTCGCACAATTTACTAATAATGATTTAAGATTTACAATTTACGATAGTTATGGCAATAGAAACTGCGGGTAAAAAACCCGTCAAAGCAATAAAAGTTAAAATCGAAAATCAGGCAACATTTGATTTGCCGAAAGATACGGAAGCACATATCAACAAAGTTCTTGATTATCTTCCAACGGAACAAACTCGCGGCGTCGAAAGAGTTCGCCTGGTGGATTTCATCAACGATCCGCGTCTGAAAAATGCCAATGTGCCCGTAAAAGGTGATTTGCCCGGACTTTATCATCCGAAAACCCTGAATCAAGGCGCGTGGTTTGAAGTTTCAATGGGCGCCCTGCTCCAACCGACCGAAGGTTTTGCCAAACGTTGGATGGCCAAGAGCGCGTTTAAAGGAAACATGGCGGGACTCATTTTTTCACTGGTCGGTCAGCATTATTATTTGACTCTCCGGCATTCGGTCAAAAAACAAAATCTCGAACCCCAAATCCGTCAATACGCCACAAAAAACTTGAAAGAATGGAGCGAAAAACAGTCTGAAGGAAGTTTCCGGGCCAAACTTTTCAAACCCTTGCGCCCGTATATAGAACGCTGGGCAAAATGGCTCAATAAAAAAGCGGCGGCATCGCAAAAGTAAAAGTCCAGAGAGTCTAGTGAGTCCCGAGAGTGTGGAGAGTTTTCGGATTTTCGCAGGCTTCCGACCTTCAAAAAAACTTATGAACTATTGGCTAGTGAAACAAGAACCGGAAAGCTATTCGTTTGACGATTTATTAAAAGACGGAAAAACGGATTGGACGGGAGTCAGAAATTTTCAGGCGCGGAATAATCTGCGAGCCATGAAAAACGGGGATAAAGTCCTTTTTTATCACTCGGTTTCAGAAAAATCCGTTGTCGGTCTGGCAGAGGTTTCACGCGAGGAATTTCCCGACCCGACGGACGAAAAATGGATTGCGGTCGAGATTAAACCGGTCGAAAAACTTGCCCGGGCTGTCACGCTCGAAACAATTAAAGCTGAGAAATCTTTAGAAAATATCGCTTTAATCAAACATTCCCGTCTTTCCGTCATGCCTTTGGCGAAAGAGGACTTTGAAACGATTTTGAAACTAACAAAATAGCCGCGAAAAGGCACAAAAGACACAATTGAAATTCTTTTTGTTATTTTTGCGCCTTTTCGCGGCAATTAAAAATTATGCTAAAAGAAGCCGTTGAATACTACAATAACCTGTTAGAAGACGAAGATTTAGCCGAAATCTCCCGCCGTGAGTTAGCCGCCGGTCTGGAAAGCGCGCGATTGATTTTCGGCGGTCGCCCGCTATCGCCGTATTTGCGCCCGCATTTTGTTACCGAAACCGATTGGAAACGGATCGTCGGGATTTGCGAAACGGTTTGGAGCGCACTGCAAAAGGTCAAAGATGCCGCCGTCGAAACGGAAGAAATCCTGGATGAGCTCGGCATTACCGCCTTTGAAAAAGAGCTGGTCGCGATCGATCCGAAATATGCCCAGGTTTCGCCGACCGCACGGCTCGATTCATTTTTGACCGAAACGGCTTATTCATTTGTCGAGCTCAACGGCGAAAGCCCCGCCGGAATTGCTTATGCCGATTCCGCCACCGAAATTTTCAAAAATCTGCCCGTCATGAAAAAATTCGCCGAAAAATATGACATCGAAGGTTTCGAAGGCAGTTCGAAAATGCTCGATGTTTTGCTGCGTGCCTACACGGAATTTAGCGGCGGCGCATCCGATCATAAACCCGTCATTGCCATTGTCGATTTAAAAGGTCTGCCGACGCAAAAAGAATTTGAATTATTCCGCGACTACTTTGAATTTAAAGGCTATACAGCAATAATTTGCTCACCCGATGAGCTTGAATTTGACGGACAAAAACTTTATATCAAAGGCATCGCGATCGATATTGTCTATAAACGCCTGCTCGTCAATGAATACCTGCCGATTATCGAATCCTGTCCGGATTTGCTTAATGCCTATAAAGCCGGTGCCGTTTGCATGGTCAATAATTTCCGCTCAAAGATCATTCATAAAAAAGCCGTCTTCGCCGTTTTGACCAACGAAAAATACGCACATCTTTTTAGCGAGTCTGAGCTCGCCGTCATCCACGCGCACGTTCCCTGGACACGCACGTTTCGCCAGGAAAAAACCATTAATCACGGGCAGGAGGAGATAGATTTGGTAGACTGGACGCGCCAAAATGCCCATAAACTCGTTTTAAAGCCCAACGACGATTACGGCGGACACGGAATTTACATCGGCTGGAACTCAAGCCCGGAAGAATGGGAGGAAGCCATTCAAACCGCGCTCAAAAACGGCGATTATCTCGTTCAGGAACGCGTCCAAACTTCAAAAGAAATTTTTCCTTATTTAGACCCGGACGGAAAAGTTTATATGGTCGAGCAGCTCGTTGACCTCGACCCGCTTCTATACTTTGGAGAGGTCGGTTCAGCTTTTACCCGTTTATCATCAACAGAACTAGCCAATGTTTCATCTGGGGGCGGCATGGTGCCGACCTTTATTATCAAGGAAAAGAAAGACGAGTAGCCTGAAAGTCAAAAAATGTTTTTGATAAAATGAAAATATGGCAACTCTTTTACAGGAACTTATCGATATAACATCAAGTTTGGAGCGTAATGGAATCGAATATGCGGTTTGTGGCGGACTAGCCATGGCGATTCATGGCTTTGCCCGTGCAACGATGGACATTGATGTTTTGATTCGGACGGAAAGCCTTGAAAAGGCGTATCAAGTCGCGTCAGAAAAAGGCTTTGACATCAAAGGACTTGATATATCTTTCAAAGAAAGAGCTGTCGAAATTCGCCGAGTTTCAAAAATTGATGATGACGGTGAAGTTTTACCGCTTGACTTATTGCTTGTGACGCCGGCGATTGAGGACGTTTGGGAAAATAGAGAACAAGTTTCCTTATCTAAAAATCTGTTGTCAGTTGTTTCAAAAGCAGGTTTAATAAAAATGAAAACTCTGGCCGGCAGACCGCAAGATCTGGCTGATATTGAGAGGTTACAAAACGATGAAACAAGTTGATATGTCGGAAAAAGCAATTCTTAGCCGATTAAGACAAGTTGATAAATTGAGAACGCTGTGCCTTGCACTGATGAAGGCTAAACGAGTCGAAAAAGGTGTTGCTAAAGATAAAAATATCGAAACAAACGAACCTCCAAAAACTGTAAAGCTATGAAAATCCGTAAAACCCAATTACCCTGAAATTTCTACATCATGATTTCCAAAATTACTGACTGAGAAATCACTTATAAATTATTAACTTCCCTGTTTCGACTCAAATAAAATTCTTTATCCATTTGAGCAACTTATTCGGCACTTCCCTCTTCTATATTTTAGGGACGGCCATTTGTGCCATCGCTCATTTTTAAATAAATAAAATCAGCAAATGTTTCATCCGGCAGAGGAAGGGTTCTAACTTTATTATCAAGAAAAGAGAAGAATGACAAGAGTCTTGTTAAAAATTGGATTGGCTTCATTAGCATTTGGGATAGGATTAATTGCTGTTTATCTCTTTAAAGAGATAAACAGCAATTTGTATATTATTTCTCAAAAAGGTCATTCAAGCATTAGCGTTAGTGAAAAATCAAGATTTGATAAGTTGCTTGATAGTCCTGAAATGAATCAGCGACTTGCGGAAATGAAAAAGGAAGATTTTTATCCAACCTCACACGGTTGCGATGGGGGCGGTGAAGGAAATGGTGCTGCAACATCATACATTACCTTTGTTAAGAAGCGTGTTTTGGAAGGTGCAAGTTGCTATTCCAGACGTCAGTATGCAAAACAAGCCGTTGAAAATATAGTGCTTGAGGCAAAACAAGTTATTGAAGTGCGTAATCGAGCCAAAAATGAATATGGAGAAATAGGAAAAAGCTGGACGTTACTGTTAGAAAACGATTATGAATTTGCCCAAAGCACAGGCAGAAAAAGCGACGTTGAAATTATTTGGTATGGCGGAACATATTGCTACAAGTATATTTACGCGCCTGATTTAGAAACTGCCAGGAATTTACAACAGTATTTGAAAAAATAGTCTGAGATGAAGCCATGAAAAGATTTTACTCAAAATTTAGAATTTCGCTGCTGACTTTTGCATTTGGTTTGGCAAGCGTTTGGATGTTCAACGGTTTAAGTTCAAAAGAAGTAGATATTAAATTGCCGAAAATCCAATCAAAATCTCCAATAATTTATTCCAAAGTCAAAACTGTTTCGTCGTGTTTTCAAATAACAGACGGACATTGGGCAAATGACACAATGGAAAAATGTAATAAGAAGAAAGTAACGATAATGAGTTCATTTGAATAGTCTTAAAGATCAGTCCAATAATTCTCGCATCCAGATCTCAAAATTCAATAATTGAAAAACCTGTAAATTAAAATCTTCGCGCCCGCTCTGGTTGGCTTCAATAATTGCCCGGACTTCTCGGTAATCAAATAAACCGCGCCGTTTAACAGTTTCTTCGGATAATAAATCGTTGACCATCGGCTTTAAACTTGTCCGCAGCCAGGAGCGGATCGGAGCGGAAAAACCGGCTTTTTTGCGCCAGATAATTTCTTTCGGCAAAAGGCTTTCGACCGCTTTCTTTAAAATATATTTGCGTTTAATGCCCTTTATTTTTAAGGCGGCGGGAATTTTTGCCGATAGCTCGACCAGCTCGTGGTTAAGAAAAGGAACACGCACTTCGAGATTTGCCGCCATTGAGGTTTTATCGGTCGTATCCAGATTGAGCGCGGGCATAAATGTTTTGAAATCAACATAGAGCAGGCGGTTTAAGGGGGAAGCTGTGCGGCATTTTTCAAAAAACTTGTGATGATGTGTGTAGGCATCAAACGATTTCATTTCACCGCGCAGACTTTCGGAATAGATGCTCGCTTTCATTTCGTCGGTAAAATAAGTCCCAAAACCTAAGTAACGCGCCTCGAAATCCTGCCCGGCGCTACGCGCAAATTTTTTAGCATTTCTAAGCGGGGCCGTCAGTTTTCCTTTGACGCCGCCATATAGCAAATTATCAACCGTTCTCATCAGCGGGCGACGCACCGCCGACGGGATAAAATCCGTCATTCCCGCCAGCTGCATAGCCATCTGGCGCGGGTAGCCGGCAAAAATTTCATCGCCGCCCATGCCCGAGAGCATTACTTTTTGCGTCTTGCGTGCCTGTTCGGAAATTAAAAAAGATGGGATCGCCATATCAATGACGGGGGCATCCATATGATAGACGAGCTTTGGCAAAAGCTCGGTTAGATCGGGCGTAAGCCGTGTTTCGTGATAATCAATCGGCAAAATTTCCGCCACGCGGCGCGACCATTCAACATCGTCGGGGATAATATCAAAACTTAAATCTTCAGCCGAAATTCCCGTGGTGTAGGTTGAAATCTTTTGTTTTGAGTGCTTTGCCATCAGCGCAACAATTGACGATGAATCAACGCCGCCCGATAAAAAGGCACCTAACGGAACATCGGCGATCATTTCCATTTGGGTTACTTTGTCCAAAGTTTCGAGGGTTTGTTCGCGCCAATATTTTTCGGATTTTCCTTTCTCTTCGTGTTCGTAGTCCAAATCCCACCATTCTTTGACGGAAATTTCGTCATTTTTCAAAGTGAGAAAATGCGCCGCGGGCAATTGGTAAATCCCTCTGAAAAGCGTTTTATCGTGAACCGTCCAAAAGAAAGGTCAAGAATTGATGCAAGCCTTCCAGATCAAGCTCGGGTTTGATAAGTTTTGAAGCAAGAAGAGCTTTGATTTCCGAAGCGAAAACAAATTTCGCGCCGATCCTGGCATAATAGAGTGGTTTGATCCCGGCCCGGTCTCTGGCAAGCGTAAGAGTTTTTTCCAGATTGTCCCAAACGGCAAAGGCAAACATTCCGTTAAGTTTAGGCAAACAATCAACGTTCCACTCGGCAAAGGCATTTATCAAAACTTCCGTGTCGCAATCGGTTTTAAATTGATAGCCTTTTGCGCGGAGCGCTGTGCGAACTTCCTTGTAATTATAAATTTCGCCGTTGTAAGTGAGCGCAAAACGTCTGTCTTCAGTAAGAAAAGGCTGGTGTCCGGCGGAGCTGGTATCAATAATTGAAAGCCGGCGATGCCCGAAACAGGTTTTAAGTGATTCATTTCCAAACTTTTCGGAAATAAACACGCCTTCGTGGTCGTAGCCGCGGTGCTCTATTTTTTTCAGCATCGCGCCAATTTCTTCTTCTGGGTTGTTTGTAATTAAGCCGGCAATTCCACACATCTATATTTTGGATTTTAGGTTTTAGATTTTGGATTGGCAATCCGTCGATAAATTTCTAAATATTCGGGCGTGATCTTTTCGGCGGAAAATTCTTGTGCCAGTTTAGAATTATTTTTACTCATTTGCTCACGTAAGTCTTGCCTTTTATATAAAATATCAATTTTTTCGGCTAATTGCCCGGGATTTTGTTTTTCAACCCAGAGACAATTTTCAGGGTCGTTTAAATAATCAGCCGCCGCGCGAATTTTGGTCGTGATGACGGGTAGACCGTTGGCCATCGCGTTGAAAATGACCATCGGAAAACCTTCATGATGATAGGTCGGAAAAACAAGCAGATCGCTTTTTTGATAAAACTCCTGAACCGTTTCTTCAGAAACATGACCGTGAAAATGAAAGGCGTTTTCCGTTTGCCAATGTTTTATTAAACGTTCCGCTTCCCGCCGAATTTCGCCGTCACCTAAAATATCCAGCACGATATTAAAATCCGCCTGATAAAGGCGCGAAACGGCGTGAACTGTTTCGATTAATCCTTTTGACGTAATCAAACGCGCTACAAAAAGAAGACGTAGCGGTTTTTCTTTCGAGAGGGAAAAATCGCGCTTGATTTCATTGTCAGGAAATTCGGTGACGGCATTTTTGACAACATAGAATTTGTTTTCATCAAGACCGGCATTGACAAAATTCTGTTTTTCTTCCGAAGATAAGACGCCGATGCCGTCAGCTTTTTTGACCAAATATTTAATCAAACGGCGCATTTCAAATTTGGTAGTTTTCAAAAATCCGGCGTCCGAGCCGTGAAATTTGAGAAAGACCTTTGTCCTCATTTTGCCGATTAGAAAAATTGTGAAAGCATCCCGTAAAAGTGCATTACGAATAAAGGCCGTATTGATGTGAAAGACATCAAAATCATGTTCGCGCAAGATTTTCCGAAACTTCAGAGCCGTTTTAAACACCTGTCTGACGCGCTGCAAGAGTGAAATATTTTCATCGTTATCGAAACTATAAACTTCTTCGTGCACTTCGACGCCCGAGGTTTCAAGCTCACGCAGAAATGGCGGCTCGCAGGCGTTAATGCCGCCGCGTGCTGTTTTTTCGGGCAGTCCGACCAGAAGTTTTAAGTTTGATATTTTCGGGTTCAAATGATTGATTCGTAAAGTTCTTTCAAGTTTTTGAGATGCACTTCGATACTAAAAGTTTGATCGGCAAAAGTCTTTGCTTTTTTAGCTAATTCGTTTCTATATTCTTCATTTCCCGCTACTTTCAATAATTTATCAGCCAGATCGTCCGGATCCTGAGTTTTGAACATTTCGGCCACTTCGCCGTTATTTGAAACATCTAAATGCGGATCAATATCAGACAAGATACAGGCTTTTCCCGCCAGCATCGCTTCCATCAGCGCAATCGGAAAACCTTCGTGAAGCGATGAAAAAACATAGATATCGAGCGAATTGACGACTTTTGCCAGGTCATCGCGCTGTCCCAGGAAATGAACGCGGTCAAGTAAGTTGCTGTCCCGGCAAATTTTCACGCATTCTTCAAATTTGGCTTCGGCGCCCGGCTCGATTTTTCCGACCATAATCAAATGCCAGTCGGGTAATTTTTCGGCAACTTTCGCAAAAGCCCGGCAGAGCGTGATCTGGTCTTTGCGCGGCGCGGCGTAAAAATGCGAAACCATCCCGAAAAGTTTGACGTTAGCAGGCAGTTTTAATTCGGTCTGCAAATTTTCGCCCACGTATTCCAGCCGTTTCAAATCAGCCCCATTATAAAAAACGTGAAAATTACGGCTGACATCCAGTTTTTCGTCTTCCGCCAACCATTTTAACATTCCTCTGGAGCACGAAATATTAGCCGCCATGCGCGGAACTAAAAATTTAGTGGTTTGACGGTTTTTAAAATCACCGTAAAATCCCGGAAAACTCAAAACGTGCCTGACGTTCAGTCCCCGAGTGGCCAGATAAGCGTGTATGGCGGCCACGGCCTGCTGCGTATGAATTATTTGAATTTTGTTCTTTCTGATGATTCCGCGCAGTTTTTGAACCACCCTTAGATCAAGCGGCAAACGTCTGTTTAAACGAAAAAAATCCACACCGGACGCTCGAAAATCTTCTTCGAGCGTGCCGCCGCCCGTGGCCAGAAATGATATATCCAAACCGTTTTTCTTAGCATTTCGACAGACATCGAGCGTGACCATTTCCGCGCCGCCGCGATTCAAGGAATCTAAAATATGCAAAACTTTCATAACTTTTTACGATTTTGACTTTGACCTTTGACCTGTTCCGCTTTAATTTTGAGTTTTATGTCCACAACGGAAATTTTCGTCTTAGTCCCATCTTACAATCACGCGCCGTTTATCGAGCGCTGTCTGAAATCTATCCTTAAACAAAGTTTACAGCCAAAAAAACTGCTTGTCATTGATGACGGTTCAAAAGACAATTCGGTCAAAATCATTGAAGAGGTTTTAAAAGATTGCCCGTTCGAGGCAGAGCTGGTAGCGCGGGAAAATCGTGGGCTCTGTGCGACTTTGAATCAAGGCTTTGCTCTAAGCAGCGGAAAATATTTTGCTTATCTCGGTTCGGATGATATTTGGCTTCCCTCATTTTTAGAAGAACGCGCCAAACTTCTTGATAAACGCGAAGAAGCCGTTTTAGGTTACGGGCATTCATATTTCATTGACGAAACGGGCGAAATTTTTGATTCGACGGCTGATTACGCTGAAAATTGGGCGAATTATCCCGACGGTGACGCCCGTCCAATGCTCAGACAGGGCATTGCGCCGGTTAGCTCGACCGTTTTTTATCGCCGCGCGAGCTTAGAAAAAGTTTCGTGGAACGCCGCTTCAAGGCTTGAAGATTACGAAATGTATCTAAAACTGGCCGCGCTCGGTGATTTTGCTTTTGACCCGCAAGTGCTTTCCACCTGGCGGCATCACGGCTATAATACGAGTAAAGATAAAGCTTTGATGTTAAAAGAGGTTATCGAAGCACAAGCGCGGAATTTTGAATTCTTAGGCGTCACCGAAAATGAGTTAAAAAAAGTTCAGACCGAAATCGAATTTAGATATGCAAGGGATTTTCTACAAAGCGGCGATAAAAAAGAAGCCTTGAAATTGGCCCGAAAAAGTTGGCGCGGGGCCAAATCCAAGACGGAAATTGCTAAATTTATTCTGAGGATGTTTGTGCCGATGACGGGCATTCAATTAAAACGAAAATTAAAAAAGGAAAATAAATCAAAACGTTTTGAAAAGATTGTGGTTGATTAGATTAATAAGTTTAAATGACCCCGGCCGCACCAAACTTGATAGCAATAGATGAGTAAAACCTTCTTGATCGGACAATTAGAGCGTTTTGGAGATTGTTTATACGCCACGACTTTGGCCAAGCAAATAAAGCATGATTATCCGGATTGTCATATTACCTGGGCCGTATTATCTAAATACAAATCGATTTTGGATTTAAACCCTTATGTCGATAAGGTTTGGGAAATTCCTTTATTAAACGGTCATTATTGCGACAGGGACTGGCATAATTTTAAAAAAGAAGCCTTGAAACGTCAGGGCAATGGCGAATTTGATGAAGCTATTTTTAGTCAGATAGCTCCCGATAACTGGCTAAGATACAACGGAACCATTCGGGGGACAATTTTAAGCTCGTATAAAAAACCGATCACGGTTTCGGTAGCGCCGGTCGTCAAATTATCAGCAGAAGAAGTTGAAAATGTAAAACTTTTTGCCGAAAAACATCATTTGCAGGATTTTGAAAATGTAGTTTTGTTTGAATGCGCCCCCGGCAGCGAACAATCTAAAGTTAATACGGAATTTGCTTTGGAGGTCGCTAGAGATATTACCGGGAAAGATAAGAAAATATGTTTTATTTTATCAACATCGCAAAAATTGACATTCAAAAATTCAAATATATTGGATGCGAGCGAACTGAGTTTTAGAGAAAACGCCGAATTAACGCGCTATTGCACTTTGCTGATCGGGTGCAGCAGCGGTATTACCTGGCTTTCAACTTCCGATTGGGCAAAAAAACTTCCGACCATTCAGCTGCTTAATTCCAAATTAATGATCTTTGCCGGTATGCACTATGATTTTGAGGTAAATGGCTTGGAGACCGGTCATATCCTGGAAATGACCGATTTTGATAAGTCGCGGGTAATTGATTGCGTCATATCGGCAATTGAAAACGGAATGGAAAAAGCCCGGAAAACTTATCACCAAATTTATAGACCAGGCTTTTTCGATCTTAAAAATATCACCAGCAATTTAATTTACGACCGGAAAAGCACACATGCAATCGAAACTTTTATTAGAAACTACGTCGAAAAAAATCAAGCGGCGGGTAACAAAATATCTCGAAAGTATTTCTTTCTTTTTCCGTATGTCTATTTATACGGATTTTTCTACCGCCATATACAGGCTTCCGAAAGAGGCGTATTTTTCCAATTAAGAAAGTTTACAAAATCTATTCTCAAAGCATCTGAGCCGTAAAAGAAGATAGATTTTCCGGTTAAATTTACAGTTATTTCCATCAAAAGTTGATAAAAATCGAATGAGCAAAATATTAAAGATCATTGAAACACTAAAAAAATCCGGTGTGCGCGGAATTATCAACAAGTTGGATGAGCGAAAGTCCTTAAGAAAACAAGCTGAAATATATCAAAACTGGATAGAACAATTCGATACGCTTAGCGAAAAAGAGCGTCAAATGATCCGCCGAGAAATAGAAGTCATGCCGTATAAACCTCTGATTTCAATTATTTTGCCGGTTTACAATGTTGATGAAAAATGGCTTCGGTTATGTCTCGAATCCGTCCTTAAACAAATTTATCCGCATTGGGAGCTGTGCATTGCCGATGATTGTTCGCCCGCGCCGCACATTCGGCGGGTTTTAGAAGAATTCGCCGCGCTCGATTCCCGTCTCAAAATTGTTTACCGTCCCGAAAACGGACATATTTCCGCCGCTTCAAATTCAGCTTTAGAGCTCGCTACGGGCGATTTTACCGCCCTGCTCGATCATGATGACGAGCTCGCCGAACATGCGCTTTTTTATGTGGCTAAAGAGCTTAATGAATTTCCGCCAGCAGATTTGATATATAGTGATGAAGATAAAATTAACGAAGAAAATCAAAGACATAAACCGACCCTGAAACCGGATTGGAATTTGGACTTGTTTTATTCGATGAATTATCTCAATCATTTAACCGTTTATCGCACATCGATCTTACGCGAGGTGGGTGGTTTTCGGCTTGGTTTCGAAGGCTCCCAGGATTACGATCTGGCTTTGCGTGTCATCGAAAAAATCCCGCCGGAAAATATCCGTCATATTCCAAATATTCTCTATTATTGGCGTGCAATTTCGGGCTCGGTAGCTTTGAGCACCGGCGAAAAAAGCTATCCGCACGAAGCGGCGCGAAAAGCTCTCAGAGAACATTTTGCGAGGAAAAATTTGCAGGTCACGGTTGAAAAAGGATTTGAAAATTATCATCGTATCAAATTTCCGGCTCCAGACGGCACGACGACAAAAGTCATTCAAATTGAAGATTTCAATGCCCGAAAATATAATTTACAAGCCGCAAGTTGTTCGGCAGACGTGCTTATTTTTATTGATGCAAATCTGCATTGGATTGATAATCACGCCCTTAAAGAACTCAACCGTCAAGCAATGCGCGATGAAATCGGGGCCGTTGGCGGAAAGATTTCAGATCAACATTCGGAAGATTCCAGTTTCGGCATTGAGATAAAAGCGCAAACGAGTTTTATCAAACAAGGTTTTTCGCCGAATTATTTGAATGCCCTCTCAACCGGAGAAGTAGCGCAAAATGTTGATTATGTGTGCCGAGTATTGGCTGTTCGGCGTTTAGTTTTTGAAGAATTAAAGGGATTTGACGAAACAAAAGAGGATTTTGAAATTGATTTTTGCCGGAGATTACGCCGGCGGGATTACCGTATTCTATTTACGCCATACGCAGTATTTGCAAAAATTAACGCTTAAAAATTTCATCAACTATTCGGCGGCGGTAATCAAAAATATAATTTAACTCCCTTTTGACATACCAGTGCAATAGATCGCCAAACGGTTCAAACGGCAGACGATAGCGCACAATATCTTCCATAATTGTTTCCCCGTTTTCCCCAACCGCGAATTTGTGCAAATGAATCCATTGTTTATAGGGACTTTTCAAAGCCGAATCGACAAAATCAAAAGGCGGGTTCCACCGGGTAATCTCGGTTTTCCACTTGATTGGAATTCCGCGCAGTTTTAATTGATAATCGATCAAGCAGCCTTTTTTAATATCGATCGGGGGCGGCGTAATGATATGAAAATTAAGCTCGGGCGGCGTGATTCTTTCAAGATTCATCGCCTCAGCAAAAAAATCAAACACTTTTTCACGCGGCGAATCAATGGTTTGTTTTCTATCTAAAATATGTTCGGTCATTTGGATACCCGGTATGCATTAGCTTTAAATGAATTTAAATAGACTTTCCTGTGTTTAGATTATCGAATATTTCAGTAATTAGCTTAAAATTTGAGCTAATTTGCCCAAACCGATAAGTAACAGGCAAAAGATAATCTTAAGTAAATCTATTATTTACTCTATAAAAATCTATAGTTGATTTCCAATTTTGGATAGGGAAATTAATTTCTAAAATAAAATGTCAAAAACTATTTTAATTACAGGAGGCGCAGGATTTGTCGGCTCCTGCCTGGGCATCCGGCTAAAAAGCCTTTATCCGCCATATAAAATCATTGCTTTAGATAATTTGAAAAGGCGCGGCTCCGAGCTAAATTTAAAACGACTCAGAGAATCCGGCGTGGAATTTTTTCACGGCGACATCCGCAGTCCCGAAGATTTTAATGTTCTGCCTAAAATAGATGTCATCATCGAAGCTTCGGCTGAAGCTTCGGTTTTGGCAGGAATTGACGCCGCGCCTGATTATGTCGTTAATACTAATCTCGGCGGAACAATAAATTGCTTGAATTTCGCCTTAAAAAACAAAAGCGATCTTATTTTTCTTTCGACCAGCCGGGTTTATCCAATCGAGAAAATTGAAGAAATTGAATTTGAGGAAACGGAGACAAGATTTAATATTTCTTCAACCCAAAAGATAAAAGGCGTCTCGGACCAGGGGATAAACGAAAATTTTTCGCTTGAGGGTTATCGTTCGATCTACGGTGCAACCAAACTTTGTTCCGAATTACTGATTCAGGAATATCGACAATTTTACGGACTAAAAACAATTATCAATCGCTGTGGCGTTTTAACCGGGGCGTGGCAAATGGGAAAAGCTGATCAAGGGATCGTGGTTTTATGGGCGGCGAGACATTTTTGGAACCAGAATTTGAGCTATTTCGGTTATGGCGGCCGGGGCAAACAAGTCAGGGATATATTGCACATCAACGATTTATATCGTTTAATTGATTATCAAATTCATAAAATAGACAGCTTAAACGGACAAATTTTTAATGTTGGCGGCGGTCTCGGAACAAGTGTTTCGCTCTGTGAATTAACTAAATATTGTCAGGAAATTACGGGGGAAAAAGTTCCGATTGAAGCTGTTCCCGAAAACCGCCCGGCCGACATTAGAATTTATGTCAGTGATAATTCTAAAATTACAAAAGCCACCGGATGGAGGCCTGAAATCGGCGTTCGGGAAATTTTAGAAGATATTTATATTTGGATAAAAGATCACCAAAGTTCCTTGCAGTATGTTTTGAAATAATTTATGAAAGTTTGTTTAATTACCGGTTCAGCCGGATTGATCGGCTCGGAAGCTGTTAATTTTTTTGCTTCAAAGTTTGATCTGATTATCGGTATTGATAATGATATGCGCCAATATTTCTTTGGCAATGAAGCCTCGACTAGCTGGAATGTTCGGCATTTGACTGAAAATCATTCTAATTATAAACACTACGGTATTGATATTCGCGATCAGGAAAATTTGAAAAAGGTTTTTGAAGAATATGGAAAAGATATAGCCCTGATCGTTCACGCAGCCGCGCAACCCTCCCACGATTGGGCGGCGAAAGAGCCTTTTACGGATTTTACGGTTAATGCCAACGGAACTTTGAATTTACTTGAGTTTACCCGTCAGTTTTGTCCTGATGCGGTTTTTATTTTTACCTCGACCAATAAGGTTTATGGTGATAATCCGAATTTTCTTCCGTTAATCGAACTTGAAGACCGTTGGGAAATTGACCGGAATCATCCGTATTTCAAAGGCATTGATGAGCAGATGAGCATCGATCATACTAAACACTCCGTTTTTGGCGCCTCAAAAGTGGCGGCTGATATTATGGTTCAGGAATACGGGCGATATTTTGGAATGAAAACCGGAACGTTTCGCGGCGGGTGTTTGACCGGGCCGAAACATTCCGGCGCACAGCTTCATGGATTTCTTTCGTATTTAATGAAATGCGCCATAACCGGGCAGCATTACACGATTTTTGGCTACAAGGGCAAACAGGTCAGAGACAATATCCACTGTTTTGATCTGGTAAATATGTTCTGGCATTTTTACGAAAAGCCGCGTCAAGGAGAGGTTTATAATGCCGGAGGTGCAAGGTTCGCCAATTGTTCAATGAAAGAAGCCATCAAAGTTTGCGAAGAAATTACGGGTAATAAAATGAATTATTCCTATTCGGAAACAAACCGCATCGGAGACCATATTTGGTATATTAGTGATGTTTCCAAATTCAAACAGCACTATCCTGAATGGGATTTCAAATATAATTTGTATGACACTTTGTCTCAAATCTTTGAAGAATTAAAAAGCAGATGAAATTAGCGGATATTAGTCCCAAAACCAGATTTTACGCCAGCCTCCTGACGTGTCTCGCTCTCTGGTCGGCACAGTTTATTTTTATTCTTAAAAATGCGGTCAACGTTCCTTTTTTGGACGAATGGGAGGCCGTTAATAAGGGCGGAATAATCGTTAACCAAACGTTTTCGCAATTATTTGCCCAGCATAATGAACATCGTATCGTCACGACCAAGCTTTTAACTTTGATGCTGTATTATTTTGACCACTGGAATCTCATCACGCATCAGGCTGTCAATTTTCTTATCTATGGCCTACTCATCACCGTCCTGGCTTATATCGTCAAAAAAAGCGCTCCCGAGCTTCCGTCCTGGATTTTATTATGTTTTGTTTTTTTTACTTTGACGGATGTCAGCCGCGAGAATCATGCCTGGGGATTTCAGTCGCAGTTTCATTTTTCGCTCCTGTTTTTATTTTTAAGTATCTGGTTTTTGTTTAATGAAAAACAGACATGGGGGAAAATATTAGGCGGGGCGCTTTTTTCCGTTCTTTCGATCTACTCTTTTTCAAGCGGTTTAGTCGAAAGCGCCATTGTTTTGATCGGTTACAGTCTCTTCAAATTAATCAGAATTCGTTTGGAAACCGCTAAAATGCGCGAAATTTTGCAATTAGCGCTAGTCTTATTGGTCATTTGCGGTGCGCTAAGTTTTTATTTTGTCGGGTATATCAAACCGGAACATCATCCCGCTTACACGCTTCCGTATCAAAAACTATTCTGGACGTATTTTCTTAATTTGCTATCCGGCGGATTCGGTTATCAAGTCGTTAATATCCTGCCGGGAAGTATTATTTTTCTTTATACGATCATTCCGTTAATCGGTGTCATTAAACAAAACGGCTATAAACTTTCGAGCCGCAGATGGGTCATTATAGTTTCTACTTTAGCCGTCCTGGCCGCCCTGGCTTCGATTACCATGGGACGCGCCGAATTTGGAAAAGGACATTCAAAGGCTTCGCGCTACAGCGAAATCACTGTTATGCTGATTCCGCTCGGCATTGCACTGTGGGCCGTCTTTTTAAGCGAAAGGGAAAACTTAAGAAATTATTTTTTAGGCGGATTCTGGATTTTTTGTATGTTCAGTTTTTTGACCTACTGGAATTTTTCAGCTGATTATTATCATCTTCGCTTAGAACGTGAAGAAGGTCTGGCCTGCGTTAAAAATTATTATCAAAACGGCGGCGAAGCCAAATGTCTGACCATTTATCCGCTGCCGATCCCTGACCGCCTGGATTTCGTTAAAACCGTTCCGGTCTCGTTTATTGAGGAAATGCAGAAACAGCCGTAAGGTAGATATTTATTTCAAGCAGTAAATTATTTATGAAATTAAGCATTGTCATTCCGGCTCATAACGAAGAAGGAAGTATCAGCGAGACGGTGACCAGTGTTTATGAAAAACTGGCGCAGGAAAAGATCGACCATGAAATAATTGTCATTAATGATAATTCCGGCGACCAGACGGAAAAAGTTTTGAAAACTCTGCAAGGTCAAATCCCGACGCTCGGCTATTACAACAACCCCGGGTTAAACGGTTTTGGCTACGCCATTCGCTATGGATTATTACATTTCAAGGGCGATTGTGTCGCCATCATGATGGCGGATTTATCGGATTCGCCGGATGATTTAGTCAAGTTTTACCATAAATTACAAGAAGGTTACGATTGCGTTTTCGGAAACCGTTGGGGCAAAGACGGGCAGGTCATAGATTATCCGGCAACTAAAAAATTTCTAAATCGGCTGGCCAATTATATTGTCAAGACAATGTTTGGGCTTAAATACGGAGACTGCACAAATGCCTTTAAACTCTACCGCAAGGAAACGATCGAAGGTTTAAAACCGTTTCTTTCGCCTCATTTTAACCTGACTTTAGAATTGCCTTTAAAAGCGATCGTGCGGGGTTATTCGTATGCGGTCGTGCCAAACAGCTGGCAAAATCGAACATCAGGCGTCTCCAAACTAAAGATCAAGGAAATGGGCAGTCGTTATTTCTTTATTTTGCTCTATTGCCTGATTGAAAAACATTTTTCGCGCGGCGATTTTAAAAAGAAAGAAGCTGAAAGTGAATAGTGAACAGTGAACAGTGATTAGTGGTTAGTTTTTGTTCAAACCCGGGGCATCTTCTCATTAATCATCATCCAGATCAATCTTTCCGGTCAGTGGTCACTGGTCACCGACCACTGACCACTTTCCAAACCTTAACTAACGTCAGTTCGGGATAAGAGATGAGCGAAAACAAAACTTTCGATAAAATTTAGTTGACCAAAACCGAATTTTTGAAAGGAGTTTTCGCTCAATGGATATTTTACCTTTGTTCTTTGAAGTTGACGAGTTTTGCCGGAAATTTGAACCCGTATGGAATCACCATTTACTCATCAGTAATTATAAAAAGCGCCATCGTAAACGAACTTTGGCTTTGTCTGAAGTGATGACAATTCTAATTTTGTTTCATCAATCAGGCTATCGCAATCTGAAACAATTTTATCTGGAATTTGTTTGTTTATATTTGCGAGCAGAATTTCCCCAACTAGTCAGTTATACCCGTTTTGTCGAATTCGAGCGCGATGCTTTGGTGCCACTGGCCGCTTATTTGAAAACTAAGCGTGGCGCTTGCACAGGTATTTCCTTTATCGATTCGACCAAGCTGGCAGTTTGCGAAAATTTACGGATTCCGCAACACAAACAATTCAATTGGATCGCCAAGCGCGGCAAAACGACTTTGGGTTGGTTCTTCGGTTTCAAACTACACTTGATCGTCAGCGACTGCGGTGAACTACTTTCATGGCAAGTGACACCCGGCAATATTGACGATCGACGTCCCGTTCCCCACTTAGTGCAAAAACTGTGGGGCAAACTCTTCGGCGATCTCGGCTATTTGTCTGATCCATTGAAAATACTGCTTCGTGAGCAAAATCTCGAGTTAGTGACAAAACTGAAAAAGAACATGAAGAACCGTTTTCTCAATCTTAGTGACAAGCTTCTACTGAGAAAACGAGCGATCATCGAAACGGTGTTCGACCAACTCAAGAACATTTCAAACATCGAACATAGCAGACATCGCTCGTTCTGGAACTTTTTAGTTAACCTCACATCAGGCTTAATTGCTTATGCCTGGCGCGAAAAGAAACCTTCTTTGCAATATAGTGTCAAAGAACTTCGTCTCGTCTGTTAGTTCTTATCCCGAATTGACGTTAACTAGATACTCAATAAAGGTTTACCCAATAACGCCTGAATAAAAACCAAACTAAAAACGGCAAAATATAGAAGTGAAAAAACAAAAGTTAAATTGACTGAATACTTTACGCGATTTTTTTCCAACAGAAATGCAAAAAGCGGCACTGCCTGAAAAGCGTGCATACCAATAAAATGGGCCGCCCGCAAATCGCCGCCTTTGGTTGACCAATTAATAAGCGGCAACCCTGGGCCGCCGTCCGTCACACCGACGCTGTGCGCGAGCTGGGCCGACATATAACCGCCTTCAAAACTCGAGGCTAAAAACAATATTAATCCCAGACGCATTCCCCAAATGATCGATTTAGGCAGATCTATTTCGGCTTTAAAATATAAATACAGCAGGTAGGCGACTAAAAATGTATTAAAAACAATCGACAATCCCATGATCGAGAAAAGCATGTTATCAAGTGGCGTGGCGATGTTGAAATGTGAAATTGTACCGCGCGCGGCCTGCAGTATGATAATAAACATTTCGATAAAAAAGACGAGAATCATTCCCCACGAAATAAACCGGGCCGTTTTGACATGGTCTTTCAGAAAGTTCAGATAAACCGCCGTCGTCCAAACAAAAATAGTAATTGAAATAAAGAATTTCATCGGTTTTATCCAGCGATTGATGCCTAAAATTTCCGTCGAATCAAAAAGTGCGATGATCGCTAAACCTGCGAAACCGGCCAGACAGACCGCTCCGGCAATCATCAAAGGCTTTTGCTTAATAAATAATTCCCTGATCATTTTTCTTCTCCTTTAGATAAAAAGAAACGCAAAATGTGATACATCAAAAAGCCGACGGGACCAAACATAAAAGTAAAAAATAAACACGGGATAACGAACCAATGCGAAATGCCGCGCGCTCCGGCATCTTCTACTTCCCAGCTACCGACAAATAAATCGAACGCCAGATAATGAATCCAGCCGGCCAGCACGACCCATTCATTGGTAAAGAGTTTCATGACGTCCGGCAACGAACCAAAACCGCCCTCGGCTTTGCCAAAAAATATAGTGATTAAAATAAGATACGCTACCGCCAGAAGCAGCAAAATAACTCCTGAAATAATGAGTTTGCGTGTCACCACCCAGCGCGGCGCAACCGCCAAAAGTAGCCAACCGAGCATCGCGATCAAGTTTGCAATCGAAAAAATTTGTTCAGCTTTCATTTCATTTTCTCCATAATTGATAAATTTCCGCACCCCACCAAATCCACCACATTAAAACTCCCTGCATCGGCAATCTGAGCCATTGATAAACCGGATAATTCATAAATCCGCCGAGCTGGACATTATTAACGGCGACAAAAATATTAGCCGGAAAAACCGCCAACAAAAGTAGAATCAGACCAATTCCCGCTAAATATTTTTGTCGCTGAATTATTAATCCGAGTCCGCCTAAGATTTCAAAACATCCGCTAATGTAAATCAAGATCATTGGAACGGGCAGAAATGGCGGCATCATTTCCATAAATTTCTCAGGGATTATAAAATGCGAAAACCCGGTCAAAATAAAAGCTAACCCGGTCGCCACCCGCGCATTATCCCGAAAACGCTTTAGCGGATTCAAGCCGATTTTCGCCGCTAATTGTAATATAAATGCCAAAAAAATAATGATTAAAAAAATTGTCATTTCTTAACTCACAAAACGCATAAACTTAACAGCGTTAAGTTTATGCACAAAAAAATTTAGGCTTTAATACCTCTGATCAAAGTATCAATAACGCTGTCAATCAAGCTTTCGCGCCCTATGAAAGGGAAATGTTCGTGTTTGATCAGTAACGATGTAACCCCGTGAATGCCGGCCCAGAGCGTTTGACTAAGTAACTCTACATCATTACTTTTCAACAAATTAGCCGAAACGCATTCGGTAATCACTTTTCGCAGAGTATCAAAAGCCAGCTTACCGTTCGTTTCTTCAAACTCTTTTTCGACCTGGGCCGGCAAAGGCGTAATAAAGACGATTTCGTATTGGCTCGGATGCTTCAAACCAAAATAGATATACTCACGCAAACCGCTCCGTAATTTTTCCAAGGGGTTATCGGAAAGCTGCTCGATCGAGCTGATATTATGCGCCAGACGGGCAAAAGTCTGCTCGCATATCTGGTGCAGCAGATCGTTTTTATCCTTAAAATATAGATAAATGGTCGTGGCTGAATAGCCGATTTTATCAGCTATTTTCCGCATCGAAACGTTCTGGTAGCCTTCCGCTACGAACAGCTCGCGCGCCGCATCCATAATTTCCTGCCGCAAGATGCCTTTGTCACTTTCCAACCTGTTTCGACTTACCATAAAATCTAAATTAACAGCGTTAACTTAGATTGTCAAGTTTTGATTAATTACACAGCAATCTTTAATTCGGTTTTATTTATTTGATTTCAGATATTCTTTCGGAATCGGATTTTCCGGAGTTTCGCCCTGCCAGTAAATGGTAATGACCCACCAGCGCGTGCCGTCGTTGAGAAGCTGAAAACTGTTGATGCCGCGCATGAACGGTTTTTTATCATCAAGACTGTGGAAAGATTCATAGGTTGAAAATGCATGAGCGATATTCCCGAAAACTTCCACCCGGCGCGCTTTTTCGCGCTCAAAGAAACCTTCTTTGGCAAAAACAGGTTCGACCCGTTTGATATATTCTTCGGGCGTCAGGGCGCGGGCGGTAACCGCGCCGGTCTGTTGATTTTTCCCGCTCGGGATCATTCGGGCGTCTTTGTGAAAAAGTGTCCGGAATCGATCCCAATCACGCGCCTTTCCGGCATCGCCGGAGATGACGTCATAGACGGCTTTCATAATCGCATCGATTGATGAGACATCATTCGGATTGGCGTTTTTTATTTCGTTTGTTTGGGCCATGATACTAAGCGAGCAAGTTAAAATGATTAACGCAAATATAAAAATTCTTTTCATAATTAGTTGTTAATATTATCCTTTTTATTTTCGAGCGCATCCTGTAGATTTTGCGGTAAATTCGAGAAGAAATTGTCCCCGGTCGATTGTTCAATAGCCCGGACAGTCGTCCGGTAAACCTGCCAATCGGCATTTTTGATTCCCTTTACATTCGGCATATCAACGGCGATAACCCGTGTGCTTTCATTAACGGCAGAAAGATCCGCGCCGGCCGGCACCGCCACTGCGATTTTCCAGCTATTACTCGGAATAGTGACTTTATTTTTCAATTTCCCGTTGTCGCCATACACCCCGGCAATGATGTAAACATCACTCCCGCGTTTGACCAGAGTTCGCAAATAGGCTTCCAATTTTTCCCAGGGTCCGCGATTAAGATCCGGCGTTTGCGGGATCATATTGGTCATCAAAAAAGTCGAAGCCATCGCTTCGGGACTGCCGTCGCGGTCGGCATTCGGACAGACGTGTCCTTTATCATAACCGCTTCCGACATAATCGGTCGGCGTGACGCGTTTCCATCCCGCCGGCAAACGGTCATCGGGGCGAAAAGAATCCTGCCGTTGCAAATCGCTCATATCGGCTTTGGTCACGCGCCAGGCGACCCAATTCGGGATGGCCCGGTCGCGGCTGTATGAAAGCGCGTAAAAATTATTGACCATTAAATAATTATTGGGGTCGCTGGCGGCATTGCTCGGGTTGCCGAGCATTAAATAGATTTTTTGGGCTTCTGCCGAATTAGCGGGCTGAACAGGCACATTTTTCGGCGGTTCATTAGGTTTGGTCGTGTTTGTAGTTGTATTATCCGTTCCCCTGAAGCTGTCATTGATCTTTTTACCCATCCAAAAACAAAAGAACACAATCAAACCAATAATTGCCAGGGCAATAAGTCCGCCGATAAGAGCTTTATTTTTCATAAATTTTCAGTAGCTGAAATTTTATCACAAATCTCAAGGCGGAAAACATTTTAATCAAGCGGGTGACGAGGTTTGACACAATAAGTTAAAATACTTGTTTATGGAAAAAACACATCTCACAGCTTTAACGCTTCGTGAGCTTACCGATTTTGTAAAAACCTTAGGCGAGCCGTCCTATCGTGCCAAACAAATCTTTAAAGGCTTGCATGAAAGACGTTTGCGGGATTTTGCAGAAATGACGGATCTGCCCAAAAACTTTCGGGGAAAATTGCTCGAGCAGGCCGAAACTTCGACTTTAAAAATTGAGTCAAAATATATTTCCGAGGACGGGACACGCCGTTTTCTGATGAAAACGCACGATAATTTGCCGGTCGAAGCCGTTTTCATACCGACCGAAAACCGCGATACGATTTGTTTTTCGTCACAATCGGGATGCCCTCTGAAATGCGATTTTTGCCTGACGGCCAAACTCGGGCTGCTAAGAAATTTGACGGCGGGCGAAATTGTCGAACAAATAATTATTGTTTTGAATGACGTTTACGGCGTGGGACAGGAAACTCCGCACGGCACGAATTTAGTGGCCATGGGGGCGGGCGAGCCTTTTTTGAATTTTGAAAATTTGATCAAAGCTTTGCAGATCATGTCGGAAAAAGAAGGGTTATTTATTGTCCCCAATCGCGTGACGGTTTCAACCGCCGGGATTGTGCCGCGAATTTATGAAATTGCCAAACTGGAAAAACGCCCGCACTTGGCAATTTCACTTTCGGCCCCAAATGATGACTTGCGCAATAAATTAATGCCGGTCAATAAACGCTGGAACATTGAAGAGCTTTTCACGGCCGCCAAGGAATTTGAAAAATCTCTGCGTCGCGGCGAACGTTTTACCTTTGAATATGTTCTGCTTGGCGATGTTAACGACTCTGAAGCGCACGCGCGGCAATTAGCCGATCTGCTGAATAAATATGAATTAACACGCGTCAAAATTAATTTGATTCCGCATAATTCGGCTGAGCCGCTTGAATATAAACCTTCAACATTAGAAAAGATCGAGCGTTTTCAGAAAATTTTGGCTTCGCGCGGCGTGGATTCTTACGTGCGCCGCCCGCGCGGGCGCGACATCTATGCGGCGTGCGGGCAACTTGCTGCAAAAAGCGAGCCGAATTTGGTAAATATTATTCGTTAAATTTATGGAAATTTTAATAATCGGCATCCTTGTGGTGGCTTTAATGGCATTTGTTTCAACTAAAATCAAAAAGTCTGCCCGCGAGGCTTACGAACTCGAGGTATTTGAAAACCGGGAGTTTACCGTCACTAAGCCCGAAGGTTTTATCATTCCTTTCAATGAAAACTCCCCGCATCTATTTGAAGCTTACTCAAAAGATTTCGGCGATGATGACGCGCGGAAATTTAATCAATGTTGGGCGATTGTCGATGTCAAAAACAGTTTTAAAAAAGATAGTTCGACAAAAAGTAAAACGAATGAAAACGACGTTTTGATCCTGACCTTTACGAAAACTTTGGGCGATAAGCAAGCAAATAAAACCTACGAGCTTAAAATTTCGCTCCTTGACGAACATAAAGAACAATATACCGAAAAAGTTGAGGCGATGCTCAATAGTTTCGCGCTAAAATAATGTGCTGCAATTCCGCAATTATGAAAAATTTACCCATTATTATTTCACTGTTTTTGCTGAGTTTTTTTATCTTCTGCGGAAAAACGATTGTTTCAGCTCAAACCGTGAGCGGGGCGATTGATGAAAAATCCATCAAACGAGGAAAATCAGCCACCGGAAAAATTGTTTTGACAATTCCGAACGAGCTGCACATTAATTCCAACAAACCGAGTGATGAATTTTTAATTCCGACCACTGTTAAATTTAGCGACTCAAACGTCAAGCCAGGCAAGATCACTTATCCCAAAGCAACTTTTCAAAAATTTAAATTCTCGGAAAGCCCCTTAAGTATTTATAAAGGTCTGACAGTTATAAAGTTTACTTTCACTATTCCTGCAAACTTTAAAGATAAAGAAGTTAAGATTAATGCGGAGGTGCAGTATCAAGCCTGTAATGAGGAAGTTTGTTTTGCGCCGAAAAAGACTAAAATCATTTTATCGGCCAAAGTTAAATGAGAAAAATAATTCTAATTATACTGGTTGTATTCGGTCTCGCGGCGATATTGGCAGCTTTCTGGCTATTTTCAAAACACCCCTCCGCTAAACAGTTGGCGGCGGCCTTTCCAAATAATTCCGCTGAAATATTTAATTCGGGAAAAAGCCTGACGTTATTTTCACTCAAACCCGGTGAACAGATCGAAGGCGCGGAAAATTTTCACGGGTTTTCAATTTTAGGCAAAACCGAGATCAAGGACGAGAATTTTCAAAAACTGGTCAAACGAGCATTTTTAGAATCTCTGGCCAATGGAAGCGAAAGAGCGAAATGTTTTAATCCGAGACACGGATTAAGAATTTCAGCCGGCGATAACGCCCATCTCGATCTGGTAATTTGTTTTGAATGCAAAAATTTTGTCAGCTACAGCGATGACATAAAAAGTGAAGGCGAAATATCGGATGCGGCGAAACTCCTGTATAATCAGATTTTAAAAGATTCCAAAATCGAAATCAGCAAATAGGATTGCCGCAAAAAAGCACAAAAATCGCGAAAACCAAGTTCTTACACCAAGCTTTTCTATTTTGCGAATATGCTTGATGGGCAGGCTTTGCGCCGTTGTGTTTAAAATTTTGCGGTTTTGCGCCCTTTTGCGGCTATTGTTTTCCGATCACTGAAAGCAACCTTCCGGTTTTTCCAAACTTTTTCTTTTCCACCCGGTAAGAAAAAAACAGATCCGTTCGCTCGATGGTGCAAAGCGGGGCGACATAAATATTTTCGGGCGCAACTCCAACACTTAAAAGTTGATCTTTATTGGCGAGGTGTAAATCAATTAAGGCATGTCCCAGGCGAGTCGGCGTAAAAAGATATTCGGAACCCGCAAAATTTTTATGAAAAGCATCAATCACGTCCTGCCCGATCTCATAATTCTTGCAGGTGGCGGCCGCGCCGATAGCCGCAATTAAATCCTGCGGGTTGGTGCCATAATTAACACGCATTTTTTCGACGGCTTTCGGAACGATTGATTCGACAGTGCCGCGCCAACCGGCGTGAATGGCCGCGAAAGCGCCCGTTTTCGGATCGCCGAGCAAAACAGGCACGCAATCGGCCGTTTTAACTCCGATTAAAACGTCATCCAAATTACTGACGAGCGCATCAAATTTTTCATTAGTTTCCCGTGCCTGCGTCAAATTTCCGACCGTTTTTACAAAATCGCTATGGATTTGCCAAACCGTCGAAAGCGTATAAGCTTTATTGAAAAGCCGCAGAAAACGGCGGCGGTTCTCTTCAATATTTTCAGAACGGTCTTCGTCGTAACCCGCTAAATTCAGAGAGTTTTCCGGAAACTGGCTGACGCCGCCCGTCCGGGTTGAAAAACCGTTCGCAAAACCTTTTTCTTCGAGCGCCTTGCAGACCAACAGTTTGACGCCGTCTTTTTCGCGCCAGTAAAAACCGTTTTCTGCTAAAATTTGATTTTCGGAAATTTGATCGATGATAATCTCAGTTGGAACAGACATAATCGAAGTTTACCGCATCCGCGAAACGATTGAAAGAACGCCGCGTTTTGTCGAGCGCGTTTTTACCGAAAATGAACGTGTTTACTGTCAGGCTAAGGGAGCGGCGGCGGCGCAAAGCTTTGCCGCCCGTTTTGCCGCCAAGGAAGCCTTTTTGAAGGCGCTGCGCACGGGCTGGCGCGGGAAAATCGCCTGGCACGATATTGAAGTAAATAATGACGAATGGGGCGCACCGTTCTTAAAGATCAATGGCGAAGCGAATAAAATCCTGAAATCTCTGGGCGCAGATGCCGTTCATCTTTCTATGTCGCACACGACCGACCATGCGACAGCGACGGTTATTTTGGAAAAGGTGTAGCCACGAAAAAGCGCAAAAGATACAAAAATCTAATTTAATTCTCTGCGGTGTCCTTTGCGCTTTTTAATGACTACTTTCTAGTTTTCTTTAGTTCCTTTTTCAGATGGAAAAACAGGTCGCGTTTCGGGCGGATTATCGGGCGAAGTATGCAGGTGAACTATTTTCCAATCCTTGCCGATCTTTTTAAAAACAAGCGTCATCCGGCCCGAAGCCGATTCCGGATTGGCGTCATAATCCTGCGTTTGTTTCCATTGACAGGTAATCAGAGCGCCTTCTTTGCCGAGCATCGTCAGCGCCACGTTGCGGACATCAAGTTTGACATTGGAAATTTTCGGATAGCGGGCTTCACGGTTTCGGCGGTCATCGTCCCAACCGCGGGTGACCGAGCCGTTGCTGTTGAAATAGATCGTCTGCGGTGAATTCCAGTAAGCGCCCGTTACTCCGTCAACGTTTGAATTGCGAATACCGGCCAGCAAGTCTTCAAAAACAACTCGAACGGCTTTTTCATCCGCCGCCGAGGTATTGACTGCCACCGCCGCCGGGGTAGCGGGCTTGGTCGTTTTTTGTCCAAAAGCGGTCAGCGCTAAGGTTAAAATTATAGATGAAATAAAAGCGAAATTTTTCATTTTAATAAGTCCTTGAATAAAACTTCAATTACGAAATATCAAGTTTAAAACTAAAATATTAAAGATACAAACAAGATCTGAAGACTTACTAACCGATGCCGGCCGGGAACTTATTATGCCTTTAAAGTCAATCATTTAAAAAATACCCGCAGATGATTATTGAAAGGTATTTTGAGAGTTACCCGGGTGCCGCCGCCCGCAGGTTTTGAATCGATCAAAAACTCGCCGCCCAAATTTTCCGCCCGCCGCCGCATACTTATTAAACCGTTGCCGCCCAAACTATCGAGCGAGCCGATTTTTTCCTCTGAATCAAAGCCTTTCCCGTTGTCTTTGATGATCAGCTCAAACCAATTATGCTCGATTTTTATGTCAACCTCGGCAACGGTTGCTTCGGAATGTTTGACTAAATTATTGATGCATTCTTTAAAAATGAGATAAATTTCGCGGCGAATGTCGGTTCCTAAATGTGAGTCGTGCGTAATTTGCGGGATATGAAGATGATATTTGATCTCTTTGGCTTCCAAAACGTCCCCGGCAAAACGTCTTATTCTTTTCACCAGATCGCTTAAGTGATCCTTGTTCGGATTGATCGCCCAGACAATATCGCTCATCGAATCAACCATTTCGCGCGAGACTTCAGCAATTAATTTTAATGGTTCGGTGGCAACGGTATCGCCGACCTTTTGCCGGACAACTTCCGAAAGAATAGCAATTTGCGAAAGCGATGAGCCGATGTCGTCGTGCAGATCCGTCGCAATCCGGGTGCGCACTTTTTCCAATTCCAAAAGCCGCTGCAGGCGATAGCGGTAAAAAGTATAGATGACGGCACCAATTGTCAATAAAGCGAGGGCTATAAACCACCAGCGCATCCAGATCGGAGGCAGGATCCGGAAGCTGACATGCGCCGGAGTACTGGCGGTTTTGCCGTCACTGGTGACCGCCCGAACTAAAAAATTATAACTTCCGGGCGTTAAATTGACGGTAAAAGTCCGCTGTTCTAAAAGCTCGCGCCAATCCTCGTCCAAGCCTTCAAATTTATACTGGTATTTTAGATTCCCGCCCGCCGAAAAATCCAGGGCAAAGAAATCAAACTGCAATTGGTTTTGATTGGAACTCAGTTCAATGTTGGAAATTCCGGTTTGCCCCAGATCAGAAACCGGATAAGCAACATTGGATATTTTTAAACCGTTGATAAAAGTAGGGCCGAGCGTAATTTGTTGTTCGGGTTCGGGTATTAAACGCGCCAGCCCCTTACGGGTTCCAAACCAGAGGGCGCCGCGCCGGTCGCGCAGGGCATTGGTAATTTCGCTGTTCGGTAAACCGTCGTCAGTTGAATAATGCTGTACCTGACCGTTTTCCAAACCAACCCGATCAATACCGCGAGCGGTTCCGATGTAGATATGTCCGATTCCGTCTTCGACAAAACACTCCAGATTCTGACTGGATAGTTTATTAAAAGCCGGAATATTTTCTATCTGAGGCGCATCGGCAGAGACATCACTGAAAATTCCCGTTCCTTCAGCGCTGGTTGCTATCCAGAGCCGGTTTGATTTATCAATATAAAGCCCTTGGGTAATTCCCGTCGAAATCTTTTCAGTCGTTTTAAAAGCCTTGAAATTACCTTTGCCGTAGCGAACGAGGCCGCCGTTGTGCATTCCTAACCAAATTTGTCCAAGCGCATCTTCGGCAAAATCATTGGCCCAGTTTAAGGGCGGCAAACCGTCCGCTTCCGCATAGGTATGAAAGGTATTAGTGGCACGTTCCCAACGGGTCAGCATAACCGGCGGATTATAAGAAGCCAGCCAAATATCGCCACGCGAATCTTCAAAAAGACGCGAGATATTATTATCCGCCAACCCGTTTTGAGTTGTATATAGAGTAGGCGGCGCTTTACTCAAGTCTGCAAAACGCTCAGGCTTAGGAAAACGATATAGCCCGGTTTCCGTCGTTACCCACCATTCCCCCAGATGATCCTGAATAATTTTCCAGCGGCCATTACCGGAATTTAAGATGGCGGGCGGTAAGTTTGGATGAATTGAATCAAATTTCTTTCCGTCAAATCGGTTGATCACCCATTTATTGGTGATGACATACAATTCACCGGCTTTATTTTCGAACATCGAGACAATTTCTTCGCTCCCCAGACCATCGAATTTCCCGAAAGAGCGAAATCCGCTCCGGGCAATTTTTAATACTCCACCGGTTTGGGTGCCCGCCCACATATTACCTTCAATATCTTCTATTAACGATGTAATATTATTATTTATACCTTGTTCGGCCGAATAATTGGTAAAATGCTGACCATCAAAAATATGTAACCCCCCGCCGCGGGTTCCAACCCAAATTCTGCCGTCATCGGCCATATAAATAGCACGGATATTTTCAGAAATAAGTCCATCGGCTTTTGTGTACCAAACTGCTTGGCCGGCAACCGTCGGTAATGGCAAAGCGGTGGATTCAAGTTGGACGAAATTATCCGGAGGAGCGGCGGCTAATTGATTTTGTTTTTGAAGATGGAGCCACAAAGGCGGATGTCCATTTTCTTTCAAAACTTCCTCAACCGGAAGGGGTTTTATAACAATTAATCCTCTTTCATAACCTAGCCACAAACGCCCTTCTTTATCCAGTTGTAAATCCCAAATATAATCGGTAGCCGCCGTTGACTGGATTGGATAATGAAATATTCGCCCATCGGGCAATCTTCTTAATAATCCAAAACCCGTCCCGATCCAAATGGAGCCTTCCTCATCTTCAACTATGTTCAGGACTTCAATTCTGGTGTCGGGAACTGAGCCGATATTTAAGTCAACCCTCTGAAATTTTGTCGCGCCTCCGGCATCTAAACGAAAAAGCCCGCCATCGGTGCCGGCCCAAATATTACCTGATCTGTCTTCGTAAATGATTCCGATTCGATTACTGACCGGTGTGTCTCCAACCGGATAGGTCGTAAAAAGCGGAGAGGAATTTTTCCCTTCGCGCACCCGCACGTTAGGATCAAATCGGCTGATGCCGCCCCCGTTGGTGGCAATCCAATAAATACCGTCGTGTCCTTCAGTAATGCCATTCGTGTAGGCCAGGGGCAGACCTTCTTTGACACCATAATTAGTAAAATGCGAGCCATCGTAGCGGCTGAGTCCATCGTAAGTGCTAAACCAGAGAAATCCGTGAGAATCCCGAAAAATCTGCTGAATCTTGTCATGTGCCAAACCATCGGCCACCGTATAAGTTCTGACAGGTAGTTGTTCGGCATAAATAAGCAGGGGCATCAGCACAAAGGCTAACCAACAACTCCGGAAAATGAAGAAACACAGACTTTTCTTTGGCAATCTTATATACCTTCGATCAGAAAAATTTTGTGATCGCAAATTTATTGCGGTCTCACAGCTTAAGGTTTTACTACACTACCACGCATTATGTGAAACTGACACAAGTTTTCCAATTACTATTTCAAAAACCGTAAATTTTAAGATTCAGGGTAAAAAGGTTTATAATCCCAATTTCAATCGATTTTAATTTAAAAAAATGCTATTGAAATATGTCAAAAGGTTTTAGATGTCCAGCATGCAGCGTGCCGTTAGAAATCGAAGATTTATACTCATCTTCGGAAAAATGCGAATTTTGCGGAAATAACATTTTGCTTTCTTCCTCAGGCACCCAGGCTAATGAAGATTCTTCCGGTTCGGACGATTTACTCGCACAGGCCCGAAAACTAAAAGAAATTAAACACTTGGGCGTGTCCGGAAACAAGATCGAGGCCATCAAAATCTATCGCGAAGCGTTTGGAACCGGTTTGAAAGAATCAAAAGACGCGGTGGATAATATGGTCGAAGGCAAGCGGGTTGATTTTAAGAATATTTCAATCTTTCCGACTCAAAACGCTCCCGCCGACAATAATAATTTAAAACTCGCCGAGATCCAGAACCTGCTCCGGCAGGGAAATAAAATCTATGCCATAAAACTTTATCGAGAAACTTTCGATGTCGGTTTAAAAGAAGCCAAAGAGGCGGTCGAACAAATTGAGCGCGGTTCATTTACGGGCGAAACCGGTTTTAAACAATTCAATAATCAATTCAATAGTCAGTCCACCTTCGGAATTACAAAACCGGCCGCCGAAAGACCGGTTCTCAATATTGTTTTAGGCGCATTGGCCGTCATTCTTATAATACTGTTGATTATTTATCTATTCACCAACATAATTTAAGCCGTGTCGCCCATTTCAGCCAATTTATAAGCGGAAAGTATAAAAAGTATAAAGATTAAAATCTTTCTCAAAAAAATTTTGCCTTGACAGTTTCCTCATTTCACGATTAATTTTAATACACCCCCCGAAAAGCGAAAATACCTTTCGCCTTTAAATTTGAAACCAGAATCAAATGGAAGCGCATCTGTTCCGGTGAATGGCGCGGTCTTCAAAACCGTTTGTGAGATTGTGAGAGCAATCTTAGGTTGGTTCGACTCCGACACGCTTCCGCCAATTCGATTTTGGATTTTAGATTTTGGATTTTGGATTGGTTTTTCGATATAAAATTTTCTTACATTACCCCAAATCATTTTATTTCTTATATTGCCCCAAACCATTTTTAGGAGAATGTCTTATGGATGAACAGGAATTTAAGAATCGCACCAAGCGCCTGGCCTTGCGAATAATTAATCTCACCGAGTCTTTACCCGATACTAGAAATGCCAACATTATCGGCAGACAGCTTTTGCGTTCGGGAACTTCGGTCGGAGCAAATTATCGTTCGGCTTGCCGGGCAAAATCAACGGCTGATTTAATCAACAAACTTTCAATTGTCGAAGAAGAAGGCGATGAAAGTTTGTATTGGATGGAACTTTTAATCGAATCCAATATAGTAAAAGAAACTAAACTTTCAGAATTGATGAAAGATATGAATGAAATAGTTTCAATGGTTGTTAGCTCAATCAAAACCTTGCGCTCTAACCAAATCCAAAATCCAAAGTCCAAAATCTAAAATCGATATGAAAGACTGGATCTCACTCAATATGACACCCGGTGTTGGGCCGCGCGCCTCGGTCAAACTCCTGGAAAAATTCGGTTCGGCGGAAAATGTTTTTCACGCCACCCGAAGCCAGCTTGAGTCTCTGCGGCTCAGACCCCATACGATTGAAAGCATTATTAAACGCGAATTTCACGACCGGGCAGCGGAAGAATTGGAAATGGTCAAAAAATCGGGCGGCGATGTCCTGATTTTGGATGACGGCAGCTACCCATATCTACTGCGCGAAATTGCCGACCCGCCGATTACGCTCTATGTCAAAGGTGATTGGCAGGCGTGTTTCGATGCGCCGTCGATCGGCGTGGTCGGTTCGCGGCGTTGTTCGACATACGGCGAAAATGCCTCGACCTTTTTGGCGCGTGATCTGGCCGAAAGAGGAATTTGCATTATTTCGGGCTTAGCTCGCGGAATCGATTCCGCCGCCCACCGGGCCGCAATTGAAGGAAAAGGACGCACCATCGCTGTTTTAGGAACGGGAATAAATCAGATATATCCAAAAGAAAACGCTCGTCTGGTCGAACAGATTCTGGAAAGCGGCGGGGCGATCGTTTCACAATTCCCGCTTGAAACACCGCCGATTCCCGAAAATTTTCCGTATCGCAACCGGGTCATTTCGGGTTTGAGTCTCGGCGTTTTAGTGGTTGAAGCTTCGGAAAGAAGCGGCTCATTGATAACGGCCCGTTTAGCCATGGAGCAAGACCGCGAAGTTTTTGCCGTGCCCGGAAATATTTCGTCAAAAAATTCATTCGGCACCAACTATCTGATCAAATCGGGCGCTAAACTCGTTCAGCAATGGCAGGATGTCGTCCTGGAACTACCAGCCGAAATCTCTGCCTCAATTATACCGCCCAAAATTGATGAAAAGATAAACGTCAAATCAAAGCAGCCGGATTCGATCCCGGCCGATTTGACCGAAGCCGAAAAGAAAATTTACACGCTTCTGGCGCTTGACGAAGCAATACATGTTGACATTTTGGTTGAGTCAAGCGCATTATCGGTCAGCGAGGTTTCAAATGCACTGCTCGGACTTGATTTGCGTGATTTAATACGCGAATTACAGGGAAAAACGTATGTGAGAAAACCTTAGAACCTGTTTGACAAGCGCTCTGTGCTCAGTGGTCAGAAAATTTAGGCTGAACAAGAAACTGTCCCTGTCCACCGATCACTGACCACAAATAAAAGGTAGAGTTTTATGAGTAATATCCAATTTGTCGAGATAACGCGCAATCAGAAAGTTGAAGAAGACGAATTTCAGACGATGATGAATCGGATGTACGAACAGATCTGGAATAATCTTTTGCCGCCGCAGATACTGACGGATGATTTGACCATCAAAACTTCCTCTAATCTGATCACGCCGGTCGGGGCACCGATTCCCGATTGTGAAACCTGCGGGGCGTGTTGCATTGCGCTGCCCTGTGTCGGCGTTCTTCCAAATGATAAAGAAATATCGCCTGCTGACTATTGGGACGTGACGGTCAAAGGGGCCAGTGGTGATATTGTCGTTGATAGATTTCTGCGCCGCAATGGTGAAACTTTTGCATGTCATAACCTGGATGGAATACCCGGTGAAAAGGTTTCCTGCCGGATCTATGAGCAAAGACCGCACACCTGTCACAGTTTTGAAGCCGGCAGCGATAAATGCCATGCCTTGCGCCGCGCTTATGGATTCGAGCCTTTCTTAAGCCTGATGGAAATGTTTTATGCCCAGCAAAAACTTAAAAATCAGCCGGAGAAATTTCAACCGTCGGAAGTTATCAGTTATGTAAATATTGTTGAAAACGCTGAAACGGGCAATTTGGAGATTAAAGCGACCTTAAAAGATCGCTCAACGCAAGTTATTCATACTTACGATCCGGAACAGGAAACGTGGCGGCAGTTCCAATTTGAAGGCTTGCCGCTCATCTTTGTCAAAGATCTTATCGAATCGAGAAAAAGTAAGAAAACCGAATAAGCCCGAAATCGGATTTTACTTATTCAAAGTCCGAAAAGGTTTGCCTTTAACGGGGCGGCAAACCAAATCGAAGAAATAATCATCGGAGCAGAGAATACATTTTAAAAATGTCGGCAAAATAAAGAAAACTTGATTTTGGATTGACAGGAATCATTTTCAAGTGTTAGAAGTCAAATGTCAGCGCATTTTAAGCGTCTGACATATTTTTTTCAAAAAATGGCAAAAAATTTAGTTATCGTAGAATCGCCGGCGAAGGCGAAAACAATTAATAAATATCTCGGCAGCGATTACAGGGTGATGGCTTCGATCGGGCATATCAAAGATTTGCCGATGAAGGAGCTCGGCGTGGATGTCGAAAATAATTTCGAGCCGACCTATGAAGTTATTCCCGATGCCAAAAAACGTAACAATAAAAAAACCGTTTCGGATCTGAAAAAAGCCGCCAAAGAAGCCGACACGATTTATCTGGCGGCCGACCCTGACCGCGAAGGCGAAGCCATTTGTCAGCATCTGGCGGAAGAAATTGTGCCGAAACGGCCCGCCAAACCCGTCTTTCGGGTGATGTTTAACGAAATCACTAAAAACGCCATCAAAGAAGCTTTTAACGAACCAAAACAAGTTAATAAGGATTTAGTCGATGCCCAGCAGGCCCGGCGAGTGCTCGACAGATTGGTCGGCTATAAAGTTTCGCCTATTTTATGGAAAACGATCGGCGGAAAATTGAGCGCGGGGCGGGTTCAAACTGTTGCCGTCAGGATGGTCGTTGAACGCGAACGCGAAATCGAAGCGTTTGTCCAAACCGAATACTGGACGATTATTGCCAATCTTTCGGCCGCTTTGCCGCCCAAATTTGATGCGAGGCTTTATAAGGTCGAAGATTTAACGGTTAAAACCGCCGGTTTCGGCGAGGATATAAAAAAGAGTGAAATTCACATCAAAGATGAAACGCAAGCTAAAAGTATTGTCGCCGAAGCTGAAAAAGAAGCGTTTATCGTTGATTCCGTAACCACCAAGGAAAGAAAGCGTAATCCGGTGCCGCCCTTTATTACTTCAAAACTGCAGCAGGAAGCCTCGCGCAAAATCGGTTTTCCGGTCAAAAAAACGATGACCGTGGCGCAAAAACTTTACGAAGGCATCGAGCTTGGCAAGGAAGGCGCAGTCGGCTTGATCACTTATATGCGAACCGATTCGACGCGTGTTTCCGATGCGGCGCTGGCGGAGGTTCGCGGATTTATCGGCGACAGCTACGGCAGTAAATACCTGCCTGAAAAACCCGTCTTTTACAAAACAAAAGGCGGTGCCCAGGATGCCCACGAAGCGATTCGCCCGACGGATGTTAATCGAACCCCCGAAAGTCTGCGAAGCAGTTTAAGCCCGGATGAATTAAAACTTTATACGCTTATCTGGAAACGTTTTGTGGCTTCGCAAATGACTTCGGCCATTTTCGACCAGACGACAATTGACATCAAAGCCGGTCGTTTTACTTTTCGGGCGACTGGCTCAGTCCAAAAATTCGACGGTTTCTTAAAAGTTTATCAGGAAGGGCGCGACGAAAAACCGGCCGAAGGCGATGACGACGACGCGGAATTGAATTTACCGCAAGTTGCCAAAGGCGAGAATTTAAAGTTGAACCAAATCACGCCTGAACAACATTTTACCGAGCCGCCGCCGCGTTTTACCGAAGCGACCCTGGTTAAAGCTCTGGAAGAAAAAGGCATCGGACGACCATCGACCTACGCCGCGATCATGACGACCATCCAGGATCGCGAGTATGTCGATAAACTTGAAGGGCGTTTTCATCCGACCCCGATGGGCGCGACGGTCAATGATATGCTCGTCGCCAGTTTTGACGATCTGTTTAATCCGACCTACACGGCCCGGATGGAAACTCAATTAGACGAAATCGAAGAAGGAAAGCTCAATTGGCGTGACGCTTTGCGTGACTTTTACGGAAAATTTTCCAAAGATTTGGAGGCGGCGACCGAAACGATCAAGAACAAAAAGAAAACTTCGATTCCGACCGATGAAATTTGCGAAAAATGCGGTTCGGGAATGGTCATCAAATTCGGCCGATTCGGACAGTTTTTAGCTTGTGCGACCTATCCCGAGTGCAAAACGACGCGCGAGATTGCCAAAAAATCGGCGGCTGTCAGCACCCCGGCTGAAGGCGCGGAAAACACGGAAAACAAATCGGAAGAAGCGGAAGTGCCGGTTTGTGAATTGTGCGGCAAACCGATGGCGCTTAAAAAAGGGCGGTTTGGTTCGTTTTACGGTTGTACGGGATATCCTGAATGCAAAAATATCCGTAAAATTGCCCGCAGCGGCGAGGTCAAAATAGTTGCTCCGCCGGTCGAAATTGACGAAAAATGTCCGACGTGCGGAAAAAATCTGGCAATTCGGCAGGGGCGTTTCGGCGAATTTACAGCGTGTTCGGATTATCCGAAATGCAAATATATCAAACGCGATACGACTGGAATCACGTGTCCGAAATGCAGGAAAGGCGAGATCGGAATTAAAAAATCCAAACGCGGCAAAGTTTTCTACGGCTGCACGAATTATCCGAAATGCGATGAAGTTTACTGGGATAAACCTGTTCTGGAAACCTGTCCGAAATGCGCTGCCACGATGCTGTTTACCAAAACGACCAAAAAGGACGGAACGGTTAAATATTGCAATGCCGAAGGATGCGATTACAAAGTGGAAATTGGCGAAGCCGATTTGACACAAAATTCGGCGGCCGCGGAAACGCAAAGTGCAAAATAAGGTTTGCAAATGAATGAACGTCTCCAATTTTTTCAGGAATTTTTGAAAAATCCGCTCAATGTCGGCGCCATTTCGCCCAGCTCGCCGGCTTTAGCCGAAAAAATGCTGGCGGAGGTTGAGGCTGATTCAAAGCATATTATTTTGGAGATCGGGGTTGGAACCGGCGCGATTACGCGAATTTTGCAGACCAAAATTCCCAATCCTAATTGCTATCTGGGGATTGAAATCAATGAAGCTTTTGTCGAATGTGCGCACAAGGAATTTCCGGAACTGAAGATCGTTTGCGGCGATGCGGGCGAAGCCGAAAAAATTCACGCCGAAACACGTCTTGGCGAGGTTAAATACATTATTTCAGGCTTGCCATTTGCATCTCTGCCGGGCGAAATAAGTCAGACGATTTTATCGGAAGTTGATAAATTTATGTCAAAGGGGTGTTTGTTCCGCACGTTTCAATATGTTCACGGCTATTATTTGCCGCCGGCCGTCAAATTTCGCCAGCGGATGCAGGAAAAATACGGAAAGGTGCGCCGTAGTCGGGTAGTTTTGAAGAATGTGCCGCCGGCTTACACCCTCACCTGGCAAACTTGATATAATTTTTTAAATTTTTTCCGAAATTTTGAAACCTAATCCGCCTTTTTTCCGTCTGTGTAAAGTATAGACTTCCAAAAAGAATCTAAAATTCTAAAACTTAATATTCAGGAGAAATCATGATGCTGCGACGCAAACTGACAGTCGTTTTTCTTTTATGTGCTCTTTTAGTGCCGACTCTGGCTTTCGGACAGAGTAATTCTGCCCCTAAAGAAGTTATTGACAAAATTAAAGATGAGGGAATGAATCGTTCCCAGGTAATGCAAACATTGAGCTATTTAACGGACGTTATCGGTGCCCGCCTGACCGGCTCGCCGGGTTTAAAAAATGCCAATGAATGGACCAAAGATACCCTGACCAAATGGGGATTGCAAAATGCCCATCTCGAAGCCTGGGGACCTTTCGGACGCGGTTGGACGCTCAAAGATTTTAATGCCCAGGTCGTTTCCCCATACACCATTCCGCTGATCGCTTATCCTAAAGCCTGGTCGCCTTCGACCAAAGGCGTCGTGACATCGGATGTGGTCTATCTAGACGTTAAAACCGATGCGGATTTTGATAAATACAAAGGTCAATTGAAAGGTAAAATCGTTTTAATTTCCGACATCCGCAACATCGAAGCCGATTTTAAGGGATATGGATCACGCTACACCGATGAAGATTTAGCGAAAATGGAAGCAGCCACACCTCCAACAGCTGGCGGCCAACGTCCCCAACAACAAATGACCGATGAACAACGCCAGCGTTTCCAGCAGCAGCAACAGGTTGCCGGTAAGCGTTTTCAGTTTTTGCTTGATGAAGGCGCTGCCGTCGTAGTGGATAACAGCCGGGGAGGAAGCGGTGGAACGGTTTTCGTACAAGGCGCAACAGTTGCCCAACCGGTTCCGGCCAATCCGCAAGACCGCCCAACCCGACTTGCTGCTCAACAAAAAGAAGCCGAAAGCCGCATGCTGCCGCAAATGACGGTGGCCAGCGAACATTACAATCGGATGATCAGAATGATCCAGCAAGGCGTAAAATTAAAAATGACGGTTAATATTCAATCCGAATACCAGGACGCCGATCCGATGGTTTATAACACGATCGCTGAAATTCCGGGATCCGACCCGAAATTAAAAGACGAGATCGTCATGCTCGGCGGACATATGGATTCCTGGCAGGGCGGCACCGGCGCTACCGATAACGGTGCCGGAGTTTCGGTGGCGATGGAAGCCGTACGCATTATTCAAGCGTTAGGCCTAAAACCGCGTCGCACCATTCGGGTGGCGCTGTGGACGGGTGAAGAACAAGGTCTCTTAGGTTCGCGCGCCTATGTCAAACAGCATTTCGGCGAAATGCAGGGCGGCGGAAACGGATTCGGACCGCCGGATCCAAATGCTCCGAAACCAACTTTGGTGAAAGGTGCCGAATACGAAAAACTTTCGGCTTATTACAACCTGGACAATGGAACCGGAAAGGTGCGCGGCGTGTATCTGCAAGGAAATAACGCTGTTGCGCCGATCTTCAAAGAATGGTTAATGCCGTTTGGCGATATGGGTGCCAAAACTTTAACGATTTCAAATACGGGCGGCACAGACCACTTGTCGTATGACGGAATCGGACTGCCGGGCTTTCAATTTATCCAGGATACGATTGAATACGATACCCGCACGCATCACTCGAACCAGGACGTTTACGACCGTATCCAGGCCGATGATATGAAACAGGCTTCAACGATTATGGCAGCTTTTGTTTATCAAACGGCCATGATGGATCAAAGAATGCCTCGTAAGGAAATGAAATAACCCCTCAAAAGGTAAAAAGGAAAGGGTAAAAGGACAAGCTAAATGAATGAAAAATAGCTTGACCTTTTACCCTTTCCCCTTACCCTTTCGCTGTCAGATCCAATTCCATAAAAAGCGATTCGCTATAAGGATTGTAGTAGTAAGGCGGGATTTCGCGAAAGCCGTAAGATTTGTAAATCTCGACGGCTTTCTGCATTTTCGGCGGATAAGTATCGAGCCTCAGTTTTTCGTAACCCGTCAGACGCGCTTCTTCGATCAATTTTTCGATCAGTTTTTTGCCCAGACCTAACCGGCGGAAATCTTCTCTGATAAAAAGCCGCTTCATTTCGCAAGTTTTATCTTCCAGTTTTCTCAAAGCAACACCGCCGGCCGGTTTTCCGTCTACAAAAGCTAGCAGTAATCTACCATCCGGCCGCGCATATTTTCCCGGCAAACCGGCCACTTCCTCATCAAAATTCTGAAAGCTCAAATCAACGCCAAACCACGTCTCATAATCCCGAAAAAGCTCTTGAGCTTCTTTGATCTGTTCGGATGTTTCGGCATTGATAATTTCGATCATTTGACGAATCCAAGTTTCGAAAGTTTTTCCAGCGTAATACCTTCGCTCTTTTCCCGGCCGTAAAGCATTATTCTTTCAACATATTTAGCAATTATATCCGCTTCGAGATTTACTTCATCGCCCGTTTTTAAAGTAGAAAGATTGGTGAGTTCCCAGGTTTTGGGAATGATCGCCAGTTCAAAATAATTTTCGGACAAATCGGCAATCGTCAGCGAAATCCCTTCGACCGAAATTGAGCCTTTGTAAACCAGATATTTGGCCATTTCCCTGGAAAACCCGATCCGAACCGTCCAGAAATCGCCGGTTTGCGTGGCGGAAATAAACTTTCCGCGCGCGTCAACGTGACCTTGAACAATATGCCCGCCAAGTCGTGTCGAAGGCGTCACGGCGCGTTCCAAATTGACGATCGAACCCGTTTTCAAATTTCCCAAAGTGGATTTTTCCAGCGTTTCATTTGAAACATCAGCCGCAAAACCGTTTGATTTTATTTCCAAAGCCGTCAAACAAACGCCATTAACCGCAATCGAATCGCCCTCATTCGTATCACGGGTCACAATCTTTGCCGAAATATAAATTTTCGCACCGCCGCTATGTTTTTCAAACGCGGAGATGTTCCCGGTTTCTTCTATGATTCCTGTAAACAATATCTATTTTCCTCACTTAAATTTATCTGGTGTTATCGGGTGTTATTGACTGCACTTCCTAAAAGTATTTTACCACTTGAAAACACTGAGTAACAGCAAGTAACCGATACGTTTTTAGATACCGGAAACTTGCTCAGGAAATCAATACTTTGATAGACTGCTTTTGCCTGAAAACGGCGTATTCAGTTTTCAATTAATGCCAAAAAACAGGTTAAGATACATTGCCGCCCAAATGTATTTTGCAAACAATTTGAATCAAAAGTAATTAATATAGCTTCATTGGTCTTGAAGGATTAAATATTTTGTTAAGCAAAGAAGAAAATAATAACAATCCCAAACGCCTTGGTTCGATCGATTTCCTGCGTGGATTGGTCATGGTTATTATGCTGCTTGACCACACGCGCGAATACGTTCACGCGGATGCCTATCGCTTTAATCCAACCGACTTATCAAAAACCGGCATTATATTGTTTTTTACCCGCTGGATTACGCATTTTTGCGCACCTACTTTTGTTTTTCTGGCCGGAACAAGTATTTTTTTGCAGCAGATGCGCGGAAAGAGCCGCCCGGAATTGGCGAAATTTCTGCTCACGCGCGGGCTTTGGTTAATTGTGCTGGAATTTACGCTCATCAGATTTGCGGTATTTTTTAATATTGATTACAGTTTTGTGGGCTTGGCAGAAGTTATCTGGGTTTTCGGCGTCTCAATGATCGTTCTCGCCGGATTTATTTTTCTTCCCCTACGTCTGGTCGCCGTCTTAGGGATTGCGATGATCGTCCTGCATAATTTACTGGACGGCATCAAAGTTTCGCCGGCCATCTCAATGGCAGGCACACCCGCTCCTGATCTGACGCAGACACTCTGGTTATTTTTGCACCAGCCGGGCTTCGTTCCGTTGTTTGGGAATAAGCAAGCTTTATTCGTCGCTTATCCGTTAATTCCCTGGATCGGCGTCATGGCCTCGGGTTATGCGCTGGGTGCGGTTTATCAGTGGGAAGCCGTTCAGCGCCGCAGATTTTTGTTTCAACTTGGAATCGGCCTGGTAGTTTTGTTCGTGGTGATTCGTTTATTAAATATTTACGGCGATCCGCAAATTTGGACAAGTCAGCCAGATCCTGCTTTTACCGTTCTGTCATTTCTCAATACGACAAAATATCCGCCTTCGCTGCTCTTTTTGCTGATGACGCTGGGTCCTGCATTGGTGATTTTAGCCTGGGCCGAGGCTATCCCAAAAGATAATATCGTCAACCGGATTTTAAACACGTTTGGGCGGGTGCCGCTTTTTTATTTTATTTTGCAAATGTTTGTGGCTCATGCTTTCGGCGTCATATTAAATTATCTGGCCGGCAAAAGCATTACTTATTTTTTCCTCAAATTCCCCGACTCAGCCGCCGCCCCGCCGGATGCAGGTTTCCCGTTATGGGTCGTTTATGCGGCGTGGCTATTTGGCTTAATACTTCTCTATCCGTTATGTTACTGGTATGGAAAGGTCAAACAAAAGCATCGAGGTTTTCCGTTTAGTTATTTATAGAATTGATAAAAGAATTAATGACTCGCGTTAAAATGAAAAAGTCCTTAGTGCGGATTCAACTAAGGCTTTTTTTTTGGATTTTAGTAAGAGTCTTTGTTTTTACCGCAAACTTACTTTCAAGTCCGTTTTGGAAACATTATATTACCGTTACTTAACGATATTTACCTGATATAATTTAAGTATAACTAACTATATTACTTAATTATTCTACTGCTTGATACGGCTCAAGGGCAGCCGTTAACAGGCATGTTTTCTGCTGTTACTATATTTTGAAAAAGAAATGTTTAAGTGTTGATTTCCGGCATTTTGCTTTTTGAAAACCTCTGCTACAATTCGACTGTTCTACTTACCAAATTTACAATTTAAGATACGCTTCCATCGACAAAAGAGCGAATCAAGGAGAATCTTTTTATGAAGTCCATCATACTATCAGTATTGATGTTCGTTTGTTGTACTAATTTACTGGGACAGGAGCTCAGCAGTAGCCAGCCGAAGGCGACGGACAAAACCAAGCGGACAGCCAAAGCGCCGGATACCGCCAAGGCTAACACTGCCCAGCCAATTGACGAGGCTTACACCGAATCGATTCTCAAGAACACGACCGACAAGATGTTCCTGACCGAACTGATCAACTATCTTCCGGCTTCCGCCAAGATTCCGACCCCGGAAAAGGTGATCGGCTACCCGGTCGGCACGCCGAATAAGCTGACTTACACCAAGGATCAGTATCGCTATTACCGCGAACTGGAAAAAGCCAGCCCGCGCGTTAAAACTTTTCTGGCACCGGAGAAAAGCGAAGAGGGGCGTGACCAGATGCTGGTCGTCGTCGGCGACGAAGCAAATCTTGCTAAACTTGCTCGCTACAAAGAAATAACCGGAAAGCTGGCCGATTCGCGCAAGCTCGACGACGCGGCCGCCCAAGCCCTGATCGCCGAGGGCAAGGTGTTTTACTGGGCTTCGGGCTCGATCCACTCGAGCGAAACCGGCAGCCCAGAAATGTTGATGGAATTAGCTTACCGGCTCGCGGTTGACGAGTCGCCCTTTATGCAGGCGATTCGCAAAAACGTGATCGTGATGATCACGCCGACGCTCGAGGTCGATGGCCGCGATATGATGGTCGATCTCTACAATTACCGGAAAGCCAATGAGGGCAAACGCTCTCCGGGATTGATTTACTGGGGCAAATACGTCGCTCACGACAATAACCGCGATAGTCTCGGCATGGCGCTGGCTCTCTCGCGAAATCAGATGGCCACGTTCCTTGAATATCATCCGCAGGTGCTTCACGATCTGCATGAGTCGGTTCCGTTTCTCTATACTTCGACCGGAACCGGGCCATACAATGCGTGGCTCGATCCGATAGTGGTCAACGAGTGGCAATCAATGGCTTATTACGAAATCGAGGAGATGACCAGACGCGGTGTTCCCGGTGTCTGGACGCATGGATTTTACGATGGCTGGGCGCCGAACTATATGTTCTACACCGCCAATGGTCATAATTCCATCGGACGTTTTTACGAAACCTATGGCAACGGCGGTGCCGATACTCAGGATCGCAATGTCGGGCCGCAGTCCAATCGGGACTGGTATCGTCCGAACCCGCCGCTGCCGCGCGTCAAATGGTCGATGCGAAACAACGTCAATATGCAGGAAAGCGCGATCCTGCTGGCGATGAATTATACATCGAACAACAAGGATAAATTCCTGAACAATTTCTACCTGAAAGGTAAACGTTCCGTCGCCAAAGCCAAGACCGAAGGCCCCGCCGCCTATGTTTTGCCGGCGAGCGAGACACGCCCCGTCGAGGCGGCTGAGCTTATTAATCTATTGAAATTACAGGGCTGTGAAATTCACAAGCTCGATAAAGAGGTCGAGACGAAAGAAGGTAAGTTCGGCGTTGGCAGCTATGTCGTGCGGATGGATCAGCCGTATTCACGCATGGCTGATATGCTGCTCGACACGCAATATTATAACGTCAACGACCCGGCCCCTTACGATGACACGGGTTGGACTTTAGGGCCGCTGCACAATGTAAAAACGATCAGGGTTAAGGACGAGAAGATACTCGACACCCCAATGACGCTCACCGTCGGGCCGATCAAAGTAGCCGGCAAAGTCGATGGTACGGGCGCTGCCGGTTGGGTCGTCAATCACACCGGCGAGAGCGCGATCGCCCAGCTCAGATATAGACTGAAAGACATAAAATTCTCATCAGCTGAAACCGGATTTAAGGTCGGTGACAAGAATTTTAATGCCGGTTCGTATGTCATCAAGGCTGAGGGCAATCCGGGCGATGCGATGGCACGCCTCGGTAAGGAAGCAACCGATCTGGGGCTAACCGTAAACGCAGTTGATAAGATTCCGGAAGTAAAAACGCACGATGTCGGCACCCCCCGCATCGCCTTTGTCCATACCTGGACCAACACCCAGAACGAGGGCTGGTACCGGATAGAATTTGACCGGCTCGGGATTCCTTACGATTATATTTCGGACCAGAACCTGGCTAAGATTCCGAACCTGCGTGAAAAGTACGACGTGATCATCTTCGGCCCCGTCGGCGGTAGTGCCCAGAACATTGTGCGCGGACAGGCTAAACTTAGTGCTCAGGAAGCAGCTATCCCCTGGAAGAAATCCGATCTGACGCCGAATATGGCTGATGCACCGGATACGACGGACGATATTCGCGGCGGCATGGGCATTCAGGGAATTGCCAAATTGACCGAATTTGTCGAAGCCGGCGGGTTGTTCATCACTGTTGGCGGTAATGCTTCGATTCCTATTGATTTTGGGATGACGACCGGCGTAAATATCCAGGACGCGAAATTGCTGAAGGCGCAAGGCACGGTTCTGAACACGGTGTTTGCTGACCGTAACAGTCCTATCGCTTACGGTTATGACGAACGTTTGGCGGTTTATTTCAATCAATCACCGCTCCTGAACGTCGGCGGCGGCTTTGGCGGCCCCGGCGGCGGTGGCGGCGGCGGTCAGGGCGGCGGGCCAGGGGCGGCTGAGCGTCCATCAGGACGTGGCGCTCTGGATGATCCGGACATCACGCAGGGACGAAAGCCTGATTATCTGATTCCGGCGATACCGCCTGACCGCAATGCCTTAGCGCTCTTGCAGGCGGCCGCGGATACGCGCCCGCGTGTCGTGCTGAGATTCGCCCCCGAAAAGGAAATGCTGGTGAGCGGAATGCTGGCCGGCGGTTCGGAACTGGCCGGCAAGGCGGCAGTGGTCGATGTTCCGGTCGGCAAAGGGCACGTGGTCATGTTTGCCAACAACCCGATGTGGCGGCACGAAACCCACGGCAGCTTTTCGCTATTGTGGAACGCAATTCTGAACTTTGACAATCTGGGGGCCGGGAGAGTCGCCGCACCGCCACGCACCGGGCCAACCGCCGGTGAAGATGAACAGGATCAGCAGGATGTCAATCATTAAAGTAAAGTGACGAGTAACAGCTAATAGGTTACAGGTAAAAGTCGTTCGTTTTAATAAGTGCCGGTTTTGAAATATATTTCAAAACCGGCACTTCCCTACTTAATCCGTTGCGAGTAAGTCGATAAATTTCTTTTTCCGCCCGCGAATTACAAATAAACCCTCCTTTCGCCGTGACAAGTGCACCTGTCACCGAAACAATTGCACCTGTCGCTGGAACAATTGCACCTGTCGCCGTCACAATCGCACAATTGAGCGGGACAATTACACAATTCATGAAGAAAATCGCACCTGGTGCCGTGAAGATCGCACTTGTCGCCGCGATAATCGCTCAGCTCAGCCTGAAAGTTGCGTAATTGAGTCTAAAAGTTTGAGTAATTGAGACTGACATTTACATAATTGAGCCTGACATTTACATAATTGAGCCTGATGTTTAAGAAAATGAGACTGATATTTGAGAAAATGAGACTGGCATTTGAGAAAATGAGACTGGCATTTAAATAAATGCGGCTGACAATTGCGTAAATGAAACTATCATTTACATAAATGAGACTGACATTCGTATAATTGAGCCTGTCAGTCGCTTACTTTACTACCATAATCGCTGCGTGACACTGATTCGGTCGCCCCGGATACCGGACGACCGATACCGACACTCCGATAGTGCGGCGTCTTCAGTGACAACATTTTAATTCTGCCCGATTACCTGAAACCCAAAAAAGAATTATTCGCGTCAATTGGCGAAGATTAATGGGCAGAAAAATTATAATAAGAATTTACTACCGCCTGCCCTGTATAATTTGCGCCGGCTTTCCCCTCTCCGCAACACAGGTCAAGCCACCGAACTTGTTTTTCCGATCCGATTCGTCTTCTTAGAAATTCGATAATGTTGAAGGAAAGTTCTTTTTCATAGCTATTTCCGCCTAAACACCGGCGCTCACGATTCATTAATGAATTAGCTACAATTGATGACTGTTCCAAGGCGAAATTATTCAATAATTTTTTCATTGACGTTGGTAATTAAGACTTTGCCGTTACCGACTTCGGTGCAAAATATTTTAGCTCGTTGCCGATTGACTAATCTTGATGAAAGCATAAACTATTACGTGTTAAAATGCCTTAATTTCTGTCAAACAACAATCTATTTTAGCCGGCAAGGAGAAACCAGATACGTGAAATTATCACCACGGAAAATCTCGTTCTTTATTTGGACAATAGCATTTATTTATTGCCCGTTTCAGGTGAACGCAGTCTTCGGTCAGGAGCGCGCCAAAACGCCGGAACCGCCAGCCACGCTTGGACTGGAGCATGGATTGATGGAGTTTGACACACCGAATTTTACGATCAAACTGGTCAAAGATTCGCAGACGCTGGCGGCGCTTGAGCCGAAAGGCGCGAGGAGCGCGTTTGATTTTACCCCGGCGGATCGGCTGATAAAGCGGGCGGGTAACGGCTATTATCACCTCGGCGATCTGACATTTAGCGTGAAAATAAGCGGCGCGACTGAATGGAAAAATTATTCGACGGCCGCCAACCGAAAACCGGTATTGGCCCTGCCCGCCGCTTTTCCGGTTTTAGCAGCGGCCGATCTATCGCAGACGCTGCCCGCCGATTGTCCGGTTCAGGTGATAAGAATTTGGAAGCTCGATAAAGGACAACCCGTGTTAAATTTTGAGCTTTGGAACAAAACCGACCAACCCATTGAATTAGGTGCCATGAATATTCCGATGGTCTTCAATAATATGATCACCGACCGGACTTTAAAACAAGCGCACGAGATTTGTTCTTTTTCCGATCCGTATATCGGACAGGATGCGGGTTACTTGCAGGTTACGCGGTTAAACGGACTCGGGCCGGCGCTGATCGTCGCGCCGGAAGGCAAAACGCCTTTTGAAGCGTATCAACTGCTTCCCGAACCGATGCGCCCCAATCAAACGTTTGAAGGCACGTTCGGCTGGATTGCACATAGTCATGCTTACGCTGAAAATGACTGGAAAAACGTTGAGCCTTTCCAGCACAGTGGGATCCGAAGCTTGGAATTCACGTGACTTGAAGTCGCGGC